>Ga0209811_10000386_pt1 | contig 19145 bp, 15 predicted proteins | sample Coa_R1_6_FD_187161 | JGI IMG/M metagenome (GOLD analysis project Ga0209811, IMG submission 187161) | Surface soil microbial communities from Centralia Pennsylvania, which are recovering from an underground coalmine fire. - Coalmine... | ecosystem: Environmental > Terrestrial > Soil >... | reverse complement strand
GCACCGTGATTTCGGGCGTTGATTGCCTTGGTGATCAACTGGGCATGTCGCGTTAGGCCGGCATTGCCTGCTTTGTCGGCGAAGGACGCCGGCTCATAACGCAGAACAACGACAATCTTGTCCTTCACATCCACGCCGGCATAGTCGTCGTAGCCAAACTCCTCCGCGGATGCGCCGTATCCCGCAAACACCGCCGGAGCGTTCACTGCCTCCGACGAAGAGAAGCTGAAGGGAACAAAATCCTGATTCAATTTCAGGTCAGCCTTCTTTTCAGACTCTTCGACCGTAAAGCGATTGTGCGACGATCGCAGTTTCGCTCCCGTGATCACGCTGAAGGGCTGAAAGTAAGAATTCGAATTCGCCGGCTTCAGCCCGAGTTGACGGTAGCGCTTTTCGAGCATGCGCGCCGCGAGCGTCAAGCCCTTGGTGCCGTCTCCTCTGCCCTCCATGGCCGGCGTCGTGAGAGCCTTCACGTCGTCAAGGTAGAGTTTGGGATCCGACGCAACGGGAGCCTGCTCGCCCGGCCCCGCCGAGCCGGCCACCGTAAAAACACAAACAAGAGTCGCCGCAAGAAGAGTTGGTTTGTGCTTCGGGAGGGAGCGCAAGAAATTCTGAAAGAATGTCATTGGAAGAAGCATTTCTCTTGGAACGCTATTGCGAGCGAATCGCATTGTCAATCTACGAAGATTGGTCTTCGTCCGGGCATCGTAGCCGGGCCTGGGATCGCGGCGCGCTCTTGCAGTGGTTTGCGCCAGGAAACAGGCTTTTGCCTTGCCCTGCGAAGCATGACGATGGTATTCCTTCTCCACCGGATGTCCGCCATCGCCACCACGGGATCCCTGCTTGCCTGACCCGCCCACTCCGGATGCGGTACACAGTTCGCCACTTCTAGGCCCCGGAGTTTCCATTGCAGAGGCAGAAGATCCGAATCGTCCTCGAAAGACTCTCGGCTTTCGCGACCTGCTGCTGTTCTACGTAGTCACCGGAATCAGCCTGCGCTGGATTGCAACGGCGGCCTCAGCAGGTCCCAGTTCGATCGTGATCTGGATCGGCGCCTGGCTGGTCTTCTACACGCCTCTCGCGCTCTCGGTAATCGAGCTTTCTTCGCGCTATCCAAGCGAAGGCGGAATCTACGTCTGGACCAAACATGCTTTCGGCGACTTTGCCGGATTCATCACCGCATGGTGCTACTGGACCTGCAATCTCCCCTATTTTCCGGCGGTGCTTTATTTCGCCGCCAGCAACGCGCTCTACATGCGCCACGACTCTCTCGGACATCTCGAACACAATGCCACCTTTTTCATCGTGTTCGCCCTTGTAACGCTTACCATCGCCACATTAATGAACCTCGTCGGCCTCGACGTCGGCACCTGGCTGCACAATCTCGGCGCCCTGGCCATGTGGATTCCCGCTGGCATCGTCATCCTCATGGGCGCAATCGCCTATATTCGGTTCGGTTCGGCCACCGTCTTCAACGCGCACACCCTCACTCCGAGCACGCAGATCAAAGACATTGTGTTCTGGTCCGTTCTGGTCTACGCCTTTGCCGGATGCGAGACCGCTTCGCTCATGGGCGACGAAATCAAGAATGCCCGCCGTGCCATTCCATGGGCTTTGTTCCTGGCGGGCATTACGGTGGCCTTCTGTTACATCGCCGGCACCGTGGGCGTGCTGCTTGCGCTGCCGTCGTCCGAAGTTGGCAATCTGCAAGGACTGATGCAGGCCATTTCAAGCACTGCCCAAAAACTTCACTGGGAGACTGTGATTCCGTTTGCTGCCTTTCTGATCATGATGAGCAACGTCGGAGCGGCGGCCGCGTACCTGGCGGCCGTGGCTCGTCTTCCGTATGTCGCCGGCATCGACCGCTTCCTGCCGCGCGCCTTCGGGGCCTTGCATCCGCGTTGGAAGACACCGTGGGTAGGATTGCTCACCCAATTCGTCTTTGGCGTTCTGTTCATTTTTCTGGGACAGGCTGGCACCAGCGTGAAAGGCGCCTACGACGTCCTAGTCAGCATGGGTGTGATCACCTACTTCATTCCATACCTCTATTTGTTCGCTGCCATGTACAAACTGCAACGCGAGCCCACGGCGCCCGGCATCATTCGGGTCCCCGGCGGAAAACCAGTCGCCCGACTGGTAGCGATCGTCGGCTTCCTCACGACCACAGCCACGATTGCAATCTCCGTGCTGCCTCCGCCTGACGAGCCGAACAAACCCCTAGCCGTGGCGAAAATCGTGGGCCTGTCGGCCATCATGGTGCTGATTGGCGTTGGGATTTTTTATGCGCCGAAGATTCGAGAGGCGCTCGCGGGGCGTCGATCTGCGGCGTAAGGACGTACTCCTCGCAAGTCAATTACTGTCGATGAGCAACGCGCAGCTTTCCTTCACATTGTCATTCCGAGCGGAGTGAGGCAGCAGCTGAACGAAGTCGAGGGACCACGTGTCTGCCGAGCGCGGCAAGGATCTCGACGCATTTTCACAATGCGCCTGAAGGGCAAGGTAGAGCCTCGACACGAATTACGAAGAATGAGTCAGCAGTGAACCCTACGCAGGCAAACGCCCCACATGCGGCGCAACCGCTCCGTTCGCCATCGTTCGCAGCCCTAGCGTCCGAATCAAGCGCAACAGTGAATTCGGATGCAGGCCCAGAATCTTGGCCGCGTCCACGTAATACCCGTTGGCTTTTTCAAGAGCCTGCAGCACCAACTGCTTCTTGTTCTCCTTCACCGCTCCCTGAAATCCCGCATCCACTGCCTCGCAATGCGCGGCTTCGCGGACCGCAGCGGGCAAGTCCTCAGCAACAATCTCCTCCGACGCCCCAAGCACCACTGCCCGCTCGATCGCGTTTTCCAGTTCACGCACATTGCCCGGCCAGTCGTACTGCATTAACAGCGTGAGCGCCTCGGCCGACAGCTTTTTGGGAGGCACGTGATATTTCTCGCTGACCTTTGCAATAAAATTCTGCGCCAGCAGCGGGATATCCTCGCGCCTGTCACGCAAACTGGGCGTCGTCAGACTTACCACATTCAGCCGATAGAATAGATCGCTGCGGAACCTTCCGGCCTGCACTTCTTCCGCGAGATTCCGATTGGTCGCAGCAATCACGCGTACGTTCACCTTCACCGATCGCGTTCCGCCCACCGGATCAAACTCGCGCTCCTGCAACGCGCGCAACAGTTTCGCCTGCATGCTCCCTGCGAGTTCGCTGATCTCGTCGAGAAACAACGTCCCGCCTTCCGCCATTTCGATCTTCCCCTTCTTGCGCGAGATGGCGCCTGTGAACGCGCCCTTCTCGTGGCCGAAGAGTTCACTCTCCAACAGCGTTTCGGTGAGGGCCGCACAATTGATAGCGATCAGTGGTCCATCCCCGCGCGGGCTGTTTCGGTGCAGTGCGCGCGCAACCAATTCCTTTCCCGTTCCGCTTTCTCCCTGGATCAGAACTGTAGAAGAGGTCGGCGCGACGCGCTCGATCAGTTCGAGCAAGCCACGCAGCTTGGCGCTCTCGCCGACCATCTCATATCTACAGTTCACGGCACCGTGCGCACATCGAGCAACCAATGCATGCGCACATCGCTCTCTCTCTGACTTCGCCCAGCCCAGCACTGTTGTTCTCCCAGACTCGCCATCCTCAGGTGGAACCAAACAGCGAGGCCCGCTAACTGATGGGTTAGTGAAAAGGGCTGCTCATTCGTTACAAGCTTTCTTTGGGCGGGGGAGGCCTGAGTTCGAAGCGCGAACCGCCTCAGCAACTTACGCCACTCAAAAGGGCCGACCCGTAGTTCCCTCAGCGGTTGGCACGCGCCGTGCATTGTCATAGGACATGCGGCGTGCAGCCGCAAATCGTGGGGCAGTGAAGGCGGCCTCCTATTACTCGGGAATCGAAGGGCCAGCAAGGCTGGGCTTCCGCCGTCCTCACAAAGGAGGAACGATGAAAAAGCAAATTCTCTCTATGGTTGGCGTGCTGAGTTTGACGCTTGTGGCAGGCTCGGCGCTGGCACAGAATCGGGTCGAGGCCAATGTGCCGTTCAACTTTACCGTGAACCGTACCAACATGCCGGCTGGCGAGTACGTAATTTCGACGCTCGGCAGCAGCAGCGACAACCTGTTGATTCAGAGCTACGAGAAGAATGCCGCCAAGCTAGTGATGCCAAATCGCGCGGAGCTTTCGTCGCCCTCCAAAGCCACCAAGCTGGTCTTCCACTGCTACGGCAAAGACCAGTGCTTCCTGTACCAGATCTGGGTGGAGGGTACGAGTCGCGGACGGCAGTTCCCGAAGAGCGCTCTCGAAAACGAGATTGAAGCGAAACTCCGCTCGCGTGACGTCCCCGTGATTGCATCCGTACGCTAATCATCTCCGGATGCCAACTCGGAAAAGGCACGCTGCAAGGCGTGCCTTTTGATTTTCTCGAGTCACCCTAAGTTTGTCATCCCGAGCGAAGCAAGGCGCCAGCCGAACGCAGTCGAGGGACCTTGCGTTTCTGCCTGCAACAGGAGATTGCGATGACGACGAGTTACTAGCGACTGACGACTAAACAGGCGTAGCCGTTTTCCGCGCCGGACTAAAAAACGGCAGCTTCACCACCGTCGCCGTCGTCTTCAACCGCTGGGCCTCAATGGTCAATTCCATCTGCAATTTCGTTCCGGGCGTCGAGTACGCGGTGTCCACGCTGGCCAACGCAATCAGCTTCTTCAGCAGCGGAGAGAACGTGGTCGTGGTGGCCTTCCCAACATGCTTGCTGCCCGAATACACGGGCACAGCCACACGCGAAGCCTGGGAAGGAGCCGCCGGCGTCAATCCAAACTTGTCGTGCTGCTCCTCGACTTCCACCCAATCCACTTCAAGCCCAACCAACTGCCGCGGCACGCCGTTCTTCGCATCGAGCTGCAAGGCCGTCTTCCCGACAAAATTCTCCTTGTCGAGATGCACCATCTTCCCGAATCCCAGCTCATACGGCGAATATTTCTGCGACGGAATCAGTGCCTTTTTGGAACTCGTGTAGTCCACCTCGATCAGCAACAGACCGGCCTCGACGCGCGCCACATCCAGCGCCAGCATCCCGGCCGCATGAATGTCGAACTGCTTTCCCTTCGTCATGAGTGCGTCCCACACCTTCACGGCGTCATTCCACGGAACCCAGATCTCGTAACCGAGATCACCCGTGTAGCCGGTGCGCGAAATGTCCACCGGAATGCCGTTAATCTTCCCTCGCGTCACGCGGAAATATTTCAGGTTCGCGATGTCGGCCTCGGCCGCGACCTTCAGCAACTGCCCCGAAGTCGGCCCCTGCAGCGCCAGCGCCGCCGTTTTCTCCGAGATGTCTTCAATCTGCACATCCATATTCAAGCCGTTCTGCTTGAACCAACGCAGGCTCGGATCGGCCGCCGTCCAGCGATACACGTTCTCTTCGAGCCGCGAGATCGTCCCGTCGTCGATGACCTTGCCATCTTCATCGCACCAGCAGCAATAAATCACCTGCCCAACTTTGACCTTGTTAATGTCACGCGTGATCACGCGATTCACCAGCTTGGTCGCGTCTTTCCCGGTGACCAAGTACTTGTAAAGCGGCGAGATATCGATCATCGCGCAAGCATTGCGGATGGCGTTGTACTCGTGCTCGTGATGCACCTCGTACACGCTGACCGTGTAATATCCCGACCACTCCCGGTAATTCAGGCTGTGACAAAGAGGAAAAGTGCGTTCGTGAAATGCGGTTCCGATGGGCAAGGCAGTCCCTCGCTGTGAAATGTCGAAGGCGGATTATAGCAGTGAGCGAGCGTGGACAAGAATCGCCTGCAAGCCCTTGCGCGGTGTCTAATACAGGTATGCGCACTTCGCGGCGGCGGAGGCTCCTGATAATTCCTGTGGTTCTCGCGGGTGGCTTCTGCACATTCCTAATCGGTGCGAACTACTACTACGCGCAACGAGCAACATACCTTTTGGAACGCATTCGCACGTTGCCTCTCGACGACTCCGCCGTTACAGAACTCAAGGCACTAGGCTCAGAACACGGCTTTCGTTATGAGGAAGCTACAAACTGTGGCAAATCACCTTGCATTCACACGGTGGCTCCAAACAATTTATGGATGCAGCACATCTTAACGTCCAGGTTCACCGGGAGCCTGGGTCGCCTGCTGGGATTGAGAGCGTGGTTAGCGGTCGGAGATATCGAACTCGAGCAGCAGCAAGTTATCGGCAAGGTCTACGGTCTCGCATTCTTCGAAGGGCGCTTCGATCCGGCGATTCAGGTAACGGCATGGGAGGAACGCAAATTCGGCCTGACGCAGTGCGCCTACTACCCGGTGAAGAGACATCCCGGATACGGCTTTCGCAACGCCGACAACATTCGTTCCTTTAGGGCTGAGATTTCATTGGACACTCTGCCCGAAAATCGCGAGCGGGCATTTCAATTCGGTCTCCAATGTTTGACGAGCAGGCACAGGTGCGATCAGTTCTCTGACCTAATGCCCGCCGCTTGGACCGACTAAACAGAAGACGGACGGTGGCTGCAGAGGCATGAGACCGATTTCGTTTCGCGGTCTGGCGAGAACTGTGCAGATGAAACCTTCGAGCCTTGAGTTTCTCATTGGACCGAAGAGGCTTCAGTCGCTTCAGCGAGGTCAGACATTGGTCCTGAACGTCAGTGTCGGGAAGCCGCGAAGATTGAAGTGAGTCGCTTCAGGGATGGCATTTTCCCTGTCGCTTTGCCCATCCCAAATCTCTCTCGGCAAAACTACACCGGAACCGGAACCTGAATCAAATCCGAGACAAATCCCCCACCCTCAGCTAGAATGACAAACTTAATCGACATGCGCCGCACACTCATAGCCTGGTCCGTTCGCCTCAGCGGTCTCTGATCTCGGCACTTCTCTCTACGCTCGATTGTTTTCTTTTTTAGCTCTCAAACTCTGACCCGCACGCTCAAAGCTCGAGGCTCGAAGCTCATGCCCACCAAATACGACATCATCGTGATCGGCGGAGGCCATAACGGCCTCGTCAACGCCGCCTACCTTGCCAAGGCGGGCAAGAAAGTTCTCGTACTCGAGCGCCGTCACGTTCTCGGCGGCGCCGCTGTCACCGAAGAGGTCTACCCGGGCTTCAAGTTCTCGGTGTGCTCTTACGTGGTCTCGCTGCTGCGCCCCGAAATTATTCGCGATCTCGACCTGCCGCGTCACGGCCTCGAAATCCTGCCGCTCGACGGTACCTTCACGCCCATGCCTAGCGGCGACTACCTTTGGCGCGTGAATGATCACGGCCGCACGCATCGCGAAATCGCGCGTCACTCTAAGGCCGACGCCGAGGCCTACGACGAGTTCGGCAAGGCCATGCAGGCCATGTGCCGTTTCGTGAAGCCCATCCTCGGCATGGTGCCGCCCGATCCCGCCACGCTGAACCCGCGCGAATTGATGAAGCTGCTCTTCATCGGCCGCCGCTTCCAGGACCTTTCCAGCGGCGACAAGTACAACCAGGTGCAGCTCATGACCATGAGCGCCATCGACTTCCTTGACCAGTGGTTCGAGACCGATGTGCTCAAGGCCACCATGTCCGCCTCGGGGATCATCGGCACGTTCCTCGGCGTGCGATCGCCCGGCACGGCGTACGTGTTGCTCCACCACTACATGGGAGAAATCGACGGCGCCTTCCGCGCCTGGGGATTCGCGCGCGGCGGCACCGGCGCAATTTCGAACGCGATCGCCGATGCAGCCCGCGAAGCGGGAGTGGAAATTCGCACGCAAGCTCCGACCGCAAGGATCATCATCAAGGAAGGCAAGGCAAAAGGAGTCGTTCTCGCCAACGGCGACGAAATTTACGCCGACATCGTTTCTTCCAGCGTCGACCCGAAGCATACCTTCATCGACTTCATCGAGCCCGGCAACATCGCCGACGACTTCCTCGACGAAATCCGCCGCTACAAGTACCGCGGTTCTTCCGGCAAAGTGAATCTCGCGCTCGACGGCCTGCCGAACTTCAAGTGCATGCCCGGCGAAGGCGCTCACCTGCGCGGAGCCATGTCATTCTCGCCCAGCGTCGAGTACATGGAGCGCGCCTATGACGACGCCAAGTACGGACACTTCTCCCGCCGTCCCTACATCGACACCGTGATTCCGTCGCTCACCGATCCGTCCGTCGCGCCTCCGGGCAAGCACGTGATGTCGTGCTTCGTGCAGTACGCGCCCTACAAGCTCGCGCCCGGCCTGCACTGGGACACAGAAAAGGAAAAATTCGGCGACACCGTCATCGACACCATCGCCGAATACGCGCCCAACATCAAAGACATCATCCTGCACCGCCAGGTCGTCACGCCGCTCGATCTCGAACGCGAGTTCGGCCTCACCGAAGGCAACATCTTTCAAGGCGAGCTTTCGCTCGAGCAACTCTTCTTTCTGCGACCGGTCGCTGGCTGGGCGCAATTCCGCACGCCGATCAAGAACCTCTACATGTGCGGATCAGCCACGCATCCCGGCGGCGGCATCATGGGCGCACCCGGTCGCCTGTCCGCGCTAGAGATTCTTAAAGACGTCAAGGGGGCTGCGTAATGGCCGACAAGCGCGATGTCGTGATCATCGGTGGCGGTCACAACGGCCTGGTCACCGCCTTCTACCTGGCCAAAGCTGGATTCAAGCCGCTCGTTCTCGAACGCCGCGCGCAGACCGGCGGTGCCGCAATCACCGAAGAATTTCATCCCGGCTTCCGTTGCTCCACGCTCGCGCACGCCGGCGGACCGATCCGTCCCGACATCGTCCGCGACATGCAACTGGAGCAACACGGCCTCAAGCTGATCACCCCTGAAACCAGCGTGGTCTCGCTCACGCCCGACGGCCGCGCCCTCACGCTGTACAACGACACACAAAGGTCTGCGAAAGAAATTTCCTCGTTCTCGCAGAAAGACGCCGCCAAATATCCTGAGTTTCAGGAATCGCTGCGCAAGATGGGCGCCGTCATCGCCGACGCCTTGAAAATGACACCGCCCGATATCGACAGCCCAAGCCGCACCGATCTCTGGGGCATGCTGCAAACCGGCCGCGCTCTCCGCAAGCTAGGCAAGAAAGATCTCTACCGCCTTCTGCGTTGGGGACCGATGGCCATCGCCGACCTGGTCGCCGAATACTTCGAGACCGATCTGCTTCGCGGCACGATCGCCGCCCGCGGCATCTTCGGAACGTTCCTTGGTCCGTGGTCGGCAGGCAGCGCGCTCGTGCTCTTGATTCGCGGCGCAGGTGACGCGCATCCGGCAGGATCCGCCAACTTTGCTGCGGGTGGAATCGGCGCCATCACGCAGGCGATGACATCCGCCGCAAAGTCTGCGGGCGCTGAAATTCGCACCAATGCCGAAGTCGCGGAGATACGCGTGAAAGACGGCGTTGCAGTTTCCGTCGTCCTCAAATCAGGCGACGAGATTTCCGCGAACACAATCATCTCGAACGCCGACCCGAAGCGCACCCTGCTGCACCTGGTCGACCCGACGCATCTGAATCCGGGATTTGCCGAGAAGCTCCAGCACTACCGCATGATGGGAACGGTGGCGAAAATCAATCTCGCCCTCGACGGCCTCCCCAACTTCGCCGCCATCAAGAACGGCAACTCCGCTGCGCTGCAAGGCCGCATTCAAATCAGCCACGGCATCGACTACCTCGAGCGCGCATTCGACGAATCGAAGTACGGCGACTTCTCCAAGCAACCTTACCTCGAAGCGACCATCCCCTCGCTGACGGATCCAAGCCTGGCTCCCAGCGGAAAGCACGTGATGTCGATCTACATGCAGTACGCGCCCTACAAGTTGAAAGGCGACTGGAACGCGCAACGCGGCGCGCTCGGCGACGCGGTCGTCAGCGCGCTCGCCCAGTACGCTCCTAACCTGCCTTCGCTCGTATTGGAAGGCCAGATCATCACGCCCAAAGATTTGGAAGACACCTACGGTCTGACATCGGGCCAGATCTTCCACGGCGAGCTAGCGCTCGACCAGTTCTTCACTATGCGTCCGCTGCTCGACTGGGCGCGCTACCGCACGCCAATCACGAATCTTTATCTATGCGGAAGCGGAACGCACCCAGGCGCAGGCCTGACGGGAGGCTCGGGCGCGAACGCCGCACGTGAGATCCTGAAAGAATTGAAGAAGTAGCTGAGTTTTTCCCGCCGGGAGTTCCGCCACCGGTAGAGTCGCCGCTTCACGCTGACCACAAAAGAGCAGTCTCGACGACCATCGTGCTTTCCTGGGTTCGTATCAGGGCACAACTTCAGGCGTGCCGCCAGCCGCTCAGCAAAACGCGGATTTATCCGCTGGATTCCCCTGAGCGCCTGCGATGTAAAGTTCCGGCCCATCAACAAATCCCGAGTAAACGACGTCGCTTCGCCCCAGATCCAGTCACGAACTTGTGCTATGCTTCGCGCCGTGTACGAGCGCCCTCGCCAAATTAAGTGGTTCGTCGGTTTGCAGATCCTTGGCGCAGCGATGGGCATCGTGCTCGTTGCCGCCCTGTCGAAAGATCTTGGCTTGGAAATAGGCCGGTACCATTCCCTTTTCCTTCTCTTCTTCTACTTTGCGATAAAAGGTTTTTTCGTGTGGAAGATCTGGACCGGCAGGAACTGGGCGCGACTTACGATGTTGGCTTGGTTCTTGTACACCTACATCCGATACTTTATTCCGCGCGGATTCGGCGTGACCCAGATTCCAGTTGCGCCCATCATAAAGATTGGGAGCATCGGACTCGCAATTCTGCAAGTATCTTCGCTCGCTCTGTTATTTGTACCCCGCGCAAACGAATGGTTTCGACCAGCCCCCGCCAAAGAGAGCCTGCTTTTCCCCCGATAAGGGTTAGAGACGATCGGTTTCTTACGCTCAACACCCACCAAATTCGATTGCATACTCAGGATTGACACTTGATCTCGATGCGCAGAAGGGGTGGTTCGCCGGGCAGTCTTTCATCACTCAATCTACTCTGGCGCAATGCTTCGTACCTTCCCACCAGTGGCCGCAGGTCACCAATCCAGCGCCTGCCCCCCCCGCGACACTTTGGCCTCCCCCGTGCTCTATCCCCTACCAGAGCTACAGAGCGTCGGGGAGTTCCGAGAGAAACGGATCCCGGCGTTGGGGTGAATGAGTGGGGCTTTACGGCGTAGATTCGCTGCCTTTCCACGGCGCTGAAGCCGCGGTCGCTCCCCAAATCGCGCCATCCGAAGTCCTTGCCTCAGGCCGCCCCGCGCGGCTTTCCACGCCAAGAACTTTACCAAGATGTGAAAACCCTTTCACCACCAGCCGCAGTGTAAACGCCTGTTGCACTCCGCCAGCGCTGAGGTATACCTTACGAACCATTTCCGGCGGAACACCAATGAAATACTTCACTTCTCCCATTCGCCACTACGCGCGGCTTGCGATCTGTTCCACCAGTTTGCTGTTCTGCGTCCAGCAGGTGTGGGCCTCGGACACTGCTAACCCTCACACAGCCAAGGGCACCGAAGAGGCCTCGATTTCCGTGACCTCGACAACGCAGCCCTCGCCCGCTCCCGAACTGCAAACCGAAAAGCACGGCAAATACGACATCGACCGTATTGGCCAGCGGGACGTTGGCCACGGCATAAATATCTATTCAATGCAGAAAGAGCACGCCCTTGGCGAGTCGATGGCGTCGACGATCGATCGCGGCACGAAGTTTGTGGCCGACTTTGAGATCAATGACTACATCAGCCGGCTCGGCCAGAAGATCGCCCGCAATTCCGACGCGCAGGTAATGCTGACCACGAAGGTGATCGACTCTCCGGATCTCAGAATTTTCTCGTTGCCCGGCGGCATTCTTTATGTCGACAAGGGACTGATCATGGCGGTCGACAGCGAAGCGGAACTCGCCGGCCTGATGGCTCACGAAATTGCGCACGTTGCAGCTCGCCATACGACTCGCCTCGTCAGCCGAAAATACGCATGGAACCTGCTCTCGATTCCGATCACTTACCTCAGCGGTCCCGCCGCCATCGCCACCCGGCAGATCGCTCCGCTCACTCTGAAAAAGTTCAGCCGCGACGCCGAATATGAAGCCGACTTGCTCGGCCTCGAATATCAATATGCCGCCGGCTACGATCCTCAGACATTCATCGAGGCCCTGGAAAAATTGCAGGCTCGAGATGCTCAGATGCGGGCTCGCATCAACAAAGCTCTGCCTGTGGCGGCCAAGGTGCCGACCCATAACAAGTTCACGAACGCCTTCTCCAACTACCCTCCGACCGAAGAACGCATCCAGAAGGCACAATCCGAGATTGCCCAACTTCTCCCTACCCGCAACGATTACATCCTCGACACCAGCGAGTTCCAGGAAGTGAAGGCCAAGCTGGCTTGGGGGGACCGGCCCATCCTGCGCCGGCACCGCGACGGAGACGCCCTGACCAACGGCCCGGTACTCCACCGGCAGACGCAACCGTCCGATCTTGCAGGCACTTCCGACACTATTACCAAAGACCGATTGTCCTCTGTCTTCAGTTACTTGCCCGCTATTCCGTACTGAATTCCACTATACGCAGCACTTCGACTTCAGCATCAGGCGCTACTCTCGGGTACGCCTGTTTTCTTGCAACCGCTGAGTCCCTCGACCGGAGAGGAGTGCAATTTCAGTATTTAGGAGTTCAGTAGATGCGCAAATTAATGGGGTTGGCACTGTTGGTGAGCTTGGCTTCCTTGGCAGCATTCGCACAGGAAGGTGGCAATACGCCCAAGGCGGAAATCTTCGGCGGCTACCAGTACACCCGCTTCGACGGTGGTCTGAATGCAAACGGCTGGAACACGTCCCTGACCGGCAATCTGAACAACTGGTTCGGTATTGCTGCTGATTTCAGTGGCGCGTACAAGTCCCAGAACGGCGTGAGCTTCAACAACTACACCTACACCTTCGGGCCGGTGATTTCTTATCGCCACAACGAGACCTTTACTCCGTTCGCACACTTCCTGGCCGGTGGCAACCGCGCCTCCGCTTCCATCAGCGGTGTGGGATCTGGATCGGATAACGGTTTCGCCATGATGTTCGGTGGCGGCCTCGACGTGAAGGCTTCGCAGCACCTTGCGCTGCGCGCCGTCCAGTTCGACTGGCTCTCGCTGCACTCCAACGGCGCCAGCGACAACAACAACATGCGGATCTCCACGGGCATTCTCTTCCGCTACTAGCACCTCAGAAGTAGGCAGTGTCCAGGGCGACCAAGGTCGCCCTGATTTTTTTGCACTGACTTTCGCGTTCTAAGCATGCGCTGTGACATCTCGTTTCCCGAGCTAACCAATCGCAGGACAACGACCCATCTCATCAATACCTCGAGTCCCCGAAGCCTGATCCTGAGCGTCCCACTTTTGTATCGAAAATTGATTCAGAGTAGCCGGTTTGCTAAGGTCGTCGTCATGTCCGAGCGCTCTCCCGAGCAGATACGCGAATCGCTCGACTCCCTTTATCGCGTGGATTCGGGACGAATCCTGGCAACTCTGATCCGCTTGCTCGGCGATTTCGATCTTGCCGAGGAGGCCATGCACGAGGCCTTTGCCGCGGCTTTGGACACGTGGCCTCAGGCCGGCGTACCGGATCAACCGCGGCCCTGGCTTATTTCAACCGCACGCTTCAAAGCTGTAGACGCAATGCGCCGGCGCGCACGCTTTGACGGCGCACAGAAAGACCTCGCACTTCATCTCGAGGCGCAGATGAACGAGGCGCCTCCCAACGATGAGGAAATCGAGGACGACCGCCTCCGTCTCATCTTTACCTGCTGTCATCCCGCTCTGCCGCCCGAAGGACGGGTAGCCCTCACGCTGCGTGAAGTTTGTGGCCTGACAACAGAGGAGGTTGCCCGAGCATTTCTGGTCACGCCAGCAACGCTGGCACAGCGCATCGTGCGCGCCAAAACAAAGATTCGAGAGACACCGATTCCGTACGAGGTCCCGACGCCGCAGGAATTGCCGGAGCGACTGGGTGCGGTGCTCCATGTCATCTATCTCGTCTTTAACGAGGGTTATTCGGCTGCGGCGGGAGCGGAGGTGACGCGGGCCGAGCTAACCGGCGAGGCGATTCGACTGGGCCGGCTACTGACCGAACTCCCGCCAGAGCCGGAAGTCATGGGGCTGCTTGCCCTCATGTTGCTGCAGGAGTCCCGTCGCGCCGCGAGAACCTCTCCGACCGGCGATCTGATCTTGCTGGAGAATCAAGACCGCGCGCTCTGGAACAGGGAGCAAATCGCCGAAGGAGTGGCATTGCTCCAGAAAGCCCTGAAGTCCCGAGGCTTCGGCTCCTACACACTGCAGGCTGCGATTGCGGCGGTTCATGCGGAGGCGGAATCGGTCGCTGCGACCGACTGGCGCCAGATCGCTGCGCTGTACGACCGATTGCTGCGAATTCAGCCTTCACCAGTTGTACAACTCAATCGTGCCGTGGCCATTGCAATGTGCGATGGTCCAGAGGCCGGTCTGGCGCAGATCGACGCGGTGTTGGCACATGGCGAGTTGGCAAATTATTACCTGGCGCATTCAGCTCGCGCGGATCTGTACCGCAGGCTCGGCAGGACCGCTGAGGCTCGGTCCTCTTATGAGAAAGCTCTGGCCCTGACCCAACAGGAACCAGAGCGGCAATTCCTGCAGGAGCGGATTCGGCAGCTGAAATAAAAATTGGGATGGCTGTCGATTTTCCGTCTCCGCAGCGACTATAGGACAAAAGAACGATGCGCTGCGGTTCCTGAGTGAACAGGAAACGAGTCATCGGAAATAAGCCAAAGGAACCAAGGAGAAAGAGTCATGCCACAGTATTTGGTTTGTAACTACCTTCCCGACGACTTCGACCCGTCCTTCGTAACCGAAGCGATGATGGAGGAGATCCACGCTCTTAACCGCGAAATGATTGCTGCCGGCGTCCGGAAGTTCGCTTGCGGCATTGCCCCGCCCGCCAATGCAAAAACGCTGCGAGCCCAGCCCGACGGCAAGGTGCTCGTCACCGACGGGCCGTACACCGAGACCAAGGAACACATGGGCGGATTCTGGATACTGGAATGCGCCAATCTGGATGAGGCACTCGCATGGGCGAAAAAGGGTGCCATCGCGTGCGACGTGCCCGGAGAGGTGCGCGAGCTTCTTTTCTTCCCGGCTCCGGAGGAAGCAACGAAATAGTCTCACCCGCCGCGACTTCGGAATATGCACCGTCTTGACGATAGGATGAACCAACCAGCGCGAAGCTACGCCGCTGGTTCCCACCGGCAACGAAGAGGAGAACAACAATGAAATACATCTGCTTGGGCTACTACGACAAAGGCAAATTCGACGCCATGACTGAGGCCGACCGAAACGCCATGTTCGATACATGCTTTGAATATGACGACCATCTTCGCGCCAGCGGGCACTGGGCCGGTGGAGAAGCGCTCCAGGGGCCCGAGACCGCCCTGACCCTGTATTGGAAGAACGGCAAGGTGGCCACGACTGACGGCCCCTATACGGAAACCAAGGAACAACTCGGCGGCATTCTCGTCCTCGAGGCGAGGGACATGAATCATGCTGTACAGCTCATCGGCCAGCATCCGGCTCTGACGTATGGCAACATTTGGGAGATTCGGCCAGCCGGGGACATGAACGAAATCATCAAGGCAAGCGAGCAGCGACGGAGACAGGTCACTGCACGCTGAATAATGGTCTTGCGCTGGTCATCGCCGGCGGTCGAGGTGCGCCCGTTTCTGTCGCGGGTCAGAGGGCGCATAGCGCTGGTGCATCAGAGAGGGACAATCCAATGAGAAATGTAATCTACGCCATCAACATTACTTTGGATGGCTGTTGCGACCACACCAAACAAGTTGCCGATGAAGAAACACATGAATATTTTACGCAGCTTCTGCGAGATGTTGACCTGCTCGTCTTTGGGCGTAAGACCTATGAATTGATGGTTCCTTATTGGCCTGATATCGCAAAAAGCCAGTCTGAGACAAAAGCGGAGAACGAATTTGCTCGAACATTTGACTCCATCACGAAGATTGTTTTTTCACGATCATTGGCCAGCGCTGAAGATAAAAATACGAGGATTGTTCGTACAAACCTTCACGACGAAATACTTAGGTTGAAGCGAGAACCAGGCAACAATATTCTGATCGGTGGTGTAGATATTCCTTCACAGCTTATAGAGCTTGGTTTGGTTGATGAATATCGTTTTGTCGTTGGGCCAATCGTTGCAGGAGAGGGGAGACGGTTGTTGGAAGGTGTCAGCCTGCGGGAAAGATTACAGCTAAAACTTGTTGCGTCAAAGATTTTTAAATCAGGATGTGTTGCGCTTCGTTATTTGCAACAGTGACAGAGAAATCTGCGAAAGCCGTCCCGTGCTTTTGATCTTGCGGCCACCCGCCTAATCTATTTTGCGACGAAGTACTCACCTCGATGAAGCGGAGCATCGATGTTTTGAAACCTGAACGGCAGCGACTGGTCATGAAAAACCTGCGGGCCTGATTGAAGTTGGTAATGCAAGTGTGGTCCGAATGCGTCTCCCGAGTTCCCCAACCTTCCAATTACCTGACCCGTGGCGACCCGGTCCCCGACGTTGACAGTGACGGAGCCTGGTTGCATGTGCATCATGACGCTGTATTCCGAACTGCCATGGTCGATGATCACGCAATTTCCCGCATACGCCATAACCGGGTCATGGAGTGCCCTGTACCAATTGTCGCCCGGCTCCTCTCCCGGGTGCGGGTTAGTGGGTACGTTGTTGCGGGCGTAGACCACGGTTCCCGAAGCGGGCGCAAGGATCTCGCGGCCGTAGCCGGCATCCGCCGCATTCTCGTTGGCGTCGCTTATCTCCCCATCGTTCTGATCCAAGCCGTCCAGGTCTACGGCAAAGGCATTCGAAAAGCCGCCGTGGCCGCCGCTCGTGATCCAGTCCAGCCCGACAATTCCATGACCACGAAAGGGAACGATGAGCGCTGTCTTCTGTTCGTAGTATCGAATCGGGATCCTGAGCATCTGTTCCGCCCGATGGCCCTTCGCATCGGCGACGGTTAGCCGGACAGCTGCGAAGTCAATCGCCAATGCTTGGGGATGGCGAAAGTAAAAGCGAACATCAAATGCTTCGGGCAGCGTAAACGCACGCGTCGGCGACGCGAGCGGGGTGCTCGGCTCGATCCGATACCTTATGTTTTTGATCTTCGCCAGCATTTCGGTCGTCCACTCCTGCCGTTCGACGGCAGATCGGCCATTGGAGAGTTCCACGCTGGCAGAAATCGGGGTGAGCGCGCAATCGGTGGAACAAATGACAGCAATATCGAACACGAAGGATGACGTTCGGGAATTTCCTGGATCGTCCACTTTGTAGACAATTGCCGGCACGACCTGCAAATGGAAGTCGGGTTGACTGGCCCATGCAGGTTCGACGGCCAACAAGCAAGCAGGCACAGCTAAAAGCAGCAGAGCTCGTCTCATGTCAGCGCAACTCCTACCATGTAGTTGCAGGGCATACTACTGCTGTTGCTAAGACGTCTTGGTATGGTGTGGGTTAGCTATTCTGTGGCACCCTCGTTACGTGGGCCACCCGCCGTCAATGATCCGCGATTGGAGCCTTGCCGTTGGCAACAACTTTTTTTTCCGGCAGCAACTCTTTGGGAGAGATCCGCGGATCGTAGACCAGGTTGAAGAAGCCAACCATCATTTCATCCCAACTCTGCTGGCCCCAAATCACGGTTTTCGTAGGATCTGGATTCTCGGGATTATTCGCGGAGTTGTCGAAATGGGCGATGCATTCAATGCGAGCGCCGGGCGGCAAATCGATCGGTTGCTCGAGGTTGTACCAAAGCTGCCAGTGCCAGTTGTACTGCGGAACCCGCAATATAGTCCGCGTTTCGCCACTCGGGAATACCACCCGGTATTCGAAATCTTTTCCTCTGGCGTGCATGTGCGGATGGATCGAAGCCAAGGTCACCGGTTTGCGAATTTCGAAGGAAGCATCCACGCGATAATTGGCATCGCCTGGCGGAATTTTGAAAGTGCCATTGACCGCCGACAACGTTTGCACTCTTTTCTTTGGTGGCTCTTTGGCGAAAACCAGGCCCAGCTTGGTTCGGTCCATCACCGCTTTTCCATTGGGCGTGTAATGCACCTCGAATACGATGTCGGATCCGGCCTTTACCAATTTCGCTTCGCCTGCAGTCAGGACCTCCGCGGGCTGGCCGGGAGCATAGCCAACCAGAAAATCGCTGGGTAGACTGCTTGCGTCAACGTTCTCATTGGGTTTGGCTGGAGGAGCTTCGAAGAAAACTCCTCGCTTTTGGTCTTTGAAGTAATTCGATCCGGGCTCGCGAACATACGCGATGATGTGGTGAACCACGGAGCGTTCCGTTGGCCGCACTTCGAGCGCCTGCACCCACTTATCCTCTGTGAAGCCGGTTGGCACGATCGCGTATTGGTACTCAACCATCCCCGATTTCGGCACGGCAAATTCCTTGGGCAACTGAAAAATCAGGTCCGGCTTTGGAATGCCCCAGCCCTCCACAAAATTCGCGGGTGCGGGCATGTCCTTGGGATCTCCCTCGGGGGCGCCAGCGGTCACCCACGCGACAATCGTGTCGATTTCTTTCTGAGAGAGCGACCGGTCATTCGCGAAATGCCCAACCTGAGGATCGGCAAACCATGGAGGCATCAATTTCTGCTTCACGGCCAATTTCATGGCCCCGGTCCAGGGCCGCGTCTCCTCGTAGCTGAGCATTGAGAACGGGGCAGCCTCGCCCGGCCGGTGGCAGCTTTGGCAGTGTTTCTGCAGGATCGGCGCGACATCCTTCGTGAATGTCGGAGCGTTCATATTGCCCATCTGCGAAGAGAGATTCCCTATCGAACAAACTGCAAACAGCAACCCGAGAACCGTGCGATTCATTGCGTCGAGGCCTCTACCGGCGACTTGAGTTCCTATTTTCGGAGTCGGCCGCGCCATGATATCAAGAATTTCCAATGAACCCTGCGCACGAGGAGGGTGGCCCGGCCTAGGCGTCGCCCACAAACCTCGAGGGTGCCCCGTCCAAGCTCCGCTTGGGCGGGTGTGTTCTTCGCGGTCGGCACGATGTAGGGTGAAATGCGGGGACAGGAAGCTGTGAAGAAATTGTTTTTTGTCGTAAGGGAGTTCGCATGAGATTTCGTCGTTGGCTACTTGGCCGAGGGGAGATCGAAGGTCTCGGGTTTAAA
>Ga0209811_10000385_pt1 | contig 19205 bp, 16 predicted proteins | sample Coa_R1_6_FD_187161 | JGI IMG/M metagenome (GOLD analysis project Ga0209811, IMG submission 187161) | Surface soil microbial communities from Centralia Pennsylvania, which are recovering from an underground coalmine fire. - Coalmine... | ecosystem: Environmental > Terrestrial > Soil >... | reverse complement strand
GCTCGCCGGATTGTGGGGCGATGATCGCACCCTCGCCGGCGTGGTTTATATCGGCGCGAAAATCGATGCTCCGGGCGTAATCCACCACGCCAACGGCGGCAAAATTGTCTTCGGTCGACTCGACGGTAAAACTAAAGAAGGCGCAAAAACCGTCGAGCACGTACTAGCGGCGGCGGAAATCCCGTGCGAGCTCAGTGACAACATTCAAAAGATCCAATGGGCCAAGCTCCTTTGGAACGCGCCTTTTTGCGCCATCAGTTGCCTCGCTCGCGCCAACGTCAAACAAATCGTCGAGTCTGAAGCACTGACCGATCTCGCCATCGCCTGCATGATGGAAGTGCACGGCGCCGCGCTCACGCGCGGCATCGATTTGCACCGCTCCCTTTTCGACGACACCATCGCTTTTTCGCGCGGCTTGGGCGAGTTCAAGCCTTCCATGCTGCAGGATCTGGAAGCGCGTAAGCCCCTCGAATACGAAGCCTTCAACGGCATCGTCATCAGGGTCTTGCGCCAAGCCGGCCAAACGGCACCGGTCAACCAAACCTTTTACGCTCTACTCCAGCACTTGAACAGAAAATCTCGCGAGGAGGCCGCGCCCTAAATCATGTCGCTCTTAAATTCAATTCGCGCATCGATCATCGGCTCGATCAGTCTTGTCGGAGCGATCGTGCTGTTGCAAAGCTTCGCCCACGCCCAAACCGGTAATAAAGAACAGATCGCCAAGGGCCAATACATTTTCGCTTTGGCCGGCGGGTGCGCCTGCCATACCGTGCCGAAAGGAACGCCGCACGCAGGCGGGCGCGCTTTTCCGATCCCATTCGGAACGGTTTACAGCACCAACATTACTCAGGATAAAGAGACCGGCTTGGGTGATTGGACGGACCAGCAAATTCACGATGCCATGACGAAAGGGATCCGGCGCGACGGCAGCCGAATTTTGCCGGTAATGCCTTACGAGAAATACTCCGGCATGGCGCAAGCGGATCTGCAAGCGCTGATCGCTTATTTGAGAACGATAAAGCCGGTCAAAAAAGCGGCGCCGGAGTTAAAAACCTGGGCGCCGTTTGCGCGCAGCCTCGGTACGCCGATTTTTTTAAAAATCTTTGGCCGTTTCAGCAACGCGTCGAGCGCGGCGCCGCAAAGTGGCGTCGAGCGCGGCCGTTACTTGGTTGATCATGTTTCCTTGTGCGGCGATTGTCATACGCCGCGCAATTCGATCGGCGTGCCGAAACAGTCTTACTACTTGGCCGGGGCGAGCGAAAAGGCCGGACCTCTCGGCCAAGCGGTGGCGAATATTACGCCCGACAAAGAAACCGGCATCGGCGAATGGAAACGCGAAGACATAGTCGAGTTGTTACACTCCGGAACCAAGCCCGACCTCGATAACGTGCAAGGGCTCATGTACGAAGTGATTCAAGGAATTTCCTACGGCTATAAAGACATGACAAAGCAAGACGCCCTGGCGATCGCCGATTATTTGAAATCTACCCCGCCAATCAAAAATAAGGTCAAATAGTTTTACGCCGCTAATTTCGCGGCACTTTTTTGATGACGTCGCCGAGCACCTGGTCGGCGCTGATGTTCTCAGCTTCGGCTTGGAAGTTGAGGATGAGCCGATGGCGCAGCGCCGGGAAAATAACTTTCTCGACGTCTTCGTAGCTCACATGAACCCGGCCTTCGGCGAGGGCGTTGCCTTTCGCGCCGAGGATGATCGATTGGGCGCCGCGCGGGCTCGAGCCAAAGCGAATGTATTGCTTGACCGATCTTTGCACCGGACCGCCGTTTTGCGCTTCGGCTTGAGTCGCATGAACCAATCGAACCACGTAGTCTTCGATCGGCGGCGCGATCATCACTTGGCGCAGTAAATATTTCATTTCGTTAACCGTTCCGCTATCGTCATCCGGCAGCACTTTGGTCGCATCGCCGCTTTCTATGCCCGTTGTCCGTTTGAGTATTTCGCGCAACTCCGCGGGCGCCGGCGGCGCCACCAAGAGCTTGAAGAAGAACCGATCGAGCTGCGCCTCCGGCAACGGGTAGGTGCCCTCGAGCTCGATGGGATTTTGCGTGGCAAGCACGATGAAGGGAGAGGCGAGAATATGCGAGTCGCCAAATACCGTGACTTGTTTTTCTTCCATCGCTTCGAGCACTGCCGATTGGGTCTTAGGCGTGGCTCGGTTGATCTCGTCGGCGAGAACGACATGAGCGAAGATCGGGCCCTGCTTGAATTGAAATTCCCGCCGGCCGTTGGTGTCGGTCAGCACTTCGGTGCCGACGATATCCGACGGCATCAAGTCGGGAGTGAACTGAATCCGTTTGAATGACATGCCGAGAGCGCGGCTCAAGGACTTCACCAGCAGCGTCTTGCCTAAACCCGGCACGCCCTCGAGTAAAACATGTCCACCCGCAAAAAAGGCGATCAGGACTTTTCTAATCAGATCGTCGTGACCGACGATCACTTTTTGCACCTCGGTTTGCAGGCGCTTAAAAATTTCGCGAAACTGCTCCGGCTCCATCACTTCCCCTTTCCCCATCAACGGATCATGCCGCGATATTCAATCGGCACCTGCTGCTTTTCGCTCGGCGCATTAGGAACATGGGCGGGCAGCGGTACATTACTGACGGGCACCTGGTTTCGCGCTCGGCTGGCTTTGGATTCTTTGGTGGCGCGGCTTTCACCTTTGCCCTCGGCCGCAATTTCCTCGGGTAATTGTACCGTCACATAGCGCGCGTTTTTGATGCCTTCCTTACCTTCGCCACCCTTGTAAAACCGTTCTGCGGGAGACACGCCTTGAGGCGGCGGCTCCTCCGATGATTTTTCTTTGCCGGCACCATCTTTCGAACCGCCCTCGGTCTTGCCCATTTGCTCTTTGTTCTGTTCTTTGCCGGACCGGCTCGGGTCGGGTTGATTATCTTGCTTGGCGTCACCCGGCTGCTGATTTTTTTCCGAACTCGGTTCCTTCGGATTTCCCTGGGCGGTCTTTCCTTGTTGCAATTCCGTGCTCAATTGCGCGCTCGAATCTCCTTTGCTGTCACCACTACCACCTTGGCTTTGCTCGCTTTTCCCTTGTCCTTGTTGGCGCACATCGCTTTGAATGCCGCCGCCGCCTTTTTGTTCGTCCTTTCGCTCCTGGCCGCCTGCTTGTTGCTGTTCCACGCCCTCAAGCGCGCTCGCCGCCTGGCCGAGCAAGTCGCGATTATCTTTTTGTTCTTCCTTCTTTTGCTGTTCCTCGATTTCTTTTTTTAACTCCTGGGCCTGTGTCTGTTTTTCTTCGAGCGGGATTTTTGGCTCGTCGAGCTTTGCCGCGAGCGCTAGGAGATCTTTACCGACTTTCTTGAGTCCCGGCTTTAGCGCCATCTCTTGGCCTAAGGCACGAAGCCGATCTTGAAGCACGCCGGGGCGAGCCACAGACGCGGTCAAAGGCAATAAAAAACTGATGAGTATCGCTGCGAGCAACGACAAGCCGAACGACCAGTAAGCAGAGGATTTGAGCCGATAGGGAAAATCGCGTTTGAGCTCGACTCTGTGACTGAAGCCGCTGGTTTCGCGCCGCAGCCGAGACAAGAACGATGCCGGCCAATCCGCCGGCTTTACGGTCGCTAAGGTCAGAAAATGATCTTTCGCAGCCGCCTGCCGATCGAGTAATTGCGCCGCAGCCGAGACACTTGGAGCTGCAGGCCGGTAACGCAAAACTACGGCGAAGCAACCTAAAACCATCACGAGCGCGGCGCTCACGAGCATGGGAATCTGGCCCAGCCAAGCCGCGCCGAACAGCACAGCGATGATATAAATTGCCGCGCCTACCGGCGGGCTAAAAATAAGTAATGAATCCAAAAGCGCCTGGTGGCGCAGTTTTGCCGCCAAACGATAGATTAGTTTTTCCGGGCGCTCCCCTTCATCCGGCTCGGATTGCATGGCAGCAAACTATAACATGTCGGCGCTGACGGCTTAAGCGGATAAAGTCCTAACGCGGCACCGGGGACTTGCCGCGGGTCGCGGGCTCGCGAACCGGTTGGTAGACTTTCACGGCCTGGTTGTGGGCCTCGATGGTAGCGGAAAACAGATGGGTGCCATCGTTTTTTGACACGAAGTAAAGATACGGCACATCCGCGGGCTGAAGCGCAGCGCGAATCGAAGATAGACTCGGATTGCAAATAGGGCCGGGAGGCAGCGCGGCAATGCGATAGGTATTATAGGGGGTGGGGTCATTCAAGTCTTTGCGCGTCAAATTGCCATTAAAATCTTTAAGTCCGTAGATGACCGTCGGATCGCTTTGCAGCGCCATTTGGCGCTGCAATCGGTTATGAAAAACCGCAGAGACGAGTGGACGTTCACTTTCGACGCCGGTTTCTTTTTCGATGATCGAGGCTAGGGTGAGAATTTCGTGGGCAGTCAATTTGCTGTTCCCTTCACGCTGGGCCAACAGCGGTAGTGAAACCTTACGAAACTGCTCGGCCATCGTCAGAATGATGTCCCGTTCCGGCGTCGAGGGAACGAAATGATAGGTGCTCGGAAACAAGTAGCCTTCAATCCCCTTGTCTTGCAAGCCGAGACCGGCCAGTAAATTCGGATCCGCAGCCGCGGCAAGAAATTTTTCTTTGTTGGCAATCTGCATATTTTCCAGCAACACGGCGATTTCGCGCACGGTCAGCCCTTCGGGAATCGTCACGGTTTGGAAGATCCCCTTGCCCATAACCAAGCGCTCTAAAACATCGCGCGGCACGACCCTCGTTTCAAAACGATAGAGCCCCGGATGGATCTTCTTTTCAGCGCCGCTCAAGCGCGCCCAGAGCGAAAACAGAAAGCCGTTCGAGACGATCTTTTGATCGCCTAGTTTGCGCGCAACGGTGGCCAAAGATTCGCCCTGCTCGACGCGGATTTCTGCCGGCAGCGGTCCTTCGCCGGGCAGCGCATAAAAAATGTAATAGAGAAATAAGCCGGCCGAGAGCGCGATCCCCATGACCCCGACGAGGAGAATAGTGCGTAAAGCTTTCACGATCGCGCGTCGGAACAGGAATAGAAGGATGAGCGAGCGCGGGTTTCTGAAGGGAGCGGCAAGCTAGTTTTCCGTGATATTGACCTTGATCCAGCCTTCGACTTGACGCATGAATCCGGCAAATGGATCTTCTCCGGGAGCCGACGCAAAATAAGCCTTGCGCGTGTAATCGAGCGCACCGGAATAATATTCGAACTTCTTCGAAAGTTCCTGGTAGAGAAAGTACCCCGTACGGTAGAGCGAGAGGTCGAGCTCGGAGACCGTCCAGTAGGAGCGGCTGCCTTCCTGGATATAGTAATCGAGCGAGCCGCTTCCCTCGACGTGCTTGCGAAAAATGCCGCTCATGAACAAAGCGTAATCGCCGACGTACTTGCGCAAGGATCGTTCTTTGAGAACGTCGCTTTCGGCCGCTCCAGCGGCCGGTTGGCGCGCCAGCATTTCGACCACGCTATCTTCTTTGCGACCGGCGCGGCCGCGAAATTTGTAAAGTGCATCACTGCGGGCAAATTCCGCAAGGACATCGGCCACATATCCAGCAACCGTGGCGTCGTAGATACCCAGTTGCCAGAAGCTTTCCCGCACTATTTTGAGAAAATAGCTTTGTAACTTGTTGTCGGGACCGCGGGTTTCCATCGTTACGTTCAAATGATAGCAAAGTTGCCATGGCGTGAAAAGGTTCTTTTTCAGATTTGCCGCGAAGCACATGTGGATCGGCGCGCCGCGTCTGGCGAATTTTCCCACCGCGGCTATATCGCCACAGTTGGTAAAGAAGCTCTGGTTTGGAGGTGCCAAGATGGCAAGAGAACTGAAGGAAGATCTTGTCACCTGCCGGCGCCTGGGCGTCTTTTGAGCTTATGACGATCCGCAAGCATGACGATTATCTCAAGTCGTTCCGGGTGCGCCGAGGACGCCGTAGAAGGCGTTGCGCCGAATGGTAGTCCACATCACGCTAGGTTGGCCTGCTTTTTGGCTTACGGCAATCTCCCTGATGGCTGTCTCTTGCCGATTTGAAGATCGAGTGATTTTCCAACCCAGCGTCACGATCGACCAATCGCCTCAAGATGTCGACCTCGACTTCGAGAATCTGGATTTCAACGCGCGCGGCGGTGTTGTTCTAAACGGTTGGTTTATTCGCCATCGCGAAGCGCGCTCCACGCTGGTTTAGTTTCACGGCAACGCAGGCGACATCGGCCATCGCGCGGGAACATCAAGCTGGGCGGCGCCAGGCGCGCCCTCGGAGGAAGGCACTTATCTCGACGGTGAAGCGGCGCTCGACTTTGCGCGCAATCCGTTGGGCATCGATCCGGCGCAAACGGTTCCCTTCGGCCGCTCCCTCGGCGCCGCCGTTGCTGCAGAGATGGCAACCCAGTTCGACAGTCAGGCGTTGATTTTGGAAAGCCCGTTCGCATCCATTCGCGCCATCGCCTAGCCATGTTTTCATTTCTGCCGATCGGACCGCTCCTCGGCACCCGTTACGATGTTCTGGAAAAAATCCGCGCCGTTAAAACACCGCTATTGGAGTTGCACGGCGATCGCGACGAAGTCGTGCCCTTCGACCAAGGCAAGCTGGTTTTCGCTGCGGCACCGCAACCAAGAAATTTATCACGCTCGCTGGCGCGGGCCACAACGATACCTATCTGGTCGGCAGCGACCGGTATTTTGAACAATTGAGACAATTGATCGAGGAAACGGCGCCGCCGCGCCGCTGATCGCCTTGAAAAGGCCGAGACCAGGAGTTCGGCTCAGAGAGGCTAAGCTAAAGTTTACCCGGCCCGCGCGCTGGCGGCGGCGTAGGCGTTTTTGACGTATTGGCAGAGCATGCGCTGGGTGTTGAAATAGGAACCGTTGAAGGCGATGGCGGAGCGCATCACTTGGACAAAACGGTCAGGCTCTCTGTAATAGAGTGGCAGGATGACATTTTCGAGCTTTGTGTAAAGCGACAATGCTTCGCTGGCGGTGTCGTTCTCGTTCGCGTCACCGATCGACCAACCGGTCACTCCTTCAACATGGCCTTCGACCCACCAACCGTCGAGCACGCTGAAACTTGGCACACCGTTGAGCGCCGCCTTCATGCCGCTGGTCCCGGAAGCTTCTTGCGGCCTTAGCGGGGTATTGAGCCAAACATCGACACCTGAACAGAGCAGCTTGCCCAAGGCCATATCGTAGTTTTCCAAATAAATTACCCGCACGTCGTCAGCCAGGGCCGCCGCTGCTTCGAAGATGTGACGAATGATCGCCTTGCCGCTTTCATCACGTGGATGGGCTTTGCCGGCGTAGATAAGTTGTATCGGTCCGACTTGTCGGGCGATCTGCTGGATGCGCTCGCGGTCGGTGAAAATCAAGTCGCCGCGCTTGTATCCCGTGGCGCGACGCGCAAAGCCGAGAGTGAAGACTTTCTCGTCCAGTCGCGTCCCGGTGAGCCAACGAACTTGCTGGAATAACTCTTTCTTGGCGTTCCCATGTGCTTGGCGAATCTCGGCCAGGGGGATGCCCACCGCGTAACGCAGATAACAATTGTCACGACGCCACCCGGGCGCAAAACGGTCGTACAGAGACGCAAACGGCGCGCTCGTCCAAGTCGTCGCATGCACACCGTTTGTGATCGCTTGAATATTGTGGTTCGGGAACATCGCGCGCGATATGTCCCGGTGGCGCATGGACACGGCATTGACGAAGCCGGACAGCCGCAGCGCCAGCTCGGTCATATTGAGGAATCCGTTCAGGAGCTGCATTTGCGCCAAAGCCGTCGCCCGACCGTTGCCGAGGATTCGGTAGACCAACTCGGCATTGAAACGATCATGGCCGGCCGGCACCGGCGTATGCGTGGTAAAAGCGCACTGGTGTCGAACCGTTTCGATCTCCACCTCCGAAAATTCCCGCTCCGGCGAAGATCGCGATTGCTCTTCTAGAAGAGCGAGAGTTGCGAAGGCCGAGTGACCCTCGTTCATGTGAAACATGCCGATATCGTCGTAGCCGAGCGCGCGCAGCATCGCCACGCCGGCCAATCCCAATATTACTTCTTGGCACAGGCGGTAGCGTTCATCGCCGCCATAGAGAAAATCCGTCAGACCGCGATCGGCGGCGGTATTCTCCGGCAGATCTGCGTCGAGAAAAAACAGCGGCACCGTGTGGCCGGTGATGCCCTGAAACAAGTACTTCCAAGCGCCCACGCGCACTTCTCGATTTTCAATTGAAACCGTCACTTTTGTCGGCAGACGCACGAGATATTCTTCGGGTGTCCACTTGGCCGGACTTTCCAACTGGTTGCCGCGTGAGTCAAGGTGCTGATCGAAGTAACCTTTTCGGTGGATTAGAGAAACGGCGACCATGGGCAGCTCCAGATCGGCCGCCGAGCGCAACATGTCTCCAGCCAAAACACCTAAGCCGCCGCTGTAAGTTGGAATTTTAGAATCGACGGCGATGTCCATGGAAAAATAGGCGACGGTCCCGATAGGGGGCGATGCATTCTGCATAACGGCTCTTGTTAGACGAAGTTTAGAATCAAGCGCTTTAGCGGATTACCGAAGAGATCGAATGGACCAGCGAGCATTCTGAAGTCGTGCGAATCTTGAGTAGCCATAGCATAACGTCCGCTCCCGGGCAATTAATCGACATAGAGAATTTCACCTTATGGCAAGGACGATGCCACTTACAAAATCGAAGAATTTGGCAAATTATAGGATTGGTTGGCAGCTCGGCGCGGCGTTGTTGATGCCATTACGTTAGCGCAAGTCAAAAGCGTCACGCAATTCCTCCCAGGTTCGGTGCGCGCTCAGATTGCGCAATACCATCAACGTCGGCGGCATCATAGGAAAATTACCCGCTTGGTGGCGCTTTAGAGCCCGTTCGGGAGAAATCCAGAGACTCTCCGAGACTTCTTCCACCGCATCGATGGGCCTCTGATCGGTCGGCAAAGCGGCGAGATAAAAGCGGGTATCGAAGCGGACGCGATAATGTTCCGGTGTGATCCGGTGAAAGATATAGTGAAGTCGCGCCAAATCACAATAAAGCCGCTCGGATAAAAGAAAATCGGCAAAAGCGATCTCGCCGCGTTGTAAGGCCGCTCGCTCAGCGGCTACTCGATTAAGAAATGTCTGGTGCGGTTGCGCCCCATTCGACTCGCTCTCAGAGAGAAAAAAGTGAATTCCCACCTCTTCAAATAATTCTCTGACCGCGGCGACCCAGTAACCCAAACAGAGTTCCGGTCGAAGATCTACGCCAAGTTTTTTTTGCGCCTCGTCTGGCGTGATGCCGCGGGTTAAGTTAATCATCGCCGTAGACCAGTCGCTGGCTTCAACTCTTCCTCCAGGGAAGACATAGACCCCGGCGTAGGTATCCATCTGTTCCGGGCGACGGTTCAGGTAAATTTCAAACCTGCGCGCGGCGTCCGGTCGCACGAGCACGACGGTCGAGGCGGGAAGCGGAATAGCCGGCATGAATCAGTTCGCCTTTCTCTTTGGCACACTAAATACGTGACTATTTCGCGCGGCCGCGGTTTTTGCTCTCCATCCAAGCCGCCGTCAGTTTCGCGACGACGGTTTGCCGATGTGAATATGGGCTCCCGTCGCAGCTCCCGGAACCGCGTTTCTAAACGCGATAAATGGAATCCCCGCTTGGCGTAGATAATTAAGCAACGATCGTCCTTCCGCACTATCCGGATGAAGCGCCACATCCATGGCGTTACGATGATCGAAGTGCAGACGGTCGTGGGTTGGGGTTTGGCCTAAGGCACTGATCGGCAGCGGGCGACCGAAGGTTTCGAAATAAAACTTTTCGATTTTTGGTGCGAAGGCGAGGGACCACAACGCGCCGCCATTAAAGCGCAGGAGGGCGGCAGTCTCGCTGTAGCCGCCCACTGCTAAACCGGGGAGACGAAGAAGTTCGTCGCGCATCGTCGCCTCGGTAATCACCATGTCGGTTTCCGCCAGCCAACGTTTGTCCTCATTAATGCGTACTATGGCTTGTGCCAAAGCATCCTCGGCCTTGAGAACGTCGTTGCGCGCGATCAGGCCCTGATAGTAGAGGTCTCGCTGTTGTTCATATCTCTCCAAGGCGCGCTGCCGTTCGGATTCGTGCAGCGTGAGCAGTTTCTCGGCGCCGGCGCGGGTCTCTTTGATTTTTTGAATAACATCGCTGCGGGCGCGTGTCAGCTCCGACTCAGTCGGACCAACTTGGCGATTGGTAGAGGGACGAGCCGGCCTATTCTTGAGATTGTCCTGAGCGATTCCCGCATCGATAAAGAAGGGCAAGGCCATGTGGAGCGTAGCCATGCCGATAAGCGTGAAAAACAAGGATCGCTTCATTGCTTCTTTAGCACGCCCTTGAGTCTAGGGACTACGCTACCTCGGGTCAACACCACAAATGAGAGGCTGGAAGGACAGCTATTGAATGGTTGTTACCCAGGTGAGCGCGCGGTACTATCGCGCCTTGCGGTTGTGAATGCTTTTTGCGCGTTTACCGGAAGTAAATGAAAATTTCTCATCCTCGGGTTTGGCTTGGGTTAGGCTGTATCGCCGGTCTGCTTGGGCTGGCTGTGCCATCCGCGCAAGCGCAAAATCTGGCTGACACCATCGAAAAAATCAAGCCGTCGATCGTAGCCATCGGGACTTTCCAGAAAACCCGCAGACCACCATCGATCTTTCGTGGCACCGGCTTCATTGTCGCGGATGGCCTGCACGTTGTCACCAACGCCCATGTCTTGCAGGAAAAAATAGATACGGAAAAAAAAGAAACGCTCACGATATTTAGCGGCAAATCCGACAGGATTGAGATACGCGAAGCGACCAAGCTCGTTGAAGATCTCGATCATGACCTCGTGATCCTGAAAATTTCCGGCCGACCGCTAACCGCTTTGACAATCGGTGACTCCAGCCGCGTGCGCGAGGGCGAAACCTACGCCTTTACCGGCTTTCCGATCGGAATGGTTTTAGGTCTGAATGCGGTGACGCACAAAGCCATGATCTCAGCGGTAACGCCGGTCGTAATTCCACAGCTCTCCGGCCAGCAACTGGACAAGAAAGTCTTAATCCGGCTTACCGCGCCCTATGATGTCTTCCAACTCGACGCCACAGCCTACCCCGGTAACAGTGGCAGTCCGCTTTACCAACTCGACAGCGGACAAGTGGTGGGCATTATCAACAAAGTGTTCATCCAAGAAACCAAGGAAACCGTCTTGCAAAAACCCAGCGGCATCTCCTACGCAATCCCGATTAATCACTTGCAAGAACTGCTAAAAAAAATCCGTCCTGAGTAGCGAGCTTTGGCATAGCGATCCGCGTCGAAACATCGGCTAAGCTAACTTGAAGAAATCACGAGCGTCAGGAATCCCCTCACGCTCAATCATAGGCGACGCAAAGTCTGAGCAAGAACTCGCCGACTTGGCGGAGCACGAAAACGGCGCGGAGCAGCCCGACTAACCGTGAGGTTGTGGGCTAATGAAACAACGGCAAATTATTAATACGGGTCACACCGGAAGGTTTAGCCGCACCGGTCTTAGCGAATGAGCGAGAGCAAAGTCGCGGCGAAGACGAATCCGAAAATCGCCAGCCAGATGATCGATTTGGTCGAGGCCAACCCGTCGGGGATGCCGCTTGGCTCATCACGACCTTCTCTCCTCGCCACATCTAAAAGTGTATCTCGTAAAAGTGTATCTCGAACCATGATCAGTTGCTCCTGTAGTTCCTTTTGTCTCTGTTCGCTCAACCGGCACCATTGAACGCTATCGAACTGCGCGGCACCGCCAAGCACAGCAGCGCGCACTTTATCTAATTTACTGTCTTCGAGCCGGCTTGACCTGGAGCCCATGAAATCAATGATCGTTTTTCTAAGCCGTTCAATATCATCAAGAAGAGTTTGTATGACGCTGGGGTCGACGTTGGCCACGTTGTTGTGATCCTTCTCTCGCGCTGTTGAATCAAACTCTCTTTGATCAGTAAGACCAAGCTGCATAAATTTTTGGACCTTTGCCTTGGCCAGCTAAAAAGATCAGCGACTTTTACTGCGACGTAAGTCGCCTAACGCAACGCAAATGCCACTTGCGCGAGATTGATAAATACTCAATTACATGAAGGTTTACGGATGACGGAGAAAATTTTCGGGGCGCGACGTGACCTCAGCGTTGACAGCACGCACACGCGATCAGCACAGAATGAATAAGGAAACGTGGGGGTTAGCGCTGTGTAAACACTGGTTCACAGACTAACTACGGAAGTTTACAGGGAAGGATAGCGTCGCATACCAGGCGAGTGGATCGAAAACCGTAGAATGTTGTGGAAGCAGAATTGGATTTCAGTCGTGATGGAGTCGTCCCGAAGGTCTGCCGACGTGGATGTGCGGACCCGTAGAAGCGCCCGGCACGGAGCTGCGAAAGGCAATAAACGGAACGCCCGATCTACGCAGATAATCCATGAGCGCTTTGCCTTCGGCACTGTCGGGATGGAGCGCCACGTCCATGGAGTCGCGATGATCGAAACCTAAGCGATTGTGCGTCTCGGACTGGCCCAACGCTGTTACAGGTAAGCGCCGGCCAAAGGTTTGCGTGAAATATCTCTCAAGCCGCGGCGCCTCCCTTAACGACCATTTAAAGCCACCGTTAAAACGGGCCACGTCCTTTGTTTCACTGAAGCCGTTTACCGGCAGCGCCGGCATGCGCTCCACCTTTTCTCCTAAAACAGCCTCGGTGATCGCGATGTCCGTCTCAAGCACGGAATGGCGCATTTCATGAACTCGATTGAGCGCTGCAACAAAAACTTGCTCCGCTTCTTTGACTTGATCCTGCGAGATTCGGCCCTCCTGATAGAGCTTTCGCCTTTTGATGACTTCCGCCCTTAACTTGGCTTGTTTCTGTTCGTAATCAACCAAAAGGGCTCGGTCAGTATCGAGGGTCGCTCTCATCTTGGCGATCGCGTCGACGCCACTCATTTCACTCGATCCGCGGAGAGTCCAAGACTGATTCCGGGAACCAGTTGTTTTAAGCGCAAATAATCCTATACCGGCAAGCGGTAGGACTATCACAGCGATTTGGAAACTTCGCGATTTTGCTAGGTCGGAAAACATGAGCCTGTGAGTCTAAGGGCTTATGGCCGGAGCGTCAAGCCAAAACAAAGCCCGTAACGAACCGGGCCGTACGGGCTTTGTTTGAACATTGAACACGGCGCAGTGCACCGGTCAGCCGATATTCGCTCCAACGGAATTGGCTAAACCGACGCGAGCAGGCCACGCTGAATTAGGTCTTGCGCCAGCTTCACCTTGTAAATGTTGTCTTTTAGCGGCTTAGCGCCTTCGAGGGCAATCTCGCCGGCCTGTTTCGCGGTTGCTTGATCGAGTCTTTTGCCGCGCAAAAACTCTTCGGCTTTTGTTGCGCGCCAGGGAATCGGCGCGACGCCGCCCATGACGACGCGCGCTTCGCGCACTGCGCCGCCGCTGTTTTCGACAATCGTGGCGACGGCAACGATCGCATGGTCCCACGCCAGTCGCTCACGCACTTTATGATAGAAGCCCTTGCTGCCGGCTTTGGGCGTCGGCACGAACAGTTCGGTGACGATTTCGCCGGGGCCGAGGATATTTTCCCGCTTGTAGTCCACCGAAGGCGGCACGAAAAATTTCTCTAACGGAATCGTCTTGTCGCCGGCCGGTCCGGCGATCTTGATTTGCGCGTTGAGAGCCACCAGCGCGGGCGCGGTATCGGATGGATGCACGATGTAGCTCGGCCCGGCGCCGAGGATCGCATGAAAACGGCTATCGCCTGTCACCGTGTAGCAAACCTGACCGCCTTTGCGCAGACAGGTGAAATTCGACGAACGAAAATACCAACAGAAGGGCCGCTGACAAATGTTGCCGGCGATCGTGCCGGCGTTGCGGATCTGGGGCGACGCCGCTTCGCCCGCCGCGTCGGAAAGTATCAGCAGTTTTTCCCGAATCGCCGGGTGTTCTTCGATGTCGGCGAGCTTGGCCAGTGCTCCGATGCGAAACCCACCGCGCTCTTCTTTGATATAGTCAAGGCCAGGGATCGTCTTCAAATTAATCAGATAATCGGGCTCGACGACGTGATCCTTCATCAACTGCAAATACTCGCTGCCGCCGCCGACCACCGCCGCGGTTTTTTTCTGCTGGTGAAATTTTTGCAGCAGACCGACCGCTTCTTTGACGCTTTTCACATCGATATTTTCGAAGCTCTTCATGACGGCTCCCTTCTCATTTAAACCTGAACCGCGCGGACGATCTTGTCGGGCGTGATCGGCAGCTCTTTGAACCGTTTGCCGGTGGCGTTGAAAATCGCGTTGGCGATGGTTGCCACGGCCGCCGTGATCGGCGGCTCGCCGACTACTTTGCCACCAAAGACGCCGTAGGGATCAAAATGCTCGACAAAGATGACTTCGACTTCGGGCGCTTCCAAATGCGTCGGTACCTTGGCGTCACGGTAGTTCGGATTGATCGGAATCCCGGTCACCCGATCGATCAATAGCTCTTCGGAAAACGCCATGCCGATACCCTGCACGACGCCGCCTTTGATCTGGCTTTCCGCGGTCAGGCGATTGAGGATCGTACCGCTGTCGTGCGCCGCGACGTATCGGGTGATGCGCACATGCCCCGTCCAGGTGTCGACTTCGACCTCGGCGAAGTGGGCTGAAAAGCATTTACCGTCCATCTCTTTGGGAAAATTCGGATTGGTCGTGGCGCGGCCGATGAGATCGCCGCTGTCTTTTACGATTTGTTCCAGAGGCGTCTTCTCGGCAGGATCGCTTTTGAGAAAAACCTGACTATCGCGGAGGTCAAGATCTTCGAGTTTGGCTTTTAGCTTTGGCGCGGCTAGGGCAAAAATTTGCTTGCGCACATCTTCTGCCGCCGCCACGACCGCCGGTCCGGTAAACGCGGTCGTGCGGCTGCCCGACTCACCGACCGAATAAGGCGTCACATCGGTATCACCGTTAGTGAGCTGAATTTGATTGAGTGGAATCCCCAGCGCTTCCGAAGCGATGATCGCCATCGTTGATTTCGCTCCGGTGCCGATGTCGGTGACGCCGACCAAAACATGCGCGGTGCCGTCCGGATTGATGCGGATCGTCGCGGCGCCGAGACCCGGGCGAAATGGATAGCCGCCGAGCGCCATGCCAATGCCATGTTTGTTCGGACCGGCCATGGCGCCGGGCTTGTGCCATTTGTCACTAAAGCCGATTCGCTTCGAGCCTTCGAGGATGCACTGCTCTAAATAGTTCGAAGTGAAGGCCAGCTTGCCTTTGGATTTTTGCGCGCGGTTGCGCATGAACATATCGAGCGGATTGATGCCCAACTCAAAGGCGATCTGATCCAGAAACGACGCGAAACCGAACACCGATTGCGGATAAGCCGGTGCGCGATAGTTGGCGGCCACCACCGTGTTGGTGTGCACCGGCTTGATGACTTTTTTAAAGTTCGGGATGTTGTAGAAATCGGTGCCGCTTAAATTGCCGCTCTGCTTTCGGTACGCGCCCATATTGGTTACAGCGTCAAGCGTGACAGCGGTAATCGTGCCGTCGTTTTTAACGCCGGCTTTGTAGTGCTGCTCCGACGACCAGCGTCCGTGCATGCCGATGAAATCGTCTTCGCGGGTGAATTCGAGCTTGACCGGCTGCGCGGCAGCTTTAGCAAGCATCGCCGCCATGTAGTCGTAGTCCTGCGCCTGATTCTTGTTGCCGAAGCCGCCGCCCATGTATTTGCACACCACCCGCACTTTGCTCAGCGGCAGACCAAAATCCTTGGCGATATCCGTGCGCGCGTTGGAAACCCCTTGGGTCGAAGCGTAAACGGTGAGCTTACCCGCGTCCCATTTGGCGATGCTGACGCGCCGCTCCATCTGCGCGTTGTTGACATGCTTGCTGATGTACGTGTCTTCGAATACCCGGTCAGCTTCCTTAAATCCCTGCTCTACATTTCCCCAGGATTCTTCGATCGGCGCGCTGAACGCTCCCTTGCCGACGGAAAGATTGCCGTTGGGCGCGATCTTCGGCGCGTCGGGTTTGAGCGCTTCGTTGGCGTCCAGCACGTAGGGGATCTTTTCGTACTTGACGTCGATCAATTTCAAGGCATCTTCGGCGATGTGCCGGTCGGTGGCGGCCACCGCCGCCACCGGATCGCCGACATAACGCACCGGATTGTTGAAAATATAGCGGCGATGGGTGAGCCCGCCGCTCGACCACGGCACCTGCGCGTTGCCGTGATGAATAATCGCCTTCACGCCCGGGAGTTTATCCGCTTTGGAAGTATCGATCCCGATAATCTTTGCATGCGGCACGTTGCTGCGCAGGACACGCGCGTAGAGCATACCAGGAAGCTGAAGATCGCCGGTGTACTGCGCTTGCCCGGTCACGCGCTCGTAGGCATCGATGCGCGGAGTCTTCTTGCCGACGACGGAAAATTCTTTTTGTGCTTGTGCCATAACGACCTCCCTTAACTCGCCTTCGCCGCGGCGGCGAGCACGGCGGCGACCTCGCGATTGTAGTTGCCGCAGCGGCAGAGATTGCCGGACAAACCGCGGCGCGCTTGGGCTTCCGTCGGTTTAGGATTCTTCATCAGCAGCGCCTTGCCGGACATGATCTGTCCGGAAGTGCAAAAGCCGCATTGCGGCCCGTCGTGTTCGATAAATGCTTCCTGCACCGGATCGAGCTTGTCGCCCTTTACCAGCCCCTCGACGGTGACGATTGCCTTGCCCTGCATCCATACCGCTAATTGGCTGCACGAATACATGTTGCGGCCGTCGATGATCACCGTGCAAGCGCCGCACTCGCCGCGGTCGCAGCCGATCTTGGTACCCGTGAGTCCCAGCTCGTCGCGCAATACTTCGGCGAGGGTTTGACGGTGCTCGACTTCGACGCGGTAGCTCTTGCCGTTGACTTTAAGCGCCACCGCGGTCTTGCCGAGCGCCGTGCCCGTGCTTTCGGCGATGTACGCTTGCGCCGGATCGACTTTCACCAGTCCGGTCGAGACCACCGCCGTACCGATGGCGCCGCCGCCGATACCTTTGAGAAACGAGCGTCGGGAGAATTTCTGCTTTTCTTTTTCCATGGCTGGTCACCTCCTGATTGGAAACTAATACATGGCCGGTCGAGACAACTAAGGGGTAATATGGCCAATCACGCCTGTCAATGCCAAAAACTGCGCCTTGCCGCGCGAAAACAAAATCGCTAGGCTGCGCTCCGAAGCATGGCGAAAGAACCGATCATAGAATCCGAAGGCGCCGCCCTTGACGCGGTCTTGGGAGAACTGCAAAGCGAGCACGCGGTAAAGGAAATCAGCGGCTGGGAAACTGGCTTTGTGAACTTGAGCCGCGCCTTGGACGGCATGCGGCCGGGGCTTTACCTATTCATCGGACCACCCGCAAGCGGCAAAACCGCCTTCGCCAAACAGCTCCTCGATCAAACCGCCATGCACAGCCGGGTGACGGGAATGTATTTTAGCTTCGCCGAGACCAAGAAAGAATTGCGCATAAAAACGCTCGCGCGCTTGAGCGGGCTGGATCAACGCGAGATCCGTCGCGGCAGCGCTTATCTGCTGCACTGGTACGGTGTGCCGCGATTAGCCGGCAGTGAAGCTAGCGACCTGCCGCCGAGTTGGGAAAAACTGAAACGCTCGGCCGAAGACGCCAAGAGCTGGCTCGACTTGAGCTACCTGATCGAGTGTCAACGCGGCACGACCGTGCAGGCGATCGAAGCGCAAATTACCCAAAATCGCGCGCGCAGCGGCTCAGAGCAAATGATGATTGTTATCGACGATTGCCAGCGGCTCGGTGGCGCCGATCAACCGTTGGACATGCGCTTGCCGCTTGTCGCCGAGCAGCTACAAGAAATCGCCGTGAGCCTCAACATGCCTGTGTGGGCCGTGTGGCCGAGTCTTGACGCCGGAGGCATGGCTGGGGAAGCGTGGCGCGAGAAAGTCGCGAGCCCGGACGTAGTCTTGGTGCTGGAACAAGACCGTGAACGCACCAGGAAACTGACCGAACCCAATCAGGCGATCATTTTGCACGTCGTAAAAAACCGCGGCGGTGAAAAAGGTCGACTTGCTTTCGATTTTTTTCCGGCGTTTTCAAGATTCACTGAAGCACCATAGCGGCTAGGATTCCCAGCGATAGAGTTGGATTGTAGCGGGCTCGCCCTCGTATACCAACGCTCCCTCATAATCGGCGACGACGTTCAATTCGATCAATGACCAGCCCGGTACGTCGGCGTCGATCCGCACCTGTTCGCCGGTTGCGGCGAGGCCTATGTTTACCTCATCCAAGTCGCCCGACAGGCCGGTGCCCTTCGCTTTAAGGAACGCTTCCTTGCTCGTCCAACATTTATAAAACGCTTGTCGGCGCAGGTGCGCCGGCAGGGCGCGCAGCGCGGCTACCTCGCCGGCGGTAAAAAATCGCTCGGCGACTTCATCGAAGGCAAAATCCGCGTTGACAAACTCGACGTCGACACCGACTTCACGAGAACGAGCCACGGCCAGCAAGGCCGCGCCGTGAGAATGAGAAAGGTTGAACGCTACTCGGCTTCCCGCCTCGGGCGCGCCTAGTTTTGGTTTGCCGTGGCCGCCGAGGTCGAACTGCAAGTATCCGGGGAGAGTCTCTGTATATCGCGCCAAGATCGAGCGCAAAGCGGCGTGTGCGACCGTGAATAGCAAACGATCTTTGGCAAACTTGAACCTATCGGCGCGAGCCTGTTCTGCAGCCGATAGCAGAGCGGCGTATGCGCCTAAGTTGTCAACGGTGGTTTCCGCCGCCTCAATCAGCCAAACATGGATTTCGTTTGCATCCAAAAGGAGACCGGCGGGGGGCGAGCGCCAAACGGATTTGAAAGATTGGTTCGGCACGGTTCTTCGCAGTACTTTGCTCCGAACGAGCTAAAGATCAAGTTCCCGTCGCAGTCTCTGCCCGACCGCAAGCGAGCCGAGATCATTGACTTCCACCAACGCACCTCCCGGGATATCGAGAACAGCCATCCATCGGCAAGCTCTTCAATGACGACAGCGTCGAGCTCTTGGCCAAGCGCCAGCGGCGGCAGCGCAGGGTGTACCGGCCGCGGGCGCGATTCGGCGTCGGGCATTCGCTTGCTTGAGACTGTCGCAGATTCCCGGGCTTCCTGAACGCCCGGTCCGCTGGCGCGTGGCGGTTCAATTCTCACAGTTATGCTATCGGCAGCAGCGCGCCGAAGGTTTACCCGGAATTCAGGATCTGTGGAGCATTATGGGCAATCA
>Ga0209811_10000383_pt1 | contig 19287 bp, 16 predicted proteins | sample Coa_R1_6_FD_187161 | JGI IMG/M metagenome (GOLD analysis project Ga0209811, IMG submission 187161) | Surface soil microbial communities from Centralia Pennsylvania, which are recovering from an underground coalmine fire. - Coalmine... | ecosystem: Environmental > Terrestrial > Soil >... | reverse complement strand
ATTATGTAGATGAACTCGTCCTGCTTCGCGTGCCAGTGGCGCATCGAGGACTCGGCCCCCGGATCGAGGCGCGTGAGATTGACGCCGAAGTTCTTGAGGCCCGTGTGATCGCCCAGACGCCTGCGATGGCGCCCCGCTACGCGGCTCTTGTACGGCTCGGGATAGCCGGTACTCGATTGCTCGGGCAACTCCCTGGGGTCGAAGGCGGGTGGCTTGAGTCTGCTCATGTCAGTTCCCGGCGAGGATGCTCATTACGGCCATGCGAACGGCGATCCCGAACGTGACCTGCGGCAGGATCACCGAATGCGGGCCGTCGGCGACCGAGGAGTCGATCTCGACGCCGCGGTTCATCGGCCCCGGATGCATCACGATCGCGTCGGGCTTCGCGAGCGCGAGCTTCTCGGGCGTGAGGCCGTAGGACTTGAAGAATTCCTGCGCAGAGGGCAGCAGGGGACCTTTCATGCGCTCGTTCTGCAGCCGCAGCATCATCACCACGTCGCAGCCCGCTAGCCCCTCGCGCATGTCGTGATGCACCGACACGCCCAGCTGCTCCACACCCGCGGGAAGCAGAGTGCGCGGCCCGATCACGCGCACGTCGGGGACGCCGAGCGTCGTGAGCGCGTGGATGAGCGAGCGCGCGACGCGCGAGTGCAGCACGTCGCCGACGATCGCCACCGAGAGCCCGGTGAATTCCTTCTTGTAGTGGCGGATCGTATAGATATCGAGCAACCCTTGCGTCGGGTGGGCGTGGCGTCCGTCGCCGGCGTTGATCACGTGCACGTGCGGGGCGACGTGGCTGGCGATCAGGTGGGCCGCGCCGCTCGAGGAATGCCGCACGACGAACATGTCCGCGTACATCGCCGAAAGATTGTCTACGGTATCGAGCAGGGTCTCGCCATTGGTCGAAGACGACACGGCAATGTTCAGGTTGATCACGTCCGCGGACAGGCGCTTCGCCGCGATCTCGAAGGTGGTACGCGTGCGCGTCGATGGCTCGAAGAACAGGTTGAAGATCGACTTGCCGCGCAGGAGCGGCACTTTCTTCACCTCGCGCTCGGTTACGCCGACGAACGACGACGCCGTGTCGAGGATGTGCACCAGCATTTCGCGCGGCAGCCCTTCTATCGTAAGAAGGTGCTGGAGCGTTCCGTCGCCGTTAATCTGCGGGTTTCGCATCGGACAGTCGCAAGATGAATTTGCCGCGCTCGTCCCTCACCAGGCGCAGCAGCTTCCCGGCGGGCACCGAAAACGTGGCGCCGACGTACTGCGCGGCGATCGGCAGTTGCCGCTCGCCTCGATCGACCAGCGCCGCAAGCTCGATCTTCCCCGGGCGCCCGTAGTCGAACAGCTCGTTCATCGCGGCGCGCACCGTCCGCCCGGTGTAGAGCACGTCGTCGACCACGATGATGTGGCGGTCGTTCACGTCGAAAGGAATCTGAGACGGCTTCACCTGGTGGCGCAGCCCCGTCTTGTCGAAATCGTCGCGATAGAACGAGATGTCGAGCGCGCCCATCGGCGTGGCGAGGGCGAGCTCCTGGTGCAGCCGTTCGGCAAGCCAGGCGCCCCCGGTGCGGATACCGACGATGCCGGTGGAAGCGGTGACGCCCGGGCGCAGCTTGCGCACCAGCTCCTGGCACAAGCCTTCAGCGTCGGGAAGATTCATCGAGGTAGCTCTGGAGGATGATTTTCGCGGCCAACCCGTGGGCCTCGTGCTTGTGCTTGCGGCCCCCGCGGCCGGTTTCACGAAGCTCGGACTCGGCCGCCACGGAGGACAGGCGCTCGTCGGCGAATTCCACCGGGATGCGAAAGCGCGCCTCGAGCTGGCGCGCGAACCGTCGCGCGCGCCGCGTCATGTCGTGCTCGGTCCCGTCCATCGAGAGCGGCAGGCCGACGAGCAACCGCCCGGGCTGCCATTCGCGCAGCAACGACTCGATCTCGGCCATGCGCCGCGGGAGATTCTCGGCCTCGAACATCCCCAGAGGGCTGGCGATTCGCGTCTCGGTATCGCCGACCGCGACGCCGATCCAGCGGCTTCCGAAATCGAAAGCGAGTACGGTGTGGCCGGAGACCTTCGACGGAGCCACGGCCGCCTCGCTCACGCGTGCCCTGCCTCCTCCGAGAGCTTGGCGAAGTCGACGCCGAGCAGCTTCATGGCCGCCGGCAGGCGCTCGTCGGCGGGTGTATCGAAAATAATCCCATCCTTGGCCTCGACGGTCAGCCAGGCGTTCTGCTTGATTTCGTTCTCGAGCTGTCCGGCAGCCCAGCCGGAGTAGCCGAGCGTGACCAGCATCCTGTCGGGACCGCTCCCCTGCCCGACCGCCTCGAGGATGTCCTTGGAGGTCGTGAGGCCGATCGTGTCCTGCACCGACAGCGTCGACTGCCACTTGCCGGGCGGTTGGTGCAGCACGAAGCCCCGGTCGGTCTGCACCGGTCCGCCAAAGTAGACCGGCTCGCGCACCAGGATCTCGGACTCGAGTCTCAGGCTCAGGCGCTCGAACAGGGCGCCCAGAGTCATCTCGATGGGTCGGTTAACCACCACGCCGAGCGCCCCCTGGTCGCTGTGCTCGCAGATGAGCGTCAGCGTGCGCGAGAAGTAGGGATCGGCCATGTTGGGCATGGCGATCAGGAAGTGATTGGTGAGGTTGACCTGAGCCATGGGAGGGCCCTATTCTAAACCTCCGGGGTGCCGCGCACAATTTCACGGGCCGGCGCTGTCGCGCGCCCGCGCGAATTTCAGGCCGCCGCCCTGCGTTCGTTCAGGAATCCGGAGATCTTCTCGAGCAGGTCGTCTTCCTGGTAGGGCTTGCCGAGGAAGTGGCTGACGCCGATTTCCTTCGCGTAGTTCTGGTGCTTGTCGGCCGTGCGGGAGGTAATCATGATCACGGGCACGCGCGCGAGGCGCTTATCGGCTCTGACGTTCCGCGTGAGGTCGAAGCCGTCCATGCGCGGCATCTCGATGTCGACGAGCATGACGTCGGGCACGAGCTCCTGCAGCTTCTCCATGGCCTCCACGCCGTCGCGCGCTGTCACCACCAGATAGCCCTGGCGCTCGAGCAGGCGCCCGGTCACCTTGCGCACGGTGAGCGAATCGTCGACCACCATGATCGTCGGCTGGGTGGCCGCGGCCTGGGGCTTCGGCGCCTCGTGCACGGCCGCCGGATGGACCGCAACCTCTTTCAGCGCAAGCTGCACCGGATTCAGGATCAGCACGATTTCGCCCGTGCCGAGCACCGTGGCGCCCGTGATGCCGGCGATGCGCTGCAGCTGCGGGCCGATCGACTTCACCACGATTTCCTGGTTGCTGCCGACCATGTCGTCGACGTGCAGCGCGATGGAGTTCGTGCCGCTGCGCAGGTAGAGCGTCGGCGAGAAGCGCTTCTGCTCGGCGACCGCCTCGGAGATCCCGAGCAGGTGCGGAAGGTAGTGGAACGGGTAGTGCCGATCCTGCCATTCGGTCTGACGCGCCGAGTATGCCGCGACCAGCTGCTCCTGCCTCAGTTGCAGCACCTGCTCGACCATCACCGAGGGAATCGCGTAGGTCCTCGCACCGGCGCGCACCAGCACCGTCTGTGTCACCGCGAGCGTAAGCGGCAGGTAGATCGCAAACCGGGTTCCCTGGCCTTTGGTGAAACGCATCTCCACGCGCCCGCCCAGCGCGGCGACTTCGCTGCGCACCACGTCCATGCCGACGCCGCGCCCCGCCACCTGCGAAATCTCCTCGGCGGTCGAGAAGCCCGCGTGAAAGATGAAATCGGCGATTTCCGATTCCGTCAGGTTCGAGTCGGCTTGCATCAGGCCCTTCTCGATCGCCTTCTCGCGGATGCGCTCGATGTTCAGGCCGCCGCCGTCGTCGGACAGAGTGAGCTGCACCTCGTTGCCTTCCTGCTTGAGGTCCAGGTGAATCTCGCCAATGTCTGCCTTCCCTGCCGCGCGGCGCTTGTCCGGCTTCTCGATGCCGTGGGTGACCGCGTTGCGCAGCAAGTGCTCGAACGGGCCGGTAATGCGCTCGAGCACCGAGCGGTCGAGCTCGACCTGGGTTCCCTTGATTTCCAGGTTGGCGCGTTTTCCGACCTCTTTCGCGGTCTGGCGCGTAACGCGGTAGAGGCGCTCCTGCAGGCTGCCGAACGGCACCATGCGCACGCGCATCAGGTCCTGCTGCAGGTCGCGATTCAGCCGCGCCTGCGCAAGCAGAGCCTTCTCCGTCTCGTCGACGGTGTTGACGAGGTTGGCGTGCACCGTCGACACGTCGCTCACGCTCTCGGCCATCAGCCGCGTCACTTCCTGGAAGCGGGTGAACCGGTCGAACTCGAGCGGATCGAACCCCCGCTGCGTTTCCTTGGCGAGCTCGAGGCGCGACTGCATCTGCGATTCGGACTGGATCTCGATCTCGCGCAGCTGGGCGCGCAAGCGCGCGACGTTGTCGGTGAGCTCCTGCATGGCCGACTTGAGGGTGCGCATTTCGCCCTCGATCCGGCTGCGCGCAATGGCGACTTCCCCGGCCTGGTTGACCAGGCGGTCGACGACGTCGGCGCGTACGCGCAACAGCGCCTTCGGCTGGAGCTCGCGCTCGGAAGGCGGAACCGGCTTGGGCCCCGCAGCCGGTGTCGTCGCTACGGGCGCCTTCGCCTCGGCGGGTACCGGCGCTGGCGCTTCCTCGGCGGGCGCGGTCGGAAGTTCGCCGGCCGGCACAGCAGAGGGTAGCGCGGGCGCGGCGGCATCGCTACCGCCTTTCTGCAGCCGCTCGAACAAGAACCCCATGCGGTCCCAGGATGTCTCCAGCTCTTCGAACAGGGTGGCCGGCAGGTTCTTGACCGACAGGGCGTTCTCAACGCGTGTTTCCATGTGGTGCGTGAGCTCGCCCATCGACATCGCGCCAGCCATGCGCGAGCTGCCTTTCAGCGTATGAAGAACCCGCTGCAGGGCTTGGCCGAGCGCCGGATTGGTGGGGCTGTCGCGCCAGTCACGCAGCGCCGTGCCTACGGAGGGGACCAGCTCGTGGGCCTCGTCGAGGAAGATCTGCATGAGCTCCGGATCGAGGTCGTCGTCGAGCCGCCGCTGACGGCGCTCGAGCGTCAGGTCGAGATCGTCGAGCGCGCTCTCCGGCCCCTCAAGGTCTTCGTCCCGGACCCCGACCTCGTCGGGCTCCGCATTGCGCACGTACGCTGGCGCGGCTTCGGCAGCCTTCGGTTCCGGCACCGCGGGCGGTGCGGCGTCCGATCCTTGACCGACGCGGTCGAGCAAAGCGATCAGCGCGGGGACACCTTGGGGCACGCGCAGCTCTACCACGCCCGCGACCATCGCTTCGAGCGTATCGATCGCTTCGCCGACGAGCAGCTGCTCAGCTTCCGAGAGCTCGCTCGCCGCGAGTACCTGGAGGACGCGTTCGAGCGCGTAGCCCAGGTCGGAGAGCGGGGAAATCTTGACCGTACCCGACGTACCGGCGAGCGTGTGCACCGCTCTGAGCAGCGCGTCGCTCACCACGCCATGCTGGCGCAGGGTTTCGTGCTCGCCCTTGATCACATCGATATGTGCGCGCGCCTCGCCGCTGAAGATGGTGAAAAGCGTGGTCGAAACGCGGTGCGCGCCGAGCTGGACGAATGTTTCGGACTCTTCGGCCAAATCCTCCGCGGGAGGCTCCACCCTGACGGTGAGCTCGCTGTCCTGCGAGTCCGTCGTTCCTGCCGACGCAGCCGGTGCCTCGACCGCAGGTGAGCGCTCAGGACTTTCTCCCCCGCGAACGCGCTCGGCAGCGGCGACGAGCGCCCGCTCGTCGCTCGAGCTCTCGCCCGCCTTCAGGCGCTTCACGTTCTCCGAGAAGTATTCATGGGCGAGTCCGATCAGCTGCAGGAGATGCGGCGTGGCCGCGCGCTCGTCCTGCAGCCAGGTATTCATGGTTTGCTCGATCGCCCATGCGGCCTCGCCCAGGCGCATGAGACCCACCATCCGCCCGCTGCCCTTCAGCGTATGGAATCCCCTGCGGAGGGTGACGAGCGCTTCCGTATTGGCGTGGTGCTCGCGCACGATTTCCAGCTGCTCGCGAATCGTCGCCAGCACTTCGTCCGATTCCTCCAGGTAGACCCCCAGAAGCTCTGCGTCGACGGCCTCGGCGCTCGCGTCGATGAGCTTCGTGGCTTCGGGGGACGGCGAGGGCACGGCGGTGGAGGTGGCCTTCTCGATTGCCTCCTTCAGGAACGGCGTCAGCGGCATGGTGCTCGATTTGTCGAGCGCTTTCAGTGCTTGGGTTGCCGAGGCCTCCAGCTTCTGGTCGGCGACCAGGCCGGCGTCTTTCTGGAGGGCCGCGAGATTCTTCTTCAGGTCGTCCCTGAGATCCGCGTCCTCGGGCTTGCCCTTCCATTCCTCGTACAGGCCCGCAGTCTCGCGCTGCTGCTCGGCGATATGCGCCTCGACGGTCGCCGCCTGCGGCGCGGCATCGCCCTCTTCGCGCTCCGGCGCGGCGATCGGCCGCATCGCCGCGTCGAAGTCGGCGTTGCCGTGGGCGAGACTCTCGATGTAGAAGCCCAGGCCCGAAAGTATCTGCGCGATGCGTTCGAATTCGTGCCGGCCGGCACCAGAGTCGGCGCTCGAGAAGCGGCGAATTTCCTCGATCGCGGTGGCGAGCGTCTCGTGGGCGCGCTTTTCGCCCAGCATTTCGAGAGCGCCGAGCAGCTGGCGCATCGGCTTGTCGAGCGACGCGAGCTCGCCGCGTTTCGCGGAATCACGGAAGAACACGTCGAGCACTTGCTCGATCGTGCGCAGATTGGCCTGCATCTCCGCGACCACTTGGTTAATCAGGAGGCGTTCCTGCGCTTTGCGTGACATCTCGTCGAGCAGCGGAATGTCCGGGGCCGTGCGTTTGAGCTTGCCGTGCATGCCGTCCTGCAGCCGCGATCGCAGGAGCCGGACCTGCTGGGCGAACTCGTCGGAGAGTTTTGCAGGGTCGGCGAGTGCGTTTTCCAAGAGCAGCAGCACTGTCGCCACCTCGAGCGCGATGGCCTCGCTCATGCCTTGAGCGTTCGAACCCAGCCAAACTGCGACCTCGGCAACTTCGCCGGCGAGGGCCGCAAGATCCTCGTTTCCGAGTTGCGCCGTGCTTTGCTTGAGCGCGACCGCGCTGTCGCGGAACGACGCGAGCGCCCCGGAACCGCCCGAGGCGAATTTATTCCAGGCGTCCTTCGCGTGAGCGAGATGCTCGCGCGCCGCTTTCAGGACCGGCGATTCGACCGCGTCCGCCTCATCGCCTTCGGCCGGCGGAATGCTCTGCTCCAGGCGATACGCCTCCTGCACCTCGCGTATCCGCCCGCTCACCGGCTTGGCGCGGGCCACGTAGTAGAGTACCTCGCGCATCAGCCGCTCGGCGACGCTGGGCGCCCCTTCCCCCAAACGTTTGATCTGCTGCTCGATGCGGTTGCAGAGCTGCTTCGCGTCCAGATCCGGCGGCAGGGCGCCCTGCGCGAGCGCATCGAAGAGCGCGAGGGATACCCACCAGAATGCGCGCTGGGCGCCCGGACCCTGCGTGGCTTCGACGGCTTCGACCGCTGCGCGCATGTCTTCCGCGCCGCTCGGATCCTTCTTCAGCCATTTCAGCAGTCCGCGCTGATATCGTCCCCGCTGCTCGCGCAGATGTTTCTCGGCGTCCCCGGGCTTCGGGACTCCGGTGCTCTTGTCACGCCTCGGCGGACGGAAGGAGAGATTCGGAAAGTACAGATCGGTCGGATCAGCGTGTCCGCCTCGCGCGCTGACCACGTCGCGGTACAACGGAAACAGCCTGAGCGGCTGGTTGGGCTTACCCGCCATCAGCTGATCGAGGTAGGCTCGGATTCCGCCCAAAGCGCGCTCCGCGAGCCCGAATACGTCGGCCTGCCTGAGCGATCCCTCCTTCTCGATCGAGCCGAGCAGGCCCTCGAGCTCCTCGGAAACGCGGGTAATCCCCTCCAGGCCGACGATGGAGAGAGCGCCGTGGGCCTGGTGCAGGTGCGTCTGGCTCGACTTCAGCTGCGCCGCGTCGGCGCTATTCGCCGCGAACGCGCGCAATGCCTCCTGGGCGTGCTCGATCGCATGATCGATCTCGCCTTTGACCCAGGAGAGCGGGCCGACATCGAATTCGGCGCGTGCGGTCATCGCTACCAACCGGGTTCACCGCATCAGGCGATCTTGAAGCCGGACACCGAGCCCTTCAGTTCCTTGGCGAGCTCGGCGAGCTGGCCGATCGACACTGCGGTGCGCTTGGTGCCTTCGGTCGTCTGCTGCGTGATGTTGAGAATGTCCTGCATGCTGGTCGCCACGTCGTTCGCGGATTTCGCCTGCTGCTCCGTGGTCGTCGTGATCCCTTCGATCAGCTGCGCGAGCTGGCGGGACACCGACCCGATCTCCGACAGTGCCTGGCCGGCGGCGTCCGACAGCTTCGCGCCTTCGACCACACCCTGCGTGCTCTTTTCCATAGCGGAGACCGCGTCCTGCGTGTCCGTCTGAATCGTCTTTACGATCGCGCCGATCTGCTTGGTCGCCTCGGCCGAGCGCTCAGCCAGCCGCTGCACTTCTTCCGCGACCACCGTGAACCCGCGTCCGGCTTCACCCGCCGACGCCGCCTGGATCGCGGCGTTCAGCGCCAGCACGTTCGTCTGCTCGGTGATGTCCGAGATGAGTTCCACGATCTCACCGATCTCCTGCGAGGACTCGCCGAGGCGCTTGATGCGCTTGGAAGTCTCCTGAATCTGTTCGCGAATTTCGTTCATGCCCGAGATCGAGTTCTGCACCGCCTGCGTGCCCTTCTGGGCGGCGGCGAGCGACTGGCGCGCGACGCTGGCGGACTGCGAGGCGCTTTCCGACATTTCGTTCAGCGAGCGCGCCATGCTCAGAACCGAGGCGCTGGTCTGCCGGATTTCCACGGACTGTTTCTCCGCTGCGGCAAGCAGCTGCACCGAGGTCTGCTGGGCGGATTCGGTGGCGGTCGTCACCTGCGCGGCCGCCGCGTTGATACGGCCGACGAGGCCGCGGAGCTCGTCGATGGTGAAGTTCACCGAGTCCGCGATGGCGCCGGTAATCTCCTCGGTCACCGTTGCCTTGACGGTCAGGTCGCCTTCCGCGAGGTTTCCCATCTCGTTCATCAACCGCAGAATCGCGTCCTGGTTCGAGCGGTTGGTGTTTTCGGTCTCCGCACGCTGGCGCTCGGCCTCATCGGCACGCCGCCGGGTGTCGCCGAGGTACACAAGCACGACGAGTGCGATGTCGATGATCCCGAGAAGAATCAGGACCGCGAGGATCGCGAAGTTTGTCGTCCGGCCGCCAAGCTCCGACTCATAGGCATCGGCTAGCTTCTGGGCCGCTCCGAGAAGCGGCTCGGAGTCGTCCACGACACGCCGGCCCGCCTGCTTCGCGTTCACCAGAGCCTGGAGGTTCCCCAAGATCGAGGCCACGGCCCCCTGGAACTCCTGGTACGCCTTGTCGAGCTCGGCCAGCTTCGCCTGCTGCTCGGCATCCTTGGCCGCCGCAACGCGCAACACGTCGCTGCCCTTGGTCAGTCCCTGCAGCAGCTCGCGGAACGTGCTGGTGTCCTTACCCATGAGGAACGCCACTTCCGGGTCGATCACGTCCGCACCCAGCATGGCGTTCGCATTCCGCGCCAGTCGCTGGGTCAACATGACCAGCTGCCCCGAGAGCGAGACCTCACGCGCGGGCGCCTGGGATTGCAACTTCAGCGCCTGGATCTGCTCTGCCAGGTCGAGAAGTAGCGGATTGTTGGCATTGATCTGTCGCACCGCGCTGGCAAGGCCGATCAGGTTCTTGCTCTGCGCGAGCACCAGCTGAACGCTCTTGTCGGTCTTTTCCCATTCCTTGGTGATGGCGTTCAGTTGCGGCTTTACGGTGTCGGAAGTCGGGGGAAGTTCGACGTCAGCGGCCTGGCCGCCCTGGGTGAGCAGCTTGAGGGCCGAGTTGAATTCGTCGCGCGACTGCTGCAGCTGCTTGAACGCGTCGGGGCTTCCGATAAGGCCCGTTTGCGCCGCCTTGGCGATACGCTGCGTCAACATGCGCATCTGCCCGGACGTCGCGACGTAGACCGTGCCGTAGGCCGCCTCGCGGTTGTCCCGGAACACGACGATGGCCGCCGCGACGAACAGCACGGCGAAGATCACGCCCAGAATCGTGTACTGCTGGCCTACGCGGACAGCGCCTACGCCCACGACGCGCCGCTTCGGCCCTTCGGCCACGGTCGTCGGTCCGGGGGCGGGCTTGATCAGGGCCTTGGGAACAGCCTTGGGGACTACGCGCGGTCCTTGCGGCGCGGGCGCCGCTCCCTTTTTTACCGTCGCCGTGTTGGTCGGCAGTCTCAGAAATGCCATAGTCCCTCCTGTAATACTTGGTTGCCGTGGATGCGCATTACGCGCCCACGTGAAGAAAATCCTCGTGCGCCACAAGGGCGCCTACGTTCAGTTCGTGCCACATGCGGCCTTCCTCGTCGCGAAACGTGCCGGCGATCCAGGGCCGCGCAATTCCTTCCTGCACCGGTTGCATTGCCTGCACGTTCTTCAGGCCGAGCATCCGGCTAATCATCAGTCCGCTGAAGCACTGGAAGCGCTCCGCGATCAGCAGCAAGCGGCAATCCGGCGTGCGCGTCGTCGTCTCGCCTCCGGAAAAGGCCGAGAAATCCACCACGCTCGAGAGCACTCCGCGAATATTCGCCAGCCCGAGGTACCAAGGCCGGGTAAGCGGAACAGCGGAAATCTCCGGGAGCGGGAGCATCTCGCCCGCGTCGTCCAGCTTGAGCAGCCAGCTGCTGTTGCCGGCCTGAATGCCCAACCGCGAGGTCGGCTCGGCCTCGGTCTGAGCCTCGCGCAGTCTCTGGGCGAGCCCCTGCTGGAACTCGCGAAGGCTGATCTGTTTTGCCACCGCTAAGCCCTATTTGATCGCCGCGATCTTCGCCATCAACTCCTTGGCGTCGATCGGCTTTACCAGGTAGTCCTTCGCGCCCTGCCGCATACCCCAGACGCGGTCGGTTTCCTGGTTCTTGCTCGTGACGACGATGACCGGTATGTGCTTGGTCGCTTCATCACGCGTGATGGCGCGCGTCGCCTGAAAGCCGTTGGTGCCCGGCATCACGACGTCCATGATGATCAGGTCGGGTTTTTCCGATTTCGATTTGGCAATCGCTTCGTCGCCGTTCTCCGCGGTGACGCACTGGAAGCCGTTCTTGGACAAGGTTTCCATGAAGAATTGCCGGTCGGTCGGCGAATCGTCCACGATCAATATCTTTTTTACGGGCATGGCAAACCTCCTAGGTGCGTACAGGCGCGTGCACGCCTACGGTTTTCAACAGACTGTCCTTGGTGAAAGGCTTGGTCAGGTACTCGTCGGACCCAACCATCCGGCCGCGCGCCCGGTCGAACAATCCGTCCTTGGACGAGAGCATGATCACCGGCGTGCCCGAGAAACGCGCGTTCTTCTTGATGAGCGCGCAGGTCTGGTACCCGTCCAGGCGCGGCATCAGGATGTCCACGAAAATGACATCGGGTTGGTGGTCCGAAATCTTGGCGAGCGCATCGAACCCATCCTCCGCGAGGATCACCCGGCATCCGGCCTGAACGAGGAAGATCTCGGCGCTACGTCGGATGGTGTTCGAGTCGTCGATCACCATCACTTTGACGCCGCCCAGGCTCGCCGCTTCGCTCACGCGCTCTCCCGTTGCCCCGCTGTGTCGATCCCGACAACTTCGTCGGGTTCTCAGATATGACGTTGACCTAGTTTCTCCCCAGGTCGCCTTTCTACACTATACAACCAAATCCAGTCAAAACAAAGCCTTGTACAGAGTACTTCAGAATACCTCTTAGGATCGCACGGCTAATGGGTATCCTTCGGTTTCCCCTGTCTCTATGGGTATAGCAGAAGGCATGCCGATGTCAGAGCTCGACCATCTCAAAATCCTCTTTGCGGGCGCCGCATTCCGGGCAGGTCCAGTTCATCGGGACGTCCTCCCAGCGCGTCCCGGCGGGGATTCCTTCCTCCGGAAGCCCCTCCGTTTCGTTGTAGATAAAGCCGCAGATCAAGCACATCCAAGTTTTGAATTCTTGCTTTTCCATCATTAGGTTGGGATGGGTTACAATGGGCCGTTGCATCATAACCCGAGCGGCGAGCCGCCTGCCACCCATCGCCGGTATTCCGCTGCCATGTCCTCCCCTCCGATCGTTCTGGCATTTGCCGCTGCGGACCCCACCGGCGGCGCCGGCGTCCAGGCTGACCTTCTGACCCTTGCCGCCATGGGTTGCCACACCCTATCGGTAATTACGGCCATAACCGTCCAGGACACAGCCGGGGTCGAAAACCTGCAGGCTATCGACTCCGACTGGGTTGTCGACCAAGCCCGCCTGGTTCTGGAGGACATGCCGGTTGCCGCATTCAAGATCGGCGTGGTCGGAAGTATCGAAAACATCGCCGCGATCGCCGAGGTGGTATCCGACTACCCGGACGTTCCGCTGATCTTCGACCCCGTTCTCGCCTCGGGGCGGGGAGACGAGCTCGCCACCGAGGAGATGATTTCGACGATGCGCGAGCTGCTGTTGCCGCAGACGACCATCCTCACTCCGAACAGCCGCGAAGCGAGACGACTCGCCCAGGCCGATGGTGAGGATGACGACGAGCTCGCGCTCGCCGGCGCAGCCGAGAAGCTCATAGGGCTGGGCTGCGAATACGTGCTGATAACCGGCACGCACGAGAACACGCCGGAAGTGGTGAACACGCTCTACGGTGCGGAGGGTGTGGTTCGATCCGACAGTTGGGAGCGGCTTCCGGAAACCTATCACGGCTCCGGCTGCACGCTCGCCGCGGCGATTGCGGCGACGCTCGCCAACGGCCTGGAGTTGCCCGACGCCGTCCGCGAGGCCCAGGAATACACGTGGCAAACGCTAAACGCGGGGTTTCGCCCGGGAATGGGTCAGCACATTCCCGACAGGTTTTTCTGGGCGAGGGAGATGGATGAGCCCGGCGGTGCCAAGCGCTGACAGGGGATCCGATTCGCTCCGGGACCTCAAGGGTCTGTACGCGGTCACTCCGGACGAATTCGACACCGCCGCGCTGGTGCGCAAAGTGCGCCTTGCTCTCGCAGGCGGTGCGCGCCTGGTCCAGTACCGAAACAAATCCGCGCACGCTGCGCTGCGCCGCGAGCAGGGCGCGGCCTTGCTCGCGATCTGCCGCGACGTGGGCGTTCCGCTCATCGTCAACGACGACCTCGAGCTGACCGAGACCCTGGGCGCCGACGGCCTGCACCTCGGCCGCGAGGACCTGCCCGTCGCCGCGGCGCGAGTCCGCCTGGGGCCGGGCAAGATCCTGGGGGCGTCCTGCTACGACCGGCTCGATCTCGCTTCGAATGCGCGTGCCGCCGGAGCCGATTACGTCGCCTTCGGCAGCGCCTTTGTCTCGGCAACCAAGCCCAACGCTACGCGTGCGCCCCTCTCGCTCTACCGGAAAGCGAAGCTCAGCCTGGCCTGCCCGATAGTCGCGATCGGGGGCATCACCGTCGAAAACACGCGGCCCCTGGTCGACGCGGGAGCCGATGCCGTCGCCGTGATCAGCGCCTTGTTCGACGCGCCGAACGTAGAGGATCGCGCGCGGGAATTCGCCGGGATGTTCCACCGCCATGACCTCGAAAAACGAACTGCTGTTTGAGCGCTCGCGGAAAGTCATCCCCGGTGGAGTCAATTCGCCGGTACGCGCGTTCCGCGCGGTCGGCGGTACGCCCCGTTTCATAGTGCGCGGCAAAGGCAGCCGCCTATGGGACGCCGACGGCCGGGAATACATCGATTACGTCGGCTCCTGGGGGCCGCTCGCGCTGGGTCACGCCGACCCGGACGTCGTCGCGGCGGTGCAGTCCGCCGCGGGACGAGGGCTGTCCTTCGGCGCGCCGACCGAGTCCGAAGCGGAAATCGCAGAACTGCTCGGGCGCCTTGTTCCCGGGCTCGACATGGTGCGTCTGGTCAGCTCGGGGACCGAAGCCACCATGTCGGCGCTGAGGCTTGCGCGCGGGGCGACGGGCCGCAGCCACATCGTGAAGTTCGAGGGCTGCTACCACGGCCATGCGGACAGCCTGCTCGTCAAAGCGGGATCAGGCGCGCTGACGTTCGGCAATCCGAGCTCGGCCGGTATCACGCCCGAAACCGCCGCGCAGACGCTCGTTCTCGACTACAACGATGTTGCGGGCCTTGACGCCGTCTTCGCCGAGCACGGCCGCTCGATCGCCTGCGTGATCGTCGAGCCGGTGGCGGGCAACATGAATCTGATCGCGCCCCGCGCGGGGTTCCTGCAGCGTCTGCGCGAGCTGTGCACGCGCCATGGCGCCGTGTTGATTTTTGACGAGGTAATGACCGGTTTTCGCGTCGGGCTGGGGGGCGCCCAGGCGCTCTATGGCGTGAACGCGGACCTGATCACGCTGGGCAAGGTGATCGGGGGCGGGATGCCCCTGGGAGCCTTCGGGGGCCGGCGCGAAATAATGGAGAAAGTCGCGCCGCTCGGACGGGTGTATCAAGCGGGCACCCTCTCCGGCAATCCGCTGGCAGTCGCGGCCGGCCTTGCGACCCTGCGCAAGTTGCAGACCCCCGGCTTCTACGAGCGCCTCGGCGCCGCGACGCACTCGCTATGCGAGGGCCTCGTGTCGGCGGCCCGAAGGCGCGGCGTGGCCTTCTCGGCGCAGTCGGTGGGCGGCATGTTCGGCCTGTATTTTCGCGCCACCGCCCCTTCGAGCCACGCCGAGGTCATGCAGTGCGACACCGGAGCTTTCGGGCGCTTTTTCCACGCCATGCTCGATCGCGGCGTGTACCTGGCACCTTCCGCATACGAGGCGGGGTTCGTCTCGTCTGCGCACACCGAAGCGGACATCGCCGCCACCGTTTCCGCCGCAGAGGCCGCCTTCGGCGCGTAGCTCACACCAGGAACAACGTCGCGAGCCCCAGGAAAATGAAGAATCCGCCGCTGTCAGTGATGGCGGTGATCATGACCGACGAACCAAGCGCGGGATCGTGCCCGAAGCGGATCATGGAGAGCGGAATGAGCACACCGGCGGTCGCCGCGAGCGTCAGGTTGAGGGTCATCGCGGCCGTCATCACCAGCCCGAGCGACGCCTTGCCGTAGAGCCAATACGCAATGACGCCGAGCGCGCTGCCCCAGATCAACCCGTTCAGGAGAGAGACCCCGAGCTCCTTCGCAAGCAGCTTCTTCCCGTGCTCCGGCTGTACCTGGCCGAGTGCGATGGATCTCACGATCATGGTGATGGTCTGGTTCCCGGAATTTCCGCCGATGCCGGCGACGATCGGCATGAGGGCCGCGAGCGCGACCAGTTTTTCTATCGAATGCTCGAAGGCGCCGATGACGCGCGAGGCGATGAAGGCGGTGACGAGGTTGATCGCCAGCCACGACCAGCGGTTCTTCACGCTCGCCCATACCGAGGAGAACACGTCTTCTTCCTCGCGCAAGCCGGCCTGCGTGAAGAGCTCGCTCTCGCTTTCGCGGCGGATGAAGTCGACGACCTTGTCCACCGTCACGCGGCCGACGAGCTTGCCCTGCTCGTCGACGACGGGAGCCGACACCAGGTCGTAGCGCTCGAACGCCTTCGCGGCCTCCTGCGCCTTGTCGCGAGCCTGCATCGTCACGACGTCGGTCACCATGACCTGGGCGACGCTGTGCTCGAGCTCCGAGACGATCAGCTTCGAGAGGGGCAGCACCCCCTTGAGTCGCTCGTCACGGTCGACGACGAAGATCTGGTCGGTGTGGTGCGGCAGAGCGTCGAAGCGGCGCAGGTACCGCGTGACGGTCTCGATGCTCGTGTCCTCGCGCACGCTGACGACGTCGAAATCCATGAGCGCCCCGGCCGCGTCCTCGGGATACGACATCGCGGAGCGCAACTGCTCGCGCTCCTCGATCGGCAGGGCCTGAAAAACATCCTGGATGACCTCTTCCGGCAGGTCCGGCGCGAGATCGGCGATCTCGTCGGCCTCGAGCTGCTCGGCAGCGGCGACCAGCTCGTCGGAATCCATGCTGCGGATGAGCGTCTCGCGCACCGCGTCGGACGCTTCGAGCAGGATTTCGCCGTCACGATTAGCCTTGACCAGGTTCCAGACGACAAGCCGCTCATCCAGCGGCAGCGATTCGAGCACGTAGGCAATATCCGCCGGATGCATGGAGTCGAGCTTTGCACGCAGCTCCGCCACGTTTTGCCTGTGCACGAGGGACTCGACCAGCTCGTGCTTGGGCATTTCCTGGCGCTCGACGAGCCCTTCGACGAGACGGTGACGGCGCAGAAGATCGCGGACCTCGCGCAGGTCGGCTTTGAGGTCCTCGAGCTCTTTCCTCGGGCTGAGGGTTTCGATCATCCGCGCCAGCCGATCACCATGAGTGGGCCGTGTACCGCGGAGGAGCGCACGCAGCGCCGCGCGGCTGCGGCGATTCTAGCAGCCGCCTGTATCATGCCGTTAGAAAAATCTCGCCGATGAACACCGGACGCACACTCGAAGGCGACGCACGCCCCGCCGAGGTTCTGGCCTGGGCGATGTTCGACTTCGCCAACTCGGGCTACACGACGGTGGTCGTGACTGCGGTATTCAACGCTTACTTCGTCTCGGTGATCGCGAACAACGCTCCCTGGGCGACTTTTGCCTGGACCGCGGCCCTGTCGATCTCCTACGCCATCATTCTTCTCGCCGCACCGATCCTGGGGGCGTACGCGGACCTGCGGGCCGCGAAGAAGCGCCTGCTCCTGGTCACCACCGCCGGATGCGTGCTCGCGACCGCGCTGCTCGCCCTCACCGGACCCGGAACGCTCGGGCTGGCGGTCGCGCTCCTGGTGTTCTCCAACTTCTGCTTTGGCTCGGGCGAGAACCTCATCGCGGCGTTCCTGCCCGAACTCGCGCAGGGCGAGGCTCTGGGGCGAGTGTCGGGCTGGGGCTGGAGTCTGGGCTACCTCGGGGGCCTTCTCACCCTGGGCCTTTGTCTCGGCTACGTCACCTGGGCTCAGGCTCAGGGCCAGCAGGCGCAACAGTTCGTTCCCGTGACCATGCTAATCACCGCGGCGACCTTTGCGCTGGCGAGTCTTCCGACGTTCCTGGTCCTGCGCGAGCGTGCCCGTCCGGCCGCAGTGGTTCCCGGGGAAAACCTCGTCCGCGCGGCCTTTGCGCGCCTGGCGCAAACCATACGCCAGGCCGCGCGTTACCGGGACCTGGCCCGATTCCTCGTGTGCATCGTCTTCTACCAGGCTGGCATACAAACGGTCATCGCGCTCGCCGCGATCTATGCCGAGCAGGCGCTGGGCTTCACCACCAAGGACACGATCGCCCTCATCCTGGTCGTCAATCTGACCGCCGCGGCCGGCGCCTTTGCTTTCGGCCACATTCAAGACCGGCTGGGACACGTGAGAACCATAGCTCTTACGCTCTGGCTCTGGATCGCGACGACCTTGATCGCCTGGTCGGCGTCGGGGCCCGGTCTGTTCTGGGTGGCCGCAAACCTCGCTGGTCTTTGCCTGGGCTCTTCGCAGTCGGCCGGCAGGGCGCTGGTCGGATACCTGAGCCCTGCAGACCGGCGCGCCGAGTTCTTCGGGCTGTGGGGGCTCGCGGTGAAGCTTTCCTCGATCCTCGGGCCGATCACCTATGGCTCGGTGACCTGGGCGACACACGGCAACCATCGCATCGCGATGCTGGCGACCGGTGTGTTTTTCGTGGTGGGCCTCCTCCTGCTCTCCGGTATCGACGTGGCCCGAGGCAGGCGCGCCGCGGAATCGTAGCCGTTCCGATCAGGGAATCTGCGCAGCGTACATCTGCACCAGGATGCTGTCGCTGTAGCTCGAGAGGTAGGGCGAGTCGCGATTGCGATCGTAGTAGCGCGGACGGGGAAGCATCGCGGCAAGGCGCGCCGCCTGCTCCGATTCTAGAGAGGCCGCGCTCGCGCCGAAGTAGTGGCGCGCAGCAGCCTCGGCGCCGAACACGCTCTCCCCCCACTCGACGACGTTGAGATAGACCTCGAAAATGCGGCGTTTGCTCATGGTGGCCTCGAGCATTGACGCGAGAATCGCCTCCTGCCCCTTGCGCAACAGACTGCGTTCGCCCGAAAGAAACAGGTTCTTCGCGAGTTGCTGGGTGATGGTCGAGCCTCCGGCGACGATCCTGCCGCGCCGCTGGTTCTTCTCCAGGGCGCGCTGGATGCCTTCCCAGTCGAAGCCGTCATGCTCGACGAATTTTGCGTCTTCGGCGACGATGATGGCGCGCTTTAGCTCGCCCGAGATCCGTGCGTAAGGTACCCAGTCGTGCTCAAGGGTCGCGTGAGGGTTCTTTTGTCGCAGAGCGTCCAGGCGCGTCTCCATGACGCTGGTGGTCGCCGGATTGTGATCGACCCAGTAGAGGATCTGCGCCAGAAACCAGAACTCGTAGATCGCGAGGCCCGCCACCGCAGTCCCGGCGGCGTAGCAGAACGTCTTCCACACCCCGAAGAAGAGTCTCATCGTGAGACCTTGGGTGACGTTTCAGGCGCGCTCGGCTCGGACGGCACTCGCCTGACGAGCCGCGGACGGCCGCGTCTCTCCCTCAGTCGCTGAAAACCTTGTCACCGCTCGCGAAATGCCAGGTGCGAGTGATGACGAGAATGTCGGTTTCCTTGCGGATGTCGGGCGGGAACTTGGCATAGGGCGCGGCAAGCCGCACGATCTGCTGTGCCGCCGCATCGAGAATCTTGTACCCGGAGGACCTTTCGAGATCCACCGCCGCGAGCGAACCGTCGGAATTGATCGACACCGTGAGTCTCAGGTTGCCGTAGATCTTGCCGCGGGCGCTCTCGGGGTAGTTGAGGTTGCCTATGCGCTCGATCTTCTGGCGCCAATCTTCGACGTACAGCGCGTAGCGGACCTCGGCGGCCCGGACACCCACGAAGGTCTTGCGCGGGCGCTTGTTGTATTCGTCGATCTGGCGCGCGATCTGGGCCTCCATGCGCGCGATGATCATGGCGCTTTCCGCGAGATCGGCGCCCGAGACCTGGGACTTCGCATCCGCCTGCGGTTCGGGCTCGGCCGACGCGATCTCCGGGCGCGAGCTCGCTTGAGCGAGGAGTTGCCGCTGGCGCGCCTCCATGTCCTGCACCCGACGGCTCGCCTGCTTCAGGTCCGCGCCCTGCTCGGGCGGCTGCAAAACAGGGAGCGGCGACTTCGCCCGGCGATCGAGCTCGGTATCTCCGCCGCCGTCCACGTTCGACTGCGCCAGGACGTCGGGCCGCTCCGGCCTATTGCGGGTCTTCGCGTTGACCAGAACGACATCGAGCTGCGAGGGC
>Ga0209811_10000382_pt1 | contig 19304 bp, 9 predicted proteins | sample Coa_R1_6_FD_187161 | JGI IMG/M metagenome (GOLD analysis project Ga0209811, IMG submission 187161) | Surface soil microbial communities from Centralia Pennsylvania, which are recovering from an underground coalmine fire. - Coalmine... | ecosystem: Environmental > Terrestrial > Soil >... | reverse complement strand
TCGGACCCGACACTTCGCCGCTACGAGTCCGACCTGCTGCGCGAGTTCGACCAGAAAGAACTCGGCCTACTGAAAGTAGTCATCGGCGAGGACGTTCCCGCGGACCTGGTTCGCGAAGGCGATGTCGTTATCGAGTGCAGAGGCCTCGGCAAGCTGGGAGACGACAATTCTCCGGTGATTGACGTGATTGCAGGGCAGTTGCTGGCGTTTTTCCGATGCCTCGAAGAAGGCCTGCGTCCCGATTCGCCTTCGGAAGATGGCGTGATCAGCCGGGTGGTCCAGACTTTCGCGTTGCATCTGCCTCAGGATTAATTTGGGCCCGCGGTACCACCTTGGGAATTGGAGCGTGGTTCTTTCCAGAAATGGGATGTTCTTGCTTTTTGTTTTTCATATATTTTCATTTACTTATTCTTTCTTTGCTTTTGTTGTGTAGGTGTGTTAAGAAATCAACGATTAGCAACTCTGCGCAAAATGGGGGCGCGTGCGTATGAAGTCGACGAAATATTTCGCTATTTTCCTGATCCTGCTGGCCGCTCTGGTGAGTTCCCAGCTTGTGTTCGCGCAAGGTACGGACTTGGGCACGATCACGGGTTTGGTGACGGACGCGTCGGGAGCGATCGTCCCCAATGCAAAAGTGGTAATTCTGGATCTGGGGACAAAGGCGACACGTGAAACAAAGACAAATGCGGACGGGGCGTACCGTGTTTTTGGGCTAACCTCCGGGACCTATCAGGTGTCGGTTTCGTTGGCAGGGATGCGGACGACACAAGTCACCGGCATCGTCCTCCACGGCACCGACGTAGCGACGGCGGATGCGCAGCTTAAGGTGGCCTCTGCGAGTGAGACGGTTGACGTAACGGCGGAGGCGCCGCTCGTCAACATGGATAACCAAACCATTAGTGACACGATCACGAATCAGGCCGTAGTTGAACTGCCGCGGGACAGCCGAGACCCCTATACCTTTCTGTACTTGAACCCGAATATCACACAGGCAGACGCGGACGGAACTTTCAAATTCCTCGGCGCGCAGAGTTATGGGGCGAACTTCTCGCTGGACGGCCAAAAGTCCAATGGCGGCGTTTTCGGTGCTCCTACCGAAAGCAAGCCTTCGCTGGAAGCCGTTGGTGAGATCAACGTCCTCTCCAACGACTTCAGCGCCGAGTACTCGGGCGTCGGGAATGTCAGAGTCACCACCAAGCGAGGAGGAGCAGGCTACCACGGTTCGGCTTTTTACAACAACAAGAACTCGGCATTGGCTGCATGGACCGTTCAAGACATAAACGGCAAGGCGGATTTCTCCCCTTCCCCTGAGCAGGCCAGCTATCCCACTCCCTATTTCAACTACAACGATGTCGGGGGCTCGTTCGGCGGACCGGTTCCTCATCTGAACAAGACATGGTTCTTCATGGCTTATGAGAGGAATTGGCAGATCACTCCCCTCGAACTTCGATCTACCAACCTTCCGCATCCGTCGATGTGGACGGGCGACTTTTCTGGGGTCAAAGATTCGTCCAAGCCGGTTATACCCCAAGACGTGTTCGACCAGATGACGCCTGAGGAGATCGCCAACGATACGGTGAACGGACGGTTCATTACGGTGCCATCGCGGTTTTTGAATCCGACAGTTCAGAATCTGATTGGAACGTATTTTCCGAAAATCGGACTCGGTGCAGACATCAACAGCACCAGCGGCCGCGTTCGCTATACCACCAATGTGTCCCAGCCCTCTGTTCGTGACACAGGATCTTTCCGTTTGGATCACGACTTCACCGACCGAGATCACGTTTTCGCCGTCTATAACGGATCGGCGGCGACATTTGGCCAGAACTTGGTTCAAAGCCCCTACACCGGACTTGGGCTGAGAGAGAACTACCGCCGAAACAATACCGTCGCGCTTTCGTACACTCGCGCTTTCACGAACAATATTGTGAACGAGGCCAGAGGCGGGTTCAATCGGGAGCACATTTACAGGCACAGCAACACCAGCTTGGAAGGTTTCCTTTCGGGGATTGGATTTGACCAGTCCGACATCGACGCGTACGGAGCCGTGGTTGGCCCGAATTTGCTGGCGACCTTGGGACACCCTGCGATCAACTTCAGCAATCGTTTCGCTACCTTCAATAACGGCAATCGCGATACGGATCGATTGCTGGACTCCAACCTTGCCACATTCGGAGACACTCTGAATTGGGTGGTTGGCAAGCACAGCTTGAAGATGGGCGCGGACTTCGTACGGAATTCTTTGTCCGATGGATTCTCGAAGAACCGCGGAAATGTGCGAGGCTTGATGACCTATACGGGCTCCACCACCACCCCGTTTGGGAAATTTATTTTGGGCGAGCGGCCTGACAGTGTGAGCTACGTTAACGTGCAGCGCGGTCCGCTCCAGGCGTACAACTGGGAACAGGGATTCTTCTTCCAGGACGACTGGAAGGTGACCCCCCGCCTGACTGTGAACCTCGGATTGCGCTATGAACTGGTCACGCCGTTTATTGAAGACAATAATGAACTCGTTAACTTCGACCCGAGTTTTGTGAATCCCGACACCGGAGTCCGCGGACGCTTCCTGGTCCCCTCCGCCAGTACGCTCGCGCTTCTCGACACGCGAATCGTCAACTACGGGGGCGGTGTCGCTACCGCCTCTCAATCGGGACTGGGCGTTGGACGCGCACTAATTCGCTCCGACAAGAACAACTTTGCGCCGCGAATTGGTGTCGCTTTTCGCCTGACAGACAAATCCGTGCTCCGGGGTGGGTATGGCTTCTACTACCCCACCTCCGCCGCGCAAGGCATGCGTGATGCGATTGCCACCAACGCGTTCAATCAGGGCTTGACGAAGAGAAACATCGACGACAATGGCGATCCTCTGCCACCTGATCAATTGCTCAATCCGTGGCCAGGATTCAGTCACGGGTTCAGTCCACTCACAGGGGGTCACATAACCTCGGGGTTTGGCGGATTCCCATCGGTGAATGCCGTCCCAATAGGCTTGCAGCAACCTAGAATTCAGCAATACAACGCGACCTATGAGCGGGAGATTTTCCGCGATACCTCCTTGCGGTTTTCTTATCTGGGCAGTACTTTGAGCGGTTTAATTGCGGGCCGCGATTTGAACGAGATCAGGCCCAGCGATACCCCGATCGGAACGACCATTGGCGATGGTGTGACGGCCTGCGATCCAGTGAACAATGGTGATTGCACATTTTCGCCTGCGGATTTCGCACGACTGCCATTTCCCGATCTCGGTGATTTCCTGCTCACGTACGGCAACTTCGGACACGGCCGCTCAAACGCATTCCAGACCCAACTCGAGCACCGCTACTCTCATGGCTTGATGTTGAGCCTGTCGTATACCTATCTGGACCAGAGGTCCAGCGGTCTGGACACGGCCAACGCCAGCCTCGGTGGCATTGCTTACAACCAGTTCGAGCCGAATAACGACTATGGCCAGGAAGCGTTCGTTCCGAAAAACCGCTTCGTGGCGTACGGGATATACGACCTGCCGGTAGGCCGCGGCAGGCAGTTCGGATCATCCTGGTCACGGTGGGCGGATGCTCTCCTGGGCGGATGGCAGAGCTCGTTCAACATGTTCGCCAAGACCGGAACGAGTTTTACTCCCTTCTGGCTGTGCGACAACTGCAGTACGATCATACCGGGCAATCTCGCCTCGGAGTCTATCGACGCTGTGGGCGATTTCAATGCTGAGCCCTCATTCCGACCGATCGTGGTCGGAGATCCCAATCACAAGAGCGGCAATCAAATCTGGGACCCGAATGCGTTTGCACTGATGCCGTTCGGCGCGGATATTTTCGATAATCCTAAGATTGCAAAACGGGGTCTGTTGCGAGGACCGGGGACGTGGGGAGTCAATCTCGGTATACACAAGGACTTCCATTTCGGAGAGCGTGTGGTTGCCACATTTGGCGCGGATGTCGACAACCTGTTCAACCACCCATTGTGGTCGCCTGACAACGATAACGGTGGCGGAGGCGGAAGCTTTGCATTCCTGGGCGACTTCAACGTCGCTGTGGACCAAGCGACCTTGCAGCCGATCATAGCGACGAACCCGGATACCGGCCTGCCCGATGTCACTCCCAACGAGGATTTCGGGAAAAAGCTACAGACCTTCTCGCAGGAGGGTGTCGACAGCCGGCGCACCATCCGTCTCCGGTTGAGGATTACGTTCTAACTCACCCCGTCGAGGAAACCGGCCGCTCTGGTCACACAAGTGGACGGGCGGCCGGTTCCAGTTCGATTGAATTTCATATTGCCGGGCGGTCATCTCGCGCCGCTCTTCACAACTCAGGCAGGGCCGATGAAACTCCGTCTTCTTCCCGCATTTCTCGTCGCAGTGTGTTTATCGAGCTTCGCCGCCGAGCGCCCGGGCGATTTTCGTATCATTGGGCCGGGCGGGGGCGGTGCAATGTTCAACCCCACCATCAGCCCGCTCGATACAAACACCGTGCTCATCTCGTGCGACATGACCGGCTCTTACATCACGCACGATGCCGGACAGAACTGGCGCATGTTCAGCCTACGCGGCGTGGTGGATTTCTTCGTGTTCGATCCCAAAGATCCGAAAACGATGTATGCGCACGCCACCGCGTTGTGGCGCAGCACCGATGCCGGCGAGCATTGGGAACTGGCGTATCCGGCGCCCGACTCGGTGAAAGGCGTGAAGATGGCCTCCGACCACGCGGACGAAATCATCCAGGCCGATCCCGATCCTCTCGGAACGATTTCCGCGATGGCGATCGATCCCACCGACTCCAAAACCTTCTACGTGACCGCTGGCGAGAAAGATAAAATCGCGCTTTTCGTCTCGCCCGACGCGGGCAAGACCTGGACCAGGAAAGTCGATGTTCCCGGCCGTCCTCGCCGGATATGGGTCGATCCCCACTCGCCGGAAGGCTCGCGCACCTTATTTATGGCGAGCGCGCATGACGTTTTCATCGCGAGCCCATCGGGGATTAAGACTCTGCCCTTGCCTGCAACTGCCAACGAAACGTCTCTCGGTTTCGGCTCCGGATCGCAGCCGACCCTATATACCACGTCAGAGAAGGGCGCCTTCGTTTCTACCGACGGAGGCGTGAATTGGAAGCAGACGAATTTGCCGGGGTCGGGCGCGAAAGTGCGCGCGATCGCAACCAGCCTGCATCATTCCGAAGTCGCGTACGTTTCCTACGACCATCTATCGCTCGACGGCAAAAACTGGATCGGCGTCGCCAAGACCACGAACTCCGGCGGCGATTGGAAATTGGTTTGGAAAGAAGCCGACACGGCCGCCAAGAATATTCACGATGCTTGGATCACCGAGCGTTTCGGGCCGGGATGGGGCGAGAACCCGCTGGCCATGACCGTTGCCGATCAGGATCCGAACTTTGCGTACGGAACTGACCTGGGCCGCACCATGCGCACCGCTGACGGCGGCGCAACCTGGGCCGCGCAGTATTCCCGCAAGGTCAACGACGCCGGGTGGACGACCACGGGCCTCGATGTCACCAACAGCTACGGCATCCACTTCGATCCGTTCGACTCCAAGCGTGTGTTCATCACCTACACCGATATCGGACTGTTTCGCAGCGAAGACGGTGGTGTCTCGTGGACTAGTTCCATCCCCGGCGTTCCGCGCGAGTGGCAGAACACGACCTACTGGATTGTTTTCGATCCGAAAGTCAAAGGCCGCATGTGGAGCGTGAACAGCTACACGCACGATCTGCCACGCCCGAAAATGTGGCGGCATAACTCTCCGATGAACTTTAAAGGTGGCGTGTGCCGCAGCGACGACGGGGGCCGCAACTGGACGAAATCGAATAAGGGCATGGACGAAACCGGGGCAACTCACATCTTGCTCGATCCCGACAGCCCGGTCGACAATCGTGTTCTCTACGTGGCGGGATTTAACCGTGGCGTCTACAAAAGCTCCGACGGCGGGCGCACCTGGACCCTGAAGAACCAGGGCATCACGCAATCGCAGCCCTTTGCCTGGAGGCTGGCCAGAAGCTCGGATGGCGTTCTATACGCGTTGATCGCGCGTCGTTCGGAAGATGGCAGCATCGGCAATGCCGGAGACGGTGCGCTGTATCGCTCCACCGATGGCGCCGAACATTGGCAGCCAGTCCAACTTCCTGAGGGATCGAACGCCCCCAACGGCCTCGCAATCGATCCGCGTTCGCCCAATCGCCTGTACCTCACGGTGTGGGGACGTGCCGCGGGAGAACACGGCGATGGCGGGGGCATATTTCTCTCCGAAGACGCGGGAAAGACCTGGAAGCAGGTGCTGGAAAAAGATCGGCACATCTACGACATCACGATCGACCCGGCGAATCCCGACGTCCTGTATGCTGCCGGATTCGAGTCGTCGGCCTGGCGCTCGGCGGATCGCGGTCTCACCTGGACTCGAATCCCGGGCTTCAATTTCAAGTGGGGCCAGCGCGTGATCCCCGATCCGCTCGACCACAACAAGATCTACATCACGACGTTCGGCGGCAGCGTGTGGCATGGCTCCATCAATGGAGAACAGAAGCCGGTGGACATTGCCACGCCCGCCCTCGAACCGGGACAATAGCTGTTCGCGAACTCAGGGCAACGCAGGAGGTCCAAGTTGATCAATCGCCGTCAGTGGCTCTATGGCGTTGGCGTCATGGCCGGTGTCGGAATGCAGGCCGGCTCACTATCCGCAGAAAATTCCATAACCGCTGAAGATCAAGAGAGCAAGAAGGCTCCTACTCCGCTCGACCTTTCTCAATACGAACCGAAGAGCATGCTCCAGGTGCACGAGACGCACGTGGACCGCGCGAAATTTCCGGTTATCGACTTTCACACTCACATCTCCGTCTCCGCCAAAGCAGAGAAAGGTGTTGCCATCTCGCCCGATCGTGAGTATCTGGGCACGCCGCAGGAGTGCCTGGCGGTGATGGACAGCAAGAACATAAAGCTGATGGTCAACCTGACCGGCGGCTACGAGAAGGGACTCGCCGAAGCCGTTGGCAAGTACGATCGCGCTTATCCGGGCCGCTTCATCACCTTCACAGAGCCTTCATACAGTCACTTCAAAGAATCCAACTATCCGCAGTTGCAGGCGCAAGCCATCGAGCAAGCGCACCGGGATGGGGCGCGCGGGTTGAAGATCCTCAAGACGCTGGGCCTTTACCTGCGCGAGAACATTACGTCGGGCCCGCTCGTAAAGATTGACGATCCGCGCTTTGATCCCATGTGGGATGCCTGCGGGCAACTCAACATGCCGGTCGCGATCCACATCTCCGATCCCGCCGCTTTCTTCACGCCGACCGACCGCTTCAACGAACGTTACGAAGAGCTAAACAATCATCCGGACTGGTCTTTTTACGGCGCGGATTTCCCAAGCAACGCGGAATTGATTGAAGCGCGCAACCGAATGATGGCGAAGCATCCCAAAACGCAATTCGTGACGTTGCACTTCGGAAACTTTTCCGAGAATCTGCAAAACGTTTCGGAGAACCTCGACAAGTACCCCAACATGCACGTCGATATGGCGGCACGCATCGGCGAGTTAGGACGCCAGCCTTTCACTTCAAAGAAATTCTTCGATAAGTACCAGGACCGCATCCTGTTCGCCACGGACGCTACCCCGCATGGCGACGCATTTCCGCAGCAGGTCTTCAACGGCCAGCTTTACGAAATCTATTACCGCTTCCTCGAGACGGAAGACGAGTACTTCGACTACGCGCCAGCAAAAATTCCGCCGCAGGGACGTTGGCGTATCTTTGGCATCAACCTGTCGGATCAGATTCTGCGCAAGGTCTACAACGAAAATGCCGCAAGACTCCTCCGGATTTAGCGTGCGACACATCTGCTGCGTTCTCTTTACAGGACTGGCGCTCCTGGCGCCCATGACCCAGGCACAGGTGCGCGTCTGGCAGGGAACGCTGAACCTGCCCACTTATGAAGAGGGATTGCCCGATCCGAATCCTCCCTTCGATCAATTCACCACCAATCGCTTCAACTACCCGTACACGCTCCGCAACAATCTCACCAGTAACCGCGTCGATAAGAGCTGGAGAGCAATCTATCTCGAAAACGAGTATCTGAAGTGTTCGGTGCTGCCCGACATCGGCGGCCATCTCTACACCTGCATCGACAAGATTTCCGGCAAGCCGATGTTCTACGCGAACCCGTCGATCAAGAAAGCTGCGATTGCCTATCGCGGCGCCTGGGCGGCGTTTGGTGTCGAGTTCAACTTCCCCGTCTCGCACAACTGGATGACGATGTCGCCGGTGAGCTTTGCTTTCGCACAGCACGACGACGGCAGCGCCTCCGCCACTGTGGGTAATGTCGATCGCGTTTACGGCATGGAATGGGCGGTGGAGTTGGTGCTACGTCCCAAATCCACTGTGCTCGAAGAGCGCGTCACGCTGGCCAACCGCAGCGATGCGCGGCATCGTTTCTACTGGTGGAACAACGCCGGGGTAGAAGCCTGGGACGACACCCGCATCGCCTACCCGATGCAGTTCGCAGCGACACACGGCTTCACTGAGATTCATACGTGGCCCGTCGATCAGGACGGCGTCGACTACAGTCTGCTGCGCAATCACACGAAGGGCCCGGTTTCAATGTTCGCTCACGGCAGCCGCGAGCCCTTTATGGGTGTGTGGAATCCGCATACGAACACAGGAACGGTTCATTATGCGGTGTATGAAGACTTACCCGCGAAGAAGATCTGGTCATGGGGAGTCGATGCCGACGGCCTCGATTGGCGCAAGGCTCTCTCCGACAACGAGAGCGGCTACCTCGAAGTACAGGCCGGCCTCTTTCGTAACCAGGAGACTTATGCCTTCCTCGAGCCTCGCCAGGTACTGCACTTCTCCGAATACTGGATGCCAATGCGCGAGATTGGTGGCATCTCGCGAGCGAATCTTGCAGGAATCGCGAGCTTAACGCGCCAAGCAGGGAATCTTTCTGTCGGATTTAACGCCAACCAGGCCATTCCGCAAGCGACCGTCTCGATCTTAAAGGGGAAAGAACAGATCGTTCACGAGAGGGTCGAACTGACTCCTGACCGCGCCTGGACCCACGCAGTTCCGAATGCCGATGCGCAGTCGAAGTACACGATTGAAGTGCAGGACGCCAAAGGGGCCACCCTCTTACGCCAGACCGAAGGCGAATACGACTGGGCGCCGGCATCAGAAATTCACGTCGGGCCGCAACCCTCCTATCGCATGCCCGATCCTGACAAGCGCAACTTCGACGATTGGATTCAGTTCGCCAAGGACGAAGAGCTAAACGGCAGACTACTGAGCGCACTCGAGGCTTACCAGCAGACTCTGACGAAGTTCCCCGACAGTTTTGTGGCAGGCAAGGGAGCGGGCCGGCTTGCAGCGGGTTTGCTGCGTTACGAGGAGGCCCGAAAACTTCTGGAGCCTCTGCATCTGCGCGATACGACTGATACGGAAATCTCGTACTACCTCGGCCTCGCATACGATGGGCTAGGTGACGCGACCCGAGCGCGCGCCTCGTACGAGCAAGCCGAACGGCTGCCGTCGTTTTATCCAGCGGCTGCGTTGCGGCTCGGAGAATTGCTGGCACGCACCGGCGATCTAGCGGGCGCAGAGCGCCATTTGGCGGATGCCGCGCACGCAGCCCCGGGGGATGAGCGCCTTCTGGAGGAACTTGTAGCCGTGAAGGGGGCGACCGGCACGGTCGAAGCGCGGAAACTGGCGCATGAAGGATTGTCGCGCTTCCCCCTCAGCTACCTTCTTCAAAATGAAGCGGGAAGCCCCAACCTTGTTCAGCTTGCGAACGATCCCAATCGTGTTCTGAACTTGTCTGCACAGTACATACGGCTCGGCTTGTATGCGAAGGCGCTCGCCGTTCTTGACCGAGACTATCCATTGCCCGCGCCCGATCAGAGCGAACCGGGGACGGTCGCTCCGCAGAAGCATCCGATGGTCGCGTATTTTCGGGGTTACTGTCACCAGAGGCTGGGACAGTCGGCGGAAGCCGACTACAGCGCAGCCTCGAAACTCTCCACCGCGTTCATTTTTCCGAACACTGCCGAGGAATTCGCCGTTCTCGGAGCAGCGTTGCAGGCCCATCCCACCGACGCCACCGCGCACTACCTCCTGGGAACGTTTTACTTTTCACGCGGCGCAACCGATCCTGCCTTGCAAGAGTGGGCCGATGCTCACAAGTACGGTCCGGACATTCCGGTGCTGAGCGCGAGCACGGGCCTGGCTCTCCTTCATATCAAGAATGATCCCGAGCAGGCGCTCGCATCGTTCCGCGATGGACAGCGCAGCGATTCGTCGAACATTGCGATCTATCTGGGGATAGACCAGGCGCTCAGTCTGCTCCATCGGCCAGCAAGTGAACGTGTCGAGGCTCTGGAGAAATATCCGCATCTCGACACGGCTCCGCCGTCGCTGATATATGAACTGATTCTGAATCTGGCGGAAGCTGGAGACTTTGACCGCGCCACGGGACTGTTCCACAACCGTTTTTTTGCGCGCGAAGAAGGCGGAACGAATGTTCGCCAGGTGTGGATCGAAGTGCAACTGCAGCATGCCGTGGCTGCCGCGAAAGCGGGGCATTGCGATCAAGCGCTGCCGATCGCGCAGGACCTGGGATCGGCGGTGCCGGACCTGGTCTTCACGCGCGACGGCCTTGAGCCGATTCTTCAATCGGCGCGAACCGAGTATCTGCTCGGCACGGTGTACAGCGCCTGCGACAAATCCGCGGAGGCCAAAGCAAAATATCAGGCAGCTGCGGCCGGCTCGGCTCCCGACCAGATCCGCTGGGCGTGGCTCGCGGCTAAGCAGCTTCCCGGCTTTGATGAGGCGCAGTGGCAAGCTCGCCTGCAAACCGCATTTGATCAGGCGGCCAGCCGCAGCGACACCAGCTCATTTCCAAGCTACTGGAACTACACTACAGGTTCGCTAGCGAAAGAGTTGGGGAAAGCCGATGAGGTGAGCGCGCGCTTTCGCAATGCGCTGTTGCTCCCCGATCGCATGCTCGCATACCACTTCACGCGATTAGCGACTGAAAAATCTACGCCGTAATAACCTCGATCTTTGACTTGCGCAGCGCCTCGGTAAAGTCGGCCGGAGCGCGCGTGTCGGTGACTAGTCGATGAACGTGTGAAAGAGGACAGATGCGCGAGACGCTGCGGCGCCCAAGCTTGCTGAAGTCGGCAACCACATTCACCTCTTTCGAATTGCGCACCATCAGGCTGTTCAACTGGGCTTCCAGCACATCGGGAGTCGATGGCCCGATCTCCAGATCAAATCCATCCACGGCGAGAAAGAGGCGGTCGGCATGAAAGTCCTTGAGCATCGACTCTGCCTGCGGCCCGACCAGCGAGCAAGACACGGGACGGAGCAGTCCGCCGATCATGATCACGGAGATGTCGGGCGCATCCATCAATTCGTACGCGACGTTCAAGGCGTGCGTAATAACGGTGACCGACTGCAGGCGCCGGACTTTCAGATGCCGCGCGATCTCCGCGGTGGTTGTGCCGGAATCCAGAACGATGGTCTCATTGTTTTGAATCAGTTCCGCCGCGGCGCGCCCGATGCGTGCTTTCTCCGCATGATGCAGCGTCTTCTTCAGCCGCAGAGGATAATCTTGGCTCGCTTCCACCTGGCGCACCGCTCCGCCGTGCGACCGCACCACCATCCCTTGCGACGAAAGCGCGTCCAGATCGGCGCGCGCGGTCACCGCCGAGATCGAAAACTTCTCCACCAGATCGCGCACCGTGACCTGGCTCCGCTGTTCGATGAGATCCAGAATTTTCCGGCGTCGTTGTTCCGACAGCAATCGAGAATCCTTCGGGCCACGCATCAATCTAGTCCTCGCGTTTCAATGCACGATGGGAATCGTCCCGGCTGGCTTTATGGAACACATCATTTATACACTTGCGAAGGCCTTTCAGAAGAAAGAAAATAGCAGGAAAACGAAAGTGCCAAGGAAAGTGTGGGAAAATTCAATAATGCCGCGATTTAGTTGGCACTTTGCCGAGTGTGGCAGCTTGCGTACCCTAGGAGTTGGATTGCGTTTGCCTTCGTTTGTCTTCTCGGGTTTTCGGGCCGATTTGGACATCTCGCGTGCCCAAAAAGGGCGCAGTGGCCGAATCGCACGGGAAGGTCATTTCGCATGAAGCGCAGAGACTTCATCGCCGCACTGGCCGCGTCCGCATTCGCTTCGGCGTGGCCGATGAAGGCTGAGTCCGCACCCCGCCGTCCACGGTTGCTCATCGCCGACACCGATCCGTTTACCGGGTTGCCATTGCTGAAGTCTCGCTATGCCGCCGGACGCCGGCCTTCCGACGATATGGAAGGCTGGGCACTCTCGTGGCTCATCACGGGCAAAGACGAATTCGCCGATCGCGCCTTGGCCGACATGCGCTCCAAGCATATCGGCGCCGGAGGCAAGCCGTCGCGCTCGTGGGTGGATTACGCACGATGGTCCCTCGCTTTCGATTGGCTCTTCGCGTATCGCGGATTCGACTCCCCCTTGAAAGATCGTGTCGCCGGCGAATTGAGTGCGGGCTTTACGAGCATGCTCGCGACCCCTGATTTCGCCGACCCCAGCCAGATGTCGTATCACAACTACGCGCTTCGCTATCTGGCGTTCGCAGCATTTCCCGCGGCCGCGGTTGCCGACTATCCTACGTGCGCAGACCGTTGCCGGGCGTGGCGAGAAAAGCTTTCTGCGTGTCTCGACAACATTCTCGACATTACCGAGGTTGTCAGCCCCGAAGGCAGCTATCACGAGTCGATGGACTACATGCGCATCACCTGGGCGTCCCTCGTAATGCTTGCGGAATTGCAACGCACAACCACGGGGGTTGATCCCGCGCAGCACTTTTCGGTCTTCAGCAATGTCGGAGCGACCTACCTGTATAAGCTCCTTCCCGATGGAACTCCGTCTCGCGAAGGAGACAACGAGTACCCGGTCCTCGACAATCGTGACACGGCCTTGCTCGGTTACGCCGTCAATCGTTTCAAGGATCCTTACAGCGCGTGGCTTCTGCGCGAAAGCGGCTTCGCCGGCAAGGAGTGGGTTGTCCCCGTGCTGCAGTTTCTTTGGGATGATCCCGAAGTCGCGCCGCGCAATCCCGCGCTCGCCGTGGAAAATGAGTTGCCGCGACAACGTTTCTTCCTGGGCGTTGGCCATCTCGTGATGCGTGATGGCTGGACTCCCGAATCCACCTGGATCGAGTTCGATTGCGGCCCGTACTTCGCCAAACATCAGCATCTCGATCAAAACCAGTTCACGATCTACCACCGCGGCTATCTCGCCATCGATAGCGGCGCGGACTACACCGACACCGAGAGCCCGCACTACCTCAACTACTATCGGCGCACGGTCGCGCACAACTCGGTGCTTGTCTACGATCCCGCGGAACGATTCTTCTGGTCTGACAATTTGTGGACCGCCGTGAACGACGGCGGCCAGCGTATGGATTCCTCGCGGTACTGGAACACGATCCGCAGCCGCGAAGATTGGAACCGCACCCGCGACTTGTGGGACCTGGGAACCATGCGTGTGGTCGACTACGTTCCCGGCCAGTATCACTATGCGCTCGGCGACGCCAGTCGTGCGTACTCGCCGAAGAAACTCCGCACGTTCACGCGCGAACTCGTCTACATACCGAGCCGCAATCTCCTCTTTGTCTTCGATCGCGTCGTCAGCTCGGATCCTTCGTTCCACAAAGCGTGGCTGCTGCACGGAGTCAATCAGCCAAGTATCGATCAAGAGTCCGGCAATGCCGCGCCTGGCGCCCAGGACTTTCGGCAAGCCAAAACATTCCGCTTCTCCGAGGGACGAGGCGAACTACTCGCGCACTGCCTGCTGCCAAAGGAACGCGTCGTTACCCGGCGTGGCGGGAATGGACACGAATTTTATGCACCCGGCGACGACCGCGGAGGCGCATGGGGTTCGGGGGAGAACTGGCCGCTCGAACCGCCTAAAGGTGCTCCTCTTCCTGAAGATCCAAAGCTCCGCAAGATGTGGAAACTGTTCTGGGGCGATGACTTCGATCGCATCCTGCCGTCGAATCGCAAAAACGTTGTGCCCGGCGCGTGGCGCGTCGAGGTCTCCCCAGCGGCGCCAGCGGAGGAAGATGTGTTCCTGCATGTGTTCGAGATCGGCGATAAAGGCCAGACTGGCCAAAGTCGCGTCGAACTAGTTGAGGGCTTGGGCGTGCAGGGCGCAGCCTTCGAGCACGGACCGATCGTTCTCTTCAATTCGACCGGTGCGCCCATTACGAACGCCGAAGCCTCGCTGCCCGACGTCGCCAGTGATTCCATCCTCCTTAGCGGCCTGCAGCCCGACGCCACCTACGAACTGAATCTGGGAGGACTGAACGCGACCAACGTGAAAGGCGCCGTCCTCCCCGGCGTCTCCGCAGGCACCGAGAGACTGCGCACCAACTCGAAAGGAATTTTGCGCATGCAGCGTGGCGATCTGAAAAATCTGCGTTTGCGGATCGCCCGCATATGAGCCTTTCCGAACGTCCTCAAGGCATCACCCCTTTTTCTGTCCGCCGACCCATTTCAAGCCTGCGCTGGTGGATCGGCGGAATTCTGTTTGCATCTACCATCATCAACTACATCGATCGCCAGACGCTGTCGTTGCTTGCCCCATTCCTGAAACTTGAATATCACTGGACCAACACCGACTATGCCAACCTCGTGATCGGCTTTCGCATTGCCTACTCACTCGGGCAGACGATCTTTGGCCGATTCATGGATCGCATCGGAACTCGGCGGGGGCTGTCTCTGACGGTCGCGTTCTATTCTGTCGTCTCAATGGCAACTTCGCTGGCCCGCGGTTTTTACAGTTTCGCGGGTTTCCGGTTTCTGCTCGGCGCGGGCGAATCAGGCAACTGGCCCGCCGCTACCAAAGCGGTCAGCGAATGGTTCCCGAAACGCGAACGCGGACTGGCGACTGCCTTATTCGACAGCGGTTCTTCCGTGGGCGGCGCCGTCGCTGCCTGGCTTATCTTGGGGATCTACGGTCGCTGGGGATGGCGCCCGGCGTTCGCGATTCCCGGCACGCTGGGCTTCTTGTGGCTCATGGTGTGGCGGCGCTGGTATTACCCGCCCGAATCGCATCCGCGTATCAGCGATGCGGAGCGCGCAATGATCCTGGCCGACAAACATGATGAGCACGAGCAACTCGCCACCAAGGATCCGCTGCGATGGCAAACGCTCCTTCAATTGCCGCAAACCTGGGCGGCCATTGTTTCCAAAGCGCTTACAGATCCTGTATGGTTTTTCGTCACCGACTGGTTCCCGATCTACCTGGTTGCGAAAGGAATCGAATTGCGCACGGGACTGATAGCGATCTGGATTCCGTTTCTCGCGGCCGATGTCGGCAACTTTTTCGGCGGCTGGGTTTCCGGCTACCTGATCAAGCGCGGATGGTCTCTGGGCGCGGCGCGGAAAGCGGTCGTCGTCTTCGGCGGTATCGGCGTGACGATGCTCATCCCGACTGTGTTCACAAGCAATCTGTCGCTCATCGCGCTGCTGTTTGCGATGGCTACATTCTCGTATGCCGCCTTCTCCACCATGGCCAACGTTTTGCCCTCCGATCTTTTCCATAGCGAATCGGTAGCTTCGGTTGCTGGCATGAGCGGGACGGCTGCTGGATTGGGCACGATCGTTGCATTCAAATTGATCGGTCACTTCTCCGACGCGCGCCAGGCAATGGGAGGGCATTCGTTCGATCCAATCATCATCGTGGCCGGCCTAGTGCCGTTCGTCGCGATGATTCTTACGCTCGTGTTGATCCGCAATACGGAAGCGACCGAGCGCGGCCTGGTTCGCCCAGTCTGAGCAAGAACAGAAGACCACAAGCTGAAAGCGAAATTCTTGTGACTGATTTGCAAACTACGGTCGAAGGACGCAACAGCGCCGCGCAACCCGCGGCCAGCGAGTCAGTTGGTCCGGAAGCCCTGAAGGTTGCTGGCACGTCGTTCGTCGTTCTCTTCTCAATTGTGGGCCTGGCACTTTGGGGCCTGCCATTTTTTTACGACTTCATGGTGCAACAATTCGGATGGACACGCGGCCAGGTCACATCCGGCAACGCGCTGAGCAAGCTTCTGGTGGGACCTCTGTTCGGCTTTTTTGCAGGCTGGGTGGTCGACCGCTTTGGACCGCGCCGCATCATGATGGCGGGAATTCTCATGGCGGGAATCGCGCTGATCGGGCTGGGCAGCATTTCGACTCTCGGTTTCTTCTATTTTTTCTACATGTTCAATGCGCTGGGCTACGTTTGCGGCGGCCCGTTGCCGGTACAAGTTCTGCTGTCAAACTGGTTCGACAAATCGCGCGGTAAAGCAATGGGCTTTGCTTATCTCGGCATCGGCTTCGGCGGAGCGCTGGTCCCATTGATTTCGCACGTACTCGTTCAGCACTTCGGATGGCAGGTCGCTCTGCGCATTCTCGGTCTTCTGATTATCGTGCTGTCCCTGCCACTGGCATTTTTCGTCAAGGAATCTCCTAACAGCGAGCGGAAACCAGTACACATCACCCCGCCCGACGCTCGCTGGGCATTCAAAAACATCTACTTCTACTTGCTCACCATCGGCAGCATGTGCTCGATCGCCGCCGTCGCTGGTACCCAACAGAATCTGAAGCTCTATCTCAGTCTCGACCGCCACTATCCGCAATCCGCCGCCGCGCATATCCTTTCGATGGTTCTCGGCTTCAGCATTGTCGGCCGCGTCCTGATGGGATGGCTCGCCGATCGCTATCCCAAACGCAACGTGATGCTGTTGATCTACCTGCTGGTGGCGATTGCAATTCCATTCCTTTTCTTCGGAACCAGTCGCCTCGCCATCTACACGTTCGCCGTGATCTTCGGCATCGGACTGGGCGGCGATTACATGATCATCCCTCTCATGACCGCCGACATTTTCGGACTGAAGATCCTGGGCCGTCTCATGGGCGTCATTCTTACGGCGGGCGGCATCGCTGACGCCCTCGCGCCTTGGTTGATCGGGCACTTGCGTGACGCAAGCGGCTCCTACAGTTTGGCCTGCTTTGTGCTGGTCGGATTCGCACTGCTTGGAGCGCTCGCCGTGCTTCCGTTGCCGCGACATCGGAAGGCAACATGAGCACTACGCCTATCCTGCGACTAGGAACCGTCAAGCACGTCGCCCGCTTCAAAGAGCACTTGCGCGCCCTAGGCCTGGCCATTCCTTGCGACGACGAACTAGTCTCCGGCCCCGCCTCACCGCTTCACAAGCCGCTCACTCGTGGATCTCTGACGATCGGCAATCGAATTTGTGTTCAGCCGATGGAAGGCTGGGATGGGACACGCGACGGCAGTCCCACCGAGAACACCTTTCGCCGCTGGCAACGATTCGGACAAAGTGGCGGCAAGCTGATCTGGGGCGGGGAAGCGGTTGCAGTATGCCACGAAGGACGCGCCAATCCGAATCAACTCGTCATCGCCGAGCACACCGCTGCATCGCTGGCGCGGATGCGTGCCGTCCTTGTTGCCGTACATCGCAAAGTCACCGGTTCCGACGATGGGTTGCTGATCGGACTGCAACTCACCCACTCGGGTCGCTTCTGCCGCCCGAACGCTCACGATCGTCCCGAGCCTCGCATCCTGTATCGACATCCGCTGCTCGATCGCCGCCTGAAATTGCCGGACGACTATCCCGTTCTTACCGACGCTGAGATCGAAATCATCATCGGGCACTTTCACCGCGCCGCGGCACTCGCGTGGAAGCTCGGCTTTGATTTCGTCGATATCAAGCACTGCCACGGCTATCTTGGTCACGAATTCCTCAGCGCGCACACTCGCGGCGGGTCTTATGGCGGAAGCTTTGAAAACCGAACGCGCTTTCTCCGCGAAGTCGCGCAGGGAATTCGCTCGAACTGTCGAGGTCTCGGCATCGCCGTGCGACTGTCCGCGGCGGACACCGTGCCGTACATCCCCGATGCCAGCCGTTCGACGAATGGCAAGCTGGGCCCAGGCATCCCCGAAACGAGCGATGGCCTGATCCCTTATCACTGGGGATTCGGAGTCGATCCGCTCCATCCGGAGAATGAGGACTTGGACGAGCCGATCCAGTTTCTAGCGCTTTTGGAAAAACTCGACATCCATTTGGTGAACCTGACCGCGGGTAGCCCTTACTACAATCCGCACGTGCAGCGCCCGGCATTGTATCCGCCTTCAGATGGATATCAGCCGCCCGAAGATCCACTCATCGGCGTGGCGCGGCAAATGCAAATGACTCGCCAGCTCAAGCAGCGTTTCCCAAATTTGATTATCGTGGGCTCGGCTTACAGTTACCTGCAGGATTTCCTTCCGTATGTGGCGCATGCCGCTTTGCGCGAGGGCTGGGTCGATTTCGTCGGATTGGGAAGAATGGTCTTAACCTATCCCGAAGTTCTTTGGGATGCGGCGGAAGGCAAGCCCATCGACCATAAACGAATCTGCCGGACCTTCAGCGATTGCACAACCGCGCCTCGCAAGGGATTGCCTTCAGGGTGCTATCCGCTCGACAGCTACTACAAAGAGTCGGAAGCGGCCGCACGACTAGCACAGTTGAAAAAGAACTAGACAAGTGCGAAAACGGGCGATCAAGAAGCTGCAGCCCAGAAAATAGTTCTCGAGATCTAATGAAGAACGATCTGACAATCCTGTCCATGGCCGCACGGCGCCAGCCAGGCCGCCAAGTGCAGGGAATCGCCGCTGCGTTGTTGCCCTTCGAATCCGACGGGAGCATCGCAGTCGACGCGTTCCAGCGACACCTGGTCGCTACACATCGTGCCGGCTTGATGAATGCGGTCAACATGGACACCGGATACATCAACTACCTCTCCGAATCTGAAAAGAGAGACGTCTTGCGCTGGACGCGAGAAGCCCTCGGCAACGTCCCATTCGTGGCGGGCGCGGACATCGCGGGACTCGAAGGTGAAACGGTCGCACTCTATCGTCAGCAGATCGAGGCAATCGCCAGTGTCGGTGGAACTCCAATTCTGTTCCAGACCGCGCGCCTCAAAGGAAAGTCCGGCGCGGAATTGGCAGCTGCGTACCGGGCCTTCTGTCGTGGCTACGAGAACGTAATCGCATTCGAACTCGGCTCGATGTTCGCACCGAATGGCGAAATCTTCTCATCTGAAACCGTCGCTCGCTTGATCGATATTCCCGAGATAAAAGGCATGAAGCACTCTTCACTGAATCGGATAGTCGAATTCGAGCGGCTGGCTCTGCGGGACCGGCTTCGCCCCAACTTCCGAATCTACACAGGGAACGATCTCGGAATCGACATGATCGAATATGGCTCCGACTACCTGCTGGGC
>Ga0209811_10000381_pt1 | contig 19362 bp, 9 predicted proteins | sample Coa_R1_6_FD_187161 | JGI IMG/M metagenome (GOLD analysis project Ga0209811, IMG submission 187161) | Surface soil microbial communities from Centralia Pennsylvania, which are recovering from an underground coalmine fire. - Coalmine... | ecosystem: Environmental > Terrestrial > Soil >... | reverse complement strand
GGCCACTTGCGATGCAACGGCACCTCGCGAGCGCCATTGCGAGGTGCTGGCGATTGGTCCCGGTGCTGGTGGGAACGCTCATCGCAAGTGGCCCCGTGCACGCGGCCGCTGACGCGACCACCGGCGATGCGAGTGGCAATGCAGGAGTACTGCGCTGGCCGCTCGCGAGCACGCACCGCGAGCTGCGGGGCGGCTTCGGCGAATCGCGCACGAATCGCTTCCACGCCGGGCTCGATCTCTCGACCGGCGGCCACGTGGGCGCGGAGGTGCTGGCGCCGGCCGCGGGCTCGCTGGAGCGTGTGCGCGCCTCGGGTGTCGGCTACGGACGCTCGCTCTACCTGCGCACGGCCGACGGCCGGCTGCTCGTGTTCGGCCACCTGGACGCGTTCGCGCCCGAGGTGGCGGCATACGTGGACTCGGTGCAGCGCGCGACCGGCGACTACGAGCAGGACCTGTGGCCGCCGCTCGGGCGCTTTCGCTTCGAAGCGGGCGCGCGCGTGGCGTGGAGCGGCCAGAGCGGCGCCGGGCCGCCGCACCTGCACGTCGAGGTGCGCCACGGCGACATGGCCATCAACCCGCTGCTCGCCGGGCTCGCCGTGCCGGACACGGTCGCGCCGCGGCTCGAACGGCTGATCCTCGAGCCGCTCGACGAAGCCTCGTGGGTCGCGCGGCGCGCGGCGCCGCATTCACTTCAACTCGGCGGGCATCCCCAGCGCGACACGCTGCTCGTCGAGGGCCGCGTGCGGCTCACGCTGCTCGCGCGCGACGCCACGAACGACGCCAGGAACCTGCCCGTGCGCACCGTCGGCGCGCGGTGGAACGGCGGCTGGGTGGAGTGCGATCAGGACAGCCTGTCGTGGGCGGGCGAGATGCAGCAGTTCGGATGGCTCGTGGATCACGACCGCGTGCTGGGGAGCGACGGCGTCATCCTCGATGCGCCCGCCAACTTCCGGCCGCGCTTCCTCACCAGCAGCAAGCCGACGAGCGAGGCGGTCGACCTGGTGAAGGTCGCCGCGGGCGATCCGGCGCGCGCGCTCGAGATCTACGCCAGAGACGCGGCGGGGAACAACGCCACGATGACCCTGTGGCTGCGTGGACCGCGCGCGAGCGAGCGGGGCCCGGACACCACCGCGGCACCGCGGCCCAAGGCGAGCGCGGCGACGGCGTCCAAGCACCCGCCGGTCGCGGCCGACCCGCAGTGGTCGTTCGCCAGCCTGCCGGACCAGCGCGTGCGCGTGCGCGTCACGCACACGCCGCCGGGGCTCGCCGGCGCGCGCATCGAGCGCGGCGGCAGCAACGCCAACGCCATGGGTGCATCGGCGACGTGGGACGGGGGTACCCATCCGAAGGATGGGTCCGGCTGGACGGCGGTGCTGGACGTGAACGGCACGCCCGACACGGACGGCTTCTGGATCAAGGGCCGCGCGACCGACGGCAAGCCGTGGTGGCATCGGGGCGCCTACGCGCTCTGGCCCACGTCGACGCCGATGGTGACGCGTATCGAGGACTGGGCGTGGTTCGACATCGACCCGCAGTCGGCCTACGAGTCCGGCGTCACCATGGTGCGCACGGCGCATGTAGATGCCCTGCCCGTGGGCGCCACCGCCGTTCGCGCCTCGTTCGTGGCCGAGCCCGCGAGCATGCCGCTCCGGAAGGCGGTCGCGGTGACGATGGTGCTGCCGGCGGGGCTCTCGCCCGCGCACACCGGCATCGCGCGCCGCGACGGCGAGACGGACGAGTGGGATTGGAGCGACGCGCGCTGGGATTCCTCCGCGCGCACGTTCACCGCCACCACGTCGAGGCTCGGCCAGTTCGCGCTCGTTCGCGACAGCGCGCCGCCGGCGGTGACGCCGCTCCCGGCGCCGTCGAAGGTTCCGGGCGGGCCGTATTCGACGTGGGCGCTCACCGCGCGCGCCGAAGACGAGATGAGCGGCGTGGCGGGGGACGAGAGCGGCTTCGAGGTCGACGGCAAGCGTGTGCCCACCGAGTGGGACGCGGAGAACCACGTGCTGCGCTGGCGGCCGCGCGTCGCGCCCGCGGCGGGCACGCATCACTACCGACTGAGCGTGAGCGACCACGCCGGCAACAAGACGGTCCGCAGCGGGACGTTTGTGTTAGCTTCGAAGTAGACCCCAACTCACGCGGCCTCGCATGAAGCATTCGGACTTCGTCCACCTCCACAACCACAGCGACTACTCGCTCCTCGACGGCGCCAGTCCGATCCCGGCCATGGTCCAGCGGGCGGCGGAGCTGGAGATGCCCGCGCTCGCGCTCACCGACCATGGTTCGATGTTCGGTGCGGTCGAGTTCTACCAGGAGGCGAGGAAGCGCGGCGTCAAGCCGATCGTGGGCATGGAGGCCTACGTCACGCGCGGCCGCATGGGCGATCGCACGCAGGGCGACACCGCGCACCACCTGGTGCTGCTCGCCCGCGACGAGCGCGGCTTCAAGAACCTGATGCGGCTCTCGAGCCTCGCTTATCTCGAGGGCTTCTACTACAAGCCGCGCCTCGACCACGACGTGCTCGCGCGGCACGCCGAGGGCCTCCTCGCACTCTCCGCCTGCCCCAAGGGCGAGGTGGCGAGCGACCTGCTCGAGGACCGCGACGACGACGCGCTCCGGACCGCCGGCATGTACCGCGACATGTTCGGCGCCGACCACTATTTCCTCGAGATCCAGAACCATGGCATCGACATCGAGGCGAAGATCCGCGCCAAGGTGGCGGCGCTCTCGGCCCGCACCGGCATCCCCATGGTGGCCACGAACGACTGCCACTACATGTCGCCCGACCACACCGAGGCGCAGGACGTCCTGATCTGCATCCAGACCGGAAAGCTCGTCACCGACGAGAAGCGCATGCACGCCGTCTCCGGGCTCCACTTCCGCACGAGCGCGGAGATGAAGGAGGCGTTCGGCGACCATCCGCAGGCGATCCTGAACACGCTCGCGGTGGCGGAGCGCTGCAACCTGCAGCTCGACTTCGGCAAGCCGCTCCTGCCCGCGTTCCCGCTGCCGCCGGGGGAGGAGGACGCCGAGAGCTACTTCCGGAAGCTCGCCTGGGGAGAGCTGGCCACGCGCTATCCCGGCCGGGTCACCGAGGCGCTGAAGGAGCGCTGCCAGTACGAGCTCGACGTGATCTGCAAGATGGGGTTCGCGTCCTACTTCCTGATCGTGCGCGACTTCATCCACTTCGCGAGGAGCCGCGGCATCGGCGTCGGCCCCGGTCGTGGCTCGGTGGCGGGCTCCCTGGTGGCGTACGCGCTGCGCATCACCGACATCGACCCGATCCGGCACCAGCTCATCTTCGAGCGCTTCCTGAATCCCGAGCGCGTCACCATGCCGGATATCGACATCGACTTCGACGATATCCGGCGCCCCGAGGTGATCGACTACGTGCGCCGGAAGTACGGCGAGCACAACGTCACCCAGATCATCACCTTCGGCACCATGGGTGCCAAGGGCGTGATCCGCGACGTGGGCCGCGTGCTGGGGCTGCCGGTCGCCGAGGTGGACCGCATCGCGAAGATGGTGCCGGACGGCTTGAACGTCACGCTCGAGCGCGCGCTGGAGCAGACGCCGGACTTGAAGGCGCTGCCGGAGAAGGGACCGGTGTACGCCAAGCTCATGCGCAGCGCGCGCGTGCTCGAGGGCCTGGCGCGCCACGCCTCGGTTCACGCGGCCGGCGTGCTGATCACGCCCGGGCCGCTCACCGACTTCGTGCCGCTGTGCCGCCAGAAGGGCGACCTGGTCACCACGCAGTGGGACATGAAGTCGGTGGAGAAGGCGGGGCTCCTGAAGATGGACTTCCTCGGGCTCCGTACGCTCTCGGTGCTCCAGGAGTGCGTCGACCTGGTGAAGCTCCGGCGAGGCGAGACGCTCGATCTCCAGGTGCTCCCCGAGGACGACGGCAAGGCGTTCCAGCTCTTCCAGGACGCCGAGACCGTGGCCATCTTCCAGTTCGAGTCCTCGGGCATGCGCGACTACCTGAAGAAGCTCAAGCCCACCGTGCTCGAGGACCTGACGGCGATGAACGCGCTCTACCGTCCGGGCCCGATGGAGAACATCCCGTACTTCATCGACTGCAAGCACGGCCGGCAGAAGGTGAAGTACGACCACGCCAAGCTCGAGCCGATCCTCGCCGCCACGTACGGCGTGTTCGTGTACCAGGAGCAGGTGATGGCCGCGGCGCACGAGCTCGCCGGCTTCAGCATGGCACAGGCCGACGAGCTGCGGCGCGCGATGGGGAAGAAGATCGTCGAGGAGATGGCTAAGAAGCGCGCGCAGTTCATCGAAGGCTGCGCGAAGACCTCGAAGATCGCGGAGAAGGTCGCGGACAAGATCTTCACCACCATGGAGAAGTTCGCGGGTTACGGTTTTAACAAGTCTCACAGCGCCGCCTACGCGCTCGTCGCCTACCAGTGCGCGTGGCTCAAGGCGAACCATCCCGCCGAGTTCATGGCGGCGACGATGTCGAGCGAGATGGGGGACTCGAGCCGGCTGCTGACGCTGGTCGAGGAGTGCCGGCGGATGGGGCTGGGGCTCTTGCCGCCGGACGTCAACCGCTCGGGCTGGAAGTTCACGATCGAGGACGGGCAGATCCGCATCGGCCTCGGTGCCGTGCGCAACGTGGGCCAGGGCGCGGTGGAGGCGATCCTCGCCGCGCGCGCGGCGCACGGGCCGTTCGCGACGCTGTTCGACCTCGCGGCGAACGTCGCGCCCGGCGTCTTGAACAAGCGCGTCGTCGAGAGCCTCGTCGCCGCCGGCGCGGCCGACGCACTGGGCGCCCGCGAGCGGCTCTTTGCCGGCGCGGGGTTCGCGCTCGAGCACGCCTCGGCGCAGCACCGCGAGCGCGAGAGCGGGCAGGCTTCCCTGTTCGGTGACGCTGACGCGTCGCCGGTGGCCACCGCGCCGCCGCTGCCCGACGCAGAACCGTGGACCAACCGCGAGCGCGGTGCGCGCGAGAAGGAGATGCTCGGGTTCTACTTCTCCGAGCACCCGCTCGAGCACCTGCGCGTCGAGATCGAGCGCGTGGCCACGCACGGCATCGCGCGCGCGGTGGAGCTGGGCGACGGCGCCGAGGTGCGCGTCGTGGCGCTCGTGGGCGAGGTCAAGCAGCTCACGACGCGAGCGGGCAAGCTCATGGGCATCGTCACGCTCGAAGACCTGACCGGGCGTGTCGAGTGCACCGTGTTCCCGGACGCCTACGAGCAGGCGCGCGAGACGCTCAAGGCCGACGCGGTGGTGATCGCCGCCGGGCGTGTCGAGGTGCGCGACGACCGCGGCGTGAAGCTGCTCCTGAACGAGATCAAGCCGTGGGAGGCCGCGAGCCATCAGTACCACGCGGTGCTCCACATCGAGGTGCGGGCGGAGGAGCTGACCGAGGAGCGCATCCTCGGCATGGACGAGGTACTCTCCACCTATCCGGGCGAGTCGGACGTGGTGCTGCACATCGTCAAGCCGGACCACTCGCGCATGGCCATGCGCTCGCGCCGCTTCCGCGTGCGCGCGCACGACGGGCTCATCGCGGGGTTGAAGGAGCGCGTGCCGAGCTGCCGCGTGCGTTGGGCAAAGGGAGGGCCTTGACCCGTGACGGTGTGGCTCGAGTTCGAGAAGCCGGTGCTGGAGCTGGAGCAGAAGATCCAGGAGCTGCGCGAGCACGCGACGGAGCACGGCGTCGGCGCCGAGCGCGAGATCGCGGAGCTGGAGAAGAAGGCGGAGGGCCTGCGCCGCGAGATCTACGCGCAGCTCACGCGCTACCAGCGCGTGCAGATCGCGCGGCACCCGAAGCGGCCGTACACGCTCGACTACATCCATGCCTGCTTCTCCGGCTTCGACGAGCTGCACGGCGACCGCCACTTCGCCGACGACCCGGCGATCGTGGGTGGGCTCGCCTGGCTCGAGAAGCGCGCGGTGATGGTGATCGGCCAGCAGAAGGGGCGTGACACCAAGGAGAACCTGCTCCGGCGCTTCGGCATGCCGAACCCCGAGGGCTACAGGAAGGCGCTGCGGTTGATGCAGCTCGCGAACCGTTTCGACGTGCCCATCGTCACGCTCGTGGACACGCCCGGCGCCTATCCGGGGCTGGGCGCCGAGGAGCGCGGGCAGGCCGAGGCGATCGCCGTCAACCTGCGCGAGATGGCGACGTTCGAGGTGCCCATCCTCACCGTGGTGATCGGCGAGGGCGGCTCGGGCGGCGCGCTCGCGATCGCGGTCGCCGATCGCGTGCTCATGTTCGAGCACTCGGTCTACTCCGTGATCTCGCCCGAGGGCTGCGCCTCGATCCTGTGGCGCGACGGCAAGCAGGGGGCCAAGGCGGCGGAGGCGCTCCGGCTCGCCGCCCCCGACCTGGAAGCGCTGGACATCGTGGACGGCGTGCTGCCCGAGCCGCTGGGCGGGGCGCACCGCGACCCGGCCACGGCCGCGGCGACGCTCAAGGCGGCGTTGATCGAGAACCTCGACGCACTCTCCGGTGTATCCGGACCGGAGCGGGTCAGGCTCCGCGCCGCGCGCTTCCGCCGGCTTGGCGTCTTCCGCGAGACCTCCGGCTGAGCGGCCCGACGCGCGACCCTGTGCTAGACTCGCTCAAGCCCTCCACGGCCGGTGGAGGGCTTCCCACTGTCTCCTGACATCTCGATCTCCACGGCCGCCCGAGGAACCACATGGCGTTGAGCCCCGAGTTGCTGGCCATCCTGGTGTGCCCCGCGTGCAAAGGCGATCTCACTTACGATAGCGGGGCGAACACGCTCACCTGTCCGGCCTGCCGGCTCCGCTACAAAGTGGTCGAGGACATCCCCGTGATGCTGGTCGACCAAGCCGAGAAGCTCTGATCCCTCAGTTGAGCCGTCCGCAAGTGCGTCTCCTCTCGACCCGGTCGCACCGCCAGGGGCGACGCCGCGCCGCGTGGCCCTGGCTCGCGGCGCTGCTGCTCGCCTGCCGCGCAGCTGTCGCGCACGGCGCGGCCGCCGACGGCGTCACGCTCGCGCCCGCGACGCCGGGAGGGGTGCGCTTCACGGTCACCGTGCCGGTGCCGAAGCTCGTGCCCGTCGACCCGGAGCGGGCCATCGACGCGCTCGAGCTCGCGGGCTACACCGCGAACGGCATGCCCGGCACGCCGGTGCTCCCGGCGCGCATCGTCACCGTCGCGGTGCCGCCTGTGGGCGATGTGCGCCTGACCGCCGCGGCGAGCGAGGCAGTGGCCCACGAGGGCGTCAACCTCGCCCCTTTCCCGGGACTCGACCGGAACGGGAATACCGTGACCGCGCCGCGCAAGCTCGCAGCCTATGGAGTTGCCGGCAGTGCCGCGCCGGTCGGGGCCCGGCTCCTGGACGTGACGTGGATGCGCAACCAGCGCGTCGCCCGGGTGTCGATCGAGCCTGTGGCCTACGAGCCGGCGGCGCGGCGGCTCACCGTGGCCGCGCGCGTGGACGTGGAGCTGGCGGTGTCCTCTATCGGCGCCGTGGGTCCGCCCGCGGAGCCCGACGATCCGTTCGAGAACGTCTACCAGCTGGCGCTCGTCAACTACCAGCAGGGGATCGCCTGGCGGCGGCCGCGCACCGAGGCGCTTGCCCCGGCGGCGCGGCGCCTGATCACGCAGCTTGGAGCGCGCTCGGCGCAGATCTCGCCGCCCGACACCAGCCTCTACGTGGGCCGCACCTGGATCAAGATCTCCATCCAGAAGACCGGCTTCTATGCGGTCAACTTCTCCCGGCTCCGGAACCTGTCGCTGTTCGACGCCACGCCCGCGCCCTGGGACAGCCTTCGGCTCTTCACCTGGCCCGGCCGCACCGTGCTGCCCGAGGACAGCTATTGCGACTCGTGCGATTACCGCGAGGTCGCGATCGGCAAGGCACTCGACGTGAGCACGGACGCGGACCACCCGGCCGGCAACGGTCCGGCGGACGGTAAGTTCGCCGACAACAACGACACGTTCTACTTCTTCGGCCAGGGCCCCGATGGCTGGGAGACCGACTTCGACGACTCGCGGCCGGACACGAACTACATCGACCACCCCTACGAGCGAAGCAACTTCTACTACCTCACGGTGGCCACACCCACGAAGCCGGTGACCACGCAGGCCTATCCGGTTCCATTCCAGCGCATCGGAAACGGCCCCGGCACGCAGCGCATGGTGAAGCCCTTGGGCGGCGAGACGCCCGCGACCACCGTGGCCGGGCGCGTCCACTACGAGCAGGACAACGAGTACTGGCCGGACGCGACGGCGGTCAACACCAGCTACACGTGGGAAAAGTGGTTCTGGCGCAGCCTCACCTCGGGGCAGAACTTTCCCGACAGCCACGACCTGCTGGATGCGGACACCACGAAGCCGGCGCGATTCCGGCTGCGCCAGTGGGGGCTCTCCGACAACCACTTCATCTTCGGCGGGCAGGCGTGCGACTTCAGCGTCGTCGACCACCTGCTCGACGTGTCGTTCAACTCGGTGACGTTCCCGACCCGCATCTGGGACGGACAGATCGCCCAGCGTGGGGCGGTGCAGACGTTCGACTCCACCGGCGTGTTCCTCAAGCGGCGCGGCAACCTGATGACCATGGCCGTGCCCACGATCCCGTTCGATCGCACCTGCCCCAACCGGCTCGATCGGAGCGGCCTCGCGTTCTACGAGATCTACTACGAGCGGCTGCTCCAGCCCGTGGACGACGCGATCGAGTTCCGCACCCATCCCGCCCCGGGAACTTTCCGCTACGACGTCGGGCCGTTCCAGAACACGCCGTCTGCGTTCGTGTTCGACATCACCGACCCGACGCATCCGGTGGGCCTCGACAGCTGCGTCACGAGCGGCACGGCCGGCGCCTACACGCTGACCTTCGCGGACACCCAGTCGGTGTCGCACCGCTACGCGGTGGTGCCGGACCACGTCATCAGCCTCGACATCATCCCCGCCACCGCGGTCGCGGACGCGCCGTTCACGAGCAAGAACAACCTCCGCAGCAAGACGCTGGCGGCCGACTACCTCATCATCTACTTCGATGGCTTCAAGGACGCCGCCGACTCGCTCGCGGCGTGGCGCAAGGACCACCTGCCGCTGCTCGCGACGCGCGGGCCGTACATCGCGCTCACGGTGCCGATCTCGGCCATCTACGACCAGTTCTCCGGCGGCCGCACCGACCCGGGCGCGATCCGCAACTTCCTGCGCGCGGCCTCGGGCTGGTCGCGCCGCCCGCTGTACGTGATGTTCCTGGGGGACGCGGCGTTCGATTACAAGAACATCACCGGGCACGCCAACCCCGGCCAGCCCGGCTGCCTGCTGCCCACGTACGAGAACGGCTTCGACCCCAGCCCCGCGATCCTTCGCCAGTACTCGAGCGACGACTGGCTCGTGAACGTGGACGACCCGGTGGTCGTGATCCCGGACTACCTCACCGGTCGCATCCCGGCCGGCGACCCGGCCACGGCGCTCAGCGTGGTGACGCAGAAGGTGCTCGCCTACGAGCGCTCGGCGCCATTCGGCGAGTACCGGAACAGCCTCGTGCTCATGGCGGACGACGACGCCCAGGGCAACGATTGCGACGGGCTCGCGTGGACGCACGTCACGCAGACGACCACGCTGGACCAGAACGACACGCCGCTCCACATGGACCGTGACTACGTCTACCTGCACACGTTCGAGAGTGGGCCCGGCAACACCAAGCCGGGGGCGCGCCAGCAGCTGTTCAAGGACCTGAACACCGGCACCAGCCTGTTCAACTACGTCGGCCACGGCAGCCCGTTCAAGATGACCGACGAGGGCGTGTTCCTGGACACCGACGCCGGGACGCTCTCGAACGGCCTGCGCCAGTCGGTGCTGGTCTCGGCGTCGTGCGACGTGGGCAAGTTCGACGACCCGAGTGTCGCGAGCCTGGGCGAGCGCATCTTCACCTCGATCAACGGCGGCTGCATCTCGGTGATCTCGGCCACGGAGCAGGCGTTGAGCGGCGACAACTCGGCGCTGAACGGGCTCATCTACGACGCGCTGTTCAACCGCAACGGGCTCACGGTGGGCGGCATCGTCCTGCCCGGCGCGGGCCAGTACCACGTTCCCGCATCGGCTGCCCTGCTCTCGGGCAAGGTGCGGCTGACGAGCGTGAACAGCCAGAAATACCAGTTGATGGGTGACCCGGCGACGCTCCTCAACCTGCCAAAGCTGTGGACCGACTTCACGCTCACCGACGCGGGTGGGACGCCGCTGACACAGCTCGCGCGCGGATCCACGGTTCATTTCACGGGTCAGGTCGTGGACCACCCGGGTGGCCCGCCGGTGGTCATGGACGGCGTGGCGAGCATCCTGATCGAGGATTCGGCGCCCACGAACCTGACCCCGGACGACAGCAAGGCCTGTGCGGGATTTCCCTTTCTCCCGAAGCCCTACGTGTTCAGCGCCGGCCCCATGTACCACGGCGACGTGACGCTCAAGGGCGGGCACTTCAGCGGCAGCTTCGTGGTGCCGCTGGACGCCAGCACCGGGACCCAGGGCCGCATCCGCGCCTACTTCAGCGGCCGCGAGCCCGCCGCCTCCGAGACCGACGGCGCCGGAGCGCAGAACGTCACCATCGCCCCGGGGGTCCCGGACTCCAACGACACCGAGGGCCCGCGCATCACGCTGTCGTTCGTGGGCGGTTCGACCAGCGTGCGGCCCGACGCCACGCTCCAGATCAACCTCTTCGACGAGCACGGCATCATGACCACCGGGCACGCGCCGCAGAACTCGATCATCGTCACCGTGGACCAGAACACCACGTCGCGCGTGGACGTCACCCAGTCGTTCCGCTACGCCGCCGACTCCTACCAGACGGGGACGGCGAGCTTCCAGCTTCCCGGGCTCTCGGCGGGCGCGCACAGTGTCTCGGTCCAGGCCGCGGACAACCTCGCCACCGGGCTCACCGCGGTCCAGCACCGCTCCACAGCCTCGATCGACTTCCAGGTCGTGAGCACCCCGCCGCTCAAGGTGGCGCGCACGTTCATGTTCCCGAACCCGGTCCGCTCCGGCGGGTCGGGCGGAGGCGGCGTGTTCGTGGTCGACGCCCCCGGCGACTCGATCAACGTCCTGATCCGGGTGTACACGTCGGCCGGGAAGCTGATCCGTGTGCTGCGCCAGATGGGGGGCATCGGGCAGGTGCAGGTGCCCTGGGACGGCCTCGACGAGGAGGGGGACCGGCTGGCGCAGGGCACCTACCTCTATAAGGTGTATGTGGGCGCACGCGAAGGCGATGGCAGGACGAGCGCCCAGCAGAACGCCACCTCACAAGGTCGCTTCGTCGTGCTCTCTCCCTGACCCCGAGGCCCGGCCGCCCGGATCCCGGGAATCGGGATTCCGGAACCATGGGCTGACTGTCGGGGTAGTACCACGGTCCGGTACCATGCCTGGTCGCCGTGTATCTTCCACCATTCAGGAGCCTCAACATGCGCCGTTCGTACACCATCGTCCTGGGCCTCGCGCTCGGACTCACCCTCGCGGCGACCGCGTTCGCGCAGGGGACAGGACGCTCTCTCGATATCCAGCCGGGCGCCCGCCAGAACGGCATGGGAGCGACCGGCGTCGCCATCGCGGACGACGCCACCGGCGTCACCTGGTGGAATCCCGCCGGCCTCGGCTTCGTCACCAAGTCGGCGATCGACCTCACGTACGCCCAGCTCGTACCCGGGCTCGCGAGCGACGTGAACTACAACTACGCCACGTTCGTGCACCCCACGTCCGGCTGGGGTGGCCTGGCGCTCGGCCTCGTGTTCCTGTCCTACGGCACCAGCGAGGGCACGGACCCGTTCGGCAACCCGACCGGCACGTTCACGTCGAACGAGGTCTCGCCCGCGCTCTATTACGGGACCAAGCTCCTGCCCGACCTCTCGGTGGGCGCGTCGCTCAAGTACATCCGCATCCAGCTCGCGCCGCAGTCGCTCTCCGGTGTCGGCAGCACGTTCGGCCTGGACCTGGCCGCGCTCTACCGCATCCCGGCGGCACGGCTCAACTTCGGCCTGAACGTACAGAACCTGGGGCCGAGCGTGACCTTCATCAACGAGGACGAGCGGAGCCCGCTGTCGCGCAATGTCAAGGCCGGCTTCGCCTGGGATGCCTACGACAAGGAGGGCTTCCGGCTCCTGGCCGCCGGCGACTTCGACCAGTCGCTGGTCACGAGCTCGTTCTACCAGCTCCATGGCGGCATCGAGCTCAAGTACACGGATCAGATCGCCGGTCGGGTGGGGTACTACTATGACCCGCTCGGCCAGCTGGAAGGACTGACGTACGGACTGGGACTCGGGTGGAAGGGGCTGTCGCTGGATTTCGGCAGCATCCCTCAGGCCAAGGACTCCGGGCTCCCGAATGTCTCCAAGATCACCCTGGGCTATCGATTCTAGATCGCGCGTGAACCTTCGCCGGCGCTGCGCGTTCCTCCTCACAGTTCTCCTGATCCTCCCGGCCGCACCGGCCTCGAAGGCGCGTGCGGCCGATGCGCGCCCCGCGACCGCCGGCTCCACGCTCGAGGTGATGCCCGCGGCCCCTGCCGAGGCCGTGCTCCGCGCGCAGCGCTCGGGTCGCCCGGCGCGCGCGAAGGCGCTCACGCCCGCCGCGCGCGCGGCGCTGGAGGCGAGGCTCGCGCGCCAGCGGCTGTTCCGACCGATGGAGGAGGAGCTCCACAGCCGCGCCGCGCGCGTGGGCGCCGGGCTCGATGCGAATCGCCGGCCGGGCTGGCGGCCGCCCGCGGCCGCGGCGCAGCGCCGGTTCGCTGCAGAGGGCATCACCGTGGCACCCGCGCCCATCGACACGGTGCGCGTGGCGTTCCTGCGCATCGACTTCCTCACCGACCGTGGCGGGAGTGCGTCCACGGGCGACGGCAAGTTCATCCTCGATCCGAGCGACACGCTGGTGAACCCGGTGGACAAGCCGCCGCACAACCGCGCGTTCTACCGCTCGCACGGTGAAGCGCTCGCGCGCTACTACGACGTCCAGTCCTACGGCAACGTGCGCGTCGAGGTGGACGTGTGGCCGACGGAGCAGGACTCGGCCTATCACCTCACCGACATGGCCGACCTCGGTCCGTGGCGCTTCGGGAACAGTATCTTCCGCGCCGCCGTGGACATGATGCACAAGTCCTTCTACGCCGCCGACTCGCAGGCCACGCGCAAGGGCGAGCCGATCCCGTGGAACAAGTACGACCGGTTCATGATCATCCACGCCGGGAGCGACCTGCAGAGCGACATCCGGAGCGATTCGAAGGAGGACATCCTGTCGTTCACGATGTTCGTGGACGACACCGACCGGGTGATCTTCGCCGACACCACGCTGCGGCCGATCGACCGCTGCACGTTCGTCCCCGAGACCATCAACCAGGACCAGGCGTTCGGCGCACTGAACGGCGTCATCGCGCACGAGAACGGCCACAACTTCTTCGGCTTCGGCGACGTCTACGACATCGAGACGGCGCTGCCGGTGGTGGGGCTGTGGTCGCTCATGGACAGCGGGAACCTGGTGGGCGCGTTCGTGCGCGTCACGCCCGGGCAGTACCAGGAGGGCGACTCCACGATCTTCGCCGTGGGGCTGCTGCCGCCGAGCGTGGATCCGTTCCAGCGCAACTTCATCCTCGACCAGGGGCTGCTCAACTTCCGCATGCCGGGCCCGGCGGATACGGCCCAGTTCCCTGTGATGGGCAGCCAGCGCCACAACGACTTCGTGAAGCTGGATCTCTCGAGCGACGAGTACCTGATCCTCGAGGACCGCTACCTGTTCCCGACGTCGGCCGTGCACCTGCAGTCGGACGACACCACGCACGTGGTGCTGGGTCCCAAAGATCCCGATCGGTTCGAGTACGACGCGCTGCTCCCGGGCGGCGGCATCCTTGCCTGGCACGTGGACGAGAGCGTGATCCCGTTCACCACGTCGCTCAGGACGAACCCGGACTTCGGCTTCAACACCAACCCGCGCCGCCTGGGGCTCCAGGTGTTGGAAGCGGACGGCCTCGACGACCTGGGCGACCTGGGCTCGCCCTACGCGATCGGCAGCGATCTCGATCCGTACCAGGCGCGCGTGGCGCCGAAACTCTCGGACACGACGATCCCGAACCTGCTCCCGAACCAGGGCACGCGACCGCACCTCGAGGTCGACTTCCTCGACAACATGAGCGACACGATGCACGTGCGCGTGACCCGCACGTGGCAGCCGCAGGGCTGGCCGGTGGTCGCGAACTTCCCGCCGGGCGGGCCGGTGCTGCTCGCCACGGATCTGGACGGCGACGGCAAGCGAGACGTGGTGTGGGCCGGCGGCGATTCCAGCGTCACCGACACCAGCCTCGCCGCACGCGCCGCGGTGCGTGATTCGGCGGCGCTGTTCTGCGTGCGCTTCGATGGGCACGGCATCGCCGGCGCCGACACGTTCGACTTCGCGCACCTCGACCACCGGCCGCGGCCGGAGGTGGCCGGGGTGGAGCTCGCGCCGGGCCTGGGCGGCATCGCGGTCGCAACGACGTATCACTACGGCGCGTCCGATGCCGTGGGTGGCAAGCTATGGGCAGTGGACGCGAACGGCGCGAACGTCGCCGGGTTCCCGGTGACGCTGGTCTCGCCCGCGAGCACGCCGCCGGTTGTCGTGCGCAGCACTGCGGCGGGGCGATGGGACGTGGTCGTGGGCTGCGAGGACGGACGTGTCCGCGTCATCAGCCAGGACGGCGGCCTGTTCTGGACGAGTCCCACGCTGGCGAACGGTGCAGTGACGGGCAGGCTCGCGGTGGAACCGCTGTCCATCCTCACCGCCGGCGGGCCCAACGGCGCGAACATCGCTCTGGGCACGGCAGCCGGCGACGTCGTGGTCATCGCTCTCGGCGCGGCCGCTGAGACGGCGCGGTGGTCGATCGCTGCGCCAGGTTCGGGCTTCGGGCCCGACTTCCTGTGGGCGAAGCTGGAGGGCGAGGGCGCGAATGCCGCGGCCGGCTGCGGCACCTCGGGGTATTCCCTGCTCGTGCACCACGACGACCGCGTGAACGCGTTCTGTCCCGCGTCGGGCGCGGCGCTCCCAGGCTGGGGCGCGCCGCTCGGCGATACGCTGGTCGCGGGGCTGGGCGGCGGCGACATCGACGGCGACGGCTTCCCCGAAGTGCTCGTGCAGTCGCGCCACGGCCGGCTCTCGTTCCTGAACACCCAGAGCGGCAAGCCTTCGCCCGGCTGGCCCAGAGCCGGCTCGAACGAGAACTTCGTCACGAACACGCCGCCGATGGCGATCGACCTCACCGGCGACGGCATCCCCGAGATCGTCTCGCTCAACGCCAGCGGCGTGATCGCGGCCTTCACCGGCGGCGGCAAGACGCCCGACGGCTGGCCGCTCGCGACGGGCGTCGGCTGCTCGGGCACGACGATCGCGGCGGATCTCGATGGTGACGGCACGCCCGAGATCGTCGCGCCAGACCGGTTCAACAAGCTCTACGCCTACTCCGTGCCGGGCACGATCGTTCCGCCCGCGACGAGCTGGACGATGGTCGGCGGCGATCCTGGCCGTACGTGCGCGCTTCGGCAGGGCGCCACCAGTTCTCCCGGCCCCGCGAGCGCGGGCCCGCTCATCTCGGGCTCGTTCAAAGCCTACCCGAACCCGGCGCGGCGCAAGCCCGTCCAGTTCGCCTACCAGCTCACCGAGGACTCCTCGGTCGACGTCACGATCCTCGACACCTCCGGGCACGCGGTGGCGCACTGGACGCGTCCCGGCCGCCGCGCGGACAATCTCGACACTTGGGACCCGTCGGGCGTGCCGGCGGGACTCTACGTCGCGCGCGTGCGATTCTCCGGCCCTGGAGGTTCGCGCACCGAGTCCGTCCCGCTGGGGATCCTGCGATGAGCTGTTGGAAGGGGGCCGCCTGCCTGGTGATCGCGGGCGCGTTCGTGCCGTGCATGGCGCGATGCGCCGAGCCGCCGCGCATGCTCGCCGAGCGCATCTTGGTCTCGCTCACCGAATCACCGGCGCCCGCGAAGCTCGCAGGACGTTCGCGCGATCCGTTCCTGCTCACGTCGGAGCTGGCTCCCGCGGTACTGCACGGTGCGAAGGACGTGCCCGAGCTGTGGCTCGCCCAGCGCTCGATCGACCGCCAGTGGGGGCAGTCGGACGACAGCACGTACAAGACCATCGACATCCCGGGCTACAAGTCGGAAGGCTGGGCGATGATGCTGTCCGCTGCGGTCCCGGGCACGGGCCAGCTCTACGTGGGTGAGGCGAGCGGCTGGCTGTTCCTCGCTGCCGAGGTCGCCGGCTGGACCGGGCACTTCCTGGTGCACGATCGCGCCCAGAGCCTGAGCCACGACGCCGCCAACTACGTCGGTGATCCCACCGACAGCTCGTCGACGTGGTCGTTCGCGCGCTACACCGCCGCCACTGGCGGCGAGGCGAAGCAGCTGGAGACGTTGTGGATGCACGACCGCGACGCGTTCTACCAGGCGCTCGCCACCGACGCGCAGTTCAAGGACGGCTTCAAGGGTCCGGACCAGGTGGCGACGTACAGCGCCTACTCGGACATCCGCCAGTCCTCGCAGGATCGCTTCCAACAGGTGCACTACCTCGACGTGGCGCTGCTCCTGAACCACGTCGTGGCCGCGTTCGACGCGCTGCGCGCGGCACGGGCGCACAACGTGCCGCTGCAGAGGAACATGGACCTGAAGCTGGGCGGCGGTCTGAAGCACGGCCAGCCCGAGCTGCACGCGACGCTCACGAGGAGGTTCTGAGCGTGGCTTCCCTGCTTGCCGCGATGAGCCTGGGTTGCGCGCTGGCGGTTCCCGGCGCACCCGCGGGTCCGACCGGATTCGAAATGACGTCGTTCGCGGCGACCTCGCCCGTGGTGACGTCGTCCGCGCCGCTCGACTTGGGCGACCACCCGATGGTGTCGCGACTCGTGCTCGCCACCGGCTCGATCACCGCGCCGCGTGAGCCGTCCAAGTCCAAGCCCAAGAAGCATGGCAAGGCGCAGGAGGGAGCACCCGTCGACGAGAACGCCGGCCTGGGGCCCGAGCGCGCGCAGATCCTGCTCCGCTCGCTCACGCTGCCGGGCTGGGGCCAGGCGACGCTGGGCCTCAATGGCAGCGCCAAGGTGTTCCTGGTGCTCGAGGCCGGGATCTGGGGCTCGTACATCGCGTTCCGCGTCCAGGAAGCACAGCGCACGGATTCCTACCTGCGCACGGCGCGGCTCGCGGCAGGCATCGACCTGAGCCAGCAGGACGACGAGTTCCGGCGCATCGTGGGCGCGTTCGCGAGCAGCGAGGAGTACAACCTGCTCGTGGTCACGCGCGATGCCGCGAACCTCTACCTCTCGGACCCGAACCACCAGGACCTCGCGGGCTACCGCGCCTACATCGAGCAGCACTCGCTGAAGGGCGACATGTCCTGGCAGTGGTCGGACGAGGGCGCGTTCGACCGCTACAGCAGCCAGCGGAAGTCGGCGCAGAAGGCGGGCCTGCGCTCCAACACGGCGCTGGCGCTCGCGGTCGCGAACCGGCTGGTGAGCGCGCTCCATGCCGCGCGCGCCGCGGGCCGCATGCACGCGGGAGCGCCCCAGGGCTGGCGTCTCGACCTGGATCCGGACCCGACCTCACCGGGAGCGTTCCGGGCAGCGCTCAGCACGAACTTCTGAGGTCCAACGTGCGCCTCTCCCGGGCGTTCGTGCTCGCCACGGGGCTGCTCGCGGCCGCGGCGTTCGCGCGTGCGGCCACGACCCCGGATTCCACGCGCACGCCGGCCGCCGACAGCGCCGCGGCAGCCACCGACACCGCCCACGCCGGCGTTGCACGCGGCTGGCGGCTTCGTGAGCTGTCCGCGATCGAGGGCGACGGCGCGCACCCGCTCGTGGAACCCGACGGCGTGCTCTCGGACGCGTTCGGCCACATCTGGGTGAGCGACGCATCGCTCCACAAGCTCCGGCGCTGGCGTGCGGACGGCGTGCCGCTGGACGAGACCGGCGCGCTCGGGAGCGAGCCGACGCAGTTCCGCCGCCCGGGCGCGCTCGCGCGCGTGGGCGCGCTGGGCGTGGCCGTACTGGACGTCGAGAACCGCCGCGTCAGCACCTACGACCACAACCTGCGGCTGCTCTCGATTGCCGTGGACCTGGCGTCGACGGACCTCGAGTCGCGCGTCGGCAGCGTGCGGCCGCTCTCGCTCGCCTCGGACCGCGGCGGCGCGCTCTACGTGGTGGACGCGGAGCGCGATCGTATCCTGGTGTTCGACTACGCGGGAGCGTTCCAGCGCGAGGTGGGCGGCTACGGCGGACGCTCCGGCAGCTTCAGCGGCCTGACCGGCGTGGCGGTGACCGCTCGCGGTCGCATCGTCACCGTCGAACGCCCGCGCCCGCGCTCGAAGAAAGCGGATCCCAGCGACAGCACGCTCGCCCGCGCGCGCATCCAGTGGCTCGAGGCCGGTGGCCGCCTGATCGCGTCGGTGTGGTCGCCGCCGCTGGCGTCAGGCCCCTCGGAGCTGTCGGTGTCGGTGGCCGTGGATGCGATCGGGAGGGTGGCGATCGCCGGCGAGCGCTCGGGCGAGGTGTTCGTGCTCTCGCCCGAAGGCGCGCCGATCGCGCGACTGACCGGGCTTTCCTCGCCGCGCGCGGTGGCGTTCGCGGACGACGGCACGTTGCTCGTGGCCGAGACGGGCGCCGCCCGCGTGCGCCGCTGGACGCTGGAGCCCGAGAGGACGGACTGAGCCGTGGGGCGTCGTACCCATTCCGTGGCCGCGGCGCTCGTCGCCTGCGTGTTCGCCGCCGCTGCCGGGCAGGCGCGTGCGGCGCCCGCGGCCGACACGACGTCGCGCGCACAACGCGATCCTTCCTGCACCGTGTTCCCGATCGTTCCCACGTCGGGCGCGGCGCTGATGCGGCTGCCGCGGGGCTTCATCCGCGCCGGCAGTGACTCGGTGTGGAGCCGACAGGGCGGCTGGGTGCGAGATCGCGACTACCGGCTCGACCGACTGCGCGGCGACCTGCGACTGCTGCGCGCCTGGGCGCCGGGCGAGACGCTGTGGGTGAGTGTGTGCGGACTCCTCGCGCCCCCCGGGCTCGAGTACTCGCGACAGGTGTACCAGCCCGCGCGTCCCGTGGGCGCGATCGACACCGGGGCCACCGCGGGTGCCGCGGGTGCCATGCCCGCGACCACGCGGCCCGCGACCGGGCGCGATCCCTCGACCGCGCCCAGCGGCTCGGCACTCGCGGTCAACGGCAACAAGACGCTGGCGGTGGAGTTCGGCTCGGCGCAGGACGCAGCGTTGCGACAATCCCTGGACCTGTCGTTGAGCGGCCGCATCTCGCCGGGCGTGGAGATCACTGGTGTCTTGAGCGATCGCGACACGCCGCTCTCCGCGGCGGGCGCCACGCAGGACCTGCAGTCGCTCGACCGCGTGCTCGTGGAGGTGAAGGCGAAGGA
>Ga0209811_10000380_pt1 | contig 19366 bp, 15 predicted proteins | sample Coa_R1_6_FD_187161 | JGI IMG/M metagenome (GOLD analysis project Ga0209811, IMG submission 187161) | Surface soil microbial communities from Centralia Pennsylvania, which are recovering from an underground coalmine fire. - Coalmine... | ecosystem: Environmental > Terrestrial > Soil >... | reverse complement strand
GCAGCCCGCGCCCGCAGCGGGCTCCGTTGCCATCCCGGGATTCTGGGACCCACGGCGGCGGCCGGAGCGCCCGGACCTGTCGCGCGTCACGCTGATCCGCTTCATCACCGAACTCGACTACCCGCCATTCAATTACTCCGGCCCCGATGGCAATCCGGCGGGCCTGAATGTGGATCTCGCCCGCATGGTCTGCGAGGAGCTGAAAATCGCCTGCACGGTGCAGATGCGGCGGTTCGATACGCTCCTGCCGTCGCTCTCCGACAACCGCGGCGATGCGGTGATGGCCACCGACCACCATCGGCTTGCCGCTCTCTCCGATCGAACGACCGAGGCGCACCGGGTGTATCACACCCTCCTGCTCGATCTCATCGGTCAAGCCATAGTCGCTGGCCTCGTCAGCCTTGCGAGCCCACAACTGCTCGTCGCTCTCCGGAGCCGCGTAACGCTCGTACTGCTTGGACCCGCCAGATGTGCGCTGCGTACGACCCTGGTAATCTCTGGCGGTCTGGTTGGGCCACTCAGGATTCTGGGTATACGTCGAGGGCCTACTGCCACTACTCGTCGTACCACCAGTCGTCTGTCGATCGGCATCCATCGGTTGGTACTGACTCATGATCTCACGTGGCGTCATGAACATCTTGAGTTGTCCTGGGTGAAGGTGATCTGCAGCAGCCATCAGGGAGTGATCCATTCGGTATCACCACGGGTGCCAATCGACACCCAGCCGATGTCCTGACCGCCGTGGTAGACCTCCTGCGGCGAGGCGTTCTCCACGACATCGATGACGTCCATGTCTCCGACCTTGGCCGGGGTGCCCATCGAGTTGTCGGGGATCGGCGGGTAGATCCGCTTCGGCCAACGAGGATCGTCCACCTCACGGGGCAGGTACACCGGCACGTAACGGTTGGTCAGCTTGGCGACGCGGCGCAGGGTGAACTGCTCAAGCGCTCCGAGGCCGATGTTCAGAGCCTCGGCCCTGGTGGTGTACTCGCCCTCCCAGTACTGCATCATCTGCATGACCTGGGCGTAGCGCTGGCGAGCAGGGATGTACATGCCCTCAGGCGTTGATACATCGATATCGAGGCTCAACTCCGTGGCCAAGGACCAGAGCGCTCTGATGACAGCGCTCATCGCCGTGACCTGGGCGTAGATCCCCTCGATGTCTTCGACGTCGCCGTTGGTGTTGTACACCGTCTCCTGCGCAGCCTGGTTGGCGGCAATCGCCAGGTCCGAGTCGCTGAACCAGGTGTAGTGATAGGCCGATACCAGCAGCCGCTTGTTGAGCAGCGCCTCATCGGTGAGCTTGAGCAGCCCGTTACGATCATCGAGTTGCCAGGCATCGGTGGCCGTGGACGTGTACGGGTCGGTCGGCAGATCACCCGGCGTGGCCACGTAGACCTGCACCGAGGCCCCCATGATCAGTGGGTGCGGCAGGCGGACGGTCAGCACGTTGAGCGGACCGCACTCGATCTCGAAGTACTTGGGGAAGTCCCGCAGCATGGCCCTGGCTGTCTCGGTGATCGTAGCGATGCTCATCTCGTACCTCCGTTTCGATCCTAGTTCTACGGCGTGTAGGGCAGTGGGCCACAGCGGAAGTTGTCGAACGATGCAGTGGTCGAGGTGGAGTTGTTGTTGAAGCCGACGTAGCTACCGGTGGTGTGACTGGTGTTGGTTCCCGACACCTTCAACACGCCGTTGTCATACAGCCGATAGTTGTTGCCTTCGACCTCCAAGCGCAGCTTGAACGTCCCGGTGATCCCCGGCCCAGCAGCAGTGTTGATGTCCGAGTAGCTGCCACCGACGTTCTGACCGATGACGTAGGAGTTGCTGGAAGGGTTGATGAAACCCATCACGCAGTCGCCATCCACGTTCGCCGCGTTGCAGCGAGCGTGGAGCACAAGGTAGTCAGCGCTGTTCCCGACCAGGGTGACATCGGCTTCGATCCAGTGGTCGAGCGAGGACATCGCCGTGGCCCAGTTGAGATCCGAGCCACCCGCTGGCGGAACCAGCTTGTTGCCGTTGATCACTGGGCTGCCACCAAACACGTTCCAGTTGCCTCCCGGCGCTCCGTTGGCCCGGTTGAATCTGTCGCCATACACCCCTGGGAACGGCAGGCCACCGCTGCGGAAGTTGTCGAGCGTCGATCCGGTCCCATTGGCGGCGAGCACCCCTGGATAGCCGGTGGAGACACCGGAATCGGTCACGGTGAGCGTCACGACACCGTTGACATACGCCCGGATCGTCGTGCCTTCGGCTTCGATCCTCGCCTTGAACGACAGCGGACAGGCGACGGGACCGGCGATCGTCGTGTAGGTCCCGCCGACCCGCTTGACAATGGCGATCTGGCTGGCCGCACCCTGCCACAGGTAGTAGAAGTTGGCTGCCGACCCAGTGCCGTTGATCCGACAGATCGGAACGATGGTCGAAGCATTCGACACCCACGACACGTCGGCCTCGGCCCACTGATCAGCAGGATGGGTCTGGTCGTAGCGGATGACGTCCAACCCGCCGCTGCCATGGATTGTGTTGCCAGTGATGGCCATCATCGTGCCGTCGATCACCAACCACGGCGTAGTCAACGTTGCGTCGCTCCGGTTGAAATCGTCGGCGTACCACCCAGGGAACGGCAGGTTTCCACAGCGGAAGTTGTCGAGAATCGGCACGACACCGTACTGCTGGCCGAACACACCCGGAAGACCCGACGCGACGGTGGAGTCGGTACCAGAGCCAGCGAAGACGTTGTCGATGTACAGCCGGATGGTGGTGCCCTGGGCTTCGACCCGTGCCTTGAACACGCCATTCTTGCTGGACGTCGAGAAGTTGGCGACAGCCTCGGCGTAGTTGGCAGCGGCGTCACGTCGGTAGACATCAGCGTTCTGGCTTGCCGCGTCGTAGTTGAAGAAGTAGATGCCGCCACCAGAAGAGCCCATCCGCACAGCCGGGCCTATTGAGTTACCGGTAGCACCCACAACGATGACAACGTCGGCTTCTGCCCACTGATCAGCGCTGAACGTCTGGTTGTACTTCGCGCCACGCCCGCCCCCGGAGGTCGAACAAGGAAGCCTGTTGTTGGAGATGCTCAATGTGTCGTCGTACGTCACCCACGGCGTAGTGAGCACTCCATCGCCCCGGTTGAAGTCATCGAGGTAGAACAGGATCACCGGAGTGTTCGGTGTCGCCGTGAGTACGTTGGAAGTTGCGCCAGTGCCCACGGCGTTGACCGCCGAGACACGGAAGTCATAGGCGATGCCATCGGTCAGGCCAGTAACAGTGATCGTCGTCGCCGTCGAGGCGGTGTGGGAGAACGCCGTGTAGGTCCCCGAAGGACTGGTGCGGTACTCGATCGTGTAGTCGGTGATCGGGGTGCCACCGCTGGCAGGGGCGGTCCAGGCCAAGCCCATGCTGGCCGTAGCAGGAGTCGCTGTCGTCAACGTTGGAGCACTCGGCACCGTGGGCGGGCCGGTCGTGGACATCGTCAGCACGTTCGACCAGCCACCAGTCCCGACACCGTTCACCGCGGCCACTCGCACGTCGTAAGCCGTGGTGTTGGCGAGTCCTGTGATACCGATTGTGCGCGTCGTCTGTGCCGTGTGGGAGAACGCCGTCCACGTCCCTGCGGGACTGACACGGTACTGCACGGTGAAATCGGTCAACGCCGAGCCGTTGTCCACCGGCTGCGACCACCGAGCATCCAGTTGCCCAGAACCCGACACCCCGGAGGGCAACACCGTGATCAACGATGGCGCTGAGGGAACCCTCGGCGGCAGCGGGGCTCGCCAGATCTCCGTGCTCCCGAGCGCCAAGCTCTGGACAGCAGTGTTCCCGATCGACAGCGACTGCACCAGCGTGCTGCCCACGGCGATCATCCCGGTACTGAACGACTCGACCAGCAATGAGATGTTACCGAGGTATGGGGCGAACCCTCCAACCTGACCGATCAACGAGATGTTCAGCGTGTTGTCACCCGTGACCAACTCCGACGTGGTGACCTGGATTGCATATGCAAACGATCCAGAACCTGACTTGAAGTCGGTCTGCGCATCATGGGTGGCGTTGCCATTGAGCGAGTAGCGAACGAAGTACGAGGCACCGGTGTCAGGGAAACCTGACGTCCACCGCACCACCAGCAGGAGCTTGGCTGAACTGACGTTGGCAGGAACGCCGGGGATGACCAACGTCGGCGTCGGTGACAACCAACCGATGTTCATCCCGGCAGGAACCGGTACGCCGTTACCTGGATCAGCAATGCCCTCGCCAGCGCCGCTCGTTGGAACGAGCGAGTCAGCCACGGCATAGGAGTACTGCGGCTGGATCACCGGCCCGTCGAACTCGAAGTGCGTGTAGATGGCGCTACGGCTGTCGGGGTGTGGCGGGTACTTGAGCGAGGCGTGGTTGTGGGCACCGAGGTACAACCAGGCTGACGTCAGAGCGGAAGGTATCGACCAAGAGAAGGTCGCCCACACGGCACCATCAGCAGTGATCATCATCCAACTGCGCGTGAACGTGACCTCGACCTCGACGGGCACGGTCGTCGGGATGGAGTAGAGAAGGTGCTTCCCGTCGCTGTTGGTCATCGTCTCGACGTAGTTGTTGTAGGTCAGACTGGTCGGCGCGGGGTGATAGTTCGAACCGTCGTAGACGTTGACACCATCGAGACGGATGGCAAAGCCGTACTTCGGGACCGGACCGAAACTGTTGTCAGTCGTCATCGACGGCGACGGCTGCGGAGCATCGGTGGCATAGAGAGTGGACCAGCCGAGCAGCCCAAGCCCTCCAAGGTCGGTGCCGTAACCATCAGGGTTGGGCACAAACCCGAGACGGATCTTCCATGGCCCCGAGCCGGTGAGGTCCATCTGCTGCGCGCAGCGTAGGAACGTGTCCCCGTAGTTCTGCGAGCCGCCGCCGACGAAGAGCCAGTTGTTGGAGCCGACGAAGATGTCATACGGAGGTAACAGCCCGATGCCTGTCGGTGTGGTGTGCGTCCCGAGCACTCCGTCATAGTGCCCATCGTCGTTGCTCGACGGCGGCACGTAACCAGGGTTGTTGACCTGCGACCCCTGCGAGCGCCAGCGGGCAACCGTCCAGTTCTTCAAGCCCGCAGAGAAGTTCTCGGTGAACGCTGGCGGCGATGGAGCAGTGGCGATGGCGTCGTCAGGATCGGAAGCAGGACCGGTGCCACCGGAGTTGATGGCCGAAACCCGATACCACCAACGCTGGCCAGCGGTGACCGTGGTATCGGAGTATGACAACGGGTATGGCGCACCAGTAGTCGCAGAGAGCGTCGCCCAAGTGCCCGGTGCACCGGCAGCATCAGGAGCACGTTCGATCATGTACCCAGTGATGGCTTGCCCATTGCTGGTCGCCATCGCCCAGACGAGATCGATCCTGGTGGCGGTGACCGACGTGGCGGTCATCCCGGTGACCTTGGCCGGAGCCGTACCGGTACCGGTCGTGTCACCGCCCTCGGCGTAGTAGACCATGTGGCCGTGATCCGACCCGAACCCGGTGTACACACCTGTGTAGCCGTACGACGAGATGTCCAAGGTCGCGTACGTGGTCCCAGCGATGACCACCGTGGCGATGTTGCTCACCACCCGTAGCTCGACAAACCCAGGCCCTGCTGGAAGCGTTGGGTTGGTGAAGGTGATCAGACTCCCGTCAGTGGCACGCCAGAACAGGTTGGTGCCGTCGAAGAAGGAAGTGAGGCCGTTGGCAAGCTCACTCGTACCGGCTGCCACAGGCGTCGATTGACAACGCACCTTCAACAGCCACCCGTTGGCCCGGTCCTCCACGTACGCCTTGACGTACTGGTTTAACCCGACGGCTGCGGTCTGGCGCACCGCGGAGTAGCCGCCGAACCCCAAGTCCTCCCTGATCCCTGGCGGGGGGATGTTGTAATACCAAGCGTCGGAAGAGTACCCCCCGAAGTTCCAGTAGTTCCCGCCACTGTTGATGTTGACGAAGGTGACGTCGGCCCACTGAACCGGTGGGGAAGCAGCAACGTCCCATGTTGCCGAACGTGTTGCTGCTGTGACAGCAGACAAGGTCTGCGGCACCAGGCCTACGACGGCGACACCACAGTCACCAGAGCTTGTCGGGTTAAGCGTCTGTGCCCCGCTGGCAGTGGTGATCTTGTACTGCATGCGGACACTGGCGTTCGCCGCCGCAGCACCACTCGACGTGAAGGTACCGGCACCGAAACCGACCCAGGAACCGTTGAGCGTGTCCGTGTCCAAGCCGACAGCGGCGTTGGTTTCACTGACGTGGAGGCCGAGGACCAGGTCACCTGAGGCGATCGTCGTACCTGCCGACGTTGCTGTCGGCGTCCCAGCGGTTGACACACCAGCAGCGCCAGACGTGCCTGATGGCACCGTGCCGCGAGCCGTGGTGGTCACGCCGTAGAAGATCCGGGACTCTGCCGCCTTGGCCGTGATGCTGGCCGAGAAGGTGATCGTCTTCGATCCAGCGGCCCAGGGAACGGTCGCCGTGATGGCGTACATCATCCCTCGGACGCCACCAGCACCAGTCGCTGACGATGAGTCAACAGAGCCGATCAGCACCCAGTTGGCGGTTTCAGCACCGTCCTTGGTGATCGATGAGACAGTCGGCAGTGTGGCGTTGGTGACGTTGTCACAAGAGATGCCAACGATCAGCGTTTCACCGATGTCAACGGCACCGTGTGTGACGGCGAGCGTCGTCCCCGCGGTGGTCGAGGTACCGACCCCGTAGGTGGTGTTCCGACCGAGTGCGACAGTCATCGGACCCTCACAAGCTACCCGTGTCGCCCGTGACGGCAATCGTCACACCGTCACCGGTCAGGGCTGCAGTGTTGGCTGCCGTACGCCGCACCCAGAAAGCCTTGCACTGATTCTTGGGGATGGTTCCGAGTGATACACCGGTACCAGCCGTCGTCGGAGATGCGTAGCTCAAGCCGGTGACCGAGCCACCAGGTGCCGTCTCCGAAGCGCCGGTCAGTGCTTGCGCCGTCGATGCACCGAGCGCCGAAGCAGCCGTGGTGTCCGCTGCAACAGCGATCGTCGTTCCACCCGATACCTCCGAAGACAGGTACACCACGGCGTTCTGCAGGTCGTTGGAGGTGTTGGCGTTGTGCACGAAGATGCACCGGTAGTCAACCGTCGAGGCTGAGTTCTCCGCAGCGGAGACGTTGTCGAACAACGTGCCAGAGCCACCGCTCCACTGCGTGGTCGAGATGTACTTGCCCAGCGAGGCGTTCTTGTCGGCCTGTGCCGTTGAGTTACCAGCAGACCCGGTCGTGACCGAGTACTTGAACAGGATGTCAGCGGTGGCGATTGCTGTCATGGCTCACGGCAAGATCGCGTAGAGCGTGTTGGCGTCCTTGGTGCCAATGGCGGCGTACTGGGCCTGCGTGCCCTTCCACACAGCAACGAGCCCGTTGAGCGCTGCAGGCACGTCGGCGTCGGTGATCGCCGTGTTGAACTGCGCGAGCGTGCCGGTGATGCCGACGATCGAGGTCTGATCACCAGAGTTCGTACCAGTGAGGCCGAGCGCTGTCTTCAAGTTGGCAACGGTGACATCGGTCGGGCTCGCTGTGCCCGCCGTGTTGTTCATCTTCACCGTGTTGGCAGCCATCGTCGCCAGGTCAGTGTTGGACACCGTGCCATCGGTGATGTCCGCCGAGAGGATCGTTGACTTGGTGGCCAGCGAACCGAGGCCGATGACGGATGCGTTGGGCAACCCGGTGCAGTTGGTCAACACACCTGACGCCGGTGTGCCCAGCGCGGGGGCGGTCATCGTCGGAGCGGTGAGCGTCTTGCTGGTCAGCGTCTCGGTGCCGCCGAGGGTGGCGAAGTCACCGTCAGTGAGTGCCGTGTTGAACTGCGCCGTGGTCCCGCTGATCCCAACGATGGTGGTCTGGTCGCCGCTGTTCGTCCCGGTCAACCCAAGGTCGGTCTTCACCTGAGCGATGGTCCGTGCCGCCCACGCCGATCCCTTGGACTGCATGAAGCTGTCAGTCGTTGCGGTCAGCCCGGCGATCGTCGTCAGGTCAGCATCGAGCGGCTGCTTGTTGCCGAGGTCGGTGACGAGATTGGCAACATCGCTCTCAGTGATCGCCAGGAGGGTCTTGGCTTGAGCAACCGTCATGTCGATCTGCGTTGCTGCCGATCCGGTGTTGTTGCCCTTGAAGCTGTTGGCCGCAGCGTTGACGATCTTGGCGTTGGTCACCACACCGGGATCGATGGTCCACACCGTGCCGGTACCCGAGACGGTGATGTCGCCCTTGTCACCATCGGTGACACCTACCCCGCCGCCAGGAGGAACCGACCAAACCCCGGTACCGTTGAGATAGTACGTCGAGCCGACACCGTTGGCACCAGGAGTCAGACCTGGTGCAGTCGTCGTGGCCGAGAACAGACTGCTGGTCTGCGCTGTGGACAGCGACTGGAAGGCAACTTTGCCTCCGGGGATGGTGCCCAGCGAAGCCAAGGGGCTGACGGAGATCTCCCAGTAGGCACCTTTGTCAATCGAATCAGCGATGACGCTGAACTGGGCGTAGCGGCTGGCCGACGTGTAGTCCTGGATGTAGACCTGGAAGCCTGCCTTGATCCGCCCGAGCCCGACGGTGACATCGAGGCCGTCGAGAGTGATCTCGGAAACCCACAACTTGGTCGAGTTGGCGAAGGTGCCGTTGTTGCCGCGGATCTGGTTGGTGCCGATACCCGCTTCAAGCGTCGAGGTGTTGTAGGTGAAGGGGAAGATGTTGCCCGTTCCACTGGCAGCAGAGGGTGGCAACGACCACGTACCGTCGTCCTTGAGGAACCGGCCACTCGCTGCAGTCGGGTTGGGCACTGCACCACGTGACGTTGTGGTGAAGTCGGAGATGCCAATGGCGGTCGGCGTGCCCAACGTACCGCCCCCGGTGATCGGCGCGGTCACCGGGATCGCCGTCGTCTTGTCGGCCTTGAGCGCATCGGCTGCGGCCTGTGCGGTGGACACCGGCTTGCTGGCATCCGATGTGTTATCGACGCTGCCGAGGCCGACGAAGGCCTTGTCGATCGTTGACCAGTTGGTGGCGTAGTCGGTTGCCGAAACCTTGGTCAACGCCTGACTGGTGGTACCGCCAGCAGCGACGCCAGGACCAGCAGGACCCTGACTCCCGGCCGTGCCAGGAACGCCCTGGATACCTTGGTTTCCCTGGATTCCCTGCGTACCAGGATCACCCTTCGGCCCCTGGGAACCGGGGACGCCTTGTGGCCCGGTGTCGCCTGTGGTCCCCTGTGGTCCAGCGGGACCCTGCGAACCGGTCGAGCCAGTTGGGCCGGTCGGGCCGGTTGGCCCCTCAGGGCCACGGATCGGACCGACGTTGGCCCACGCAGTGCCGCTGTAGACGACACCATCGCCGGGAGACTTCGTCCCCGTTGCCGGGCTCGGTGCACCTGCTGGAACCGGAGATCCCAGCAGGTACATGTCACCGGCAATCTGAGTTGGCGGCGGCCAGGTTGTGATCGTGCCCTTGATCGTGACGCCTGAACCGGCGTCACCCTTGGGTCCCTGCGGACCTTGCGGACCAGCAACACCATCAGCACCGGCAGGGCCTTGAGCACCCTGCGGTCCTTGAGCGCCGGTTGACCCAGCGGTGCCTGGCGGTCCCTGGATGCCCTGCGAACCGGTGTTACCGGTCGGGCCGGGGTCACCCTTCGGACCTTGTGCTCCGGCGTTGCCCTGTGAGCCCTGCGGCCCGGTCGAGCCGGTGTTTCCGGTGTTGCCCTTCGGGCCTTGCGGTCCGGTAGGCCCTGGCGGGCCGGTGATCGTACCGACATCGGTCCACGCCGTGCCGCTCCACACGTGGAGGTGCCCGTTGTCCGTTGTGATATAACCGTCGCCAGCATCGGCAGGCGTCAAGTTGGTGGGGAGGCTCGCTGCCGTGGGAACAGAGCCGACGATCTGTACCGACGTCCCGTCCTTGCCTGGCGCTCCGTCCGCACCAGGAGGGCCAGGAGGACCGCGCAACCCTGATGGAGCAGTGACGACGACCTTCTCGCCGGGAACAACGATGATGCCGCCGCTGCTCGTCGGACGAGTGGTAGAGACGGTGACGGTCATGGAACCCTCCCGTTGGCACCAGCGACGAGTTGGTTGCTGCTGACGACCCACACCTGCTGATTGTTCCCAGCGGCTCCTGGCGGGATCGGCAGATAGTCGGTGGCCGTCAACCGAGGCACGATGTAGACATAGCCGTACAGCCAAGTCTTCACCTGATCGGTCATCGGCCAGTTGGCGTCATCGACGTCGGGCGGCTTGGGAAAGTCGGGGCCGGTGAACGGACTGGTCGATTGGATGTCCCACTGGTAGACGCCGAGGTACTGGTTGAGCATCCTCGGGAGAAACAGCGTCACCAGTGTGATACCCGTGGGCTCAGTGTCCGGAGGCGTTGGGGGAACAGCCTCGGACTCGATGGTGAACTCGTTGACCAGCCGTGAGGCGTAGTGGTGACGCAGGCGGATCTGAGACTTCCAGGTGTAGCCGTTCTCGTTACTCATGTCGAGATCGGGATCACCGAGGTTCTGGAAATACAGCGGAATCTGCACGTCATCGCCCTGGTAGAAGTGTAGATCGAGCCGGTCAGGGTATGACATCCAGTCGGCGTCGCCAGAAGCTGCTGCGACTGCCGCAGCGCTCGAAGCGGAGCCATTCCCAGACACCAGTGACGGCGGAAAGAAGGGTACGAGGGGCTGATAGGTCGGTACAGGTGGCATCTCAGTGGCCTCCAAGAGCGCCTCGGCGCTCGTTGCGATTCGTGGGGGACCGTCCTGCCCGAACCGTGAGCCGACGTATGCGCTCACGACTACGACCGGATGTACGTGAAGACGGCCAGGTACGAGGGTGTGACATCGAAGGCGGCACCGACGCCGACATCCTGCTCGGTGATCGCGTGAGTGTGATCAGGCAGGGGATCGGTGTACGCCTGGTGCTCATGGGCACCACCGCTGAGAATGGTGTGCGTGTGCTGGGAATCTTCCTGGCCCGCTGTCATACCAGGAACCTGGCCGAACGGGGGAACGTACTGTCCCTTCGGGAAGATCACGGTCGGCCCTTGGATGTTGATGTCACCTGTCGGAGCGAACAACTGGTGCTGGTGCAGACCACCAGCCTGCATCGAGTGACTGTGGTCCCCAGCGCTCAACACCCGGACCTTGAACGTCCCGCTCCCTGCAGGAGACATCGCCACGTTGTGTCTGTGGCGGGGCAGGTTGTCCACGGTCAACGACCGCTGATTGCTCGTCGGACCGCCGAGGTTCCCGATGCCGCTCTGAGCAGTCATCCGCACTCTGCCGTTGGCGTTGGGCAGTGTCATCGTCCGGTTGGGTGAGACACCGTTGATATACCCGGCCAACTGCGTCAGGTTGAACAGACTCAGGTACGTCGCTTCGGAGATGGTTCGACCATCGAGCGGTACCCAACCGCGAGGGATCATCACATCCGGGATCTCGACACTGTCGATGATCGTCCCAGTCGGCACGGTGCCGTTGACCGTGGCCAACTCGGCCCAAGCCCCAGCCTTGCGCACGTAGATGCGTCCGTCCGTCTCGTTCTGGAAGATCGACCCGTTGGCAGCAGAGCCCGGCAACGACGGCCCACTGGCCAGGTTGGCACCCTGCACTCGGCCGGTAGCGGTCAGCGTTGCCGAGGCGAAGACGCTGTTCGTCACGATGCCGTCCAGGACGTTGAGCGCACCGTCGAGGGTCAGCGTGCCGATTGAGGTACGGGATAGCGTGGTATCACCTTCCCAGGTGATCACTCCTCCGCCGGTGACCCGGAAGTGATCTCCGACGTTGTTGAGGTTCTGGATCAGCGGCAACGACGGGTTGATCTTGGTCAGCAGTCCGTTGCTGACGAACTTGCGCTTGTCGATGACGTTGCTGGAAAGGTCCGACACGGCGGTCGGAACGAACACCGCAGCCAACACCGTGACGCTGATACCAGGGTCAGGGAACACCGGATCGGCCCCCGAGGTGCCGCCAACGAGCAGCACAGCGCCTGATGCGTTCACCACGATCAGATCGAAGCGGTCCTGGGCCTGGCTGGTAGGGATCGGCAGGCTGGCCCCGGCGACGGAAACCATCGCTCCGTTCACCAGGGCCACACCTGCCGAGATGATCGCCGTGCTCACCGAGACGGTGACCAGGCAGCCCTCGACCACGCCCCAGCGATCGTGGGCGAGGGTGTTGAAGTCGATGCGGTCAGGCTCGGCCATCCGTGGGTTGGAGACGTCCCCAGCGTTGGGGATCAGGAACCCGTCGTGGAGCAGGGTTGGCCGGGCCATCAGCAGCCTCTATCGATTGACGATCTGGTAGGTGTACCCAAGACTGTAGAGGTATCGGGCGACGTCCACCGGCAAGCGGTAGCGCTTGTTGGCTTCCAGCCGGTAGGACCGGTGCGGGTTGCCGTAGGTGAACTCTTCGATCGTCTCGGCCATGCGGATCTCGACCATCCCGCTCTGGTCAACGGGGGCTGGCTGAGGCGCGATGGCCTCGACCTCGATCTCCCGATGGATCGGGATGCCCTCCGGGGTGCGATCGAGTTGCTGGTTGCGAGGGAAGCCGAGATCTTCCGGCCGGGTGACAGCGTTCTGCTCCGGCTCTTCCGTCTCTTCCCTCTCGACTTCGACTTCGGCCTTGGGTTGCGCCACGGTAAGTTCTCCGTTCTAGTTGCTAGCTCAGGTGGCTCCCTGGCCTTCCAGCCAGGAAAGAAGGGTCGTGCGGGCCTTGCCCTCGGACTCTTCGGTGTAGATCCGCTCCAACTCTTCGGGATGGGCGGTGACGTAGTCCTCGACTTCGCCCACCGTGTGATCGTAGGGGTCGAAGGGAATCGTCGCCTGCAGCCAACTCACCAGCGTGGAGCGGTTCTTCCCGGCAACCTCGGCGTCGAGCACCGCCTTGGCCTCTTCAAGATGGCTGCTGACGTAGTCCTCGACCTCACCTACGGTGTGCGCGCCGGGGTCGTACGCTTCGGGTGACGGCTCGTCACCCTCGTCAGCTTCCAGCACCTCGACGTTGACGTCGTGCTTCTCGGTGTCGCCCTCGGGGTACGGATGGAAGTGCACCGAACCATCGGTGACCACCAGTTCCTCAGGCTCTGACCCGTCGTTGTACTCGACCCTGACCCTCATGCGATCGCTCCCGTCTTCGCCTGGATGCCCATGACGTACGCACCGGCCGCAGGACGGCCAGGCCACGTCACGGTGCCGGTCGCCGCCCCCGAAGTGACGTCAGCGTTGGTCTTGACGTAGCTGAACGTGGTCGCTGATGGCACCCCCGTCACCGTGTAGGTGCCGTCGAAGGGCGCACCGACACTGGCCACCACCACGCTGTCACCAACGATCAGGCCGTGAGCGGCAGCGACGGTGAGCGTCGCCACGTTCGCCGTGAGCGCCTTGTTGGTGACGGTGGACACCGCGCTGGGGATGGTGAGGGTGACGACCTTGGTTCCGGCTGTGGAGTAGGTGACCGCGATCGGCCCCTTGCTGTCAGCCTGCGATGCCGGGGTGGCACCGGAGCCGAAGGTCCAGTCGTAGTCAGCCGCTGGACGGGTGGACGGATCAGCCGAGAACGACCATGACAGACCGTTGGACGGGGTAGCGACGGCGTTGGCAGGCCCGGCCTCGGCCATGCTGGTGGAGTACATCGTGTGCGGGCCGTGGACGGCAACCATGCTCATTGTGATACCTGCCTTTCGGGGGTGGAGGGACGGGAGGTTGAAGCCCGCCCCTCCACGCGTTCCTAGTTGGTGATGATCTTCACGACCGAGGAGTCGGTCACGACGCCCCAGCCCCAGATCGAGTACCACGCCAGAGCGTGCTCACGGCCGAAGTCGAGCACCCCGCCGTCACGGAGTTCGACCGGCAGGGAGATGGCGTGCCCGAAGGCGTTGTCCCCGAGCATGACCGACTCGTAGATGGCCGTCGAAGGACCCCACGGCTCGCCCCAGCCGGGGAGCGCCGTCTCGCCTGCGGGCAGGTCGTCCAGCGTGCCGTTGGTGTCATCGATGTCCGGGAACGGCGAGAGGTCGCCTGCGCCCAAGGCGTCGCCGCCCTTGTAGCCGAGGGCCGTGCCACGCCAGTCCGGGTTGAACGGGTTGGTCGTGGACACCGCGCCGCCCGGCAGCGTCGGCCACGGGTCGGTGATGTCGGCCGTGCCCGCCAGCGGGCTGGTGACCTGCGTCGTCTCGATGAAGACCACGTCGTCCAAGCGGCCGATCTCGCCCAGCATGAAGTTGCCCGGCGCGGCGTACTTGGTCACTTCGATCCACTCGGGAGTGTCCCGCAGGCGGCGGCTCTGGTGCGGGTGCACGAAGCACACGTACGTCTCACCGAGACGAGGCACGTTCTTCGATGCGAGCACCTCGACGGCGTCCTTGACGGCGTACGGCGTGAAGAAGTACTTGAGGTTGTCGGCAGCGCCGACCGCACCGTTGACCTGGGTGTAACCCGTCGCCGGGGTGCCGCCCTCGTACACGCCGTAGCCGGTGTTGATGGCCGAAGGCTTCTGGTAGCCGAAGACCACGCTCGACGCCCGAGCGAGCGTCTGACGGGCCTGACCGTCCATGTAGAGGGCCATGTTGCGGCCGAGCAGCCGGGACGACGAGGCCATCACGTCATCGAAGCTGGCGTTGAGCAGCAGTTCCGAGACGGCGACGGCGAAGCCCTGCTCCTGCACGGTGATGGCGTACTGGTTGGCCGTGATCGCGTGCGTCTTCATGCGCACGCCTTCGATCAGTGGCCCAGCAGGCATCGGCAGGTTGTTGTAGCGCATGAAGTTCACGGTCAGGCCAGGCATGGTGCCCAGTTCCGTCTTCTTCACGGCGAACTGCTCGAAACGCAGCACCGGCATGCTCTGGAAGAGGATCTCCTTGGACCAGATCGTCTGGATCGCCGGGCCGAGCATGGTCGAGCCGGTGGCCACGGAACCGGAGTAGCCGACCGCCGTGTTGTCCATCGTGGCCAGGCCCTTGTAGCCCTGGATGTTGTCGTACTGCGAGTAGGGGCCGCCTGGGGCGAGCCGAGAGGTACCGGTGATGCCGGATACGACCGGAAGCTCGCCACCAAGATACTGACCCGTCGTGCCTGCAGGCATGGTGGTATCTCCTTGTGGAGCAACGGGCGGTGGATACCGCCCTATGTGGGTGTTGGGTTACCCTTAACCCCGCCGACGCTGCGTGGGGTTTGCTGCTTGCAGGAGTTGACCACGGTATCTCTTGTACGTTTCCATGTCCATGCCCCGGATGTCATCCGGAGTCAACGATTCATACGACGGCAACTGCTCCATTGGTCCTACAGGTGGGGACGTGGGTGCCGCCCCCCGCGGCTGAAACGGAACCGGTGGAGGCGGTTCCGCTTGCACAAAGTTGGCGACGATCGCAGCGGTGCGCTGCTTCAACGCCTCGATGGATGCATCGATCGCCTCCGGGGTGTCCCCGGTGACGAAATCACGAAGCTCGGGCAGGAGGTACTCGCTCTCCTGATCGATCCGGTCACGACGGTAGATCATCGCTTCCTGCAGTGAGCGCTCCTTGGCGAAGACCTCACGCTCCGTCTCCTGAGCACGGCGGATCTGGTCCACTTCCGCCCGCATCTCGGCTTCCCGGCGATCCATCAGCGCCCGGAGGTCGAGTTCGCTCTCTTCCTTGGCCTTGCGCGCAGCCTCGGCCTCGTCGGCCAACCGCTGCTTCTCGGCCAGTTCGGCTTCCCGAGCCTGCTGGAGTTCCTTGAGAGTCGCTCCCATGTCCTCGATACGGCCGTACAGCTTGTCCTTCTCTTGCTTGCGAGCGTTCTCAAGGTCCTCATCGGTCCAGCGGTACGCCGGGCGCTGATCGCCGTTCTGCTGAGGCTGCTGCTGTGGTAGGGGTTGACTCACCTGCTGTGCCGGAGTGCCGCCCTGCCAGTCACTTGCTTGACGAGGCTGAGCAGGTTGTACGCCGACGAGGAAGCCACCCCCGGTGTCTCCTGTGTTCTCCGTGTGTGACATTCGGTTGATCCTTCGGATTCTCCGCTTGTGTGGTGTTACTTATAGCACGGTACGGCCCATAGAGCCGTACGACGACGACCAGACACTCTAGGTCCGATCATCAGATTCGAAGTCCGCACGCTGCGGCGGCATGCCACCGTAGGCCAGGAACTGCACTTCTTGGGCGATCTCGGGGTTGACCGGTGGGCTGGCCGGAACGGGGTTGCCTTCGGCGTCTTGGCCCATCAGCGGCTGACCGTCCGGGGTCATCCCAGTGGCCATCATGTTGAAGGCGCTGATCTGGCTCTGGATCAGGCCGATCGCGCCCTGCTCCTTGATGTCCTCCAACGTCTCTTCGAAGATCTCCCGGATCTTCTGATCGGGGAACTGAACGCCCAGGTCACGCAGTGCGCCACGGCGGCTCTCCAACTGCATCGCCTGCAGCGCCTGGATCTCGTTGATCTTGAGCAGCCGGTCGATCGGCATCGGGGACGGCCAACTCACGTACGTCCGGTATGACACAGGGTCGGACGGGTCCAGTTGCTGGATCTGATCCGGCTTGATCGCCATGCTCGACAGGTACGGGTTGTACACCGTCATCCCCGGAGCGAAGACGAAGGCATGCTTGATCACCAACTCGTTGATCCGTTCGAAGAGCAGCGCGAAGTTAGTCGTCTTGCGCTCATGCTTGAGCATCAACGGCTGGTACTGGATCGACAGGGCGACACCCGATGTGTTACTGATCGGCTGCATCGTTCCCAGGGCCGCAGCAGGAACGCCGGTCATCTCATGCATCGTCTGCTTGAGCAACTCCATGTAGCCCAGCGGCCCGGTGAAGTTCGTCTCCATCTCCAACTGCGTGATCTTGGCGTCCTTGTTGGTCACCGCCCACACCTTGCGCGGCCCCTTCTCCAAGTTGGAGGCCTTGGCTCCGGTGATCACCGTCACCGGAGCAGCGTGGTAGTTGATGATGTCCGAGATCTCCGTGGCCTTCTCGTTGTACTCCCGGTTCAGCGAGACGATGTCGGTGATGTCCGCCAGGCCCCATGGGGACGAGGCCACAGCGATGTTCGGGCAGTAGGCCACCGGTATGTCACCGATCGGGTTCGGCCGGGAATCGATCATCTCGTCGTTGATGTACTCCTCGATGGTGTCCTCGGTCATCAACTCCACGTAGGTCATCACCTGCCGAGAGCCGTCAGACGCCGTGCCCCAGAACTTGTACTTGGTCTTGAAACGGATCATCCGGCTGCGGTCGTGGGGGTGCCACTCCGGGAAGCAGAAGGCCGGGTTGATCGGCAGGATGCGGATGCGCCCTTCGTGAGGGACGCCCACGGTATCCATGTATGGCGGCTCAAAGGCCACTTTCACGAAGCAGTCTCCACTGACCGAGCCCAGTTGGCCCATCTCCATCAGGATCTGCTGCTTGTGGTTGTGGACCTCCCACACCTCCTTGAGCAGGTAGGGAGTGATGGCGCTGGTGATCTCCGGGCTGTGGAAGTTGACGCCCTTGCCGAAGGTGAAGTTGGTGAGATAGTCGCTGAACGCCCGCACCCAGTTGAACGTCAACTGCGGCTCACCGATCTCACGGCGGTAGGCCCAGTGGTGGCCGAGGTACCAGGCCCAGTTGGATGAGTAACGATTCATCCTCGGCCCGTGGACTTCGAACTCTTCGTCGCTCAACTCCACCAGGCCCAGCGGGCTGATGGAGATCGTCAGGTCGGACGCAGAAGCTCGGTACGAACCGGGGTAGAACGTCACTGCCATTGTGTTACTCGGCCTCCGGGCTCATCGCAGCCCCCACTTCTTCTGCCCGACAGGTAGGTGAATAGGGCTCTGGAACTGTACTCGACTCCACGGTGCCGGGGACGTTTCCCCGATGTGGCTGTACGTCGAGCGTTGGAGGACGTCCATGTGAGCATCAGCGCGCTCTTCGTGAGTGAACGTCGTCGGGTGGCGCTCACGCAAGCTGTGCACCGTACCTGACTTGGGGATGAACAGCCTGGCCCCGGTCACCGTGACGTGCGAACCGAACGGCAGGTTGTGCTCGTCCTCGTAGTTCGTCCCTGCTTCGTGCTCTTCGGGAAGATGGCCGTGCCAGACGATGCCCATGTTGAACGCCTTAGCCCGACCAGGTCGGTCAGGATCTCCACCGGAGAGGTCACGGTAGATGTTGACACCACTGCGCTCAGAACGAGCCGAAGCGGCGTACGCCTTGTCAGCCTCCCTGTAGTGCTCATGCGGATGCACACCGGGTGGAGGCGGCGTCTCGGCAAAGTCCCGCTTGCGGACGGCATTGGCCTCGACTCTGCCCATCGGCACGCCAGGCTGTGGATGACCGGGCCGAGCCAAGGGCTCCAAGGCGAAGCGCTCGGGGATAATCTCCGGACTGCGTGTCCAATGCTGGCCGACCGACATCGTGTCGCTGGTGTACCCCTTGGGATACGGGTAGTGCGGCTGCAGCCATGAGTGCAGCAGTTCGTGCGGATCAGCCGACGCTGGATCAGGGTGTTCCGGGGTCGGGATGACCTGACGGACCTCTCCCCGGTAGATGCGCTGCGGTCCTTTGGGCATCTCAGGTCGCCGTGAAGTTGACGGTGTTGGAGAGCTTCTCCGAGGCCTGCTTCTTGACACCGACCGGGATGGTCCCAGCCCCTCCACTATCCGGAGTGGTGTTGAAGCTGGTGGAACGCAACTGGGTGGCGCTGTCGAAGATCGTGGCGATAGGGCCGTATGCGGCGTAGATCACACTGGCCGAGGTGAAGCCTGTGCCGGTCACGGTCATGGTGATCGACCGATTGCGAACGAAAGTGGTGGGTGAGATACCACTTACCGTTGCCGTCGAGTTCGCACCGGTGGCCACAGCGGGGTCAGTTGCCTGCCCCGAGCGCCAACCGTGACCGACAAAGCTCATTCCATCAACCGATTCGCTCTGCTGAGGCGATTGGTGTACCTCAGGGGAACCCACTGCTGTCTGCCGGTGTCCCGCTGAACGGCTGCTGCTGCAGCAATCCGGTGATGACCCTCTCCCTGAACCCACCCGGAGTTGTCGTGCGCCGGGTGAACCTCTGGCTCGCCACCAGTGGGGTCCGGATGCAGGCTCCTGGGGATGATGCCGTACTTCTTGACGGACTCGTAGATCCCTGCGCCGTGAACGCTAGATCCAGGCGCAGCGCGTGCTTCCTGCTCCTTGTCCTTCCACATGCCATGCCACCCGCTGGACGAGAAGTCGAGATCGACGCTGCCCCGCAACTTGCGGATGTGCTCTACGGGGTCCACAAAGAGTTGCATCTGCTGTGGGTGGATGTGGTCAACGGCAGCCATCGCTACTTCTTGTCCTTGCCGGTGTCCTGGCGCTCTCGGCCCTTGCTGCCCTTGGACGG
>Ga0209811_10000379_pt1 | contig 19379 bp, 17 predicted proteins | sample Coa_R1_6_FD_187161 | JGI IMG/M metagenome (GOLD analysis project Ga0209811, IMG submission 187161) | Surface soil microbial communities from Centralia Pennsylvania, which are recovering from an underground coalmine fire. - Coalmine... | ecosystem: Environmental > Terrestrial > Soil >... | reverse complement strand
GAACGGCTGCACCGATGAAATCGTTAGTCTGATTGCTTCCGCTTTCCGCGGCTTGCGTGGAATTCGCGCCAAACACTTTCTTTACGTCGAATGGCTGGCGCTCCAGCACGATGTTGGCGGTCGAGAACGCGCCAACGTCGCATCCCGCGCGAGTGAAAGGCACCCACGGCGCCGGCACGTTCTGTCCAGCGGGCGTCGTCAGCGCAAACGAGTTGTCCGCGGTTGCCGGCGTGATGTCGGACACCAGGTCAGTCCAATAGAAAAACGAAGAAGGGAAAAGTCCAGAGCCGTTGGGACTGAAGTCGCCGAAACTGTTGGAGACAAAGATTCCATGGTGGTCGGAATACAGCCCGGTCTGTGTGGTCAGGATGCCGTTGGCGGTATGGGAAATCAGCACGGTGTGGTCGCCAGTGTCCAGAGCGCCATTCTGCTGGATGAAATTGAGCAGATTGGGCATTTGCTCCAGGTCCGACGGCACGTTGGGGTTATCGCGCGTAAAGTGCACGTTGTCGAATTCCACGTACACTACATGCTTGATTTTTCCCGACGGAGAATTTAACTGGCACTGGGCCTGTGCAGATGACACTAAACCGAGCGCCAGCAGCCCGCAACCGAGCGCGCGTTGAAAGAACGTTGTTCCAGGCATTCCTATTCCTCCCGTGTGATGCATTGGACTGAGGCTCCAAGGAATACGCCGGTGGTATGACTACACAACGAAAGAATGGTTAAAGTTTTGTCGAAGGCCGGGTAAGCCAGAACGAAAGTGGTGGTGGAGCTCAGGTAAGTTCGTCGGCCGAGGATTCGGGAATCTCTTCGCGGGTCATGTTCTTTAGTTCCTTGCGGATCACGTCGGAGGGAAAACCAGCGCGCAGCAGCGCCCCATAAATCGCAGCGATCTTGCGTTCGTCCATTTGGCCACGAAACGATCGCAGCTTGCGTTCAATTCGCTGGCGCACCATCGCCGCCGGATCACTTGTCGCAGCCGCTTCTTCAATGGCTGCGTTGATCTGTTGGTCTGGAACGCCGCGCGCTCGCAGGTCTCGCGCGATCCGGAACTTTCCTTGCTTGCGCGACTCCGTCCGGTTGCGCGCAAATTGTTTTGCATAGTGCTCGTCGTCCAGTTGGCCATCCTCTTTCAGCCGCGCCATTACCACCCGCACCAGCAATTCGTTGTCAGTGCGCCGGGCCAGCTTCTGCTTCATCTCATGCGCCGAGTGCGCTCGCCGCATCAATGCGCGCAGAGCCACATCATGAAGCTCCTTCTCGGTATCGAGTTTGCGAGGCCGGTTGCGGCTAAACATGCGCCAAGTTTAAGAGCGCGAGCGCACTGGAGTCAAAGCTCCAGCTCGTGAACGCCACTCGCTCATGAGGCCATATTCAGGATTAGCAGTAACTATTCGCTGGACAGTTTGGCGCCGGGCAGGCGGCTCTTCAAGAATTTGATCTGGCCATTGTGGTTCGATTCGTGTTCGGCCACGTGGAACCATTTTCCGAAATTGTTCGCGCCGAACCCTTTGTCAATGGTCATCAACCATTTGTCGTCGCGCTTTTTCAGTTCGGCTAGCGTTTTTTCGCGGCCCTGGTTCAACAAATTCAAATAGTAGTCCAGGCTGTTGCCCTTGATTGCTTTGCGCGCCGGTTCGCCCAGGTTCATCGCCACGTCCCACTTTTGCTTGAGCGCGTCGGGAAATTTTTCCCATTCGATACCGTCAAAAGAGTTGGCCTGGTAGTAGGCTTCGGTCGCCGCCAGATGGTTCAGCAGCGCTCCGATGGTATTGGCCTTGGCATCGAACAAATAATCCAGATCGGCCGTGGACATTCCCTTGGTGGAAGCCAGCACCTGCATCCGCGTAAACGCCAGCATCGCCGACAGCGTGCCAATCTCCGGGGTAAATCCCGGTTTCGGTCCAATCACCCATCGGTCCGATTCCTGCGACACTGCCGGCGCAGCGCCAAGCGTCAGCCCGGAAATCGCAGTGGCCACGGCCGCCCCCACTTTCAAGAAACTCCGTCGATTCGGCAAACATTCCGCAGGAAGCATGCTGTTCTCCAAACAATCGATTCCAAATGCTTCGGAAAAACTTTGGGAATGATACAGCGATGCCGCGGCGGTCACAACCGAAGAAGTCACCAAGCCGACGCGCAAGATGAAACGCGGTTTTGCCGAAGGGCTGAAAACTGCCTTATTTGCGGGCGAAGCGTTCGAAGTCGGCCATTTGTTTTTCCATCTCTTCGCGGGCGGCGTCGGCGGCCGAGCGGACACCCTGAATGCGCAGACGGAATTCATCGGCGTTAGAAGCGCGCATCAGCGCTTCTTCCAGCGTGATCAGCTGCTTGGTATAGAGATCGAAGAGCGACTGATCGAAAGTCTGCATGCCGTACTGCGAACCGCCGGCCGCGATCGCGTCGTGAATCAAACGAGTTTTATCGGCGTTGATGATGCAATCGCGCACGTAGCCGGTGGCGATCATGATTTCGACAGCAGGGACGCGGCCCTGGTCATCGGCGCGGCGGACCAAACGTTGCGACACAACCGCTTTCAGCGTGGCAGCCAATTGCAAACGAATCTGTTTCTGTTCCGGAGGAGGAAATACCGCGATGATGCGCTGAATGGTTTCCGTGGCGTCCAAGGTGTGCAAGGTAGAGAACACCAAGTGGCCGGTTTCCGCAGCAAGCAACGCAGTAGAAATGGTTTCCAGGTCGCGCATTTCACCGACCAGAATCACGTCCGGATCCTGACGTAGGGCAGCGCGTAACGCGGTGGAGAAGTTCGCAGTGTCCACTTCCACTTCGCGCTGGTTGATGAAGCTGCGCTTGTCGCGATGCAGAAATTCGATAGGGTCTTCGATGGTGATCAAGTGATCGGAGCGGGTGGCATTGATGCGATCAATCATCGCCGCCAGCGTGGTGGACTTACCGGAGCCGGTGGTTCCCGTAACCAGCACCAGCCCACGCTGCTCTTCGCAAATCTTGCCGATCACTGCAGGGAGGTTCAATTCCTCCGCGGTACGAATCTTGGTGGGAATCACGCGCAACACCATGCCAACGTTGCCGCGTTGCTGAAATACGTTCACACGAAAACGACCAAGCCCAGCGACGCCGTACGCCATATCCAATTCGGCGGTTTCCTTGAACTTCTGCTTTTGCCGATTGGTCATCATGCTGAACGCCATGGACAGCATCTCTTCCGGCGTGATGCGTGGAACGTCGGTAATGGGATTTAGCAGGCCGTCCACGCGAAGATACGGGTGATTGCCGACTTTCAAGTGCAAGTCGGAAGCTTTTTGTTCGACGGCGCGTCGCAGCAGATCGTCAATGCTCAGGGCCATAAAAGGAGGTTCTCGGTTCTCAGTTTTGAGTATTCAGCAATATAAACACAGAGCCCATGATTCTTTGGCTCGGGAAATCGGCCTAGGCCGAAAGTAGCACTGGCACCGTAGGCGGGCAACACAGTCGTACAGGTGGGTAGCGGGCTAGTTACCCCGTGCTTGCGGACAGGAACGACGTTAGTAGCCAGGAGTGAGTAGCGCGGATGGTGCCGGCTACTTCTTTTCGGGCTGTTTTTTCTGTGCGTCCTCGGTCCAGGGTGGGGTAAACCCGACCACGCGGGAATAGGCAATGCATTGACCCAGATGCTCGGAACCATGGCGGACGATGAAGAGCAGAATCCCGCGTTCGGTATTCTTGCCGCCGAACCAGTCCAGGCTCTTTTCGAGATCGGCGTCGGGCAGAGAAGAAATCGCTTTTTTGGCGTGAGCGAAAGAATCCTTCACTACTGCGATAATCTTGGCCTTGTCGGTTATGGATTTCTCGTAACCTTTAACGTCAAATCCCGCGGGAGGAGGCGTTCCCACCAATTTGTACAAATTGTAGTTGGCAGCGGAGACATGCAGAAACACTTCCGAGAAAGAACGGACATCGGAAGCTGGGCGCCAGCTGTATTTGTCGGCGGGAATGGCTTCGGCCAGCCGAACGAATTTGTCTTCTTGCACCAACACTTCCGCTAAGACTTCGGAGCGATAGCCAGTGACGCCGGGCGTGCCGTCTTTGTAGGGATTGACTTGGGCGTTGGTGAGAACCGCGGGAGCGACGAAGACTGCGGTACACAAAATGGCCAATAGAAATTTCATGGAGACTCTCCGATCAGGCGGGACAAGGAAAGGGATGCGATGAAGCTTACACCCGTTTGCGGTTGTAGAGCGTGTCATAGACCAGACCAGCCAAAAAGCCGCCGGCCAGCGGGCCAACCCAATACACGCCTTGATTTGCCCAGTGTGTGCTGGCCAGCGCCGGGCCGAACGCACGCGCGGGATTCAGCGTGCCGCCGGTGAACGGCCCAGCCACCAGAATTCCAATGGTGTAAACGAGACCGACCGCGAAACCGGAGAGCGAACGCGAATCGATGTGCTCTTCCGAGGCCATCGCGAAATACACCAGCACCAGGAAAAAGGTAATCAGCGCTTCCAGACCCATGGCCGCAAGGCGCGTAAAGTCGCGCGCCAGTTCCGGAACTCCGCCGAGTGCCGGCTGCCAAGCCTCTTCGCGTGGAAGAATGGCCTTCAACGCAAAAGCGGCCACGATGCCTCCGCCGATTTGCGCAGCCCAGTAGCCCAGCACTTCCACAGTGTTGAGCCGCCTGGTAACCCAGTAGCCGATGGTCACCGCAGGATTAAAGTGTGCTCCGGAAATTTGGCTGAACGCGGTGGAAAGAATGGCGATCGCCAAGCCGGAGGCCAGCGCGATTCCCAACGGGCCGGCGCCGTTGGTTTGCAGGAATCGGTCGGTGCAAATTGCGCCCGCGCCAAAAAATACCAATGCAAAGGTGCCAAGAAATTCAGCGACAAGTTTCTGCGAAGTGTTGTACAAAAGCATCTCCAAGGCAAAGAGGGAAGAACGAGATGGATTCTAACAAAAGCCGCGAGGTAAGGAAGCAATGAAGTAAAGAAGTAGCGATGTTAAGAGCAACTTCTCGTAAAAGTTTCAGGAGAGTGCACTCGAGCGAGTCCTAAGGCCGGGACTCGCACTCGACGGCCGGGAGCTTTGGCGATCGCGGAGTTGCGCAAATCGTAAGAGCGCGAGCACAGCTCGCGCACCCCAAATCCCTCGCACTTAAAATAATTTAGCGGGTGGCGGCCACTGGCGCGTTTACCGCCGTCAGCCAGTTGTGCTTGTCGGGTTTGCTGCCGCTGGTGATGGCGAAAAACTCTTCCTGCAGTTTGCGAGTGATCGGTCCGGCAACGCCTTTGCCAACCTGGATGTGATCCACCGAACGGATCGGTGTGACTTCCACCGCGGTGCCGCAGAAGAAAACTTCATCCGCGATGTACAGCATTTCGCGCGGGATGACCGTTTCTTTTACGGGGATGCTCAGATCCTTGGCCATGGTGACCACGGTATCGCGAGTAATGCCCGGCAGAATGCTAGTGGCCAGCGGCGGAGTGTAGAGCACGTCATCATGAACCAGAAATACGTTCATGCCGGAGCCTTCGCTGACGTGGCCGTCAGCATCCAGCGCAATTCCTTCGGCATAGTTGTTGAATTGTGCTTCCATGCGAATCAGCTGCGAGTTCATGTAATTTGCCGCGGCTTTGGACATTGCCGGCAAGGTGTTAGGCGCGATGCGCGTCCATGAACTGACGCCTACTTCCACGCCCTTGGTCAGTGCGTCCGGTCCGAGATATGCGCCCCACGGCCAGCATGCCATGTAGCACTCAATCGGAGAGTTGAGGGGGCTGACGCCGACTTCACCATAGCCGCGCAGAACAATCGGCTTCACATAACAGGAGTTCAACTTATTGTGACGCACCAGTTCGCAGGCGGTGCTGCCGAATTCGTCCAGCGAGTAGGGAAGCTCCATGCGATAAATTTTCGCGGAGTTAATCAGCCTCTGCATGTGTTCGCGCAAACGAAAAATTGCCGGACCCTGCTTGGTGTCGTAGCAGCGAATGCCCTCGAATACCGCCGAGCCGTAGCTGACCACGTGGGAAAGGACGTGAAGCTGCGCATCGTCCCAATTGATCCATTTTCCGTTGCGCCAGATTTTTTCGGTTTTCTGAACCGGCATAAATGCTCCCTATGAATGAATACCACTCTGGATTCAAGACTACGGTAGAGCCTTAACAGGGTCAATTCAATGTGCCGTGAAAATTGCGGAGGGGGAGAACCAATTTGGCGCAGTGCATTGCCGCCACCCGTTGCGCCTAATCGAGCGGTTTCGTGTCTTCCTGTTTTGTAGGATCGCTACTTGGCTGGCCGTCTTTGGACCCTTCCGGCTTCTCAGCTTTTTGCGAATGGTCCACGCGCTGCATGGTGAATTTCTCTTCGGCGATGACGCGGCCATTCTTTGCTTCCCAGATTCCGAGCAGCAGAAAGGGAATTGCGGTCGTAGCCACATAGAACTTGGCTTTACGGCCGATTTTGGCTTCCGGTTCCCAGCGAAATAGTTGGGAGGAAAGGAACAGTGTCAACAAAAACCAGATTCCAAGTGAGCCCAGCGCAAGCAGAATCTTGCTGGGACCGAAATTGTTGACCACCGCGTTCTTCAGACCATGCACCAGATAAGTTGCCGGAAGAAACAGGGCGATGTGCTGAACGGATTTCGATAGCGAGGTGAATGGAATGGTCGCGCCGGAAAGAAATATCAGCGGCAACCACAATAGCTGATTTAGCACCTGGGTTTCCTGCATGGTGTTGGTCACGCTGGCGATCACCAAGCCGAGCGAGCCAAAAGAAACCGTGCCGATCGAAACCAGAAGGAAAATGGAAGTCAGATCGCCGAGGCTGGTCACGTGAAATAGAAACTTTGCGAGAAGCAGTTCAACGACCACGGTCGGAATGGTCAGGAAGTAGTTTGCTAAGACGCTGGATACCAGCATGTCAGTGGCGGTAGCCGGAGTGACATGAAACCTCCGCAAGATGCCTTGCTCGCGAAACATCACTAGCGTTGCGCTGAGTCCCCAAAAGCTACCCATGACGTTTAGGGCCAGAACCGGTCCTAGCAGGTAGGCGACGACGATCGGATCGCCCTTGGCGAATACGCCGGAGTACAAAAAGAAAAAGCCGATAGGCATGACGATGCTGAAGAAGAAAAACATCTTGTTGCGCAGGGCCAACTGCACGCGCATGCGCGTCAGTGTGAGTAGATTGGTCAATCCCGCAACCTCCTGCCGGTGAGTTCGATGAAGACATCTTCGAGGGAAGGCGTGGCGATTTCCAGGCCTACCAGCTCGTTATCTTGCGATTCCAGGTATTTTACGAGGGATACGATGGCTTGCGGCGGGCGCAGGCAATGCAGTACGTATAGCCCGTTCAGTGTCCGGCAATCGGATACGCCTTCGAGCGATTTCAGCTTCTCTTGTGACTCTTCGCGCGCCAGCCGCACTTCGATGCGGGTCTTGTCGGCAGAGGATTGTTTCAGTTCGCGGGGGGTGCCTTGCACGATCACTTTGCCGTGGTCCACGATGGCTACGCGGTCGCAGAGTCGCTCGGCTTCCTCAATGTAGTGAGTGGTGAGCACGATAGTCTTATTGTCACGGCGCAACTCTTCGATCACGTCGTAAATTTCGCGACGCACCTGCGGGTCCAGCCCCGCAGTCGGTTCGTCCAGAAAAACAACTTTGGGATCGTTGACCAGTGCGATGGCCAGCGCCAGTCTTTGTTTTTGCCCGCCGGAAAGCTGGCTATAGAACGCGTTGCGTTTTTCTTCCAGACCAAAGCGCTTCAGCAAGTCTTCGGGCTTGCGTTTGCGCTTATAGAAGCTGGCGAACAGCTTCAACGCTTCAATCACTCGCATCTTTTCCGGCAACGCTGTGGATTGCAGTGCCGCGCCGATTTCGTGTTTCAGCTCGTCCGGATTTTTCTGGGGATCGTAGCCGCAAACCGAAACCGTGCCGCCATCGGCGTTGCGCAGGCCTTCCAGAATTTCCACGGTACTGGTTTTGCCGGCGCCGTTGGGGCCGAGCAAGCCGAACACTTCGCCTTCGGCAACTTCAAAGCTGATGCCGCGCACCGCTTGCAGCTCGCCGTAATTCTTGAGGAGATTTTCGACCTTGAGAACAGGATTAGCCATAAGTTGTGAGCACCAGCATACCGCAGGTGAAGGCTATGCCGAAAAACGCCCCCACCAGCATAGCGTCAACGCGAAAGGCCACCCCATTTATATACGTTGTCGGAGATTGATTTATTTCTTGGGCTTCGACTTCTTACTTTTCGCGGTTTTCCGCTCGGGTGTCCAGGCATGTTTTTTCATATCCACACTGCATTCGCGCAGCGTCACGCCTTCAGATTCGAGCAGTTTACGCTGCAAGCTGGCATAGGGCTCGCGGATCAGCAATTTGCCACCATAGCCAACGACGCGGTGCCAGGGCACGGCTTTTCCGGAGGGGCTGGCGGCCATGGCGCGCCCGGCACTGCGAGCCCCGCCGCGAAGCTGCAGCGCTTTCGCGAGTCCGCCATAGGTAATCACCCGTCCGCGGGGAATTCGTCGCACCAATGCATAAACCGGCGCCCAGGACATTTCCCCCTCCTTGTAAGTGCCAAGCGATCAGTCATTAGCAAGCTGGTGGAAATGCTAGATACGCTTGGTGCAGTGCGCAAGAGTGGAAATCGCCGAAGCCGGGTTGAATCAGTATGCCCGGGCGGCATACAGCAAAAAGCGGAGAGACACGCTGCGGGATTGGATACGAGAAATTGATGAAACAAAACGGAAAAAGTGATGAGAGTTTTTCCGCGAACAGCGATAAGTTGCGAGGTAACTCTTACAGGACACTCTTTGATGGCGCTTGGCATCTTAATATTGACGAGTGTAGTGGAAGCTGAATACACTACACCGGAAAGCGCGGGTTGAGGTGAGTTTATGGCTTTTGTCCGCCGAAAAGGGAATGCTTTCTACCTGGTGCACAATGTGCGCCGCGGTGGAAAAGTGACCCAGCTGCATTTGGCTCGATTGGGCGAACGCGCCAGAATCACCGATACGGTTGTCCGCGAAGTCTCCAAGAAACATCCATTCGTCGATCTGAACTGGCGTGCGCTCCGCGAACAGCTCAACCAGCAGATCAATCTGGCCGACCCGGATTCTCCGGCGGTCCAGAAACTTGTCGCTACCCTTAGAGCGTTGCACCTGGACTTGGCGGACCTGTTTCCGCCGGCTTTCCAAATTTCCGAATCACCCGCAGTGGCCAAAGAGCTGCTCGTACAGTTGCGGCTCTTGCAGTCCACGATTCAGGTCAAACTGGAGCAATTCAGGCCTGGACGCGGGAGGTTGGGAGTAGCGTCGTTACCGCAGCGCGACGCGAGGAGGCGGTCATGAGCACGCAAATTCTTCCGCTGGATCCAGAAAAACGCAGTACCGATACGCTGGAATTCAAGACGGCACTGAGCTCGAAAATCGTGGGTCAGGAAGAAGGAGTGCAGGCGCTGGTGGACCTGTATCAGGTCTTCTGCGCGGGTTTGAACTCGCCGGGGCGCCCGGTAGGCAATCTGCTGTTCCTGGGGCCGACGGGCTCCGGCAAAACGCGCATTGTGGAAGCCGCCGCGGAAATTTTGTTTGGCGATCCGCGCGCGATTATCAAAGTGGATTGCGCGGAGTTTCAACATTCTCACGAAATAGCGAAGTTGATTGGCTCGCCTCCGGGCTATTTGGGGCACCGCGAAACGCATCCTTTGATCACGCAAGAAGCGTTGTCGGCGAATCACACCGACAAGCTGAAGCTTAGTTTTTTGCTATTTGACGAAATTGAAAAGGCGTCTGACGCGCTGTGGCAGTTGCTCCTGGGCATGCTAGACAAAGCGACTTTAACCTTGGGTGACAATCGCCGTGTAGATTTGTCGCAAACCGTGATTTTTATGACCTCCAATCTTGGCGGCGGCGAAATCACGGAACTCATGCAAGGCGGCATGGGCTTCATTCAGCCGAAAGACAAGCCTGTCGCTGGCTTGGACGAAAAGGTGGAGCGCACCGCCGTCGAAGCGGCGCGCCGCAAGTTTTCCCCGGAATTCATGAACCGGCTGGACAAGGTGGTGGTGTTCCATCCGCTGAAGCGCGATCAGCTGGAAGAAGTTCTGGATATCGAGCTGGGCCAGGTGCAACAGCGGGTCCTGGAAACGGCGCGTGGACAGTTCCTGTTCCGCGTAACGTCTGCCGCGCGTGAATTCTTGCTAACCGAAGGCACTGACCAGCGCTACGGAGCGCGTCACCTGAAGCGTGCCATCGAGCGCAACATTGTCTATCCGCTGGCTAACTTGCTGGCTACGGAGCAAGTTCACGTGGGCGATTTGGTTCGCATTGATTGGGACGGAGTCGCCAAGGCGCTGAGCTTCGTTCGCGAGAGCGAAGGCGCGCTGATTGAGACACCCGAGCCGATAGTCAGCCGCGCCTCAGCCATGCAGGAAGCTCGCGACGGCAAAGCCATTGAAGCTCCGGCTGCTGCGGCCGCCGAAGCCGTGCCTCCAGCCGCTGCTATGCCGGCATCGACGCCTGCGGCAGCTCCGCAAGGGCGCAAGAAGCCGGAACGCAACTGACCTAAAGTAATTCTTTAAATGCGCTAGAGATATTCAAGCGGCGGGACTCGACGAGCGGCGCCCCTTTTCGTCGTACAAATTCCGACACAATCTGTTCTAGAGCTCTCACTTTGCGTCTGGATGAAACACAGTCTCACCCGGTGAGACGCGGCTGTTCAATGCCGACTCCGTATCTTGTTGAGAGTGCATGGTTTCCATCCCGGCACTATCCTTATTTCAGATTGGTCTCACTCCTGCATTACTTCGCCTGTCGGTATTCCGTGAGACGGGCGCCGCGCCCAACGAATCGGCAAGCACTGGGGAAGGTTTTATGAGACCAGCGGTACGGCAACAACTGAACCCGAGCATCCGCAGCAATGATACCCGCGACTTTGAAGGCTCTCTTCGCGCCAAGATCGTTGGCCAGGAAGAGGGTGTGCAGGCGCTGGTGGACCTGTACCAGGTCTTCTGCGCGGGTTTGAACTCGCCGGGGCGCCCGGTGGGCAATCTGCTGTTCCTGGGGCCGACTGGTTCCGGCAAGACGCGCATTGTGGAAGCTGGCGCAGAGATCCTGTTTGGCGACCCTCGCGCGGTAATCAAAGTCGATTGCGCGGAGTTTCAACACTCACACGAAATTGCGAAATTAATCGGTTCGCCTCCGGGCTATTTGGGGCACCGCGAAACCCATCCATTGATCACCCAGGAGGCGCTTTCGGCGAATCATACGGACAAGCTGAAACTGAGCTTTTTGTTGTTCGATGAAATTGAAAAGGCGTCTGACGCTCTCTGGCAATTGCTGCTGGGCATGTTGGACAAAGCGACTCTGACATTGGGCGACAATCGCCGGGTCGATCTGTCGCAAACCGTGATTTTCATGACTTCCAATTTGGGCGGCGGAGAAATTACTGAACTGATGCAGGGCGGCATGGGCTTTATTCAGCCCAAGGACAAGCCCATCACCGGATTGGACGAAAAAGTGGAGCGGACAGCAATCGAAGCTGCACGCCGCAAATTCTCACCGGAATTCATGAACCGGCTGGACAAAGTAGTGGTATTCCATCCGCTGCAGCGCAACCAACTAGAGGAAGTTCTGGAAATCGAGCTCGGTCAAGTGCAGCAACGCGTGCTGGAAACCGCGCGCGGACAGTTTTTGTTCCGTGTAACCAGCGCCGCTCGGGAATTTCTGCTCACCGAAGGCACCGACCAGCGCTACGGAGCGCGTCACCTCAAGCGCGCCATCGAACGCAACATCGTCTATCCGCTGGCCAATCTTTTGGCTACCGAACAGGTGCACATTGGCGACCTGATCTGCATCGATTTTGACAAGAAAGATTCGTGTTTGACATTTACGCGCGAAGGCGAAAATCTGGTTATGCCGGTGCGCCGCCAGGAGCCAGTGACTTTGCTGCGTGCAGCACAAGCCAAGAGCGGTAAAACGGTCGAGACGCCCGCTGCCGGCGGAGCGCCCGAACCGATGCCGCGCATGGCTCGCTAAGAGTCTCTTTTGTCGGCTCGGACATGGCCCGGGTGGGGAGCCACCTGGGCCTTTTTCTTTTTCTGCGCCTCGCGGTACAGTAATTTCATCAGCCGCAGTCGCCTACCCAGCACCGCCCTTAGCGGCTGATGGTGGTTCGGGAGGAAGAGATGCCCGCCGTGGTTCGCCGTGTCTGGATCTTCACCGCATTTTCGTTATTCACCACTTGCTTTCCGACATTCGCACAGCGCTCGCAGTTGAAAGCGCCCTGGAATATGTACTCTCCACAAACCGACATCGCCGAGGGCCGGAAATTCGCTTCACAGGTGGAGCAGCAATCGACGCTCTGTAACGACCCGAAAGTGGACGCTTATCTTACGCAGCTCGGTAAGAAGCTCGTGGCGCAGCTGAATACCAACGGTGTCGAATATCCGTGGGAATTCCGTTGCGTGAACGACCGCTCCATCAACGCTTTCGCGTTGCCCGGAGGATTCGTGTTTATCAACCGGGGCGCGATTGAAGTTGCCGACAACGAATCGCAGCTCGCTGGGGTGATGGCGCACGAGCTGTCGCACGTAGCTTTGCGGCACGGAACGGCGCAGGCATCGAAAGCTTCCTTTGCGCAGGGCGCGGCGGGAATTTTCGGCAGCATCTTTGGAGGCAGCACCGGCGGCGCGCTGTTGACACAAGGCGTCTCGCTTGGCGCGGGATCGGCTCTGCTACATTATTCGCGCTCGGCGGAAACGCAAGCCGACGTGATGGGCACGCAAGTCCTGTACGACTCCGGCTACGACCCGCGGGCGATGGCGCAATTCTTTGAAAAGTTGGCGCAGGAAAGCAAAGGGAAAAATCCTCCCGAGTTTTTCAGCGATCACCCGAATCCGGATCACCGCTTGGAACGCGTCGACGAAGAAGTACAAAAGTTGGGCGGGACTCCACCGAACGCCAGACGCGATTCGCAGGAATTTGAAGCTGCAAAAAGGGAAGTGATGACCCTTCCGGTGCCGCCAAAAAAGACTAAGGCCGGTACGGCTCCATCTCCCGCCGCCAATGCGCCGAAAGGTCCGCCGGCGGTGCCGTCAGAAAAAATGGCTGCCTATCAATCACAAGGTTTTTCGCTGAGCTATCCTGACAACTGGAAACAGTTTGGCGGCGATAACAACGGCGCGACGTTCGGACCGGAAGGAGGGGTAGTCAACGATGGCAGCGGGCACGGCGCGCTGGCCTACGGCCTGACGATCGGCACTACCCCCGCGCAGGGCAATTCTAATAGTGATGCCAATTCGCTCGACAGCGCGACGCAGCAAGTAATCAACAGCCTGCAGCAATCGTATCCCAATATGAAGATCACTCGCCAGCCGCAGGCCGTGAAGCTGAACAATCAGCCGGCGCTTTCTACTTATGTTTCCAATGATTCACCGGGTGGCGGCGCGGAAACCGATTGGCTGATCACCATAATGCGTCCGGAGGGCCTGGTCTATTTCGTGTGTACCGCGCCGCAGAACGATTTCCAGAATTATCACAAGACCTTTGCAGCGATTCTGGATAGCGTGCGGTTCCACAATTAGAGCCGCGACTGATGCAGATGCTTAACAGCTTCATTTGCTAGAAGTTCAGAGCGGGCTCGGATATTTCCTTCAATTCATGCAAGGTAGCGGCGCGGGAGATTGCCGCGGTAATGCTCGGACAGATATTGAGCGAGCCGACGTGGCGCTCGAATTCGGCTTGCTTCATCAGTTCGGCTGGCTGTTCGCGCGCCCCGCACAAGATTAGCTGCCGCCCGGACGCGTGGATTTGATCGGCGAGTTCGCGAATGGCGCCGAGGCCCGTGGCGTCTAGTGCGGTCATATTTCGTAATCGCAAAATCACGATGGACGGCAGTTCGTCCAGGTGTTCCAAAACTTCCGCGAACTTATCGGTGGCGCCGAACAAGAATGGCCCGTGCACTCGGTACACCACCACGTAGTCGGGAATGTCTTTGCCTTGCAGCACATGCACGCTGCTGTCAGTGACGTAATCCGGCGTGACGCGAGTAACTGTCGTTGTTCGCGAGACTTTGCGTATAAAAGTGAGTGCCGCGAGGATCATTCCGAATTCGACCGCAAAGGTTAAGTCCGTGACCACCGTAAGGGTCAGCGTGACCAGCCAGATCGCGATGTCCGCTTTCGATAGTTTCAATATTTCGGGAATCTCTTCCCAGTCGCCCATGTTGTAGGCGACCATCATCAGAATTGCGGCCAGCGCGGACAGCGGCACGTTTTTTACCAGCGGTGCGGCGAACAAAATAATCGCCAGCAGAGTCAGCGCGTGGATGATTCCGGCTACCGGAGTGCGAGCGCCGGCCCGAATGTTGGTTGCCGTGCGTGCAATCGCTCCGGTGGCGGGCAATCCGCCGACCAGTGGCGACAAGATATTTGCGAAACCTTGCGCCACCAACTCCACATTTGGATTGTGCTTGTCGTGGCTCATGCGGTCGGAAACCACCGCGGACATCAGCGATTCAATGGCGCCAAGCATGGCGACGGTGAGCGCAGGAGAGAGCAATTGTCGTGCGGTATCGTAATGCCACTGCGGGAAAACAATTTGCGGCAGTCCAGTGGGAATTCCGCCAAAACGAGTGCCGATGGTTTCCACTCCCACCTGGAGCAAAGCAACTGCGGCAGTTGCGCCGAAGCAAACCAGAATTGTGCCTGGAACGCGCCGCGCAAATTTCTGGCAGACGATCATAACAGCCAAGGAAAGTACCGCCAGCAGCGTGGCTTCCCAATTCAACGTGCCAAATGCCGCGCCGATTGCTTTTAGCCTATAGAAAAATTCGCCGGGAACATGGTCCATCTGCAATCCGAAGAAGTCGCGGATCTGCGTGCTGGCTATCAAGATAGCGATGCCGTTGGTGAATCCGACAATCACCGGGCGCGGAAAGTATTTTACGGCCGTGCCCATTCCGGTGGCGCCCAGAAGGACCAGCAGCACCCCGGCCATCATGGTGCATGCGAAGAGTCCGTCGAGCCCGTGCTTGGCGATGATTCCGCCGATCACCACCACAAATGCACCGGTCGGGCCACCGATCTGGGTCTTCGATCCGCCGAACGCCGAAATCACAAATCCCGTGACGATGGCGCAGTACAGCCCCGCTTGCGGAGAAACTCCGGAGGCAATCGCGAAGGCCATCGCCAGCGGCAAAGCCACCAGGCCGACGGTGACTCCGGCCGCAAAGTCCGCGATAAATTTCTGTCGATCGTAATTCCTCAGCAGAATCACGGACTTTGGCAGCCACGGATCGATTGCAATTGCCATGAGCAGTATGAGCCTTCAAGAAGGGGACTGCGCGCAGGATAGCAGGAGTGCGAGTAGCGACTCGTTTTTGGTCAGTGCCATGTGTCGAGTTGGAAATCGCGATCTGCGTGGTCGTAGTTAGTCCGCGGCGTTGCTGCGCGAAGCCTCTTTCCAGCGCAGCAATGGTTTGCGCGCCGCTGCGGTTTCATCGAGCCTGCGAACCCGGGTTGTATGCGGAGCGCTCTTGACCACTTCCGGTGTGGACGCTGCTTCTTCAGCGATGCTTTTCATCGCGTCAATAAAAAGATCGCACTCTTCTCTTGATTCCGATTCGGTCGGTTCAATCATAAGCGCGCCCGGTACAATCAGCGGAAACGCCGTGGTGTAAGGATGAAATCCGTAATCGATCAGCCGCTTGGCGATGTCCATAGTGTTGACGCCGTTGCGCTTTTGAATGGCATCGCTAAAAACTACTTCGTGCATGGAGGGCAGGGTATAGGGTAAATCGAAAATGCCTTCGAGGTGCTTGCGAATGTAATTGGCGTTGAGGACCGCGTCTTCGGTGGCCTGCCGCACGCCGGGGCCATAAGCCAGGATATACGCCAGTGCGCGTACCAACACGCCAAAATTTCCGCCGAAAGCGCGTACTTTGCCGATCGCATCCGGCCGCACTTGCTCCAGTGCCAACTTACCGTTTTCGCGCTCCACCAGAATCGGCACCGGGCGAAAGGGCTCCAGAAATTTCTTCATCGCTACTGGGCCAGCGCCGGGTCCACCACCGCCATGCGGCGTACTGAAGGTCTTATGTAGGTTCAGGTGCATTACGTCGACACCGAGATCGCCGGGCCGCGTGACGCCGGTCAAAGCGTTCATATTTGCGCCGTCCATATAAAGCAGCGCGCCCTTGGCATGTAGAATCGCGGCAATTTCCGGAATGCGTTCTTCGAAAATTCCCAGCGTCGAAGGATTGGTGATCATCAATGCCGCAACGTCTTCAGTCACTAGGTCGCGCAGCTTGTCCACATCGATCTGGCCGTGGGATTCGGATTTGATGTTTTCCACTTCATAGCCGGCAATCACTGCGGTCGCGGGATTGGTGCCGTGGGCCGAATCCGGGATCAGCACTTTTTTGCGGGGATTGCCTTGCTTTTCCAGATACGCGCGGATCAAAAGAAGGCCGGTTAGCTCACCTTGCGCGCCAGCTGCAGGCTGCAGGGTGATCGAATCCATACCGGTGATCTCGAGCAAGCATTTTTCCAGCAGCTGCAAAATCTTTAGGCAGCCCTGGGAAAGTTCCTGCGGCTGGTAGGGATGTTCAGTGGCGATTCCTTCCAGTCGTGCTACAAATTCGTTTACGCGCGGGTTGTATTTCATGGTGCAGGAACCTAGTGGATACATTCCCAGATCGATCGCGTAGTTCCAGGTAGAAAGACGCGTGAAGTGGCGAATCACTTCAATTTCGCTGACTTCTGGAAATCCCTCCACGCCATTGCTACGCTGGTGCGCGCCCAGAGTCTTAGCCACGTCTACCCTTGGCACATCGAGTGGCGGCAATTCGAATGCGCGTTTGCCTGGAGATGATTTCTCAAAAATCAAGCCTTCGCTCTGACTTGGATGCCGCGCCGCTTTTTTGATTTTCTCGTTCATTTCACTTTTGGTCCGTTCCAGTCTCTGTTGCAAATCGCTTGAAGTTACAGCGGTTTCGCCAAAATGTTTTTCACTGCGGCAGCGAACCGCTCGATTTCTGCTCGGGGCGTTGTTTCGGTCACGCAAACCAATCCGTGCTTTGTCAATTCGGGATAGGCGGTGCCCAGCGCCAGCGGCCCGGCAATTTTGTCGCGCAACAAATCTCCGTTGATCATGCGCACCGAGCGCGGAAACTCTACTGCGAACTCATTGAAGAACGGCCCGTCAAACGCGCGCTTCACGCCGGGAATCTTTTCCAGTTCGGCTATTGCGAATTGCGCTTTGGCAACGTTCTGCTCGGCCATTTCGCGCAAGCCTTCTTTGCCGAGCAACGTGAGGTGCACCGTCGCCGCCAAGGCGCACAGCGCCTGGTTGGTGCAAATGTTCGAAGTGGCTCTCTCGCGGCGAATATGTTGCTCGCGGGTGGCCAAGGTCAGTACGAATCCGCGCTTGCCGTCGGCGTCGGTGGTTTGTCCCGCAAGGCGTCCCGGCATCTGCCTCACAAATGTGTCGCGAGACGCGATGACTCCGGCGAAAGGTCCGCCGTAGCTCGGGGGCAAACCAAAACTCTGCGCTTCCATCGCGACGATGTCTGCTTCGGACGGCGGCTTCACTACGCCAAGCGAAACGCCTTCTGCTACAGCCACCACCAGCAGCGCGCCTGCGCTGTGGGCGGCCTCAGCGATTGCCGGCGGCGTTTCCAGCACACCAAAAAAATTGGGTGATTGCACGACGACGGCGCAAACATCATCTTTCAATGCCGTCTTGATTGCCGCCACATCCACCGTGCCGCTCTTGGTGTAGCCAATTTCTTCCACGTGCAACCCGGAATTCTTGGCGTAGGTGTTCAGCACTTCGCGATATTCCGGATGCACCGAACGCGCGACCAGCACGCGGCTGCGGCCGGTTAGCCGCTCAGCCATTAGCACTGCTTCGGTAGTCGCGGTCGAACCGTCATACATCGAAGCGTTGGCCACTTCCTGTCCGGTCAGCTGGCACATCAGCGTCTGAAATTCAAAGATGGCCTGCAGCGTGCCCTGAGCAATCTCCGCCTGATACGGCGTATAGGAAGTCAGAAATTCGCCGCGCAGCAAAACGGTGTCGGTAATTACCGAACGTAAATGCTGGTACACACCCGCGCCAAGAAAGCTGGTATAGCCGAGCGAATTCTCTGCGGCACGCTCTTTGAAATACTGAATGACTTCCGCTTCCGAATACGGACCCGGTAAATTCAGCGCTTCGCGCAGCCGGTATTTTTCGGGAATGGTTGCGAACAACTCGTCGATCGACTTGGCGCCGATCGCGGCCAGCATCTCTTGCCGCTCGGCGGGACTCTTCGGAAGGTAGCGCATTAGGCCGAGGCTTCCTTGCCTTTCGTCGCGATGTACGCCTCGTAGGCCGGGCCGTCCATTAGTGCGTTCAACTCCGCTGGATTCGCTAGCTTGATTTTCACCAGCCACGCCGCTCCGTGCGGGTCGCTATTGATGGTCTCCGGCTTGTTCTGCAGTTCGGCGTTTGCTTCCAGTACTTCACCAGCAGCCGGTGCGTAAATTTCGCTCACGGCTTTCACCGATTCCACAGTGCCCAGGGACTTTCCAGTGACCAGCTGGGCGCCGACCGCCGGCAGTTCCACGAACACCACGTCGCCCAGCTCGCTCTGCGCGTAGTCGGTGATGCCGATTTTTGCTACGCCATCTTTGGCATCCACCCATTCATGTTCCTTGGTGTAACGATAATTCGCCGGATATGCCATCAGACCACTCCTCGCTGAAATGTTGGTTCGTCAGTTCGTCGCGGTTGCTTGCGGCGCCGCCTTTTTGGCTCGTTTATAAAACGGAGTTGCGACTACCTGTGCTTTTACGAGTTGCGTGCGCACTTCCACAAAAAGGGTTGTGCCCACCGCCGCCAGCGCCGGAGGAACATACGCCAACGCGATGTTTTTGCAAAGTGTCGGCGAAGGAGAGCCGCTGGTCACTACGCCGACAGCTTCTCCCGCCGCGTCAAAAACTTTGTAATCATCGCGCGCAATTCCGCGGTCGATCATTTCCAACCCGACCAGGGTGCGTGTTTGAGGCGCTGCGTAGGCTTTAGCCAGCGCTATGCGCCCGATGAACTCGCCTTTGTCCATTTTGCAGTAGCGGTCCAGCCCGGCTTCAAAAACGTTAATGATTTCGCTGATTTCGTGCCCGTACAGCGCCATCTTCGCTTCCAGCCGCAGTGTGTTACGCGCCCCCAGACCGCAGGGAAGAATTCCAAATGTTTTGCCCGCGTCCATCACCGCGTCCCAAATTTGTTCGCTGGTAGCTACATCCGACGGAAGGTAAATTTCAAAACCGTCTTCGCCAGTGTAGCCAGTTCGCGCAATCAAGCGCTCCGGTAATCCGCAAACGGTCCCATGCGTGAACCAATAATTCTTGATGGTATCGAGATTCGCGTCAGTAAGTTT
>Ga0209811_10000377_pt1 | contig 19492 bp, 17 predicted proteins | sample Coa_R1_6_FD_187161 | JGI IMG/M metagenome (GOLD analysis project Ga0209811, IMG submission 187161) | Surface soil microbial communities from Centralia Pennsylvania, which are recovering from an underground coalmine fire. - Coalmine... | ecosystem: Environmental > Terrestrial > Soil >... | reverse complement strand
TCGCCGGCAGCCTTGCTATTTGATCGGGTCACCCGGCGGTGCCAAGTCACGGCCGTCCTAACGAGCGATCAGTCCCTGCTTGACCACTTCCTTTGCGACCGCATCGGCAACCTCGTCGACCAGCTCAGAGAGACCCTCGGGATTGCTGGTCCGGCTGGTACCTGCCCAGAGGAGCTGATCCTTGTTTAGCGAGTAGATCAGCGTCTCGATTGAAACTACGGTGTCGGTTTGCACCGAGCCCGTGGAGTAGCTTAGCTCCATGCCGTACGACGAGTAGTACGACCCGAATGTGCCGTAGGCGCTGCCCGAGAAGCCACCCGGGTCAACGATGACTGTCTGGTCGTGGCCAACCAGGCGCATGACCACGACACCCTCGACGCCGGCTTCCTTGAAACGGGCACGGGCGTAATCCAGGCTGGGACGATCCAGGCCTATCAGCGTGTATGCGGCGATGCCGCGCGCGCCGCGGATCGTCAGATCGTTTGCCAGATAGACCTCCGCGGAGCGCCGCCGCCCCGCATCACTGGAGATGACCAACGCCGCAATGTTCTTGCCTCGCGGGTCGATCCGCTGCGCATCCGGTGCCTTCCAGGTTGAGATGAAAGTTGTGCTTCCGCACGCGCCCAGGCAAAGGGCCGCACCGAAAATCAGAACGCGCAATGTTTGTGCCAAGCGTGTATCCCCCAATCGCAGGTGTCGGACACTAGACTGTGCGTCCTGCAAGTAGCAAGCACTGCCACGGGCAATTCTTCTGCCAGCACGCCAGGCACTCAGAAATGGCCGCTTGGCGGCGCCGTCGTCTCTGAGATGTGCCGGGAGGGACCGGACCCACAAAACGGGCGAGCCCCAGTACTGGTTTGTCTGCTAACGGATGTCCGGCGCGGCAAGCCCCGCAAGTGATTGATTGCTAAAGCCACGAAGTGCCCCAGAGGGCAGCGGCTCATTTAGCGCCTGCTTCACCAGCCCAAAACTGCAGTTCTGTGCGCAGCGCATTTTTCGCCTGCGAGTCGGGTACGGGTTGTGGTGCCGCTCCGGCGCTGTAGGTCACGGCCTTTTCCAGATGACCTCCTGACTTGAGCAGGAACGCTTGCGCGACCTTGGTGTTCTCGTTGTAGTTCATGAGCACCACGACGGGTTTCTTCTGCGCCTGCGCCACGTTGAACGTGTGCACCTCCTGCCCCGAGCGCTTGGCAGCCTGGCGCACCGCCAAATCCTGTGTTCCGTCGCCCAATCCCAGCACCATGGAAAGGTGCGGGGGCAGGGCGGCGATCGCTCCTTGACTCTGCACGCGCTCCGTATAGGCCGGTAGCCAGCTCACATCCGCAAGAGCCGCATGCAACAACATGAGTCCGCAGATGGCCGCCCCGAGCGGCGCCGTCATGCCAAGGCCCTGATTTGGTCGAGTGTCAGTCATCGAGTGTCAGTGATGCAGGCAGGCAGCGAACTGGGAACTGACGCTCCTGTGCGTGTGGCCCCTTTTCTTTCGTTGCAGCAACTGGGGCGGCATCTTCGGGGATTCCTGTTCGCGGTTCATTCGGACGCTACTCCAGGAGGGCATGATCCGTGGGCAATTGGTGCGCGTACCAGGTTGCCAATCGATGGCGGATCGACTTCTCGCTCACCTGACTTTCAGGCATCGGCGCAATCAGCTTGTCGTGCACCAGCAGGCGGTAGATGTACAGGGCTTTGTCCCGAGCCGAATCGGTCGATTCAAACTCAACCGCCTTGCGGCCCTCGGCATAGGCGATCCCGGCCGATAGTGCCGCCTTGAACAGCTCCGCTTCGTGCTTGAGCTTTTTCATGTCCGGATCTCCCGGGTGATCCACCCTCGCGCCTGCATCAGCAAGTCATTCGCGACTTAAGTTATTGAAAAACAAAACGCGCTCCAATTGTCTCTGGGCCAAGCAGCCCTGAACATTCGAATCTCTTCGGGCGCCCCGATGCACATGAGGCTTCACGGTGGCGGCGCGATGAGTCTATCGTCTGACCCGTCACGGCGACAGCAGCGCCCGCTCTGGCAGGGGCCTTGGCCTCATGAGGCTGTCAGCGTCCGTCCGGAGGAAAGTCAATGCGTTACCGTCGAATGGCAATCGAGGTCGAATCCCCGGAGGAGTTGGGTTACGGCCGTATCCGTTACAACCTGGCGGAAAGCTCGATTGCGGACCAGTCTCTTTCCGGCTTGGGCCTGCAGGTGCCGGACCTGGCGCTGCCCTACAACGAGCACCGTGGCACCCCAGCACTGCGCGCGCTGGTCGTGGCCGGAGCAGCGGGTCTGACGGCTGATGACGTACTGATAACCAGTGGCGCCGCCGGTGCGCTCTTCATCGTCGCAACTTCGTTGCTGGAACGGGGCGATCACCTGGTCGTCGTCCGCCCCAACTACGCCACTAACCTTCACACCCCGCGCGCCATCGGTTGTGAAATCAGTTTCATCGATCTGCGGTTCGAGGACGGGTATCAGCTCGATCCTGCCGCTGTCGCGGCCGCAATTACGCCGCGCACCAAGCTCATCAGCGTCACCTGCCCGCACAATCCCACGGGCGTCATGATGAATGAGGGAGAGCTGCGGCAGCTCGTTGATCTCGCGGCCGCGCACCGCTGCCGCCTGCTGGTCGACGAGACCTATCGCGATCTGGCCTACGGGGGTGCCCTGCCCATGGCAGCCTCGCTGGGGGAGCACGTCATCGGGGTGTCATCCTTGTCGAAGGCCTACGGCGTACCCGGTATTCGCATCGGGTGGCTGATAACTCGGGATGCGCGCCTGCAGGAGCTGCTGCTGTCTGCCAAGGAACAGATCAGCATTTGCGGCAGTGTCATCGATGAGTGGATCGCGGAGCAGATCCTGGCGCGACGGTCAGCGGTACTGCCGCCGACACTGGCGGCCATGCGCGCGCGGCTCCAACGGGTAGCCGACTGGATGGGCGGCGAGCCGTTGTTGGAATGGGTGCGACCGAGCGGGGGCGTGATCTGTTTCCCGCGCATGCGGTCCGAGCCGCCTGGCGGCACGGGCGCGTTCTACCAGCGCCTACTGCACACTCACGGAACGTACGTCGGCCCGGGCCACTGGTTCGAGTTACCTGACACCTATTTTCGTCTCGGCTACGGATGGCCGGCATTCGATGAGCTTGAAGGTGGCCTCCGCGGCATCTCGCGTGCCCTGCGGGGTTAGTTGCGGCAGGCAATCAAGCGTCTCCGGCTCCTCAACCGGGAGAACGGAGCGCGCGCGCTTTCAAGGTCAGGAGCGTGCGCAGTTTGGTTCCTGCGCACGTCCCAGCCTTGATTCGCTTCACACTGTCCGCCCTGGTGCTCGGGCAGGAGGCATCCGGATACCAGGGGCCGCGCGGCACCATGGCGGCCGGCGAGCTGCCCGGATAACCGAACGCGCGCGCTGATTCACATCAATGTATCAGCGGAATGCGGGCCGCCAGCTCGGCATTCACAATCGCGTCAAGCTTCGCATCGATCTGGAAGAAGCGGGCGACGGTGCGGGCAGACAGATCCTTCGACATCTTTTTTACGTGGTCCTGCCTCACCTCGACCTTGTCCTCTTCGATGGAAAGCGCTTCCTTGGTGAGTCGCGCGCCTTCATCCTCGCTCATGGCGTTGCGGTGGGCAGCGAAATCGGTAATCAGGCGTGTCCTGCGGTCATCGAGCTTCCGCATGTCCTTACGATAGTCGTCGTAAAGCGGCCAGAATGTCGCGGCCTCGGTTTGAGTCAGCAACATGTTCTTCTTGACGATTTCGCGCCGGTCCTGACCGACCTCTTCGCGCAGCATCTGGATGGCAGGCTCGAGGTCGGCGAACTTTTCATTCACCACCGCCTTGTCGTCGGCCAGGCTCAGTGGGGAACCCAGGACTGCGCAGAGTGCTGCGGCACTCGCCAGCATCACTGTGCGCGGGAGGGCAGATTGCAGAGAGTTGAGGATGTTCACGGTTGCGTCTCTTTCACGTCAGGAGAGCCACAGTGCCCCCTGTTCCAAGATGGTTTGTACAGTGATGTGCTGACCACGCCCATAGGACTCTTGGCTTACGTCGCCCCCTAAGGGAGCGCGGCGCGCGCGCCGCATTGAGCCGCGGCGGGGGTTTCCAGCGGTGATTCCTGCCGCCGGCGAGATTTTGGAGGACGGGCGACAGGCGGTGGGTCAGTCAGCGACGGTACTCAAGGCTCGGGGACCCGTCGTTTCCGCGTCCTTCCGGTGTCGCATCCGGGATGGTCCATATTGGCCTGAGATCCCGTGGCACGGCGCGGGTCTTGGCCGGGATCGGCCGCCGGCACCCCGCGCCGTGCTCAAGAACTGGCGAATCGCTCCGTCGGAGCGTGTGACACTCTTGTGTCGGCGTGTTCGGCGTGTTCGGCGTGAGCGGGCGATAATCGCGGCTGAACCCGCCCATCGTGTCGCTATACAGCTTAAGGCTGCGCCAGCCACGCTCCGTATTGGAGGGCACCGGGTTAGGCGACGGGCGCGACCCGCTGCCCGAAGCTCAGGCGCGGGCGAGTTCGCGCATCACCGGCTCGATGAGGCCGGGATCGTTGTTCTTCACGGCGTTGACGCGGCAGGAAACCTCGAAGGCGTCCATGAGATCGGCCGGGTATTGCTTGAGCACGTCTCGCGCCTCCTCGGGAGTGCCTCGGAGCCAGGTGTCACGGTCCTCGAGGCGCACGATGGCGGGCATTCGCTGCGGGTTGCTTCCCGTGTTGTGGAGGTCAGCCAGCAACGCGTTCCCCGGCATCGTGATGTGCACGCAGCTTTCCAGTACGGACCCGTCGGCCCTGCGACTGCACTCCCAGAGCGCAGCGAATGCGAACAGTGCCTGGTCCGCTACGGTGATGAGGTATGGCGCCTTGCGCCCGTGACGATCGAGGTGCCATTCGTAGAAACCGCTCGCGAGCTGCAGACACCGCTGCCCCCGACGCCAGGGGGCCCGGTAACTCGCGGCCGTCTCGAAGGTCTCAATGCGTGCGTTGATGGTGGAATACGAGGGTGGCGCGCCGCGGGTAAAAAACGGCACCAGACCCCAGCGTACGCTCGCGAATTCAGGCGCGTCGTCCCGCAGACGCACGATCGGTACCTGCTGGGTCGGTGCCACGTTGTAAGACTCAAGGAATGGCGGGGGTCCGTACCTTTCCCATTCGCGCAACGCCTTGGCCTGCTGCCGGATGATGTATCGGCCACACATGGGACATTGATCCTCGGGGCGGCCGGACCTTGTTCAGTCCGGCAGCTCAGCGACACAGCGTCCGTGGCTTTGCGGGAAGGCGCCGCCGCACTTTCATGCGGTGGTGCGGACCCATTTATGCCGCGGAGCGCCGGACCGCAGTTTCCAATTCCACTTTCTTCACCAGCACCCGGGTTTCATCCGGGAGGGCGTCATCGATCGCCGTGCAGACTGCGGCGACGTCGTCGCGAAGCATCTCCTCGTCGTCGAAGAGGTAACGGTCGAGAACTGCGCGGGCCTTGGTCAGCAGCGTGAGCAACTCAGCGGGCGACATCAGGTACCTCGCATCGGGTGCGGGATTTAGGTGGCCTAGAGTACGACGAATCGGCTGGGCGTCACACCAGATCTTGGGTCGCCCGCCGGTCTTCAGCCACCACATCTTGTGTCTGCTGCATCGCAACTTATGGTTTTCAAAGAGTTACGCACAGCCCATCTTCGCGCCGGGTGGAGGGCCCCAGGCAAAGCTGCCCCGGGACGCCGCGTCGCGCCTCGCGGCGTCTCAGATTGGCTGATCGAGCGACTTGGCGAGTGCGGTGAAGAGCTTCGGCCCGCTCTGTGTCATGTACCAGCAGTCCTCGAGACGGATGCCGAACTCACCGGGGATATAGAGGCCGGGTTCATCGGAAAAGCACATACCCGCCTGCAACGGGGTCGTGTCACTGCGCACCAGATACGGCGGCTCGTGCCCGTCGAGTCCGATGCCGTGCCCCGTCCGATGCGACAACCCGGGCAGGGCATAGTCCTTGCTCCAGCCCTTCTTCTCGTAGTGCGCCCGCACCGCCTGATCGATCGTGCCCACGGGCGCGCCGAGCTTGGCCGTTTCGAGTGCGATCTCCTGCCCGCGCTTGACCGTCTCCCAGACTTCGCGCTGCTTGGCGGAGGGCGTGCCGAATATCCAGCTCCTGGAGATGTCGGATTGATAGCCGTGCACAGTGCAACCGCTATCGACGAGGATGACCGACCCCTCACGCACTTTCTGTGGCGTGACCGATCCATGCGGGAAGGCGCTCGCTTCGTTGAGCAGTACCAGCGAGAACTCGTGCGAGCCACCGAGCTGCTCGGTGGCCGCGATCATCAGGCTCAGAACGTCCGCGCTGCGCATGCCGGCCTCGATGCTTGCATGCACGTGGCGCAGGGCCGCGATAGTCACGTTGTTGGCCGCCTGCATGAGTGCCAGTTCTGTCGGTGACTTCACGATGCGGCAGGCGCGCACCACCGCGTCGCCCGGCACCACCTCGCGCTTGTTCGCGGCGGCCTTGGTGACGCGGTCGACGATGAAGAAGCGCGTGGTGGGCTCGATCGCCAGCGCCCCCGCCAGGGCGCCACGCTCGCGCAGCGCCGCGGCGAGCAGCTCGAAGGGACTCTCGTCCTCCTTCCACGCGCGCACCTCTCCTGCGACCTTGAGGGTCTCGCGGATGGAAGGCTCCTCAAAATACGGCGTCACCACGACAGGCTGGCCGGAGACGGGAATCAGGGCCGCGGTGGTGCGTTCTGACCTCCACCAGCGGATGCCGGTGAAATACTCAAGGGTGGAACCGGACTCCACCAAGAGCGCGGCGATCTTGTGCTGCTGCATCTCGGCGCGCAGCTTCTCGAGGCGGCCGCCATGCTCCTGCGCCGCGATGGGTACGGTGTCCTTGGTGAGAGAAGTTAGGGCGGGCTTCTTGCCGGCCGCGTTCGCGCGCGCGGTGACAGCACCGGCCGCCGTCAGGCCGAAGAATGTGCGCCTGGAAACTGTGTTCATGGGATGCGGTTCTCCACGCGCAGCCCGATCCTGCTCAGACCACCGCGTTGGTCAAGGGTGAGTGCATGCGCTCGGCTGCGCGCCGCTCGATGTCGCAAGGAATCGTTACTCCGCCGGAAAGCCGTCCGCGCGCTAGTCAGAACACTTGCACAGGCCATCCCTGAAACCCTGCAGCTGCGCGAGGTTCAGGGTGGCCGTGTCGAGGGCGCTGTTCAGGGTTTCCTGATAGTCCTCGTTGCTGCCAGAATAGCCGTAATTCTCCGCCTGGCCCCGGCTCGTTTCCTGCCAGCACGCCTTTCCAGAAGGTGACTCCAGGCGCCCCGTAATTGCAATCGTTGCCTGGTAGCTGGATCGATGCCAGATGCTCTCCGTGGTATGCAGCGCATCGATCGACACCAGCAGCTGCGGGCCCTTGTTCTGGAAGATCACGCCGTTCTGCGTCAGCACGGTCTGCATGCCCTGCTGCACCCAAACTCCCGGGTCACTCGCGGCCGTCACGTCGGCCTTGAGCGGCTGGCTTTCGTGGACACGCACACCGAGGGTCTTGTCACTGCGCGCATCGCTCACCTGAACCTGCGAGAGGGCATTGCAGGCGAGCGCGCCGCTCAAGCCGGCGTTCTTCGGATTTTGGGTGTAGCTGAGGGGTACGGTGAGCGGATCCACGCGCGAGACCGCACAAGCTGAGACGAGGAGCGGTAGCCACACCATCAGCGTTGTTCTCTTCATGGCGGTGTCCCTGCGATTGTCCGGACATGATAGCTAAAGCTTGGCGGCGGCGGTATCGACCGCCACGTGCCGTCCTGCGCTGGCACGTCGACCGAACGATCATCGGCTGCCGCCCACGCCGCGGCGGCGGGCCCGGCGCGGCTGCCCCAGCACGCGCCCACACCGCAGGTTCCTGAGCTGATCGTGTCGTAAACCGGCGACGCGCCGTGACCCGGCGGGGGAGCGCCGGGGGCGCCTGTAAGTGTGACGCGGTTCACTCGCGCGGGACGCGTCGCAGCTCAATCTGAGAGCCCGTAACACGATGTAAAAGGAGATAGCAATTAGCTTATTCAGGTGAATATCCGCTCGCAGATCACCATCCTCATTGCCGGCGTCTTCGTGATCCTCGGCGTGGCCGCAATCATGGTCGGCCAGCTCGTGATCATGCCGAGTTTCGCCGAGCTTGAGCGGGCGGATGCCCGCACGGCGATGCGTCGCATCGACTACGCGCTCGGCCAGACGCTGGAACAGGTTGCCGTGGCCGCGGTGGACTGGGGCAATTGGGCCGACACCTATCACTTCGCCGAGGATCGCAACCCCACGTTCGTCCGCGCCAACATAACCGGCGTGGCGCTCCGGCAGCTCGACGTCAATGTCCTGATGATCATCGACCGGGCGGGCGACGTCATCCTCGCCAGGGACACCGACCTCAGGTCCGAGCTGCCGCTGAACCTGGATCTCACCGCGCTGCGCTCGCTGCCGGCGCAGTTTCCATGGCGCGAGCAGCTGCGCGCCGGGCGTCCGGCCCGCGGACTGCTGCAGACGAGCCGCGGCATCCTGATACTCGCCGAATCGCCCGTGCTCGATGGCACCGGCGCTGGCCCGGCACGCGGCATGGTGGTCATGGGGCGCTTACTGACGCCGGAAGTGATCAAGGTCATCGCGGCGCAGGCCCAGGCCGACCTGACCCTGCTGCCGCCCGCGGCCAGTGCGCAGCCTGAGACCATCGAGGACACCGGGCGGCTCACACGCGTCTACCGCACCTTTCACGACGTGTACGGCAAGCCGATCATGACGCTGCGCGTCGATGTCCCGCGGGAGGTCTCGCTGCGAGGCAAGGCGGCGGTGAAGGTCGCTGCGCTGTGCCTGTTCACGGCCGTCGTGGTGGTGCTGATCCTGCTCGTCGCGGTGCTCAACCGCGTGATTCTCGACCCGCTGGCGGCGATTACCCGCCACGCCGTGACGATCGGCGAAGGCAAGGATCTCACCACGCGACTGAACCTTGCGCGCCGCGATGAGATGGGTGTGCTGGCGCGTGAGTTCGACCGCATGGTCGAGCGCGTGGCCGAGTCACGCATGCAGCTGGTCGATCAGTCCTTCCAGGCGGGCTTCGCGGAACTGGCCAAGGGCGTGCTGCACAATCTCGGCAATGCGATGACGCCGATCGGTGTGCGCCTGGCGAACCTGGCGGAGCGGCTGCGACGCACACCCGCAGGGGATGCGGACCTAGCGGTGGCGGAACTGCAGGCCGGAGCGGGCGATGCGGCACGCAGCGCCGACCTCGAGGAGTTTCTGCGGCTGGCCGCCAAGGAACTCGCCGCCACAGTGCGCCTGGCGCAGGAGGATGTGGCGGTGATGACCCGCCAGACGACCCTGGTGCAGGCGACGCTGGCGGAGCAGATGCGTTCCACTCGCAACGAACACGTGATTGAACCGGTGCGTCTCACGGAACTGGTGTCGCAGTCGCTGGAAATCGTGCCGGACGCCTGCCGGCAACGCTTGCGGATCGACACTGACGAGACGCTCAAGCGTGTCGGGGCGGTGCGCGTGGCGCGCACGGTGCTGCGGCTGATCCTGCAGAATCTCATCATCAACGCCGCCGACGCCGTGCGCGATGCCGGCAAGGAGCGCGGCGTATTGCGCCTCAGCGCCGAAATCGTGCGCGAGGACGACATGCAGCAGCTGCACCTGCAGTGCCGGGACGATGGCGTCGGCATTGCCCCGCAGCACCTCACACGCGTCTTCGAAAAAGGTTTCTCCACCAAGTCCCCGGAAACCAACCATGGCATCGGCCTGCACTGGTGCGCCAACGCGATCAGCGCGCTCGGCGGCCGCATCTGGGCGGCCAGCGATGGGCCCGGTCATGGGGCCTCGATGCATCTGCTCGTACCGCTGGGTGCCCGTGAACCCGCCTCGCTCGTCGGGGCTGCCTGAGGTCATTATGGCTGATCCAAATTCAACCCCGATCCGCGTGCTGGTCGTCGACGATGAGGCTGAGGTGCGCGACGCGTACCGCCAGATCCTCCTCGAGAACGAAGTGACCCAGGAGATGGTCGGCTTTCGCGAACTGCGCAGCCGGCTGTTCCGCAAGGATCCCGCCGATACCGCGCGCGAGCGCTCGCCGGCGCGCGCCGCGGGTTTCGAGCCGGTGTTCTGCGACAGTGCGGAGGCCGCGGTGACGGCGGTCAAGGAGAGCCTGGCGCGCAACGAGCCGTTCGCGGTCGTGTTCCTCGACATGCGCATGCCCCCCGGACGCGACGGGGCGTGGGCCGCGACCCGGATCCGCGAGCTGGACCCGGCGGTCGAGATCGTCATCTGCACCGCCTACTCAGACGTCGATCCGTGCGAGATCGGCGGGATGGCGCCGCCGGAGGACAAGCTGTCCTACCTGCAGAAGCCGTTTCATCCGCACGAAATCCGGCAGCTCACCATCGGATTGAGCAGCAAGTGGCGCGCCGAGCGCCGCATCGTGAAGCTGGCGTACTTCGATACGCTCACCGGACTGCCGAACCGTGAGCAGTCACGCAACCGCCTCGTCGGCGCCCTGCAGGCCGCCAAGGACAACCAGCGTACCCTCGCGGTGCTCTACCTCGATCTGGATAATTTCAAGCGCGTCAACGATACGCTCGGGCACGCGGTCGGCGACGAGCTGCTGTGCGTGGTGGCGGAGCGTCTGCGCAGCTCGCTGCGCTACGGCGGCGAGGCGGGGCCGGCGGGCAGTGCCGACAGCGCCCGCCCCGGGGATCTCGCGCGCCTGGGCGGCGATGAGTTCCTGGTGCTGCTGCCAAACCTGCGTAACGCCGACGATGCGGGCGCGGTCGCCGAACGGCTGATCGCGGCGCTACGCGAGCCGGTGCAGCTCGCCATGAATTCCCTCGTCGTCACGCCGAGCGTCGGGATCGCGTTGTTCCCGCGCGACGGCTCCGACGCCGAGACGCTGCTGCGCAACGCGGACCTCGCGATGTACTTCGCCAAGCGTCGCACGCCGGGGACCTACGCCTTCTTTGACGTCGCGATGAATGCGACCGCGCTGCACCGTTTCACCATCGAGGAGCAGCTGCGTGGCGCGCTCGAGCGCCGGGAGTTCTCGCTCCAGTATCAGCCACAGTTCGACGTGCGTACCGGCACGGTCTCCGGGATGGAGGCGCTGCTGCGCTGGAACAGCGCCGAGCTTGGTGCGATAAGCCCGGTCGAGTTCATCCCGGTGGCCGAGGAGACCGGCCTGATTCACGCCATTGGCAAGTGGGTGCTGCACACCGCGTGCGCCCAGGCGCGCATCTGGCGTGACGAGGGACTGCCGTTCCAGAGAATCGCGGTCAACGTCTCGGGCCGGCAATTTGCGCTCGCCGAGTATCCGGCAGAAGTGGCGGCCATCCTCCAGGCGACCGGGCTTGAGCCCTCCGCGCTCGAGCTTGAGATCACCGAGTCGGTCGTCATGGCCGACGAGGTGTGGGCGCAGAAGGCCATCAACGAGCTCAAGCAGCTCGGTATCTCCCTCGCCATCGACGACTTTGGCACCGGCTACTCGAGTTTCGGCCGCCTGCGGCACTTCTCGGTGGATCGGCTCAAGATCGACCGCTCGTTCGTCAGCAGCGTCACCGAATGTAACGACGATCGCGCCATCGCGGCCGCCATCATCGCCATGTCGCGCTCGCTGCGCATCAACGTGACCGCCGAGGGCGTGGAGAACTTCCCGCAGCTCGCGTTTCTGCAGGAGCAGGAGTGCCAGGACGCGCAGGGCTTTCTGCTCAGCCGGCCGCTGGTGCCGGAGGCGGCGAGCGAGTTGCTGCGACGGGTGAACGACGCGAGCGACGAATCGCGCACGCAGCGCCTGAAGGTCATCATCGGCTAGCCCGCGGCCGGCTCCGGCGCCGGGCCCCTGACATGGCCGCCGCCGCGGCGGGGATTCCGCGTAGAATCGGGCGGGCTCTCGTGCTTGCCGTGAATCCCGGCCTATGAAGACCGCGCTCGCCGATTTCATCAGGGACACGCCCGCGGGGCGCGAGGCGGATGCCATCCTGCGCAGCTGTGTGCACTGCGGCTTCTGCCTCCCCGCCTGTCCCACCTACCAGCTGCTCGGCGACGAACTCGACAGTCCGCGCGGGCGCATCTACCTCATGAAGCAGGTGCTGGAGGGGCAGCCCGTCACGGCCAGCACGCAGCTGCACCTGGATCGCTGTCTCGGCTGCCGCGCCTGCGAGAGTGCCTGCCCCTCGGGGGTGCAGTACGGGCGTCTGCTGGAGCTCGGGCGGGCGGTGACCGATGCGCACGTGCCGCGCGCCGCGCTGCCGGCGACGAAGCGCTACCTGCTGGGCAAGATCGTGCCGCACGCGCGTCGCGCCGGCGCCTTCCTCGGCGTGGGCCGAGCGCTGCGGCCGCTGTTGCCGCGGGCGCTCAGGGCCCAGGTGCCGGCGCCGCCAGCGCCGGCGACCGCTACGGCCCTGGCGTGGCCGGCCCCGCGCCACGCGCGCCGCGTCGCCATCCTCGCCGGCTGCGTGCAGCCGACGCTCGGCGCGGGCATCAATCCTGCCGCCGCCCGTGTGCTCGACCGGCTCGGGATCTCCGCAGTTACTGCCGCCGGAGTCGGCTGTTGTGGCGCGGTGACGCTGCACCTGAGTGATGAAGAGGCCACGATCGCGCAGCTGCGCCATAACATCGATGCGCTGTGGCCCGCCGTCGAGGCGGGCGTCGAGGCGATCGTCGTGACCTCGAGCGCCTGCACGTCGATGCTGGCTGATTACGGCCGCCTGCTGGGGCAGGACGCCGCCTATGCCCCGCGTGCGGCGCGCATCAGTGCGCTGGCGCGCGATGTCTCGCAGGTGGTGGCCGGCGAGGCTTCCCTCCTCAGGGGGCTCCTGCAGCAAGCGCGTGCCAACCTGCCAGCAACAGCTACTGGCACCAGGGTCGCCTTTCAGGCGCCCTGCAGCCTGCAGCACGCACTGCGACTCGGCGGCGTGATCGAGCCGCTGCTACTGGCCGCGGGCTTTACACTCACGCCGGTGAGCGATGGGCAGCGCTGCTGCGGTTCTGCCGGCACTTACTCGATCCTGCAGCCGCAGCTGTCGCAGCAACTGCTGCACTCCAAGGTGGCGGCGCTGGAGAGCGGCACTCCGGACCTAATCGCCACCGCCAACATCGGCTGCCTGCACCATATCCGCAGCGCCGCCTCCGTGCCGGTGCGTCACTGGATCGAGCTGCTCGCCGAAAGACTGCCGCGTGACTGACCAATGGGGCGAGCGCATGCCGCGCTCGGTCGGTTTGCTGCAGACGGTTGCCGTATCGGTGGGGGTCGCGATCGGCAGCGGGATCTTCCGCGTCCCCGCCACCGTCGCCTCCCAGCTGCAGGCGCCCGGCGCCATCCTCGTGTGCTGGGTGCTCGGTGGCATCATTGCCCTGTGCGGCGCGCTCTCGGTAGCGGAGCTGGCCGGCGCGATGCCGCGCTCGGGGGGCATATTCGCGTACCTGCTCGAGGCCTACGGTCCGCTGCCTGCGTTCCTGTTCGGCTGGACCGAACTCGTCGTCATCCGTGCCGCTGCGCTCGGCGCTATCGCCACGATCTTTGCCGAGTACCTGGGCTACTTCTGGCCGCTCACCCCTGCGCAGGTGCGTCACGTCGCTGCGCTCGCGATCGTGCTCATCGGCGCGATCAACTACCTCGGCGTGCAGCGCGCCGCGGTGTTGCAGAGCATCACCACCGCGCTCAAGTACGGCGCGCTGCTGGCGCTCGGCCTGCTGGCCTTCACCGCAACGGGCGGCAGCGGCGCGCACTTCACGCCTGCCTGGGGCGGCGGGATCTCCCTGTCACTCCTGGCGACGGCCCTGATTCCGGTGCTGTGGACCTACGACGGCTGGGCGGACCCGGCCACCATGGCCGGCGAGATCAGCGATCCGCAGCGCAACCTGCCCCGGGCCCTGATCGCAGGAGCGCTGTGCGTCATGTTGGTTTACCTCGTCGTCAACGTCGGCTTCCTGTACGCGCTGGCGCCTACGCAGATGGCAGGCTCGAGGCTCATCGCCGCCAGCGTGGCCGGGCGCATCCCGCTGCTGGGTAACGCCGGGGCGGCCGTGATCGCCGCCGCGGTGGTGGTGGCGGCCTTCAGCGGGCTCAACGCCTCGATGATGACCGGTTCGCGCGTGTTCTTCGCGATGGCGGACCGCGGGCTGTTCTTCCAGGCGGCCGCGCGTGTCTCGCCGCGCTTCCAGAGCCCGTCGGTGGCGATCTGGCTGGCCACGGCGCTGGGTGTCGTGTATGTGCTGGCCAATGACTTCGCGCAGCTCGCCGACAAGTTCGTCCTCGGCATCTGGCCCTTCTATGCGCTCATGGTCGCCGCGGTGCTGGTGCTGCGCCGGACGCGCCCGGACCTGCCCCGTCCCTACCGCGTCTGGGGTTATCCGGTGGTGCCGGTCGTGTTCCTCTTGGCCTCGGTGCTCATGGTGCTGAACGCGCTCGTGACCGCGCCGGCAGACACCGGCGCCACCTTCGCCCTCATTCTCGCCGGCATACCCATGTACTGGCTTTGGGCCCGATTCGGCCGCCCGCGTTAGACCTGGCGCTGGCGGCCCGAATTCTTCGCCAGGGTGCTCCATTAAACCCTGGCGTCCGGGAGTCTGACGCTGCGCCTTCGCCTGGCCCGCGGCCACCAGCGGTGCGGCGCGCAAAGCACGCGTTGCGCTTCGTATAAGATAGCCCGCCTCACGAAGGATCCCATGAGCTCGCCCCAGGCCGGCAAAAGCGCATTCGTTTTCGTCTTCATCACCGTGCTGGTGGATTCGATCGGCTTCGGCATCATCCTGCCGGTGCTGCCGCGGCTGATCATGCAGCTCACCGGGGTCAGCATCGACCAGGCCGCGGAGTACGGCGGCGGCCTGTCGTTCGTGTACGCGCTGATGCAGTTCTTCTGCGCCCCGATTCTCGGCAACCTGAGCGATGCCTTCGGGCGCCGCCCGGTATTACTGTTCGCGCTGCTGGCGCTCGGCTGCGACTACTTCATCATGGGCTTCGCGCCCACGATCGGCTGGCTGTTCGTCGGCCGACTGATCGCCGGCATCGCGGGCGCATCCTTCACCCCCGCGTATGCCTACGTGGCCGACATCACCGAGCCGGCCAAGCGGGCGCAGAGCTTCGGCTTGATGGGCGCCGCTTTCGGGGGTGGTTTCATCCTCGGGCCGGCCATTGGCGGCCTGCTGGGGAACCTGAGCCCGCGTGCGCCGTTCTTCGTGGCCGGCGCGATTGCATTGACCAACTCCGCCTTCGGCTACTTCGCGCTGCCGGAGTCGCTGCCGCTCGCGGCGCGGCGCGCCTTTCACTGGGCGCGCGCCAATCCCCTCGGCACGCTCGCCCAGGTGCGCAAGTATCCGGTGGTGACCTGGCTGCTGGCGGCGCTGTTCCTGTGGCAGCTCGGGCACCAGGTGCTGCCGAGCATCTGGGCGTTCTACACCATCTCCAAGTTCAACTGGACCAGTGCCCAGGTGGGCTACTCACTCGCCTGGGTCGGCATGGTCATGGCGATCGCGCAGGGCCTGCTGACGCGCGTGCTGATCCCGTGGCTCGGTGGCGAGCGCCGCGCCGCGCTCGCCGGCATGGCGGCCGCCGTCGTGGCCTATCTCGGCTATGCCTTCGCCACCCAGGGCTGGATGATGTACGTGGTGTCGCTGAGCACCTTCATCTTCGCGCTCAGCTACCCCTCCATGAACGCCATCGCCTCGCAGCACACACCCGCGAACGCGCAGGGGGAGCTGCAGGGAGCGGTGGCGTGTCTCTACAGTCTGAGCGCCATTCTCGGGCCGCCGCTGATGACGCAGGTTTTCGCCCGCTTCTCGAGTCCCACGGCGCGGGTCCACTTTCCCGGCGCCCCGTTCCTGGTGGCCGCGCTGCTCAGCGTCGGCTGCGCCGCGCTGTTCGTGCACGCACTGCGCATGTCCCCGGTGACTGCGGTGGCGCAACTGCCGGTGCAACCTGACAAAGGATGAGGCGTGCCGCTTAACCTCCAGGCGCGCTGCGTGTGGGGCCTGCTCGTGCTGGCAGGCTCAGGCCTCGCCACCGCCCCGGCAGCCGCGCCGCCGCTGCCGCCAATCCGGCACGTCTTCATTGTCATGCTGGAAAATCAGTCCTACGAGACAACCTTCGCGGCGAACTCTGCGACGCCCTATCTGGCACGCACGCTGGCGGCCCAGGGCGCCCTGCTCACGCACTATTTCGGTGTCGGGCACTACAGCCTGGACAACTACCTCGCACTGCTGAGCGGCCAGGCGCCCAACGACGAGACGCAGCAGGACTGCCTGGTGTTCAGCGAGTTCCGTGCGACCGCGGGCCCCGACGCGAACGGCCAGCTGCCCGGCAGCGGCTGCGTCTATCCGCCGTCGGTGCGCGCGCTGCCCGACCAGCTCGAGGCCGCGGGCCTTACCTGGAAGGCCTACATGGAGGACATGGGCAACAACCCGGCGCGCGAGGCCCCGACCTGCGGCCACGTGCCGGTGGGTGCGGCGGAGACCACCGATGCGGCTCAGATCGGCGACCAGTACGCCACCAAGCACAATCCCTTCGTCTATTTTCACTCCATCATCGATGACCAGGGGCGCTGCGACGCGCACGTGGTGAATCTCACGCAACTGCCCCAGGACCTCGGCAGCGCCGCCACGACGGCGAACTACGTATTCATCACCCCAAACCTGTGCCACGACGGACACGATGATCCCTGCGTCGACGGCCGGCACGGCGGGCTGCGGGCCGTGAACGAGTTTCTGCGCGAGTGGGTGCCACGCATCCAGAAATCCGCCGCCTTTCGCGCCGACGGCATGCTGCTCATCACCTTTGACGAAGCCGGCACCCTCGGTCAGGTGGGCTCCATGGCCTGTTGCGGCGCGCAGCCCTTGCCGGGCGCGCGCTTTCCACCCGGCCTCAACGGCCCGGGCGGCGGCCGCATCGGCGCGCTGGTGCTGTCGCGCTTCGTGAAAGCGGGGACCGTCTCAAGCGTGCCCTACAATCACTACTCGACGCTGCGCACCGTGGAGGCGATCTTCGGGCTCGAGCCGCTGGGTTACGCCGCCGCGCCCGACACGCGCGCCTTCGGCAGCGACGTGTTCAGCGCCGCCGTGCCACGTCCACCCGTTCGATAAGATCGCTCACGATCGGGTTCGAGGTCCGCAGCAGCGGCCCGAAGAAGGTCTGCACCGGGGAGAAGCTGACTTCCCTGCCGAAGCGCCCCGGATCGCGCAGCGTGAGCGTGACGCGCTGCGGATTGCTCATGCCCGCAAAGCTGATATTGATGATGTTGCCCAGCGCAATGCGCTCCTCCTCCGTGCCGAAACGCACGCGCAGCGCATCCCCTTCGTCGTACACCGCATCGGCTAGATCGAACACCAGTCGTCGCATGATGAACCAGCCGAGGGCGAGCAGGGCCACGGGCATCACGAACACGAACGGGGGGACGGACTTGGCCCCACGCCCGCCGGAGGTGAAGCCGATGACGAGGATGAGGCCAATGATCCCGAACCAGAAGAACGGGAAGATGCGCTTCATGAAGAACGTGTTGCGCGAGGAGATGCGCTTGCCGAATTCCGGTCCTGACACTCAGCCTCCCGATTGCGGCGCCGCTCCCGGCGGCGTGAGCGGCGCGCCCGGGGCCGCCTGCCCGGGCTCGTCGAGCTTGTCCCCGAGCAGCCGCCGCACGGCAACGTAGCACACCGGGATCAGCAGCACCCCGAGCACCGCGGCGCTCAGCATGCCGCCGACGACGCCGGTGCCGATCGCGTGGCGCGCGTTGGCACCCGCGCCGCTGGAGACCACCATCGGGGACACCCCGAGGATGAAGGCGAACGAGGTCATCAGAATCGGCCGGAAGCGCAGGCGTGCCGCCTCCAGCACCGCCTGGTGCAGGCTCTTGCCCGAGCGCTGCTGTTCGACTGCGAACTCGACGATCAGGATGGCGTTCTTGGCGGTCAGTCCGATGATCGTGATGAGGCCGACCTTGAAGAACACATCGTTGGGAAGCCCGCGCAGGTGCGCTGCCACTGCCGAGCCGATGAGGCCCGCGGGCACCGCCATCAGCACCGCCGCGGGAATGCTCCAGCTCTCATACAGCGCTGCCAGGCACAGGTACACGATCAGAATGGAGAGCGCGAACAGCATCGGCGCCTGCGCGCCGGAGAGGATCTCCTGCAGCGACTGTCCGGCCCAGTCGTTGCCGAAGCCGTGCGGCAGATCGTGCGCCACGATCGACTGCATCTCCTGCATGGCCTCCCCGGAGCTCTTGCCGGGCGCATTGCTGCCGGTGATCTCGACCGCGGGGTAGCCGTTATAGCGCGTCAGGGCCGGGGCGCCGACGGCCCAGTCCGCGCGCACGAAGTTCGCCAGCGGAACCATGGCTCCGTTGGCGCCGAGTGCGTAGAAGTGCCCGAGCGCATCGGGTGTCATGCGGTAGCGGGCATCCGCCTGCAGCAGCACGCGCAGCACGCGTCCCTGGTAGATGAAGTCGTTGGCGTACACCGGCGCCAGCATCAGCTGCAGCGCGGTGTAGACATCACTGGCCGACAGTCCCATCGACTGCGCCTGGACCCGATCGACCGTCAGGTTCAACTGCGGCGAGGGCGAGAGCAGGTTGGCCCGTACGCTGGTCAGGGATGCGTTGTGGGCGGCCTTCTCGAGCACGGTGGCTTGGGCGCTGGTGAGGGCTTCCCGGCCAAGGCCGGCGCGATCCTCCAGATAGAAATCGAACCCCCCGAACGCGCCCAGGCCACGGATCGTCGGCAGGTTGATCACGAAGGCGCGCGCATCGTGGATCTCGCGCGCGAAGCTCATGTTGGCCCAGCGGATCAGCTCCCCGGCCGTCTGCTTGCGCTCATCCCAGGGCTTGAGGTGAACGAAGGCGCGACCGGCATTCTCGCCGTTGCCGGTGAAGCTCGAACCGACGATGATGAAGACGTTCGCCACGGCCGGGTTGGACGTGAGGATCGCGCTGATCCGCTGCATCACCTGGCGGGTGCGCGGCAGCGTCGCACCGGCGGGCAGCTGCACATCCACCAGCATGTAACCCTGGTCCTCATCCGGCACGAAGCTGCCCGGCAGCTTCAGCAGCAGGAAGGCACCCAGCGCCAGCATGACGGCAAAGGCCGCCATCCAGCGCGGCACGTGGCTCACGGACTGGAACACGCGGTGCACGTAGGACTCGCGCACGCGCTCATAGGCACGGTTGAACCAGTTGAAGAAGAAGTTGCCGCGCAGATGCTCGGGCGTCAGCAGCGAGGCACACAGCGCCGGGGTAAAGGAGAGTGCCAGGAACGCCGAGAATGCCATCGAGAGGGCGATGGTGAGTGCGAACTGCCGATAGATGACGCCGGTGCTGCCGCTTTGCAGCGCGCTCGGAATGAACACCGCCGCGAGCACCGAGGTGATCGCGACGATGGCGCCGGTGATCTGGCGCATCGCCTTGCGCGTGGCTTCCTTGGGGCTCAGGTGCTCCTCGCGCATGAGCCGCTCGACGGCCTCGACGACGACGATCGCGTCGTCCACCACGATGCCGATCGCGAGCACCATGGCGAACAGCGACA
>Ga0209811_10000375_pt1 | contig 19540 bp, 18 predicted proteins | sample Coa_R1_6_FD_187161 | JGI IMG/M metagenome (GOLD analysis project Ga0209811, IMG submission 187161) | Surface soil microbial communities from Centralia Pennsylvania, which are recovering from an underground coalmine fire. - Coalmine... | ecosystem: Environmental > Terrestrial > Soil >... | reverse complement strand
CCTGCGCACGTTCTTCGGCAGCGGAATGTCGTGCTTCGCGTCCGTGCCGACCCACTCCGGCGTCAGCTTCAACGCCCACACTTCGGCCGACCCGAAGTGCTCGATGACGTTCGGGCAGGTGTGCGTATCCCTGCAACGGTCGAGAATGCCGCGCGTCGGCAGATGGCGCACGTGATCGGGATAGTCGCCCCACCACTGCGGGCCTTCGCTGCCCGCCTGGTAGAGCTCCAGCACGCCGTCGGGCTGCGCCCAGCGGAAGTTCAGCGCGATGCGCCGGCCCGCGATGATCGGCCACATGCCGTCGTGCACGCGGCGGCGCGCCTCGTCCTGGTTGAAGCCGAGGTGGAGCCAGCCTCTGAGGAAATTGCCCGATTGCGATACGCCGCGCCCGATACTCGCGTTGATGCGGCCGCCCACGGGGTTCAGCGTCCCGGAATCGTCCTTGAATCCGTACTTGAAGAAGGACCCGACGTCCCGCCATGCGGCGAAACCGACGCCGAGAACGTAAGGATCCTTGGCGGTATACACCACCTGGTAGAGTTTTCGGGGATCGAATCCGCCGTTGAGGCAGATCTGCACCGGCAGGGTCGTCAGCGCTACGGGCGCAGCGAACGTGCCGCCGCCGCAGAACTTCCAGTCGGTGCTCGGGATCGCGACCTCTCCGGTGACCACGCCTTCCATGGTCTCGTGATCGCGCGACACCAGCGTCGCTTTCGTCGTGTCCAGACTCGCCGGCAGATACGGCACGGGGTTCGTCTGCACGATCAACGCCTGCGCGCCAAGGCCGCTGCGGTTGACGATTCGCCCGAACACAAGTCCCGTCACCGCTGAGCCGTCATGGTTCTTCGCAACGGGAACCTGGACGAAGTGCCTGCCCCCGACCAGTTCCGTCGCGCGAACGGCGGTGCCGTTGGCGGCGTTGATGGCGGAGTTGTCGCCTTGCCACGCGCTTGCCAATCCCACGTCGCCGAAATTGCGCTCCGCGACCGCGATGGTCAGCGGTGAGCCGCGATTCGGAACGTCGTGCCACATCAGGCCGCTGATCTTTGCCGGGTCGACGGGCAGGGTCAGTACCCAGGAAGCGACGTACCTGACCTTGCCGTCCGCGTCCTTGCCCAACTCGATGTCCTGGATGATTCCGTTCAGCGGATCGCGCGGGCTCAACTCGCCGAAAGCCCGACCGGAAATCTGCTGGTATGCGATCGTTTGGCCGGTAGCGGTCGCGAGCGGTTGTGTGTCGTCGATGACGATCTTCGTGACGCGAGCTTCGGCGGGGGGCGTCGACGCAAGGAAGGCCGCGAGCGCAGCGGTCGACGCGAGGCCATGCAGTTTATTCAGCAAAGGGGATGACATGCTGGAGTTCTCCTATAAGGGTTGAGATCCCGACTCCAAATCGCGGATTCGGCCGCTTTGATTTGCATTTGGGTTGTTCGCCATGGAGGAACGGCGACGCTCCGAATCCGACGCGCGCATGATACATTCATCCGGTGTGTGGGAGATATAGTCAGATGGGAGATTCCAAATATGAAATGGCTTGCGCATGATGGCGGCCTGCGCGCGTTCGCTGCGGCGTTCTTCGTTCTTGCGGCGACGGTCATGACCGGTGCCGCGGCGCAGCAAAAAACCGTCGTCGTGCTCGGTACCGCGACGCAGGGCGGCGGTTTCCAGATCTACGGCGCCGCGTACGCGGACGCGCTCAACGCTGCGGACCCGACCCTCGTCGTGGAGCAGCGCAGCACCAAGGGCAGCACCGAGAACGCGCCGCTCCTCGCGGCAGGCAAGATCGACATCGGCCTGCTGACGGGCGAGGTGACCTACGAGGCGCTCGCCGGCATCGGCCAAGCGCCCGCGGACCTGAAGATCGTCAACGCGATGTACCCGAACTCGGGGATGTTCATGGTGCGCGGGGACAGTCCCTACCGCAGCATCGCCGACCTGAAAGGCCAGCCGATCGCCTGGGGCGCGGCCGGATCGGGATTCGTGGTGCTGGCGCGCTACGTGTTCGACGCGCTGGGAATGGACATCGGCAAGGACTTCTCGCCGATCTTCTCGCAGAGCGCGGGGGACGGTCCGAAGATGGTGCTCGACGGCCGCGCCGCCGCGCAATGGGGTGGCGGCGTGGGCTGGCCGGGGTTCGTCGCGATAGCGAACGGGCCCGCGGGCGCGCGCTTCATCACGCCGACTCCCGATGAGCTGAAGCGCATCGTCGCGAAATATCCCTTCATCAAGCCGGTCACGCTGCCCGCGGGCGCGTACAAGGGGCAGGACGGTCCGGTGAACGCGGTCGGCTCCTGGTCGCTGGTCCTCGCGCGCGCCTCGCTGCCGGACGAAGCCGCCTACAAGCTCGCCCGTGCGCTCCACAAGGCCGAAGGCGCCCTCGGCGCGAAGCTCGCGCAGGCCAGGGAATCGACGCTCGCCAACACGCTCGCCGCCGCCCCGCGGCAGGACCTGATCCACCCGGGCGCGCTGCGTTACATGCGCGAAGCGGGAATATTGCGCTAGCGCGAAAGAGCCCGGACGCGATTACCGATTACAATCCGGAGGACTCGACCCGGGGGAGGGCCGGTCGGGACGCTCTAACAATCGACGAGGAGTGAACCATGAAGGATCGCTTGCGCCTGACCGTATCCCGCCTGTTCGCGGCCTCCCTGCTCGGTGCCGCGCTGGGCTGCGGATCCGCGTACGCCGAAATAGTCGGTACCGACGAGGCTGCCGCCTCCATGGAGCCGGCCGCCCCGGACGCCGACCGGGAAAAGCTCCGCGCTTTCATGGAGCGTCCCGAGGTCGCGAAGCAATTGCAGAAGATGGGCGTGTCGCCCGAGGAAGCCAAGGCGCGCGTCGGCGCGATGAGCGATGCGGAAGTCCGCATGGTCGCCGGCAAGCTGGACCTGCTTCCCGCCGGCGGAAGAATCAGCAACACCGAGCTCGTCATCATCATCCTGCTCGCGGTCATCCTGCTGGTCATCATTCTCTGAGCGGAGAGGGGGAGCGATGAAAACCGCGGCCAGGCTTTCGGCTGCAGCCCTCGTCCTCGTGACGGCCCTCGCGGGCGCGCAGGAATACCCGGCGAAGGCGATCCGCATCATCGTTCCCCTCACGCCGGGCTCGGGCGCCGATATCGCCGGCCGCATCGTCGCCAAGCACATGAGCGACGCCTTCAAGCAGCCGGTGCTGGTGGAGAACCGTCCCGGCGCGGGCGGGATCATCGGCACGCAGGCGATGCTCAACGCGGAAGCCGACGGCTACATGCTCATGGTGCAGTCGGCCTCGCACGCGGCGAACCCGGCGATTTACAAGAGCCTGCCCTACGATCCGCTGAAGGACATCGTCGACGTCGCGATGCTGGGCATGACGCCCTACGTGATGGTCACGGCGAAGGGGGGCGCGTATCCGACGCTCAAGTCGCTGATCGACGCGGCGAAGGCGCAGCCCGGGCACATTCCCTTCGCCTCAGCCGGCGTGGGCACCTCGACCCACATGGCGGCGGAATACGTCGCGCAGGTCGCGGGCATCAAGATGCTGAACATCCCGTACAAGGGCTCGCCCGAGGCGATCCAGGACACCATCGCCGGGCGCACCTCGTTCTACATGGCGCCGCTCGACGCGGTGATCGGACACCTCAAGGAAGGCAAGCTCGCCGCCTTCGGCGTTTCCACCTCGAAACGCGCCGAGATCGTGCCCGACATCCCCACGCTCGCCGAAGCGGGCCTCGCGAACTACGACCTCGCGCTGTGGTTCGGCATGTGGGCGCGCGCGGGAACGCCCGCCGCGGTCGTGCAGAAGCTGAACGCCCAGGTCAACGCCGTCGTTCAGGGCAAGGAAGTGCGCGAGCAGTTCGGCAGGATCGGCATCGCGCCCGCGCCGATGAGCACCGAGGAATTCGCGAAGTTCGTGCGCGAGCAGATGGGCACATTCCGCAGGATCGCGCGCGAGGCGAACATCCCGCAACAGTAGGCGCGCCCGCCGTCAGGGCGCGTCGCGGTTACGCCACTGCACGAGCAGCGCGACGCACGACGCGCCGACTGCGATCGCGCACACCGCGGTCCATCCCCAGTGCGCGAGCGCCGTGCTCGCGAGAAACGCTCCCACCGCGTTGCCGCCCCAGATGTGTGCGCCGAACACCGTGTTGAAGCGGCTGCGCGCTTCGGGCGCCACCGCGGTGATGAGCGTCTGGTTGGCGACGATCGCCGAGCGCAGCCCCGAGTCGAGCAATACGGCGCCCACGATCACCGCGGCGACCCAGAGCGGCGCGAAAGCGAGCACGACGTAGGCGGCGAGCACCAGGACCACGCCCGCGGTCACGACGGGAAATCCTCCGTGGCGGTCGGTCCAGCGTCCCGCGGGCTGGGACACGAGGATCCCTGCGGCGCCGGGGATCGCGAGCAGACCCGTCTGCGCCGGGCCGAAGCCGTGGAGCGCGAGCATCATCGGAGCGACCGTCGCCCAGAAGCCTCCGTAGGAGATGCCCAGGAGGAACTGGATGGTCGACGCGCGCCGCAGCGTCGCGTTGTCGCGCAGGAATCCGAAGAGCGAGCCGATCAGCCGGAAGTAGCCGAGCCGGGTTTTCGAAGGCATCGAAGGCAGCCACAGGACGAGCGCCGGGGCGAGCGTGGCGAGCATGACGGCCGCGCAGACGTAGGTCCAGCGCCAGCCGAGAAACTGGGCGATGAGGCCGCCCGACAGCCGGCCGAACAGGATGCCGAGGAACAGGCAGGCGAGCAGCGCGCCCATCACGCGCCCGCGCTTCTCCGGCGGAGCGAGCTCCGCGGTCAGCGGGATCACGACCTGGGCGAAGCCCGAGGTGATGCCGACGACGAGGCTCGCGGCGATGAGCGCGGGCAGCGTGGGCGCCGCCGCCATCGCGAGCAGCGCGACGATCAGCACGCTGATCTCGATGAGGATCAGGCGGCGCTTGTCGATGCGGTCGCCGAGCGGGACGATGAGGCAGGTGCCGGCGAGAAAGCCGCCGAAGGTGAGCGTCGCCACCCAGCCGACCGCCGCCGCGTCCGCATGGAACTCCGCCGCGAAGGCGGCGAGCATCGGCGTCTGGTAGTGGATGGTTCCGGCGCCCGCGAACACCGAGACCGTGAGGAGGACCATCATCTTGTTGTCGAGAACGCGGGGAGAACTCACGATGGGTCGACTCTAAAGGATAGAATCGGCCTTTGCACGTCGCCGGAGGGATCTTGGGCCTTCGTCTTCGCCGTCTCGCGCTCGCCGCTTCGCTCGCGCTCGGTCTGGTGCCCAACGCCTTCGCCCAGCCGGTCGAGCCCGTGTACTCCATCGCGAAGAAGGAGAAGCAACCGTTCCTCGACACGCTCAAGGACCTGGTCTCGATCGAGACGGGCACCCGCGACCTCGAGGGCCTGGAGAAGGCCGCCTACCTGATCGCCGGACGCCTGCAGGCGCTGGGCGGCAAGGTCGAGCTGGTCGACCCCACTGCGGATGCCTACCGCATGGCCGACACGCCCGAGAAAATCGGCAAGATCGTGCACGCGCGCTTCGAGGGCAAGGGGAGCAAGCGAATCCTGCTGCTCGCGCACATGGACACGGTGTACCTGCGCGGCATGCTCGCCAAGCAGCCCTTCCGCGTCCAGGGCGACCGCGCCTACGGCCTGGGCATCACCGACGACAAGCAGGGCATCGCGCTCATCCTGCATACCCTCGCGATCCTCAAGACGATGGACTTCCGCGGCTACGGCCTGGTGACCGTGCTGATCAACGCCGACGAGGAGATGAGCTCGCCCGGCTCGCGCAAGCTGATCATCCGCGAAGGTACGCGTCACGACGCGGTGTTCTCCTGCGAGTCCACTCGCGTCGATAGCGACAAGCTCGCGCTCGCCACCGCGGGCATCGCCTCGGTGATCCTCAAGGTGAAGGGCCGCGCTTCGCACGCGGGCTCGGCCCCGGAGATGGGCCGCAACGCGCTCTACGAGCTCGCGCACCAGGTCATGCAGACGCGCGACCTGTCCGATCCATCGACCGGCCTCAAGATGAACTGGACGCTCGCGAGCGCGGGCACCAACCGCAACGTCATCCCCGCCGACGCCACGGCGACCGCCGACGTGCGCGTGCTGCGCGTCGCCGACTACGACCGCATCGAGCACGAAGTGCGAGAGCGGGTCAGGAACAAGCTGATACCGGACACGCAGGTCGACATGACGTTCGAGCGCCGGCGCCCGCCGCTCGAGGCGAACGCCGCAGCGCGCTCGCTCGGCGCCCACGCGCAGAAGCTCTACGCGGAGATCGGAAGAAAACTCGTCGTCGACGCCGTGGCCGAGGGCGGCGGCACCGACGCCGCATTCGCATCGCTCGAATCCAGGGCCGCGACTCTGGAGCGCTTCGGCCTGCAGGGCTTCGGTTCGCACTCGAACGACGCCGAGTACGTGCTGCTCGACTCGATCGAGCCGCGCCTTTACCTGCTCGCGCGCATGATCATGGATGTTTCGGAGGGAAAAACCCGATGAAGAACGTTCCCTGGATCGCCGTCGCCGCCGCGCTGGTCTGCGCACCCGCGGCCGCGCAGACGCGGCAGCCTGCGCACATGCTGGTCGGCTATCCGCCGGGAGGCGCGGTCGACGTGCTCGGGCGCATTTTCGCCGAGCCCATGGGCGAGGCGCTCGGGCGAACCGTGATCGTGGAGAACCGGCCGGGCGCGGTCGGGCAGATCGCCGCGGAGGCGCTGAAGAACGCCGCGCCCGACGGCGCCACGCTGATGGTCGCACCCGACGCGACCGTCATCTTCCGGCCGCAGACGCTGGCGAAGCCTCCCTACGATCCGCTCGTCGATTTTGCGCCGGTGGCGCACACCGGCAGGTGGAATTTCGCGCTCGCCGTGCAGGGCGAGCTGCGCCTGACGACGCTCGCCGAGTATCTCGCCTGGGTGAAGGCAGACCCCGGACGCTCGGTGTTCGCTTCCTCGGGAGCGGGCGGCTCCACGCATTTCTTCGGCGTGCTGCTCGGCCAGAGCGCCGGCATCCCGTTGCAGCAGGTGCCCTACAAGGGCGCGGGACCGGCCATTCTCGATGTCGTTGCCGGGCACATTCCCGCGACCATCCAGCCGCTCGGCACGCTGCTCGCGCAGGCGAAAGCGGGAAAGCTCGCGATCCTCGGCATGTCGGGCCGCGAGCGCACGGCGGGCGCTCCCGAGGTGCCGACGTTCGCGGAGCTCGGGCTTCCCGCGCTCACCGCCGACGCCTGGTTCGGCGTGTTTGCCCCGGCGGCGACGCCCGCCGACACGGTGAAGAAGCTGAACGCCGCCTTCGTGCAGGCGATGCGCACGCAGGCCGTGAAGGACCGGATGCGGGGCCTCGATCTGGAAGTGCACGAGATGGGCCCGGCGGAGTTCGCGGCGATCGTCCGCGCCGACTATGCCCGCTGGGGGCCGGTCATCCGCGCTTCGGGATTCAAGGGCGACGCGCCCTAGCGATCGTGCGCGCCCTCGCGATCGCGCTGCTTGTCTGCGCCTGCGGGACGGCGCTCGCCCAGGTTTATCCGTCACGGCCGGTCCGGCTGATCGTCCCCTTTCCCGCCGGAGGATCCACCGACCTCATCGGCCGCACGCTCGCGAAGAAGCTGGGCGAGGGGCTCGGCCAGCAGGTGATCGTCGAGAATCGTCCGGGCGCCGGCGGCACCATCGGCGTCGCCGCGCTCGCCAGGCTGCCGGCAGACGGATACGCGCTTGGCATGGGAACGGTGTCGACCCTCGGTATGGCGCCGGTGGTGCGCGCCGTTCCGCCGTACGACCCGCTCGCCGCGTTCGCGCCGGTAAGCCTGGTCGCAAGCGCGCCTTTCATCGTCGTGGTGAACGCCTCGGTCCCGGCGAAATCTCTCGAGGAGCTGATCGCGCTCGCGAAGGCGAAGCCCGGGCAGCTCAACTTCGCCTCCATCGGCGACGGCACCCTGCAGCACTTCGCGGGCGAGAGCTTCAAGTCGCTCGCGCATGTCGACATGGTGCACGTTCCCTACAAGGGCGTGGCGCCCGCGCTGATCGACCTGCTCGCCGGCCAGGTGCAGGTCGGCTTCGACATCCTGGCCTCGTTTCAGCTGCAGAACGTGCAGTCGGGAAAGCTGCGCGCCCTCGCAGTGCTCGGTCCCGCGCGCGTCGCGCAGCTCCCTTCGGTTCCCGTCGCGTCCGAGGCGGGGCTCGCGGGCTTCGACATCACGGCCTGGTTCGGCCTGATCGCGCCCAAGGGCACGCCCGCCGAGATCGTCGCGCGGCTCAACGCCGAGGTGCGCAAGGCAGTGGTGTCCGCGGAGCTGCGCGAGGCGATCGCGACGCAAGGCCTCGAGCCGGCGGCCGACTCGCCCCAGGAATTCGCCTCACTCATCGAAAAAGAGATGGCGCGCTGGGCGCAGGTGGTGAAGACTTCGGGGTTCAAGGCGGACTGAGGAACACGGAGGACACGGAATGAAGCAGGTGAACAGTGCCGACGGGACGAAGCTTCACTGCGAGGAAAACGGTGCAGGCACGCCCGTCCTCTTCGTGCACGAGTACGGCGGGTCCTGCCGCAGCTTCGACGGCCAGGTCGCGGCATTCCGGGCTCGCTACCGCTGCATCGTCTTCAATGCGCGCGGCTATCCGCCCTCGGAAGTGCCCGCCGCGGTCGACGCCTACTCCCAGGATCACGCGGTCGCCGACATCGCCGCGGTAATGGACGCCCTGGGCATCGAAAAGGCGCATCTCGTCGGCGTGTCGATGGGCGCGGCGTCGAGCCTGCTATACGCGCTGAAGGAACCCGGGCGCGTGCTCTCGGCGACGCTCGTCGGCATCGGCTCGGGCTCGGACGATCCGGCAGCCTTCCGCGAGACTGCGGAGGCGACCGCGAAGATGCTCGCGGAGCGCGGCATGGCGGCGCTCGCGGCGCAGATGAACCAAAGCCCGACGCGCGCGCGCCTGAAGGACAAGAACCCGGTGGAGTTCCGCCGCTTCAACGAGCAGCTGCTGTCGATGTCGCCCCTCGGCCACGCCAACACCCAGCGGGGCCTCCAGGGACGCCGGCCGCCCCTCTACGCTCACGAGAAGCGGCTCGCATCGCTTTCGCTTCCCGTCCTCGTCGTTGTCGGCGACGAGGACGCGGGCTGCCGCAAGCCGAGCGATTTTCTCAAGCGGGTGTTGCCCGACGCGCGGCTGCAGGTCTTCCCCCGGACAGGCCATTGCGTCAATCTGGAGAACCCGGACGAATTCAACCGCCTGTGTCTGGGATTCATCGAGGCGGTCACGGTCCCGAGCCACTGACGTGGGGAGCGTAGCCACCGAGATCCGGGGCGCAGTCGCGGTTGTCACCTTCGACAACGCCGCGCGCATGAACGCGATCGACTCGGGCGTCGCCGAGGGACTCGCCGCGGCGGCCGCGGAGCTGAAAGGCCGGAAGGACATCGGCGCCCTGGTCCTGCGCGGCGCGGGCGACAAGTCTTTCTCGGCAGGGGTCGACCTCAAGTTCGTCGAGGGCTTCGCGAAGCGCGCCGAGGGCTTCGCTATCGTGGAGAAGGGCGTCGAGTCCTTCTGGAGCAGCATGCAGGCCATGCCTTTCCCGACGATCGCGATGCTGCACGCCAACTGCTACGGCGGCGGCGTGCAGCTCGCCGTGTCGACCGACTTCCGCTTCGGCGAGCCCGCGCTCAAGCTCTCGGTGCCGGCGGTGAAAAACAAGCTCTACTACCCGATGACGGCGCTCGAGCGCCTGTTCGCTATCGTCGGCGAGACGCGCACCCGGCGCATGATGCTCGCCGGCGAGACGATTGCGGCCGGTACGCTGCGCGACTGGGGATTCCTCGACGAGGTGTATCCCGCAGCCGAGCTGGAGCGCGAAACCCTCGCGTTCGCTGCGAAGCTCGCCGCGCAGCCGCGCGAGGTCGTTGCCGTCTACCAGGAGATCTTTCGCGCGCTCAGGGCCGGAGACGGCAAGAAGGCACGGGATCTCCGACGGAAGGCGAAGGGGCGGGCGGTCAAGTAAACACTGTATACGTACAAGCGGAGATTTTGATGGATCTGAAGCTCGCGGGACGAACGGTGCTCGTCACCGGCGCATCGAAGGGGATAGGCCTGGGCATCGCGCAGTGGTTCGCGCGCGAAGGCTGTCACCTGCGCCTTGCGGCGCGCTCCAAGGACCTGCTCGAGCGCGAAGCGGCGGCGATCCGCAAGAGCCATTCCGTCGATGTGGAGGTGCTCGCGCTCGATCTCTCGCAGGACGCGGGCAGGAAGAAGCTCACCGAGGCCTGGCCCGAGGTCGACGTGCTGGTCAACAACGCGGGCGACATCCCCGCGGGACCGATCGAGGAGCTCGACGACGCGGCGTGGCGCGCCGGCTGGGATCTCAAGGTGTTCGGCTACGTCGCGCTGACCCGCCACTACCTCGCGAAAATGAAGGCGCGAAAGCGGGGCGTGATCATCAACATCATCGGCGCCGCCGGCGAGCGGCCGATTCCGGCCTACGTCGCGGGGTCGATGGGCAACGCCGGCCTCATGTCGATGACGCTCGCGCTCGGCGCGGCGAGCCCCGAGCACGGGGTGCGCGTGCTCGGAGTCAACCCGGGCCCGGTCGCCACCGAGCGCGTGGTGAAGATCTCCAGGAAGCGCGCGAAGGGCATGTTCGGCGACGAGGAACGCTACACGGAGCTTCTCAGGAAAAATCCCTTCGGCCGGCCGGCGAGCGTCGACGAGATCGCGGCGAGCGTGGTGTTCCTCGCTTCCGACCTGTCCTCCTACACCAGCGGAACCATCGTCACCATCGACGGCGGCATGTCCAAGCGCGCCGCGGCATAGCCGGAGGTCCGTGTCTCCAAAATGAGACACGGCATCGGACGGGAACCGCTTCGCATTGAGCGGGTCGGATGGGATAATGCGCGCTTCGTCCATGGAGCGGCCATCTTGATTCGGAGAAGCATCATGCGTTGGATCGTATTCGCGGTACTCGCGGCCGCCAGTTTTCCCGCCGCGGCGGGCACCCTGGACATCAATCTTTCGAACGACGCCATCGAAGCCAAGTACGACAGCCCCGTGGGCGCGGCGGACTGGACTTTCGGCGGGCTGTACAACCGGGACGACAAGACCTACGCGCTCAACGTCGGCCTGCTGGCGGTGGGCGACATCGGCGCGGGAACCTCGCGGATCGAGGGCGGCGTTGGCGGCAAGATCTACACCGCCCACGTGCCCGGGTCCGACGTTGCCGCGCTCGCGCTCGGCGGGCAGGTGAAGTGGTATCCGGGCAACCGCTCCTTCGCCCTCGGCGGCTATGGCTTTTACGCGCCGAAGGTCGTGACCTTCATCGACGGCCGCAGCTTCTACGACACCGGGCTCCGCGCCGAAGTCGAGGTGATCCGGAACAGCTCCGTGTATGTCGGGTACCGCTGGACGAAAGTCGAGCTGGACACCGGCGCATCCGGCTACATCGACCGGGGCGGATTCGTCGGCCTGCTGGTGAAGTTCTAGACCTTCAGACCCATCAGTCCGGCAATAATATTTCGCTGCATCTGCGAAGTTCCCGCGGCGATGGTCGCCGCGCGCGCGTCGCGGTAGTGGCGCTGCATGTCGAACTCCATGCTGTAGCCGTAGCCGCCGAAGACCTGCATGCCGAGGTTGGCGCACTTCACGTAGGCCTCGGAGGAGAAGAGCTTCGCCATCGAGATCTCGCGCAGCGCGTCCTGCCCGCTCGCCGCCATCCACGCCGCTCGCCAGGTCAGGGCGCGCGCCGCCTCGATCTCGGTTGCCATGTCGGCGAGGAGGTGCGCGATCGCCTGGTTGGTGCCGATGGCGCGGCCGAACTGCTTGCGCTCCTTCGAGTATTCCATCGCGAGGTCGAGACAGCCCTGCGCCGCGCCCACGTTGCCCGCGGCCGAGGTGATCCGCTCGGCCTGCAGCCCCGCGAGGATGCAGTCCCAGCCCTTGTTCTCGCCGCCCACCAGACGCTCCGCGGGGACGCGGACGTCGTCGAAGAAGATCTCGTAGGTGCCGGTGCAGCGCCGGCCGAGCATGTCGAGCTTCTTCAGCGTGAGGCCCTTCGCGTCGTTGTCGACGAGGAAGAGGGACATCCCCTGGCGGATATTGGCGCTCGGGTCGGTGCGCACGTAGACGTTGATGACGTTGTCCTTCGCGCCCGCGCCGGTCGCCCAGAGTTTCTGGCCGGTGATCAGGTAATCGCTCCCGTCTTTTCGAGCGCTCGTCTTCATCGCGCCCACGTCCGACCCGGCGTCGGGCTCGGACATCGAGATCGACATCTTGATCTCGCCCGAGAGGAGTTTCGGCAGCCAGTGGCGCTTCTGCTCCTCCGACCCCTTGCGCGCTACGTTCATCCCGCAGAACACACTGCCCGCGTACGCCATGAAGAAATCGGCGCTCTTCCTTGATATCTCCTCGGCGACGATCGCGAGGTCCACGACGCTGCCGCCCACGCCGCCGTACTTCTCCTCGAAGGGAACGCGCAGGAGGCCGACCTCGACCCACGCCGCATAGAGCTCGCCGGGATACGCCTGCTCGCGGTCCAGGCGCCTCACGTACTCGGGCGTGGCGATGCGATCCATTAGCTTGCGCACGGATTCGCGCATCATGCGCTGCTCCTCGGTGAAGCTGAAATCCATGGCTGGTTTCCTCAGATCGCGCCCGCGGCGCGCAGGCTGGCGACTTCCTCCGCCACGAAGCCGAAATCGCGGAGCACCGCGTCGGTGTGCTCCCCCAGCGCGGGCGGCGGCAGGGGCTGCGACTCGCGCTCGCCGCCGATGCGCGTGGCGCGCCGCATCGCCGTCTTCCTGCCGTAGCGCGGGTGATCCAGCTCGTGCAGCATGCCGAGGTGCTTCACCTCGGGCTCGTCCATCGCCTCGGGAATCGAGTGCACCACCGCCGCCGGTACGTCGTGCGCCGCGAGCTTCTCCGCCCAGTAGCTTCGCAGTTTCGCCGCGAACACCGGCCGCAGCGCCTGCACCAGCGCTTCGTAGTTCTTGATGCGCCCCATGCGGTCGCGGAAACGCGCGTCCTCGCCGAGGTCGGTCCGCCCGACCGCCGCGAGCAGCGCGCGCCAGAATTTCTCCATCGAGGAGACGTGGATCGCGATGAGCTTGCCGTCGGAGCAGGCGAACGCAAAGGAGAGCGACACCGCGGCGCGCGACTCAGGTTGCATCACGTGGCCGGCGTGCGTGTACGCGGTGAACGAATCGGGGATGAGCGCCATGCTCGCCTCGACCATGGTGACCTCCACGCGCGCGCCCGTGCCGCTGCGGTTGCGCTCGTAGAGCGCCGCAAGCACCGCCATGCACGCCTGCATGCCGGTGACCTGGTCGGAGAGCGTGGGTCCGAGGGTGCGCGGGTCCTTCGGATCGACAAAGAGGCTCATCAACCCCGAGAGTGCCTGGCCGACGGCGTCGTACGCGGGGCGGTCGCCGTAGGGGCCGTCCTCGGCGAAGCCGGCGATCGAGCAGTAGACGAGACGCGGGTTCTGCGCGCGCAAGCTGTCGTAGTCGAAGCCCAGGCGCTTCATCGTGCCGGCGCGGAAGTTCTCGAGCACCACGTCCGCCTGCGCCGCCATCCTGCGGAACGCCGCCTGGCCGCCCGGCGAATTGATGTCCAGCGTCACGCTCAGCTTGTTGCGGTTGAAGGCGCAGAAGTTGTGGCTGTAGCCCTTGGCGTTCGCGGCGAAGCCGAACTCGCGGAAGGCGTCGCCGCCCTCGGGCCGCTCGATCTTGATCACCGTGGCGCCCAGGTCGGCGAGCTGCAGGCCTGCGTAGGGGCCGGCGATGAACTGGCCCAGCTCGAGGACGCGGATGCCTTTCAGCGGACTGGACACGGGCCGCTCACTTGCGCTTGTAGGTCTCGATCCCGGGGCGGTAGGTCTTGTCGTCGAGGAACTGCTTCATCCCCTGGGCGCGTCCCCCCTCGCGGTCCATGAAGCGCATCTCCATCTCCTTCGCCCTCAGGTAGTCGGTCGCCTGCTCGACGTCCATGCCGCGGATGTGATGCATGACTTCCTTCACCGACTTGTACACCTGCGGGTTCTTCGCGAGCAGCGTGTTCGCGAGCTTTACCGTCTCCTCGCGCAGCTTCGCGCGCGGCACGGCGTAGTTGATAAGGCGGATCTTCTCCGCGACCTTGCCGTCGAAGGGCTCGCCGGTGAGCGCGTACCACTTGGCGTCGCGGTAGCTGCAGGCGTCGAGCATCACCTTCGATACCAGGCCGCCGGGCAGGATGCCCCAATTGATCTCCGACAACCCGAACTTCGCGTCCTCGGCGGCGATCGCGAAATCGCAGGCGACGAGCGGCGTGAACGCGGCGCCGTAGCAGAAGCCGTTCACCATGGCGATGGTCGGCTTGGGGAAATGCGCGAGCTGGTTCCAGCGCCACTCCTGGCTCGCGAGGATCGCGCGGCGCTTCTTCGCCGGTTTGTCGTCGAGATCGCGGAAGAAGAGATCAATGTCCTGCCCGGCGCTCCAGGATTCGCCCGCGCCGGTCAGAACCAACACCTTCGCATCGGCTGCGACGGCGAGCTCGGCGAGCGCCACGATCATCTCCTCGTGCATCTGCGGGGTCATGGCGTTGCGCTTTTCCGGGCGGTTCATCGTCACCCAAGCGATGCCCTCGGCGATGTCGACCTTCACGGTCTCGAACTTCGGCAATGCCATGGCAATCTCCTTCACGCTATTTTCCCGCGACCAGCGGGCAGTTGCCCTCGCTCATCGGGCGGAACGCCTGCTCGGCGGGGATCGTCGAGATCACCTTGTAGAAATCCCAGTCGCCCTTCGACTCCTCGGGCGACTTCACCTGCAGGAGATACATGGGATGGAGCTTGCGCCCGTCCTCGCGGATGCGGCCCTTGCCGAAGAGCGGATCGTCGGTCGGCATGGCCTTCATCGCCGCGACCACCGCCTTGCCGTCGGAGGCGCCGCCCGTCTTGTCGACGCCCTTGAGGAAGTGCAGCACCGCGGAGTACACGCCCGCCTGCATGTCGTTCGGCATGGCGCCGTTGTGCGCGCGCTTCTGGAAGCGCCGCGAGAAGGCGCGGGTGCCGTCGTTCATGTCCCAGTAGAACGGGTTCACGGTCAGCACGCCCTGCGAGGCCTTGAGGCCGAGCGCGGGCACGTTGTTGAGCGTGAAGATGAGCGACACCATGCTCTGCTTCGCCGGCAGGCCGAACTCGGCCGCCTGCTTGAGCGAGTTGGTGGTGTCGCCGCCGGCGACCGCGAGCGCGACCACCTGCGCGCCGGAGGCCTGAGCCTGGAGCAGGAACGAGGAGAAGTCGGGCGTCCCGAGCGGCGCGCGCACGCCGCCGACGACCTTGCCGCCATCCTTTGTCAGCTGGTCGGTCGCCTGGCGCTCGAGGTCGTGGCCGAAGGCGTAGTCGGCGGTGATGAAGAACCAGGTTTTGCCGCCGCGCTGCATGACCGCCTTGGCGAGCGAATGCCCGTAAGCCCAGGTGTCATAGGTCCAGTGCACGGTGTTGGGCGAACATTTCGATCCGGTCAGCTCGGAGGTGCCCGCGCCCGAGCCGATCATCACCCTGTTCTTCTGCCGCACGATTTCGTTCACCGCGAGCGCAACCGCCGAGTTCGGCAGATCCACGATCAGGTCGACGCCGTCCTGGTCGAGCCACTTGCGCGCAACCACCGACCCGACGTCGGGCTTGTTCTGGTGGTCGGCGAAGACGACCTCCACTTTCTTCCCGGCGGCTTTGCCGCCGTAGTCCTCGACCGCCATCTGCGCGGCGAGCACCGAGCCCTTGCCCTGGAAGTCCGCGTAGACGCTCGACTGGTCGTTCATCACCCCGATGCGGATCGGCTCCTGCGCGAGGGCCAAGCCGGCCGCGAGCGAGGCAAGCAGGCTGCTGATGGTTCTTGTCATGGTATCTCCCTTCTAGTTGGCGAGGATGACTTCAGTGCAGGGCGAATCGGCGTGCAGCGTCTCGACCAGCGCCGCGCGCCGGTCGAGCACAGCGCGCTGGTTGATGTAGCCCTTGTCGGTGATCTCGTTGGCGTCGATCGAGGGCGGCTCGCTCATGACCAGCGAGCGCACCGGATGGGTCGAGCTGCCCGCGCCGGTCTCCGCGGCGAGCTTGCACATCGCCGCGCGCAAGTGCTCGCGCACTGCCGCTTCGTCGAGCCCGCGCGCCTTCACCGCCTGCGCGTTCAGGAAGACGAGCGCGCCGACCTCGTTTCTCTCGTGGCCGGTGATCACCGCGTCCTGGATGAGCGGATCGCCCGCGGCGATGAGCTTCACGCGCGTCGCGCCGACGTGCACCCAGGTGCCGGTGGAGAGCTTGAAGTCCTCGGCGATGCGGCCGTCGAAGGCGAGGCCCAGCGCGGGATTTCCCGGATCGGCGAACCTGAGCGCGTCGCCGATGCGGTAGTAGCCGTCCTCGTCGAAGGCGGCGCGGGTCAGGTCCTCGCGGCCGTAGTAGCCGGGCGTGACGTTCGGGCCCTTGACGCGCACCTCGAGCTTCCCGGCGGCGGGCACGAGCTTGAGCTCGCAGCCGGGCACCGGCAGCCCGATGATGCCGGCGCGATCGACCGGGTAGTGCGCGCAGGTCGCGAGCGGCGCGGTCTCGGTCGAGCCCCACGCGGAGACGAGCGGCAGCGGCGCCCCCCGCTCGGCCGTCGCCAGCTGCTGCATGCGCTCCCACAGGTTCTGCGGGAGCGCGGCGCCGGCGTAGACCATCAGGTCGAGCCTGCGGAAGAAGCTCGCGCGCAGCGCCGCGTCCCTTTCCAGATACGGCAGGAGCAGATCGAAGCCGCGCGGCACGTTGAAATAGATCGTGGGCGATATCTCCTTCAGGTTGCGCACGCTGGTCTCGATCAGGCCGGGGGCGGGCTTGCCGGCGTCGATGTGCAGCGTGCCGCCGTTCCTGAGCATCATGCAGAAATTGCTGTTGCCTCCGAAGGTGTGGTTCCACGGCAGCCAGTCGACCACCACCAGCGGCCGGTCCTCGAGGAAGGGCCAGACGAGCGCGTACTGCTCCTGGTTCACGGTGAGCATGCGGTGCGTGTTGACGACCCCCTTCGGGGCGCCGGTCGAGCCCGAGGTGAACAGGATCTTCGCGACGCTGTCCGGGCCGATGCGCCCGAACGCGGCGTCGACCTCCGCGGTCGCCTCGGAGGCGAGCAGCTCGGCGAAGGGCACCGGGCGCGCGCCGACCGCGGCGAGCGCCGGCGCGAATTTCCCCGCGTCCGAGGTCCACACCAGGCCGGGCCGCAGCAGCTCGAAGATGGCCTTGAGCTTGGCGAAGTCTTTCGACATCAGCGAATACGCGGGCGACACCGGCGCGACCGGCACGCCGACATGCATCGCGCCGAGCGCGAGCAGCGCGTGGTCGACCGAGTTGTCGGACAGGATCGCGACCGGCCGGCGCGCATCCAGCCCGCGGTCGAGCAAGCCCTGCCCGACGCGGCGGACGAGCTCGAGCGCCTCGCGGTAGCCGACGCTCCTCCAGCCCTCGCCCAGGCGCTCGGCGAGAAAAACGCGCTCCGGCGCCGCGCGGGCCCAGCGCAGCAGCCACTCGCCCACGGCGCGCGCATGCCCGCGCAGCTTCTGCGGAGAGCGCAGCACCGTCGTTCCGTCTGCGCGGCGCTCGATGTCCATCCTTGCCGGCGCGAGGCGCAAGCCCGGATCGAGCACCTTACCCATCGCTCCTCTCCTCATTCGGGCTTCACTGCCCCCGTCTTGACGACCTTCGACCACAGCGCGTAATCGCGGCGGATGAGCGCGTCGAGCTGTTCGGGCGTACCGCCCACTGCCAGCGATCCCTGGGCGAGCATGCTCTCCTTCGTCTCGGGTGCGTTGACGATCGCCGACACATCGCGCTGGATCTGCCCGACGATTGCCGGTGGAATCCCCGCCGGGCCGAGCAGGGCGTACCAGTAGTCGATCTCGAATCCCTTGAGCCCGGCCTCGGCCGTGGTAGGGACCTCGGGAAGCCCTGGATAACGGCGCTCGCTCGCGAGCGCCAGCGCCCGCAGCTTGCCGCCCTTCAGCTGCTGCAGGGCGGAGAGCACCGCGGCGTACGTGATCTCGGTCTCGCCCGCGAGCATCGCCGTCATCGCCGGAGCGATTCCCTTGTAAGGGATGTGGGTCATGCGGATTCCCGTGAGCTGCATCATGAGCTCGCCTCCGAGGTGCACCGGTGTGCCCACGCCGGAAGACGCGAAGCGGATCGCGCCCGGATGCGCGCGTGCGTATTCGATCAACTCGGGAAGCGTCTTCGCCGGCGCCGACAGGCTCGCGACCACCAGCACCGGAGCGGTGGCGACCAGGGTGATGCTGCTGAAATCGCGCGTGATGTCGAAAGGCAGGCTGGGATACAGCGCGGCGTTGCTCGCGTGCGAAGAAAACGCCATGAGGAGCGTGTAGCCGTCGGGTGCGCTCCTGGCGACGGCCTCGGTCGCGATATTCCCGGCGGCGCCGGGGCGGTTCTCGACCACCACCGCCTTGCCCCAGCGCTCGGTCAGCCTGACCGCGATGAGGCGCGCCGTGATGTCCACGCCGCCGGCGGGCGTGAAGCCCACCAACATGCGCACGGGCTTCGTGGGATACTGGGCCGGAGCGGGAATCGAGATGACCAGCAGGAAGAGTCCGCTCAGAAATCCTTTCATTTGCCGCTCCCCGATCGACGTTTGGACAACTCTAGCATCTACGAAGTCTTCGCGATCAGGTACGCGAGCCTCCCGGGCCGCAACGCGAGCGAGAACTTCACCGGCGGCGACCCGCACGAGGCCGGAAGCGACCTCGACTACTACGTGTGGCTCGCGCGCTCGGGGTCGCGCACCTTCGTCGTCGACACCGGCTTCGACCCCGCGGTCGGGACCCGCCGGGGACGCAGGATGAGCACCCCGCCCGACGAGGGGTTGCGGCGCCTGGGCGTGGACGCGGCGACGGTGAAGGACGTGATCATCACGCATCTCCACTACGACCACGTCGGCAACTTCGGCCTTTTCCCCGCCGCGAGCTTCCATCTCCAGGACGACGAGATGGCCTACGCCACCGGCCGCCACATGTCGGAGAAATTTTTCAGCCAGGCCTACGAGGTGGACGAAGTGGTGGCGATGGTGCGCGAGGTCTACAAGGGACGGGTGCGCTTTCACGACGGCGACGCCGAGCTCGCGCCGGGCCTTTCGCTGCACCGCATCGGCGGTCACACCCGGGGCATGCAGGCGGTGCGGATCCGCACGCGGGCCGGGTGGATCGTGCTCGCCTCCGACGCCAGCCATTTGTACGCCAACATGAACGAGACTCGGCCTTTTCCCATCGTCTACGACGTTCCGCGCATGGTGGAAGGCTACCGGCGCCTGCGCGAGCTCGCCGACTCGCCCGAGCTCATCGTTCCCGGGCACGACCCGCTGGTGATGCGGCGCTATCCTTCGGCGGGCGCCGGTCTCGAGGGAATCGCCGTGCGCCTGGACCATCGTCCCGGTTAGAATTCACCGTCGATGTGAAGCTAAATGATCGATTGAAGCCGACCCGATGCGAGTGATCCCCACCGGCGAAACTCTCGGCGCGACGATCGAAGGCCTCGATCTCGCCCGGCCGTTTTCCGATGATGAGTTCGAGGGCGTCGTGCGCGCGCTG
>Ga0209811_10000374_pt1 | contig 19553 bp, 14 predicted proteins | sample Coa_R1_6_FD_187161 | JGI IMG/M metagenome (GOLD analysis project Ga0209811, IMG submission 187161) | Surface soil microbial communities from Centralia Pennsylvania, which are recovering from an underground coalmine fire. - Coalmine... | ecosystem: Environmental > Terrestrial > Soil >... | reverse complement strand
ATGGAGGAGAAGCGAGCTCGGAACGGCTCGCGCGACGGGCGCACTTATGAGCACGCCGACATCGCGGTCGTGTCGCCTCACGCCCCCAGCCACCTCGCCAGCCACGCGTGCACTTCCCGGTACCAGAGCAATGAGTTCTTTGCCTTGAGCACCCAGTGGTTCTCGTCGGGGAAATAGACGAGCCGCGCGGGGACGCCCTTGGCCTTGAGCACGCCGTAGATCAACAGGCCCTGGCCGATGGGCACGCGGTAGTCGCGCTCGCCGTGCATCACCAGCATCGGCGTGTTCATGCCTTTCGCGAAGCGGATCGGCGACCACAGGTCCTGCTTCTCGAGGCCATCCCACACCTCGCCGCCGGCGGCGCGGCCGCGGCCCTGCGTCACGTCGCTCGCATACTGCGCCGTCAAGTCCGAGACGCCGGCGTGGTTGATGATGCACTTGAAGCGATCCGTGTGGCCGGCGATCCAGGTCACCATGTAGCCGCCGTAGCTGCCGCCCGTCACGGCCATGCGCTTCTCATCCACGAGGCCGGATGCGATGAGCAGGTCCGTAGCTCTCATCAGATCTTCGAAGGGCCGCGCGGCCCACTCGCCCTGGATGCGCTGGGCGTAGTCCTGGCCCCAGCTCGTGGAGCCCTGGAAGTTGACGAGCGCCACCACGTAGCCGGGTGCGGCGAACGCCTGCGCGTTCCAGCGCGCGTGCCAGAGATCGCCGAACGTGCCGTGCGGGCCGCCGTGGATCATGTGCACCAGCGGATACTTCTTCCCCGCGACGAAGTCCGGCGGCAGCACGAGGAACATCTGCACCGTCTCGCCACGGGAGCCCTCGAACGTGGTTTCGCGGACTTCGCCGGTGTGATACTTGGCGGCGCCCTCTTCCGTGAACTTCGTGATCCTCGAAGCGGGGCCGCCGATCTGGGCGGTGGTGAACACCTCGGCGGGCTCGGACAGGGTCTGGGAAAGGAACGCCACGCGGCCGCCCGCGAGTGGCGTGGGCGATGACGCGCTGCCGTCGCCGGTGAGGGCCTTCGGCTCGCCGCTCCCCGTGTAGGTGAAGAGCTTCAAGCGCGCATTCTGCTCGGCTTCGAAGACCAGCGCGCCGTCCGCGGCGAACTCCCAGTGCAGGGGCGTGAGATCCCAGTGGGTGAGCCACTCCTCGTGCTTGCCGCTCGCGCGATCCACGCGCATCAGGCGCACGCGGTCGGCGTAGAACTCGATGTCGTGCGTCATGCCGTAGACGAGCCATTTGCCGTCGGGCGAGTAGCGCGGGCGCAGGTCGTCGGCCGGATGCCCGGTGGTGCGGCACGTGAGCGCGCCACCGCTCACGGGCACGGTGTAGATGCGCGACACCACCAGCGAGCGCTGGGCGTCGAACGAGATGCCGGCGAGCGCGATCTCGCGGCCATCGGGGCTGATGTCGTACTGGCCCGAGGGGTCCATCCAGTCGAACCACACCGTCGAGTCGGGCGTCAGGTCCCGCACGGTCTCTTTCGCGAACTCGTAAAGAAAGAGATGCGGCACTTCACCGGTCGTGAGCCAGGTGTCCCAGAAGCGATAGAGGCGCTCCTCCGTGACGTGCGCCTTGACCGGGTCGTCCGCGCGCCGCTTGATCTCGGCCGCGGTCTGCTCGGGCGTGAAGTGGCCCTTGATCACGGTCGCCGCGAACACGAGACCCGAGCCATCGGGCAGCCAGCGCGGGTCGAACACGCCGAGCGGCAGGTCCGTGAGCTTGCGCGGCTCGCCGCCCTCGAGCGACATGAGCATGAGCTGCGTCTTGCCGTTCGCGTCCTTGCGCGTGAATGCCAATTGCTTCCCGTCGGGCGAGACACGCGGCTCCGACGCGGAGGCGTCCGGTGTCGTGATCGATGTCGCCGCGCCGCCGCCGACCGGAACGCGATAGAGCTGCGTGCGGCTCTCGTTCTTCTCCAGGTTCCAGCGTACGATCGGCACCACGAGCGCCTGGCCGTTGGGGAATGCCTGGGGCGCGCCGAGGCGCGGCAGCGTCCACAGGTCCTCGGCGGTGATCGGCCGCGTGCCGCGGCGGGCGGGATGCAGCGTGCTGACGGGTGCGCTGGTGACTGCCATGGCGGGGAGCCTCGCGAATGGGGTTGGACTCGCGTGCGAAGCGCGCAGCATAGCGCCGGTGTTCCCCGCGCCGAAGCCTCAAACCTGACGAACGCGGCGGGCGCACCCCCTCGCGCGCCCGCCGTGGTCAGCCCGCCCTGTCCTCTACGGGCAGCTCGCCGCGCAGGAGGTGAGCGATGCGCCGGAGGCGAAGACGGAGAGCCATTGGGACAGATCGCCGGCACCTATGGATCCGTCGCCGTCGTAATCGGAGCGGCTCCAGGCGCTGCCGCTTCCGAAGTCGCCCAGCCAGACCGAGAGGTCCCCCGCGCCCACGCCGCCCATGCCGTCGAGGTCGAAGGCCGCCACGCTCGGGAGGCGGATGAGCGCGCCATTGACGACGATCCTTCCACTGCCCGCCAGTGATGCTGCGTGGCCGGCACCATTGCTGCGGCCCAGCACCGTGAACGTGACCTCACCCAGGTCATTGCCGATCTTCTCGATCGCCTTCGCCGTGCAGTTCGTGGTGGCGTCCGGGTCCATCTGATCCGTGCAGATCTCGAGGTCGGGGCAGTTCGAGAAATCGAGCCAGACGACGCAGCCCCTGAGGGGGTTGTTGGCCAGATCCCGAGCCACGATTGTGAACTGGCCGGCCGCGGCGTCCGGCGCGTTTCCGTTGGTCCCCACGAGCCGGATGAGGTCCGGTGCGGTGGAGTTGGCCGGGCTCGGGATGCGACTGGCGTTTGCAACGGGCGCGATGAGCATGAGCATGCATGGGGCGGCCACGCGCATGAGTAGAAATCCGACCGCTCGTAGGCCACGCCGCTCCCGAAGTGGCGAGCCAGACGGAGAGATCGCGGGCACCCACGCCACCCGCAGTAGCGAGTGCGACATCGAGTCACCTCCACGTTCGGAGGGTCGCCGGAACTGCGGGCGCTCTTCCCCGCGGGCGAACCTTCCATCCGCTCGCCATACACGAGTTTTCGCGAGGCGGTTCCGCCAACTGTGACCAAGGGTCATCCCCGACAGGTTGACCCCCGGGCGCAAGGGGTTATCCTTCGATGTTCGAACGCCATTCACGAGCTTCCCGCGGCCTCCCGGCCCTTGGCCGGCCCCTGGCGCGGGCCCCAAGACCGCCCCATCAGGGGCGGCAGGACAGGACACCATGACCATTGCGAAGCCGGATCCCTCGTCGCTCGACGACCGCCGCGAGTCCGAGCGCTTTCATCTCAATCTCCTGCTTGGATTCAAACGGCAGCTCCCCGACAGCGACCCTGTCGAGACCCGCGAGTGGCTCGAAGCCCTGGATGGGGTGGTCGAGGTCCAGGGCCGCGAGCGCGCCGACTTCCTGCTGCGCCGGGTGCTGAAGCGCGCACGCCAGCTGCACGTCGGGCTGCCGGGGCTCATCCAGTCGCGCTACATCAACACCATCTCGCCCGAGCAGGAGCCGCCGTTCCCCGGCGACGAGGAGATGGAGAAGCGCATCCGCCGCATCGTGCGCTGGAACGCGGCCGCCATGGTCGTGCGCGCGAACGCGAAATCCGCCGGTCTGGGCGGCCATCTTTCGACCTATGCTTCTGCCGCGAGCCTTTACGAAGTCGGCTTCAATCACTTCTTCCGCGGCAAGGACGACGGCAGCTCGGGTGACCAGGTGTTCTTCCAGGGCCACGCCGCGCCCGGCATCTACTCGCGGGCGTTCCTCGAGGGCCGGCTCACCGAGGCGCAGCTCGAGAACTTCCGCCGCGAGTCGAAGCGCGGCACCGGGCTCTCCAGCTACCCGCACCCGCGGCTCATGCCCGAGTTCTGGGAGTTCCCCACCGTGAGCATGGGACTCGGCCCCCTGAACGCCATCTACCAGGCGCGCTTCAACCGCTACCTCGAGTCGCGCGGCATCGCCGACACCGCAAACTCGCGGGTGTGGGCGTTCCTCGGCGATGGCGAGATGGACGAGCCCGAGGCCACCGGCGCGCTGACGCTGGCTGCGCGCGAGGGCCTGGACAATCTGACGTTCGTCATCAACTGCAACCTGCAAAGGCTGGACGGCCCGGTGCGGGGCAACGGCAAGATCGTCCAGGAGCTGGAAGCCGTGTTCACGGGCGCGGGCTGGAACGTGATCAAGGTGCTGTGGGCGCGCGAGTGGGACGCGCTGCTGGCGCAGGACTACGAAGGCGTGCTCGTCGACCGCATGAACGAGACCGTCGACGGCGACTGGCAGAAGTACGTCGTCGAGTCCGGGGCCTACATCCGCGAGCACTTCTTTGGCACGGATGAGCGCTTGCTGAAGATGGTCGAGAACCTGAGTGACGACCAGATCAAGCGCCTGCGTCGCGGCGGCCATGACTACAAGAAAGTCTATGCCGCTTACGCAGCCGCGGTCGCGCACAAGGGCCAGCCCACGGTGATCCTCGCCAAGACCGTGAAGGGCTGGACGCTCGGCACCGGCGCCGAAGCGCGCAACATCACGCACCAGAAGAAGAAGCTGGATCAGGAAGAGTTGAAGAAGTTCCGCGACACGCTCGAGCTGCCGATCCCGGACAAGAAGATCCCGGAGGCGCCGCTCTTCCACCCCGGACCCGACAGCCCCGAGGTGCAGTACATGCTCGAGCGCCGGCGCGCGCTCGGCGGCTCGGTCCCCAAGCGCCTCGTGCGCGCGAAGCCCATGCCGCCCGCGGGCGGCAAGGCGTTCTCCGAGTTCGACGGCGGCACCGGCGCGAACCAGGCGGTGTCGACGACGATGGTGTTCGGCAAGCTCGTGCGCAATCTGATCCGCGAACCCAACTACGGGAAGCGCGTGGTGCCGATCATCCCCGACGAGGCGCGCACGTTCGGCATGGAGGTGCTGTTCCGCGAGGTCGGCATCTACCAGCCGTTCGGGCAGAAGTACGAGCCGGTGGATTCCAAGCTCGTGCTCTCGTACACGGAGAAGGCCGACGGCCAGCTCCTGGAGGAGGGCATCACCGAGGCCGGCTCGGTGGCGTCGTTCACCGCGGCGGGGACGGCGTACGCGACGCACGGCGCGACGATGATCCCGTTCTACGTGTTCTATTCCATGTTCGGCTTCCAGCGCACGATGGACCTGCTGTGGGCGTTCGGCGACGCACGCGGGCGCGGCTTCCTGCTCGGCGCCACCGCGGGCCGCACGACGCTCAACGGCGAAGGCCTGCAGCACGAGGACGGCCACAGCCACCTGCTCGCCAGCGCGGTGCCCAACTGCCTGCCCTACGACCCCGCGTTCGCCTACGAAGTGGCGGCGATCGTGAAGGACGGCCTGCGCCGCATGTACGAGAAGGGCGAGGACGTCTTCTACTACATCACCGTCTACAACCAGGACTACTCGATGCCGCCGAAGCCGGAGGGCATCGAGGAGGGGCTGCTGAAGGGCCTCTATCGCTATCGCCGCTCGGACGCCAAGCACGCGCTCAAGGCGCAACTCTTCGGCAGCGGGCCGCTGCTGCTCCAGAGCCTGCGCGCGCAGGAGATGCTCGCCGAGAAGTGGGGCGTCGCCGCCGACGTGTGGAGCATGACCAGTGCCGTGCTGCTGCGGAACGACGCGCTGGCGGTGGACCGCTGGAACCGCCTGCACCCGACCGAGGACCCGCGCCTGCCCTACGTGACCCAGGCGCTGCGGGGCAGCGAGGGCCCGGTGGTGGTGACCAGCGACTGGGTGAAGTCGGTGAACGACATGCCCGCGCGCTGGATCAGCAACCGCTTCGTGGCGCTCGGCACCGACGGGTTCGGCCGCAGCGACACGCGCGAGGCGCTCCGCCGGCACTTCGAGACCGACGCCGAGCACGTGGTCGTGGCCACGCTCCACGCGCTGATGCAGGACGGAAAAGTGAAGCCGGAAGTGGTGGCGCGTGCGATCGTGGAGTACCAGATCGACCCCGAGGCCATCGACCCGCGCGAGGCCTGACCGTGTCAGCGTCCCCCGCGGGTCATCGGCCGGACCGGCCGATAACGCGGCCATGTCGTTCCTGAGGGAGGTCGCGTTCGCGGCGCCGGTGACGCTGGCGCTCATGCCGCTCATCCACGCCGGGTACTCGGCGTGGGTGCGGCGGCAGCACCCGGCGAAGGGCGTGCGGTTCACGCACGCCGGTGTCCCCGTGCACTACGTGAAAACCGGCTCGGGCCCGGCCGTGGTGCTCGTCCACGGCGCCAACGGCACCAGCGGCGACTTCCCGCCCGAGCTGATCTCCGACCTCGCCCGCGACCACACCGTGATCGTGCTCGATCGGCCCGGCCACGGCTGGAGCGGGGCGCCGCGGGGGCCGCTCGGCCTGGAGCAGAACGCCGCGACCGTGCTCGCGCTCGTGCGCGAGCTCGACGCGCGGCCGGCCACGATCGTGGGCCACTCCTACGGCGCAGCGGTGGCGCTGCGTGCGGCGCTCGATGCGCCCGAGGACGTGAGCCAGGTCGTCGCCGTGTGCCCGTGCACCGCGCTCGACGAGCGCAACGCGCGCTACGGCTCGCTGCCGCTCATGAGCGGTCCCGTGGGCGCGACGCTGCTCCGTTTCTTCGCGCTGCCGATGGTGCCGTTCGGCTGGGCGCTGCGCGCCGACGCCTGGTATCCCGCACCCGCGCCGCGCGGCTGGGGAGAGTCGCGCGTGTTCGCCTACATCCCCTCGCAGATGCACACCGCGGTGCGCAACTTCAACCGGCTGGGCACGGACGTCACCTGGCTCCAGGAGCACCTCCCGGGCCTCAAGGTCCCGCTCACCGTGGTCGCGGGAGCGCAGGACCTGGTGACGCCGCCCGACCGCCACGTCGACTGGCTCCGGCGCGCCGTGCCCGCCGCGCGCATACAGATCGTGCCGCGCGTGGGCCACTGGCTGCCGCGCCTCACGCCCGAGTTCGTGAGCGCCGCGGTGCGCGGCCGGCCGAACCTGCAGCCCGCGCGCCTGGGCACTCAATCCGAGGCGAGCCCCAGCCGATAGTCCGGAGGTCCGCCCTCGGAGGCCTCCGTGAACCCCCTGCTGCTGTCGTTCATCGTGCTCGACCTGATCGTCACGGCCGCGGTGGTCGTCACCGTGCTCAAGCTCCGGGGTGGTGCACGGGGCGTGTCCTATCGCAATGCTCCCAGCATCGTGAGCATCGAGCAGATGCGCGCGCTCGAGGGATTCGCCCGCGAACAGCACGAGTACATCGGCGAGACCATGCGCGCGAACTGGAGCGGGATCCCCGACCAGCTGCCGCCGGTGCTCACCGCGCTGCTCGACGACCTGGAGCGCCGCGTGCGCGCGAAGGGGCTGCCGCTCGATCGCGCCGCGCTGAAAGTCATGCTGGCCGCGTCGCTCCGCTCGCACCGGATCGGCAGGGGCCGCGAGCGGGACGAGGCGTTCAAGCTCGTGGCGTGAGCGCGGCCGCTCAGCGGACGCCTACTTCCGCACCTCTCCCCGCGCCAGCATCCCTTCCAGCCGCGCCTTCAAAGCCGGCCACTCGTCGTCGATGCAACTGAACCACATCGTGTCGCGGGGCGTGCCGTCCTCGTTGAACATCCACTTCCGGAACGTGCCCTCTTCCACGAGCCCTAGACGCCGCATGGCCGCCTGCGACTTGCTGTTGGTCGAGCTGGTCTTCAACTCCACGCGCATGCAGCCTTCGACCTCGAACGCGTGGCGCAGCATCAGGTACTTGGTCTCGGTGTTGAGCACCGTGCGCTGGTGGTCGAGGCCGAGCCACGTCCAGCCGATCTCCACGCGCCGGTGCTCGCGCGTGATGTTGCCGAACCGCGTCGAGCCCGCGACCTTGCCGCTCGCGCGGTGCACGTGCACGAACGGCAGCGACACGCGGCGCGCCTGCTCGTCCACCGCCTTCTCGAAGTAGCTCCGGAGATCGGCTTCGGTCTTCACCTTGGCCGCGGTGAAGCGCCACAGCTCGGGTGCCAGGCCGATCGCGCGCAGACCGTCCCAGTGCCGCGCGAGATCCAGCGGCTCGAGCCGCACGTGGTGACCTTCGAGTACGACGGGTGAGAATTCCATGCGCGCATGGAACATGCGCGCGGCGGGCGCGTCAACGCTGTTCAGGCGACGGCCCGCTCAGCGACGGCGCTTCTTCGCCGCCAGCTTCGCGCGGCGGCGCGGGCGCGAAGCTCGTTCGGCGCGGGCAGGCTTGCGTTCCGCCGCCGCTCCGTCCGACCCGGGGGCGGTGGCCTCCGCGCCGCGCTGTGCGAATACAAAGAGATCCGGCCGGTCGTAGTGCCCCGCGGCATCGAAGATCCAGCGCGAGCCCGAAGCCTTCCCGGGGTCGATCTCCGCGAGCAGGATCTCCTCGCGAGCCTCGCACGGCCCGGCGAGCACGACGCCGTCGGGATCCACGATCAGGCTGTTGCCGACGTTGACCCACTCGAGCCCCGCCGGGAACGTGTCCTTGAACTTGTACCGGTCCGGGATGTGGTCGCGATGCAGCGCCTGGCAGACGCTGATCACGAACACCCGGCCCTCGCGCGCGATGTGACGCATGCTCGCGAGCCACTGGTCGCTCTTGTCCCACGTGGGCGCGAGATGGACCTGCGCACCCTGCTCGTAGAGCGCATAGCGGGCGAGCGGCATGTAGTTCTCCCAGCAGATCAACTGCCCCAGGCGTCCGCACGGCGTGTCGTGAACCTTGAGCGGCACCGGCTCGCCGGGCGTCCACGCCATGCGCTCGCCGCCCGTGGGCATGAGCTTCCGGTGGCGCTCGATCAGCCGGCCGGAGTCGTCGAACAGCAGCAGCGTGTTGTAGAGCGTCGTGCCCGAGCGCCCCGCGTTCCGCTCGTTGACGCCGATCGCCACCCACGCGCCCGCCTCGCGCGCGGCCGCGCCCAGCCGGTCGACGTCGGGGCCCGGCACGTCGACCGAGTTCTCGACCAGCTCGCGGTAGAGCTGCGAGATCTCCGGCCGGCGCGTGAGCGGGAGGAACCACACCCACGCGGGGTAAGCGGGCACGAACGTCTCCGGCAGCACGATCAGCTTCGCGCCGCGAGCACCCGCATCGGCGATCAGCGCGCACGCCTTCTCCACGGTGGCGGTGCGATCGAGGAACACGGGTGCGGCCTGCACCGCAGCGGCAAGGAATGGCTTGGAGGTCGTCACGGCTCGGGCTTCACGGGCGCTGATCTTTCCCCGGCAACGCGTCCCGGAACCGCGGGTCGTCCTTCCAGCCCGGACGCGGCGGCTTGTGGCCCGCGGCGGGCGCGTACGGCGACGCCTCAATCACGTGCATACGCGGCAGGTAGCGCGGGCAGTTCGGGAACACCTGCGACACTTGGAGCCGCACGACCTGCTGCGCTCCGTCCCAGCTCGCGCGCAGCGGGTCGTCCTGCGCCACGCTCGCGCGGCCGTTCACGCGCAGGCGCGATGGCCGGGTCCAGTCGATGAACAGGAGCCCGGCGTTCGGGTTCGCGAGCAGGTTGCCGAGCGAGCGGAACTGGCCGTTGCCGTCGTAGTCCGGCCACGCCAGCTCGACCGGCGACAGCACCCGCACGAACCCGGACCGTCCACCCTTGAACGAACAATCGGGATGGCCGTCGGGGCCGACGGTCGCGAGGAAGAACATCTCCGAGGCCTCGATCCACGCGCGGTGGGCCTCGCCGAGCTGCGTCGAGTACGTGACCTGGTCGAGCCGGTCGGCGATGCGCCGGCTGTCGAACTTGTCCTGCAGCCGGCGCTGTCCGTCGTGGTAGCGAGCGATCGTCACGTGAGCCTCCCCGAGTGTCGCGCCGAGCATCCCGCCCGCGCTGGGAGGCGTCAATGCCACCTCGGGTCGTTGGCAGGAGCGTGGCCCGTGCGCCATGATGGATGTTTACCGGTCCCCCCACCCGATCCCCGTGCCGCGCCCGGAGCCGTCGAGACGCATGCCCGTCCTCCCCCAGTCTCCCGCACGCCGGCGTGCCCGCGTCTGCCGCGGCCTCGTGCCGATCGTCGCCCTGGCACTCGCCGGCTGCTCGCACGGGCCGTCGACGTTCGTGGAGCTCCAGCCGCCGAAGGCGCCGGGCCCCGAGTCCGGCGCGCCGTCGATCGAGATCGATCCCACGAACGGCGACGCCCTGCTCAGCTGGGTGGCCGGCGGACCCGACGGCTGGCGCGTGTGGTTCGCGCGCTCCAGGGACCGCGGCGTCACCTGGAGCATCCCGGTCGCCGTGAGCCCCCCGGGCGAACCGCTCCTGCTCGATCTCGACTCCTCTCCCATCGTCGTCTGCGACGATGAGCACCACGTCGGGATCGGCTGGAGCACCGCGGTCTACCCGCCGGGCCGGCTCGAGCACACGGGCGACGTGCGCTTCGCGCGCTCCATGGACGGTGGACGCACGTGGGATGCGGTCAGCACGGTGAACGACGACGCCGCGAACGGCCCGTCGCGGCACTCGCACCAGGGCTTCGCCGTCTACCCGGACGGCAGCCTGCTCGCGGCGTGGCTCGACGACCGGCCCGGCAGCGAGCGGCTCGACGCCGACGTGAGCGAGGGCGTCGATGCCTCGATCTACGTCGCCCGCTCGCTCGACTTCGGCGCTCACTGGGGACCGAACTCCGCCCAGTGGTCGCGCGCCTGCCGTGGCTGTCGAGTCGCGGTCGCCGTGGATCTGATGATGCGGCCGCTGCTGTCGTTCCGTAAGCACTTCCCGGGACAGATCCGCGATGTGATGATCGCGCGGCCCGACGGTCCGTCGGCGCGCCTGTTCGACGACCATTGGGTGGCGCCCGGGGAACCGAGCGCCGGCGCGTCGCTGGTGCTGTCGCGCGACGGCACACTGCGCTCCGTCTGGTACACGGGGGCGCTCGGGCGAGAGGGCGTGTGGTTCCGCCAGGACCTTCCCGAGCTGCTGGACTCGACCGCTTCCCCCATCGCGCTCATCCACGCCGCGCGCGACCCGGTGATCAACGCCGATCTCGGCAAGGCCGGCATGTCGGGCTCACTCATCGCCTGCGACGCGGACACCACCGGCGCCAGCGCCGTCATGCTCGTGCGCGTCGCCTCCACCGGCAGGCAGGTCGTGGAGAGCATCGTCGTGCCCGGCTCCGAGGGGGCGCACTATCCCTGCGTCGGATCCGTCAACACCCGCCGCTACGCGTTCGTGGCCTGGACCGACCGGCACGACGGGATCAGCAAGCTACGGCTGCTGCGCTGGGACCTGCACCGTTAGCCGCTACTCCTTCACCAGGTAGTAGCTCGCCTGCGGATGATGGACGATGAGCGCGCTCGTGCTCGCCTCGGGCACGAGCTGCCACGCACTCGTGAGCGTGACGCCGATCGCGTCCTCGGGCTTCAGGAGCGTGAACAGCTTCCCTTGATCGGCGAGGTCCGGGCAGGCGCTGTAGCCGAACGAGTAGCGCTTGCCGCGCTCGTCCTCGAGCTTCAGCTCGCCGCGGATCTTCCGGTGGTGCCACTCGGCGAGGCCCTCGGTGGCGGCCATGGCGAGCCCGTGGATGAACAGCGACTCCGAGTACTCGCCGCGCTTGTCGAGCGCAGCACCCAGCTCGTCGGCGCCCGAGCCCACGGTTACCAGCTGGAACGACACCACGTCGAACTTCGAAGAGGATGCCGGCTGGAAGTAGTCGGAAAGGCAGAGCCCCTCGCGGTCGGCCTGGCGCGGGAACGTGAAGCGCGCCACCTCCTCGATCTTGCCGCGCGCCACGAGCGAGCCGGCCGCGAACGCCGACGGCTCGTACACGATCAGGTCCTGGCCGTCCGACTGGCACGGGAAGTAGCCGTAGACGGCGAGCGGCCGGAGCCAGCCCTTCTCGCGCGCCTCCTTCTGCAGCTTCAAGCGTCGCGGCTCGAAGTCCTCGCGCACGAGCTTGTCGAACACCGCCGCGTCGCCCCGGGCGCCCCAGTGCAGGCGGTAGAGCGTCTTCAGGTCCATGCCCTCGTACATGCCGTCGAACGGGATCGCGGAGCTGGGCGTGACGCGCGCGCCCCAGAACGGCGGCGCCGGCACGGCAACGTCGCGCGACACGCTGACCTTGAAGTCGCGCTGCTGGGCGCTCGCCGCCGCAGAGCGCGCCTCGAGCTCGGCGCTCTTGCTCTTGAACTCGAACGCCTCGCGCTTGACGCGCGCCACCGCCTCCCCGCGCGTGGCGGGCGCGATCAGCGCGTTCATCGTGTCCAGTCCCTCGAACGCATCTTTGCAGTAGAAGACACCCGGTTCGTAGAAGACCTCGCCGTCCACGAGCGCGGCTCGACGGCCGAAGTTGCGGTTGATCGCGGCGCCGCCGATCAGCACCGGCACCTTCATCCCCAGGCGGTGGAGCTCGTTCACGGCGATCGGCATCTGCCGACTCGTGGACACGAGCAGCGCCGAGAGGCCGATCGCGGTCGCGTCCAGCTCGCGCGCCTTGTCGACGATCGCCTGCACCGGCACCTGCTTCCCGAGGTCATGCACGGTGTAGCCGTTGTTGGAGAGGATCGTCTTCACCAGGTTCTTGCCGATGTCGTGCACGTCGCCGAACACGGTGGCGAGCACGACGCGGCCCTTGGAGACGTCGGCGGTCTTCTCCAGGTAGCGCTCCAACTGCGCCACCGCCTTCTTCATCACCTCGGCGCTCTGGAGCACGAACGGCAGGATCAGCTCGCCGGCGCCGAACTTGTCGCCGACTTCCTTCATCGCCGGCAGCAGCACCGTGTTCAGGACCGTGACCGGGTCCTGGCGCTTGACCGCCTGGTCGACGAGCGTCTCGATACCCGCGGGCCGCCGGTGCAGGATCTGGTGGTGGAGGCGCTGCTCCACGCTCATCGAGGCTTCCGCCGCCTCGTCCTCTTTCGCGCGCGCGTCGGGCGCGCGGCCCTCGAAGTGGGTGATGTAGGCGGCGAGCGCCTGCGGCTGGCGCGCGAAGATCAGATCCTCCGCGAGCTGCCGGTCGGCTGCAGAAAGATCGGCGTACGGGATCACGTCCGCGGGGTTGACGATCGCCATGTCGAGCCCGGCCTGGACCCCGTGGTAGAGGAACACGCTGTTCAACACCGCGCGCGCCTCCTTCCCGAGGCCGAACGACACGTTCGAGACGCCGAGCGACGTGAGTACGCCCGGGAGTTCCCGCTTGATGAGCCGGATGCCCTCGAGCGTCTCGATGCCGGAGCGAGCGAACTCCTCGTCGCCGGTGGCGAGCGTGAACGTCAGGTCGTCGAAGATCAGCCGGCCCGAGGGCAGGCCGAACTCGTTCGTCACGATGTCGTGGATGCGCTTCGCCACCTCGAGCTTCCGCTGCGCGGTCTTCGCCATGCCCGTCTCGTCGATCGTCAGCGCGATGACCGCGGCGCCGTAGCGCGCGACCAGCGGCATCACGGCGTCGATCCGCTCGCGGCCGTTCTCGAGGTTGATCGAGTTGACGATCGCCGAGCCCGGGCACGCCTGGAGCGCCTCGTCGATGACGTTCGCCTCGGTGGAATCGATGCACAGCGGCGCTTCCACCGAGAGCGACAGGCGCTTGACGAGCGCTCGCATCTGGGCGGCTTCATCGGTGCGCTCGGTGAGCGCGAGGCAGAGGTCCAGCACGTGCGCGCCGCCCTCCACCTGCTCGCGCGCCATCGGCACCATGTCCTCGAGCGTGCCCTCCAGCGCCAGGCGCTTCATCTTCCGCGAGCCCTGCGTGTTCAGCCGCTCGCCGATCAGCAGCGGGCGCGGCTCCTGCTCGAGCGCCGCGGCGGTCATGCCGGAGGAGACCGACCAGCGCCGCGCGCCGTTTCCGGGCCAGCTCGACCGGGCGCGCGGCTTCGCGCCGTGGCCGACGGCCGCGACCAGGCTCTGGATGTGCTCCGGCGTCGTGCCGCAGCAGCCGCCGACCGCGTTGACGCCGAAGTCGAGCACGAACTCGCGCAGCGTCTCGGCGAACGGCTCCGGCCGCATCGGGTAGAGCGTGCGCCCGCCGTCGTTGATCGGGAGCCCGGCGTTGGGGATGCAGTGCACGGGCGTGCTCGCGTGCTCGCACAGGTAGCGGATCGCGTCGCGCATGAGATCCGGCCCGGTCGAGCAGTTCAGGCCGATCACGTCCACGTGCAGCGCCTCGAGCGTGGCCAGCGCGCCGCGATAGTCCGTGCCGAGCAGCATGCGACCCGTGGGATCGAGCGTGATCGAGCACTGGATCGGGACCGTGTGGCCCGCGAGCTTCATCGCCTCGCGCGAGGCGAGCACCTGCGCCTTCATCTCCAGCATGTCCTGGCAGGTCTCGAGGATGAGCACGTCCGCCCCGCCCTCGATCAGCCCGTGCGCCTGGGGCAGGAACGCGGCGACGAGGTCGGCGAGCGAGAGCTTGCCCAGGTCCGGGTCCTCGGAGGACGGCAGGAACCCCGAGGGCCCCATCGAGCCCGCGACGAAGCGCGGGCGGCCGTCGGCGGCGTGGCGGTTGGCGGCGCCGCGCGCGATCGCGGCGGCGGCGCGGTTCAGCTCGCGCGTCTTCTCCCCCAGCCCCCACTCCTCGAGCCGCGTGCGCGAGGCCTGGAACGAGTTCGTCTCGATCACGTCCGCGCCCGCGTCCAGGTAGGCCGCATGGATCGCCTCGACCACGGCGGGCCGGGTGAGCGACAGGTAGTCGATGCAGCCTTCCCAGCGCTTGCCGCCGTAATCCTCGGCGGACAGCTCGCGGGCCTGGACCTGCGTGCCCATGCCGCCGTCGAAGAACACGACGCCGGCACGGAAGCGGTCGATATAGGGGCTGCGGGTACTCACGGGTTCGTGCGCTCCCTGGCGCTGCCGGGGGCCGCCGCTCACGGGCGGCCGCGCGGAAAGATTGGCGGAAGATGCTACCGGGGTGGGCCCCGAAACGCCACCGGGCGGCGCGCGTCGCTGCGGCCGCCCGGGGACTCGTTGGATGCCGCTTACGACCGCTAGGTCGCTTTCCGGATCGCGCGGCGGACCTTACGGCGCACCACGCGGCGCACGCGGCGGCGCGTCACCCGCTTCCGGCGCACCACCCGCCGGACCACGCGGCGTACGCGGCGACGGGTCACCCGCTTCTTCACCCGCGTCCGGCGCACCGCCTTCCGCACCGCCCGCTTCGCCCGGCGCTTCGCCCGCCGGCGGCGGACTCCAGTCCCGACTTTCGCCCGCCTGGTTGCCTTCTTGGCTGCCATGTTCGCCTCCTTGGATGGATTCGGGCCCGAACGCGTGGACGAGTCGCGCGAGTCCGTTCGCGATGCAGCAGCAACCTGAGCGCGCCGCAAGAGCACGCGCTCCGCAGCCCAGCAAAGCATACGAAGCGCGATCCGGCCAGCGAGCGTCCTTTGCGTCACCTTGACCTCGACCGCGCCCGTGGACTCTCTTTTACGCCATGGTCCGCACCCTCGCACTGCTTCGTCACGGCCGCGCCGCCGGCCAGGGCCCCGATGCGCCGCTCACGGTGCAGGGCATCGAGCAGCTGCAGAAGTTGGCCGCCGTGCTCGCGGCGGAGGGCTGGCGCCCCGAGGTGATCCTCGTGAGCCCGCTCCTGCGCGCGAAGGAGTCGGCGCGCACGCTCGCCGCCGGGACCGGCGTGACGCGCCCGGCCGTGGTGCTGCACGAGCTGATCCCCGACAGCGAGCCGCTGGACGCGCTGCAGGCCATCGACGCCGCGGCGCCGGGCAGCAAGTTGGTGCTCGTCGTCTCGCACCTGCCGCTCGTGGGGCGCATCGCGCACGAGCTGACGGGCGAAGAGGTCGCGTTCACACCCGCGACGCTGGCGGAGATCGCGGACCAGGGCGACGGCACGGCGCGGCTCGTGCGGCGATTGAGCGCGGAAGAGTTGTAAGCTCGGCGCAGAGGAGGGTGTCCAATGGCATCCTGGCAGGGCAAAGTCGCAGTCGTCACCGGCGGCAATCGTGGCATCGGGCGGGGCATCGCCGAGGCCCTGGCGAAGGAAGGGCTGGTCGTGGCGCTTACCGCGCGCGACGGTGCCGCGGCACGCGAGGCCGCGACCGAGATCGGCCACGGCGCGCGCGGCTATGCGCTCGACGTACGCCGGCAGGCGCAGGTGGCGGCTCTGTTCGCCGCGATCGAAAAGGACCTGGGCGGCGTCGACGTGCTCGTCAACAACGCCGGTGTCGGCACGTTCGCCCCCGTCGCCGAGATGAGCATCGAGGACTGGCACGCGGTGATCGAGACCAACGTCAACGGCGTCTTCTACTGCACGCGAGAGGCGATCCCGCGCATGATCCAGCGCGGCGGCGGCTACATCTTCAACGTCTCATCGCTCGCCGGGCGCAACGCGTTCCCGGGTGCCGCCGCCTATTGTGCCAGCAAGCACGCGGTGAACGGCTTCAGCGAGGCGCTGTTCCAGGAGGTGCGCGACGAGGGCATCCGCGTCACCTACCTCATGCCCGGCAGCGTCGCCACCGCGTTCGGCAGCGGCTCGGCCGCGAAGCAGGGTTGGGCGCTCCAGCCCGAGGACGTGGGCGAGATGGTCGTGGACCTGTTGCGCACGAACCCGCGCGCGATGCACAGCCGCGTGGAGATGCGGCCGTCGAGGCCGAAGAAGGGGTAGCCGCGCGACGCCACGAGGTCGCCGACCGACGGAACGGGACCCATCTCGGTCTCGTGCGCGTCATCGGCCGCTGCATCTCCCCCTGATCCGCCGCTGGCGGCGACCTCCGACCATGTTCGGGCGTCGACGTCGAACGCCCAGCTGTCCGCGAGGTCGGTTCCATCCGCGGTACCGAACGTGCTGTACCCGCCGAACACGATCATCTGGCGGTGGACGGGATCGAACGTGGCGGTCTGCCCGTCGCGCGGGATCGGCGCATCGAACGACACGATCCGCGACCACGCGAGCGACTCCAGCGACAGGAACCAGACACCGCCGTCGACGCCTCCATCGACGATCATGCGATCGTTCGCTGCGTCGACGAACGCCGGGCGCCCGTACGGAACCCCGGGGGGCGAGCAGCCCGTGGTGCCGAGCGCCGTCCACTGCCCGGTCGAGAGCGACAGCGACCACACCACTCTCGGGGCGCCGACCCGGCCCGAGCCACTGAACACGAGCATCCGGTCCCTGCGCTCGTCATAGATGGCGCTGTGATACCGGTGGCCCGGTGGCGATGGGCTCGCGAGCAGGCGCGACCAGGTCGGGCCCGATGACAGGTCCAGCGCCCACACGTCGTCCAGGACGCCGTCGGGGGACGTCCATCCGCCGTGGACGATCATCCGGTCCCGTATTGGATCGTAGATCGCCGAATGCCATTCCCGCGGCGCCGGCGGGATTCCGAGGGCGTCGAGCTTCCGCCACCTCAGGTTGGAGAGCGAGAGCGCCCAGACTTCGTTCGAAAGCTCGTTGTCGGTCTGCACGCCCCCGAAGACGATCATCCGATGCCGTTTCGGGTCGTAGATCGCGGTGTGACCGTAGTTCGCGCGAGGAGGGATGCCGGTTGGAGCCAGCTCGGTCCACCTCGGAGGAGTGTGGCCAAGGGACAGGGCCCAGACGTCGCTGGCCCCATCGCCGCCGAAGACGATCAGGCGTCGTCGTACCGGGTCGAAGATCGTGCTGTGCCCGGAGCGAGCCGGTGGGACCGGCGCGGTGACCGTGGACTCGGGAGCGGAAGCGAGCGTGTCTCCGTCCGTGCTGGCCGAGGTCAGCACGAGAGCCGTGAACAGGATGTTGAGAGGGTTCATCGCGCCGCCCCGCCCCGCAGGATCCGCGACCGCCTCGACAACCGTATGGCGCCCGCCAGCCTCGTGAAATCGGGCATTCGAGAAGGGCAGCGCCGGTTATCGCCTGACCCACGCGGGTGGAGGTAGGGCGCTGACGGGAGCCGGGCAAGAGGTGAGACGCTGCTCGCAGCCTCGCGTCCCCCGTCTCACCGCGGGCCGCGCCCGGGCCCGTTTCCCCGCGCCGGGAGCGCCTGCGTTGTGGGCGGCGCGGGCGCTCCGGTAGGTTCCACCGTCACCCAAGCCCCCATGGGCCCGTGCAGAGTCGGCCCGGCGCCTTCGCGCTGGTGACCGGCCGCTCCCCCCGATTCCGACCGACCCAGGAGATCCCGATGCGACTTCGTCTGCAGCCGCTGGCGTGCCTCGCCGGCGCCGGGCTGCTCGCCCTGATCCTCGCGGCACCCGCCCGTAGCGCCTCGTCCGGCTCCAGCGGCGACAACGCGCCGTTCTGGACCGGCAAGCCCACCGCCGCGCAGTTCAAGGAGCGGCAGGAGAAGCGGCTGGCGCTGGCCAAGGCGGCCATGGAGAAGATGCTCGCGGTCAAAGGCGCGCGCACGATCGAGAACACGCTGGCACCGTTCGACGAGATCAGCCGCCAGCTCGACATGGCGGGCTCGCAGTCGGGCCTCATCGAAGAGGTGAGCCCGGACTCGGCGACGCGCTCCGCGGCGGAGGGGATGTCGCAGGAGATCTCGAGCTTCGTCACCGACCTCTCGCTCAACCGCCAGGTCTACGACGCGCTCGCGGCGATCGACACGTCCAAGGCCGATGCCGAGACGCGGTACTACCTGGCGAAGTCGCTGCGCGACTTCCGGCTCGCGGGTGTGGACAAGGACCAGGCCACGCGCGACAAGATCAAGAAGCTGAACGACGAGCTGGTGCTGATCGGCCAGGAGTTCGGGCGCAACATCCGCGAGGACAAGAGCACCGTCACCTGCGTGCCCGGTGACCTCGACGGTCTGCCGCAGGATTTCATCGACCGGCACAAGCCGGGCGCCGATGGGAAGGTCACGCTGACCGTGGAGTACCCCGACTACGGCCCGATCTCCACGTACGCGAAGAGCGACGACCTCCGCCGCCGCATGTACATGGCGTACCAGAACCGCGCCTACCCGAAGAACATCGACGTCCTCGACCGCATGCGGCAGAAACGCTTCGAGCTGGCGACCGCGCTCGGGTTCACGAACTACGCCGACTACATCATGGCGGACAAGATGACGGGTAACGCCGTCACGGCGCGCTCGTTCATCGACCGCGTGGTGGCGGCGTCGGGGACCCGCCAGGACCGCGAGTACGCGCAGCTCCTCGCCCGCAAGCAGAAGGACGTGCCCGGCGCCACGGTCGTCAACTTCTGGGAGTTCCCGTACTTCTCGGAGCAGGTGCGGAAGAGCGACTACGCGTTCGACTCGCAGGAGCTGCGCGCGTACCTGCCGTACGACCAGGTCAAGCAGGGCGTGCTCGACATCGCCGCGAAGCTGTTCAGCGTCGAGTTCCGCCGGGTGAAGGACGCGCCGGTGTGGGACCCCGCCGTTGAAGCCTATGAGATGTACGACGGCGGCAAGCTCGCCGGCCGCTTCTATCTCGACATGCACCCGCGCGCCAACAAGTACAGCCACGCGGCGCAGTTCGACATCCGCACCGGCGTCGCGGGCCGCCAGGTCCCCGAGGCGGCGCTGATCTGCAACCTGCCGGGCGGCGAGGCGGGTGATCCCGGCCTGTGCGAGTACAACGACGTCAACACGTTCTTCCACGAGTTCGGCCACCTGCTGCACACCATGTTCGCCGGCAATCACAAGTGGGTGGGCACCGGCGGCATCCGCACCGAGCACGACTTCGTGGAAGCGCCGTCGCAGATGCTCGAGGAGTGGATGAAGAGCCCCGAGGTGCTGGCCGCGTTCGCGAAG
>Ga0209811_10000373_pt1 | contig 19572 bp, 15 predicted proteins | sample Coa_R1_6_FD_187161 | JGI IMG/M metagenome (GOLD analysis project Ga0209811, IMG submission 187161) | Surface soil microbial communities from Centralia Pennsylvania, which are recovering from an underground coalmine fire. - Coalmine... | ecosystem: Environmental > Terrestrial > Soil >... | reverse complement strand
GAGCCGGATCAGCAGGTCGACGGTCTCCGGCGGCAATCCTTCGATGGCGAACCGGCCGTCGCCGCCGAGCGTCACCACCATCGGCTTCGTCGCCAGCTGCCGTGCGAGCGTCAGCTCCGTCCCCGCCGGCAGGGGCTGGCCGTCGCTCAGTGTGACGCGGCCCGCGAGCCGGAGCCCGCGCTCGAGTGAGAGCGGGGGCAGCTCGGTGACGCTGTCGCTCTCGCCGACCGTGCGCACGATCGTCCGCAGCGCCCAGGGGCCCGTCGAGCCGACGACCCCGGAGAATGCGAAATCCTGGACCGGCGGCACGTTCGAGAACGTGAACCGGCCGCGCTCGTCGCAGGCGATCGTGTCCGGATCCACGAAGTTGAAGGCGTCCGCGTCGACCTGGCGCATGCCGATCACCGCACCGGGGAACGGCTGCCCGTCGCGCAGCACCACGCCGGTCACGGTGGCACCGACATCGAGGCGGAGGAGCCCACCGTCACCGCCCGCCGCGACGTCCGGGAACACCTTCGGGCTCAGGTTGCGGGCCTCCACGAGCAGGACCCATTGCTGGATGCTGTCGGGACCGGTGATCCGGAACTCGCCGTGGGCATCCGTCACCGAGCCGGCATCCACGCGTGAGTTCTGCTGGCTGAAGTTGCCGAACGACACCGAGCCGTCCCCGGTGTGGATGCCGCGCGTGAAGATCGAAGCACCGGGAACCGGGTCCCCGTGCTCGTCCACGACGTGGCCCACGGTCGTGCGCAGGCCCGGCGCGAGCACGCTGTCGCGCGTGCGCAGCACCTGGTCGAGCCGATCGGATTTCGGATCGACGCGCTCGCGGAACTCGGGCACGCGGCCGTCGGCCACGAACAGCAGACGGTAGAGCAGTCGATCGCTCAGCTGCGCGATCGCGAACCGGCCCTGCTTGTCGGTGGTGGCGGTCTTGCCGCACTCCGGGTAGCACGACGGGCAGGCGCTGCCCACGCCCACGCGCGGCGCGGCGGTGTAGACGAACACGCGTGCGCCCGCGATCGGTCTGGTCGCCGGGTCCACGACGCGTCCCTGGAGCGTGAGCTTCGACTCCTCGGCGCTCGATCCGGAGGCGAGCGCGATCGCGACGAGCATCGCGAGCATGGACCGTGGGGACGGTGGGGACGGCGGGCGAAGGTTCATGGCGGTTCCCTCTCCGCGTCCCGGGGAGCGGTCGCGGCGACTGGCCGGTCAGGAGACTACATCCGCCCGGCCCGGCGAAAGCGGTCGGCTCATGTCGACGGATCCGGTGGTCGCGCTGGGGCCACCCTTCCGGTGAACACCCCACCGAGCCGAAAGTCCTTGTTGCCCCGCGTGGACCCGACTACGCTCGGCGCGGCGCGGAACGGATTCCGCGTTTCTGCTCTCGGCGCCTTGCCACTGCCCAGGGCTCGCCGGGTGCTCAGGGACGAGCACAAGCCGTATCGAGATCGGGTCGACCCGACCCCCCTGCATCATCCCCGTATTCTCGAGAGGAGCCCCCCCATGGATCGACGGATCCCTCGGTTCACGCACGCCCACCTCGCCCTGGCTGCAACATTGCTGCTCGCCGCGGCGATGCCCGCGAACGCCGCCATCCTTCACTACAACTGCACGCTCAGCGGTCCCGCCGAGTCCCCGCCCAATCTCTCGCCCGGCACCGGCGGCGCCGAGGTCACGATCGACAACGTGGCGAACACCATGCGCGTGCAGGCCACGTTCAGCGGCCTGCTCGGCACCACCACCGCCTGCCACATCCATACTCCGACGCCGGCCGCTGGCAGCGGCACGGCCGGGGTCGCGACCATGGCCCCGGCGTTCACGGGCTTCCCGCTCGGCGTCCTGAGTGGATCGATGGACCACACGTTCGACCTCACGCTGACGGCGACCTACAACGGCCCGTTCGTCACCGCCAACGGCGGCACGGCGGCCGGCGCCGAGGCGGCCCTGCTCGCTGGGATCGCGGCCGGCAAGGCGTACTTCAACGTCCACACCCAGTCGGTTCCGGGCGGCGAGATCCGCGGGTTCCTCCAGCCGTTCGACCCGACGCCGACCGCGAAGTCGACGTGGGCGCGGGTGAAGTCGCTCTACCGTTGATGCAGCAAGTCCCCGCCCAGGGACGCGAAGACCACCCTCGATGCGAGGGTGGTCTTCGCAATTGAGGCGGGCTCGGCGCTATCTCGCCACCACCACCATGCGGGTGACCGGCGTGCGCTGCCCCTGGCCGACGCGCACCCAGTAGACGCCCGGGTTGAGCTGTGCGCCGCGGCCGGCCTCGATCGTCATCGTGCCCGCAGCGGCGATCTCGATGTCGCGCCGGTTCACGAGGCGGCCGCTGACGTCGTAGACGTCGACGCGCGCGGGCTCGCGCCCCGGAAGGTCGCAGCGCACCTCGAGCTTCGCGCACGCCGGGTTCGTGAGCGCGTGGACTGCGAGCACGGTGGGGAGCGCCGGCGTGCCCGCGCTCCGGGAGCGCGGCCCCGGCGTCGGCGCGGGCTCCTCGCCGCAGCCGCCCTCGCGCCCGGCAAGCTCCGAGTTGACCCCCGAGACGTCCTCGAGCCAGCGGCGCACATACCACCGCGTCGAGTCCGCGGGCTGGCCGGGCGCCCGCACCGCCGCGTCGCCGCGGACGACGTGGAAGACGTGGAGTGCCGAGGTCGACAACAGGTGCTCGCCGGTGTGGAGGCGGATGGCCATCTCGAAGCGGCGCACCGTGAGCACTTCGTAGTGCTGCGTCGAGTCCGGGTGCTCGGGGTCCACGCCCTCGCTGATGCCATCGATGACCATGCCCACGCTGTCCGCCGCGGGCATCAGCGTGTCGCCGTCATGGATCGAGCCGTGCAGCATGCCGTGGACCATCCGTGCCTCGTCCTCGCGCGACATGCCGCTGAAGAACTCCATCAGGCTGTCGCCCCTGGTGTGGAAGCGGAAGTCCGCGGTCATGGTCGCGATCACGGCCTCGGGCGAGCGGTTGCGATAGCCGTCCGCGAGCCGCTCGAGCGTCGCCTCCTGGGCCTTCGCGGGCTGATTCACCGGCGGCACGCTCGTGCTCGGGCTGGCGTGTGCGTTCGAGCAGGCGAGCGCGATGAGGACGGGAACGAATCGATTCGCGCGCATGAGGACCCCTGGGGCCGGTCGGGTACTCGGTGGGGACGGTTTCGCAGCGAGGACGACTCGCACGGTCCACGACCCGGAGGGCTCATGATAGCAGTCCGTTGGCCCGGAATGGGTGTATGCTGCGCGGCCTGTCGTCCACCCGGCGCCGTCCCGTGAGGCGGATCGCCATGCTCGTGGCGGGCCGCACGATTCGCGGCCTCCCGGGCCCCGGAAACGGGGCCCGCAGGAGCCCAGAGCCGACCGTGACCACCTCCATCGGAGCCGCAGCGCTGCTGGCCTCGGGCCGCTACGCGATCTTCCACGCCGGCTTCGAGTCCGGCGAGGAACGCTGGTCGATCGAGGCTGCGGCCGAGGGCGGCGCGATCGCGCGCGGCGAGCAGGTGCTGGTGGCGCCACACCCGCTCGCGAGCGAGCTCTCCTGGCGCGCGCGGCTCTCGCCCGACGGGCGCATCGCGGCGCTGGAGATGGAGTGGCGCGTGGGCACGCGCACCGTGCGCGCGGAGCACGAGGCGTTCGCGAGCCGCTGGCACGCGCGCATCCTTTCCGCCGGGCACACGCGCGAGCAGGCCGGGGACTTCCCGGGCCACGCCGAGGTGGCGTTCGGATCGCACGTGCTGCAGACGGTGATGCTCCGTCGCTACGCGCTGTCGCCTGGCGCCGAGCACGAGTTCCCGTCGCTCGTGATCGGGCCGCCGTTCTTCGCCGTCGAGCCCGGCCGGCAGCGCATCGCCTGCACCGCCGAGGAGCTGCGAGCGACTCCCCTCGGCGAGCGCCGCGCGCGCCGGATCGAGTTCAGCGACGCGCTCGGGCCCGTGCCCGCGTTCGCGGCCTGGATCGACGAGCACGACGTGCTGCTGGAGTCGTACGAGGACACGTATACGGAAGAGCCGTGGATGCGGCTCGTGGAGTATCGCAGGGGCTAGGAGGGGCGAGATGGGCGTGGTGATCCGCGGTGGCACGATCGTCAATGCGGGCGAGCGGTTCGAGGCCGACGTGAAGGTCGAGGGGCGGACGATCACGGGCATCGGCAGCGATCTTCGCATGAGCACCGGTGACACGATGATCGATGCGCAAGGGCGCTACGTACTGCCCGGCTTCATCGATCCGCACGTGCACATGGAGCTGCCGTTCATGGGCACCGTGAGCATCGACGACTTCGAGACGGGCACCGCGAGCGGCATCGCCGGCGGCACCACGAGCATCATCGACTTCTGCATCCCGGCGCCGGGCACGTCGCTGATCGACGGGCTCGCGACGTGGAAGCAGCGCGCCGCCAAGGCCACCGCCGACTACTCGTTCCACATGGCCATCACCGGCTGGGGCGAGAACACCGCGAACGAGATGCGCGCCGTGGTGCGCGACCACGGCATCACCAGCTTCAAGGTGTTCATGGCCTACAAGGGCGCGATCATGGTCGACGACCACGCGCTCTACCAGGTGATGAAGACCGCGGCCGAGATCGGCGCCGTGGTCACCGTGCACGCCGAGAACGGCGACGTGGTGTGGAACCTGCAGAAGGAGCTGGTGGCGAAGGGCTTGACCGGCCCCGAGTACCACCCCGTGTCGCGCCCGAGCGCGGTCGAGGGCGAGGCCACCGAGCGCGCGCTCACCATGGCGCGATTGCACGACGCCGCGGCCTACATCGTGCACATGACCTGCCGCGAGTCCGTGCGCGCGCTCGAGCGCGCCAAGATCAGCGGCCAGCGCTGCTACGGCGAGACCTGCCCGCAGTACCTGCTATTGGACGACAAGGTGTTCGACGCGCCCGACTTCGGCGGCTCGGCGTACGTGATGAGCCCGCCCATCCGGCCGCGCAACCTCGGCCACCACGAGGCGCTGTGGAGCGGGCTCGCGAACGGCATGCTCGACTCGGTCGGCACCGATCATTGCCCGTTCACGCACGAGCAGAAGAAGATGGGGGCGAAGGATTTCACCAAGATCCCGAACGGCGCCGCGGGCATCGAGGACCGGCTCGCGATCCTCTACACGCACGGCGTCGCGGGCGGGCGCTTCTCGCTCGAGAAGCTGGTCGAGCTGGGCGCCACCGCGCCGGCGCGCATCTTCGGACTCACGAAGAAGGGCACGGTCGCGGTGGGGATGGACGCGGACCTCGTGATCTTCGATGCCAACGCCAAGAGCTATCGCAGCTCGAAGACGCACTTCAGCAAGGCCGACCGCAGCATCTTCGAGGGCTTCGAGGTGAAGGGGAAGGTGGAGCGCACGATCGTCGGCGGCCGCGTCGCGTTCGAGAACGGGAAGTTGATGGCCGAGAAGGGCAGCGGCCGTTTCATCGCGCGGAAGCCCACGCACTTCGCGCGCCAGCCGGAGGTGAAGGCGTGAGCGTGCTCCCCGATGGCCGCCTGGAGTCGAAGCTCGTCGACCTGAAGCCGCTCTACACCGATGGTGAGGCGATTGCGGAGGCGAATCGCTGTCTCTACTGCCAGGACGCGCCGTGCATCGCCGCGTGCCCGACCGGCATCGACATCCCCACGTTCATCCGCAAGATCGGCACCGAGAACGTACGCGGCTCGGCGCGGACGATCCTGAGCGCGAACATCCTCGGCTACTCGTGCGCTCGCGTGTGCCCGGTGGAAGTGCTGTGCGCCGGCGCGTGCGTGTACAACGCCTGGGAGCGCACGCCCATCGCCATCGGCCGGCTGCAGCGCTACGCGACCGAGAAGATCATGTCGTCGGGCGCGGCCACGGCGCTGCTGCCGAAGGCCAAGGCAAACGGCAAGAAGGTCGCGTGCGTCGGCTCCGGCCCCGCGTCGCTCGCGTGTGCCGGCTACCTCGCGCTCGAGGGCTGCAGCGTCACCGTGTACGAGAAGCGTGCCGTCGCCGGCGGGCTCAACTCCACCGGCGTTGCGCCCTACAAGATGCACGTGCCGGGAGCGCTCGCCGAGGTGGACTTCATCCGCTCGCTCGGCGTCACCATCAAGACCGGCGTCGAGGTCGGGAAAGACATCACGCCGGAACAGCTGCTGAAGGATCACGACGCCGTGTTCCTGGGCTGCGGCCTGGGCGCGGACTCGCTGCTCGACGTCCCCGGCGCCCACGGGCCCGGCGTCACCGGGGCGGTGGCGTGGATCGAGCGGATGAAGCTGGAGCCGAAGTTTGCGCTCTCGGGCGTCACGCACGCGGTGGTGATCGGTGGCGGCAACACCGCGATCGACGCCGCGCGCGAGCTGGCGCGGCTCGGCGTGCCCGACGTGGCGCTGCTCTACCGCCGCTCCGAGGCGGACATGAGCGGCTACAAGCACGAGCTGCACCACGCGCGCGAGGAGGGCGTGCGGCTGATCGAGCGCGCCACGCCGGAGTCGTTCGTGCGCGACGGCGGCGCCTTGAAGGCCATCCGCCTCGCCGATAGCCGCGAGTTCCCGTGCGAGCTGGCGATCCTGGCGATCGGCCAGGGCTCGATGGCGACGCTCGCCACGTCGTTCCCCGGTGTCAAGACCGACGCCAAAGGCCGCGTGCAGTCCGAGGACGGCTCCGGCCTCACCGGCAATCCCAAACTCTGGGTCGGGGGCGACGCCACCGGCGGCGAGCTGGTGGTGACCGCGGTGCAGGACGGCAAGCGCGCGGCGCGGTCCATCGCGCGCGCGCTCGGCATCGAGGAGCGCAGCGACGCGGCGATGAAGGCGGGGCACGCGTAGGGGATCGACCGCGAGTTCCCGGAGGCTTCCCGTGATCAACCGCATCAGCAGCTGGGTGGTCCACATCCTGTCGCTGTTCGCGATGTGCCTCGTCGTGGGTGCCACCGCGCTCACGAAGATCGGCAAGCTCCACCCGTCGCGGGACGAGGGCACGGCGGCGCACCTGTTCCAGATCGCCGTCGCGCTGCTGTTGCCCGCGGGCCTCGTCTTCCTGCTCAGCGCGGACTGGAGAAAGCCGGGCCGCGTGGCCCTGCGGCTCGTGGCCCCGGCGATCGCGCTCGTCATCGCGTTCGGAACGCTCTACTACATGGAGCACGGGCGCTGAACGCGGACGCCTGGGGCCGCGGATCCTCGCGCGGGGAGAGCGGTGAAGGGGCGCGGGTGCATTGCGCTGAGGCGCTCGCGCACCGCCGGCGTTCACGCTCCCACGGGGTGTGCCGGCACGCCGAGCTCGAGCGTGAGCGCGAGCGCGATCACGAGTACGGCATAAGCGAGTCCCATGGCGAGCCGGCTGCCGCCCGGCACGTCGTGGTAGCCGGGCACCGGGTTCCGGGCGCGCTGCCACATGGTGTAGAGCCCAACCACCATCACGAGCACCAGGATGGGTGAGCGTGTGAGGACCGTGGCCGCGATGCCCACGGCGTAGCCCACGACCCAGAACGGACGCGTGAACACGCCCGCGACGCGGCCGCCGTCGAGCGGGGAGACCGGGATCAGGTTGAAGAGGTTCAGCAGCACGGCGGCGTGTCCCAACCCCACGAAGAGCGGATGCCCGAACGCGAACCCCGCGGCGAGCGTCGCCCACGCCGCGATCGAGCCGGCGACCGGGCCGGCGATCGCGACCTTGGCCTCGACGTAGGCGTTGCGAGGCCGCCCGCGCATGGCGATGAACGCGCCCACGAACGGGATGAACACCGGCGCGGTGGCCGGGATGCCCTCGTGACGCATCGCCACCGCGTGTCCTGCCTCGTGGATGAGGATCAGCAGCACGAAGCCGGTCGCGAATCCCCAGCCCCATTGCGTCGCGTACACCGCGATCGAGAGCAGCATCGTCGCGAGCGTCTTGAGCTTGAGCACGGTGCCGAGGACCGCGAGGAACTTGAGCTTGGAGAGCAGCAGCGCGGCGCCGGCGCCGAGCGAGCCGAGCAGCGTCCGCTTGCCGGCCGAGGCTCGTCCTCGCTCCGGCGTGGTCGTCGCGGCGGCGGGTGCCTCCGGAGCGCGTGCCGGGGCGGGTGCTTGCCGCATGCCGGCCAGCACCGCACGCAGGTTCTCACTGCGGCGGGTCGCGTCATCGGGAGGCGGCGTGCTCATCCTTTGGCGGCGGGCACGAGTCGCAGCGGCCGCGGGAACTTCCACGCCTCCCAGGCCATGATGGCGAGAAACACCACGTCCATGATGCCGAAGCCCGCTCCGATCACCTTGCCGGCCAAGTCCAACGACGTGGGCGGGAACGGCACGCGAAAGCTGTCGCCCTTCTCGGCGAAGCTCCGGTTGATGAACGTCATGTTGACGAGGTAGCTGGCGACGACCCAGCTCACACACGCGACCGCCGCGGAGAGAAACTGGAGGCCCTGCGATCGCTTGCCTCCGGAGAACCGGACCGTTCCCCAGCCCACGGCCCAGCCCAGCCCCACGGCGATGAGGCCGATCGACCAGTGGGTCGCCACGGTGACGCCCCACCACACGGCCACGCCGGCCGCTCCGCCCAGCACGGCGCCGAGCGTGGCGTTGACGTAGTTCACGTCCTCCGACATCGCGGCCACGGCCGTCTCGATCTGCTGCCGCAGCATGGCGTGGCACGACGTGCAGAACACGCGATCGCCGGCGGGGACACGATCGCTGGGCGTGAGCAGCTTCCCGCACTCGGCGCAGTGCTCCTCGGACGCGCTCACCTCGTGCGGCGCGGGCGCTTCATCGGCGGCCATACGAACCTCCCTCGGACGGCCTGCGGGGGATCCAGGGCCGGAACGCGAAGAACGCTACACCCGCTTCACGGCCCCCACCAGACCCTAATGGGTCTGGATCGCGACGACGAACCTCCGTACCAGCGACCTCCATCGATCACGAGGCGGATGAACTAGACCCCATTCGTGAACGAGCCCTCTACCGTCCGGTTCCCTCGCGCGGCACGATGCGCGCCTTTCCGCGCCCAGCACCGCGCGCAGACGAACGCCACGTTCCCGTTCGTGTTCAACGCGCTCTACTGGTCGGTGATGAAGTAGCCACGAGCTCGGAGGCGCCGGCGCTCTGCGCCGGCGCCTTCAATCGTCGTCCGCATTCTGATCCGGCGTCGCGTCGGGGCTCCCGCCCTCCAGCAGCAGCCGCGCCGCGTCCACGGCTTCGGTCGTCCCCGCCAGCGCCAGCACGTCTCCGGCCTCGAGCACCTCGTGGCCATCGGGGACCAGGACGACGTCCTCCCCGCGCGAGATCGCCACCACCGTGGCGCCGGTGCGGCCGCGCAGCGCCGTCTCGGAGAGCGTGCTGCCGGCGAACGGCGAGGTCGGACCCACGGTGACCGGCACCGGCTCGCCGAGGCCGGGCATCAACCGGTACGCCCGCTGGAGCGCCTGCTCGGCGCCCCCGGGCCCGGCGACGCGATTGCGCTCGCCGATCGCGGAGACGATCGCCTCCGCCGCGGCGTGCACGTGCCCCTGGAGGTCGGCGGCGTTGCGCCACACGTGGATGCCCACGGCCACGACCATGACGAGCAGCATGGCGAGACCGGTGAACGCGGGCAGGAACGGCTGCGTCACGGTCACGAGCGGCGCGCCGACCATGACCACGGTCGCGAACTGGATGGCGACGATGAGCGCGCGGCGCGGAGCGGCCGCGAGGTCGAGCCGCCCGGGCTCGGGCTCGGGGAACGCCCGTCTCGAGAGCGCGTCGCCCAGCACCCTGCCGGTGCGCCCGATGCCGCCGAGGAACGGCACCGCGAGCGCCAGCGCGCCGCCCACGACCAGGCCGCGTGCGAGCGGCGGCTCGAGCGGCGTGTGCTCCGAGACCACGCGCACCAGCGGCTGCATCGCCATCGACACCCCGACGCAGAGTGCGACGATGGCCGCCGCATCCAGGGCCAGCGCGCGGATCGCGCGCCCGATGCGGACACGGTCCGCGGAGGTCGCGGGACGCTCGCGTGCGCTCTCGATCCAGGTACCGTAGAGCGCGGCGAACGTCTGCAGCGGGCGCGGCAGGCTCTTGTCCACCCACGCCGCGACCGGAACGGCGGAGCGGATGAGCCACGGCGTGGTGAGCGTGGTGAGCGCGGAGACCGCGACCACGATGGGATAGAGCGACGGCGGCGTGGCGCCGCTGGCGATGCCGGCCGACGCGATGATGAACGAGAACTCGCCGATCTGCGCCAGGCTCATGCCCGCCTGGACCGCAGTGCGGATGCCGTTGCCGGTCAAGAACGACGCCACGCTCACCGCGCCGATCTTGCCGGCGATGACGAGCAGCGACAGTGACACCACGGCCCCCCAGTTCTTCACCACCGTGTCCGGCACGATCATCATGCCCACGGAGACGAAGAAGATGGCGCCGAACATCGCGCGCACCGGATCGACGAGGTGCTCGATGTGCTTCTCCTCGCCGGATTCCGCGACCAGCGCGCCGGCGATGAACGCGCCCAGGGCGACCGAGTAGCCGAACGACCGCACCAGCAGCGCGACCGAGAAGCAGAACCCGACGCTGACGACGAGCGTGATCTCGGGGCGGCGCAGCCGGACCACGAAGCGGATGAACTTCGGGACCAGGAACAGCCCCACCACGAGCAACCCGGCGAGCACCGCGAACAGTCGTAGGAACGCCCAGCCGAGCATGGCAGCGGAGCCGGTTGCGGACGCGCCCGTCGGCGTGAGCGTGGCGAGGAGCAGGATGGCGATCAGGTCCTCGAAGATGAGCACGCCGAAGATGAGGTCGGTGAAGCGACCGCGCGAGCGCTGGTCCTGGAGCGCCTTGATGACGATGGTGGTGCTGGAGATGGCGACCGCCGCGCCCGTGTACAGGCTCGCGACCGGCGTCCAGCCGAGGATGCGGCCGGCCTCGAAGCCCAGCCAGCCCGTGAAGCTGGTCTCGAGCACTGCCACGATCATCACGCCCCAGCCGGTGCTCACGAGCCGGCGCAGGTTGAAGTCGAGGCCGAGCGAGAACATGAGCAGGATGACGCCCAGCTCGGAGAGCGTGTGTACCATCTCGGGGTCGGCGACGAGCGGGATCGGCACGTGCGGCCCGATGATGAGCCCGGCGAGCATGTAGCCGAACACCACCGGCAAGCGCAGCCGCTCGCAGACCACGGTGGTGAGCGCGGCGACGCCGAGGACCACGGCGATATTGCGCAGGAAGTCGTGGCTCTCGAACACGGGCTCTCCGCGGGCGTGGGTGAAGGCCTCGCCGCAGACTAACCGAAGCTCACGCGGGCCCGAAGCGCCTCAATCGTCGTCGTCCCCATCGCCGCCCGCGCGCCGCATGCCCAGCGCGAACCCGCTCCGCACCGGCGGGGGCGGCGGCGCCTGGGTGCCGCGCGACGCCACCCACAGGATCCTGTTCAGCACGTCGTAGGGCACGACGTCCGCGACCTTGAAGTTCATCGCGTCGCTTTCCGCCTGGCCGAACGCGCCGGCCATGTTCGTCTCGTTGACGTCGATGCGCGCGCCCAGGTGGCGGAAGGGTTTCAGGTCCGGTTTCTTCGCGAAGATACCGCTCAGGCCGTCGGCGCGGGCGTCGAACTGCGACATGGGCGGCAGACCGAACACGTCCTCGATGCAGCGGAGCACGCTGCAGTTCGTGTACAGGCCGCTGTCCACGGCGCCGCGCTTCACGTACGGGCCGGCCGCCAGCGCCACCGTGCGATGGCCGTCGATGTGGTCGAGCCCGTTCGCGGCGTCGTCCTCGATGACGAGGATCAAGGCGTCCTTCCAGTAGCGGCTGTGGGAGATGCGCTCCACCATCATGCCGAGCGCGAGGTCATTCTCGGCCATGTGCGCGCGCGGCGTCGGCCGCCCGCTGCACGTGCCCTCGGAGTGGTCGTTCGGCAGCCGGATGATCGAGAGCTGCGGCAGCCCGCCGTCGCGGTCGTAGCGGTCGAACTCCTCGAGCCACGCCTTGTAGCGGTCCAGGTCCGAGTAGGTCATGTCGAAGCCGAGGTAACGGGGGGCGACGTGACCGACCAGGCTCGGGGCGCCGGCGCGCACGGTGTCCTGCGGCGTGTCGCCGTTGAACACGAACTCGCCGTAGCTGCGATAGGAGATCCCGTGTCGCGCGCACAGGTCCCAGAGGTAGCCCGCGGACGGAAAGGCGAGAGGGTTGCCGCCCTCGAAGTCGTAGACCTGGTTGTTGGGCTCGCCCTTGATGACGTAGTCGGTGGCGTAGGCGCCCATGCCCCAGTTATGGCCGTCGGCGCTGCCGTCCGAATCGCAGTAGGTGTTGTCGAGCAGCACGAACTGGCGCGCGAGCGCGTGATGGTTGGGCGAGATCGAGTCCCCGAACAGGCACAGCGAGGAGTCCCCGAGCCCCTGCGGCAGGTCGCCGAACACCTGATCGTAGGAGCGGTTCTCCTTGATGATGTAGAACACGTGCCCGATCGGCGGCAGCGTCCGTCGCCTGGGGCTGTCGCGCACGTCGGGCATGTTCGCCCACGCCTGGAGCGTGAGCCGCGACAGCACGGATTCGTCCGGCTCGGGGATCAGCGACAGCGTGCCGCGCGCGTTCGGGCTGTAGGAGATGTAGCGGCAGTACTCGCTCGTGTCGCTGTCGCCACCCGCGCTCGGCGCGGAGCCCTCGCCCTTGCCGTTCGCGACCACGAGCAGGCGCTGCCCGGGCCGCATGCGCGCGGCGGTCGGGTACCAGCCCACGGGCACGAAGCCCATCGCGCGCGAGCGCCCGGGGCGTGAGACATCGAAGACCGCGACGTGGTTGGCGCCCGCGTTCGCCACGTAGAGCCGCGAGCCGTCGTCGTTCAGAGTCAGCCCGTTCGGCGTGTCGCCCGCGGGCTCGCGCGGGTCACGCGACGTGCGCAGCAGCTCCGCGACCTGCTCCGAGGCGAGATCGACGACCGAGACACTGTTCTCGTTCGCGTTCGCGACGAACACGCGCTGGCCATCGGGTGACTCGGCGAGGTCGGTCGGGTGCTGGCCGACCGCGACGCGCTTCACGATCTCGTACGTGGTGGCGTCCACGACCGCCAGCTCCGCCTGGCTCCAGAGCGAGACGAAGATCAGCGCCCCGTCATGGGAGGCGAGACAGGTGTACGGCACGCCGCCGAGCGGGATGCGCTTCACCACCTTGCGCCCGCGCGTGTCGAGCACGTTCAACGCCGAGTCGAGGCGCGACACCACGTAGAGCCGGTGCGTGGGCTCGTCCGCGGACATGCCGGTGACCCAGATCGCGCCCGGGCCGTAGTCGATCGTCTTCCCCTGCGGGTAGAAACCGCCCGCGGTCCACCTCGGGCCCACGGCGATCGTGTCGGCGCTGCCGGCGCGCCCGTCGCGGATGGGGAACAGGAGCACGCGGTTCGTGTGCCCCGCGGCCACCGCGAGCGTGGCGCCGCTGTCGATGAACGCGACGCCCAGCCAGGTCTCGGCAAGCTTCACGTTCTGGACGTGCACGCCGCGCTCGAGGTCCACGAGGTCCAGCCCCTTGGCGTGCCAGCCGCTGTGCGTGACCGCGGCGAGGCGGCCGTCGGGGCTGATCGCCAGGCCGAGCGGGAAGTCGCCGACCTTCACCTGCTTCCCCGCGGGCGAGAGGAACCAGCCGTTCGGCAGCCGTACGCGGCCGTCGCTCGTCTGCCCGGGGACGTCGCGAGGGGCGGGCTTCGGCGCGGCAAAGGTCCTGCCCGCGATCGTCGCGGCGAGCGTGGCGGTGAGCAGTGGGAATGCGAGCGCTCGAGTCGTCCAATGACGCGGCAATGCTTTCTCCCCTTCAGCGGTCGGTCGCGGATTCTCACCGGGTCGTTTGCGGGTCCGGGATCGCGCCGCGGCACATCGTACGGGTCGCAAGCCCCCGCGGCGAGCCCCGCGAGCCCCGGGCGTCCACTTCGCGCGGCTCACGACTCCGGGTGGCGTGGCTCGGACGACGCCGGTGGTGAGGCTGGAGTAGGTGGTGGCCCTGCGTGCTGCCTCGCCGCCCTGCGGTACACGGGCGCAACGGTCTGCTCGTCGTCCGCATGGTCAAACTGCGAGACGACCTCCCACCAGCGCCTGGAACCGCCGCCGCCGGTCGCTGGCGAGTTCGGTATCCCCCCGTGCTCGAGCTCGGAATCCAGTCGATGCACCGCATGCTTCCCAAACTGGCTCAGCCAATCGGCCTCTCTCGCGACGTCAGCCGGGTCGGCATCGTCCGCGAGCATTCGGAACATGGGCTCCAGGTGATTCAGGTTGAAGTTGCCCGCCTCCGCCTCCGTGATCACGAACGTGGGGAGCCCGGGCGCCAGGTACGACCGCAATGGTGATCCGGTCCGGAACGCGCCGGTGAGGAGTTGCTGAAGTTGGCGAGGGTCGTTCGCATCGCGGTCCCGTACGTGTCCGAGGGCGAGCCGGCGGAACTCGCTGCCGCGTGGCGCGACCAGCACGATCGCCTGGGTATCCCACTCCGCGTCGCTCACGAGTGCGAGCATCCGTGTCCACGTTCCTGCGAGACTGAGGCGTCCCCAGGACGCAAGCCTGCGATGGGGGAGCGTCTCCACGGGCACTGCGAATGGGATCGGTTCGGCGGCGAGGCCGCCCTCCTCGCCGACTGCGGCCACGAGCCGCTCGACGGTCCTGTGCACGCCGGTCGCTGCCAGGCTCGGCTTGAACTCCCGCTGGCTCGCGCCCCCGGGGGCCCGGTCCTCCGGCATGGAATCGGAGGGGATCTCGAAGCGCGTGCGAAGGTCGTCCTCCGACCACAGGGTCCACGCCCTGCCGAAGAGGTCGGCCTGCGTGGCGCCGAGGTGCTTCACGATCTCAGCCTCCGGCAGTTCCTTGAGCATGGCCCAGCACGCGAGCAACTCGCACACGTCGTAGACGTACAGATGGCTGGATCGTTCCCAGTCGATCTGTCTGCGTAGTCCTTCCAGACGTGGCTCGAATGCTGAGTTGCAGAGGAGGACACCGAACCCGAGGAAGACGGCGGTCACATCCGCGCACTCCTCCTCCGTGCGATGGGGTGTGGCATGGATGTCGTGAACCTGTCGCCAGGCGAGCGCCATCTCGCGCACGAGCTCGCCGATGAGGCGCTGAGGGAATTGGAGATGGGACTCCTCGACCCGGAACCAGGCGCGGGCCTCGTGAATACCGAGGAACATCCCCTTCCGTCCATACGTGGAACGCTGCTTCATCACGGGATCCGGCACCCTCGTCTCGGCCGCCTCTTCGAACTCCGAGACCATCTCCACGTCGAGGTCCGGCAGCCCGGCGTACTCGGCGAGCCGGAGCAGGATCCGGCGGACGCACTCGAGGTTCGGCCGCCAGCGATCGGGGAACCACGTGTCCTCGGGCGTCACGAGCGGCGCCGCGAACAGCCGATCGGGACCCGACTTCGCGATCAGGTCCTTGAGCCGGTCGAGTTGGTGGCTGAACTCGGGTGTCATCGAACCGCCCACCCACTGCGTTTGCGGGCGTGATCCGCCGCCGTCCCTACAGCCCCTTCACCGCCTCCACCAGCTTCGACACCGCGCCCTTGGCGTCCCCGAACAGCATCGACGTGCGTGGCTCGTAGTAGAGCTGGTTGTCGATGCCGGCGAAGCCGGGGTTCATGCTGCGCTTGATCACGATCACGTGCTGCGCCTTGTCGGCGTCGAGGATGGGCATGCCGTAGATGGGGCTCGCCTTGTCGCTGCGCGCGGCGGGGTTCACCACGTCGTTGGCGCCGATCACCAGCGCCACGTCGGCGCGCTCGAAGTCGGGGTTGATCTGGTCCAGGTCGAAGAGCTGATCGTAGGGCACGTTCGCCTCGGCCAGGAGCACGTTCATGTGCCCGGGCATGCGACCGGCGACGGGATGGATGGCGTACTTCACGTCCACGCCCTTCTTCGCCAGCAGGTCGGCGAGCTCGCGCACCGTGTGCTGCGCCTGCGCCACGGCCATGCCGTAGCCGGGCACGATGATCAGGCTCTGGACGTTGGCGAGCAGCACGGCGGCGTCATCCACGCTCACCTCGCGGTAGTTCTTCGCGGCCCCGCCCGCAACGGCGCCCGCCGCGCCCGCGGTCGTCGTCGCGCCGAAGCCGGCGAACAGCACGTTCGCCAGCGAGCGGTTCATGGCCTTGCACATCAGCATCGTCAGCAGCGTGCCCGAGGCGCCGACGAGCGTGCCGCTGATGATGAGCGCGTTGTTGTGGAGCACGAACCCGGTCGCGGCCACGGCGAGGCCGGTAAACGAGTTCAAGAGCGAGATCACCACCGGCATGTCGGCGCCGCCGATCGGCATCACCATCAGCACGCCGAACGCGAGCGAGACGCCGAGCAGCGCGTAGAACGCCGGCGCGCCGCCGCCCGAGAAGCCGAGCATGCCGACGAGCCCGAGCAGCCCCAGGAACAGCAGCGCGTTCACCGCCTTCTGGAGCGGCGAGTTGATCGCTTTCTCGCTCACCAGGCCCTGGAGCTTCGCGAATGCCACCACGCTGCCCGAGAACGAGATCGAGCCGATGATGGTGCCGAACATGGTGTCCGCACCCGCGCGAGCGGTGCTCAGGTGAAGGAACTCGGCGGTGGAGATGAGCGCCGCCGAGCCGCCACCGCAGCCGTTCAGGATCGCCACCATCTGCGGCATGTCGGTCATGGCGACACGGCGCGCGCCCACGGCGCCGGCGACCGCGCCGATGGCGATCGCGGCGACGATGAGCCCGAGGTTGTGCGGCGGCCCGCTCTCGGGGTTCACCATCATGCCCGCCAGCAGCGTCAGCGTGGCGACCAGCATGCCGAGGGCGGCGGTGGTGTTGCCGCGGCGCGCGTGAGCGGGAGTGGACAGGAACTTCAAGCCGACGATGAACAGCACCGCGGCGAGCAGGTAGAGGAACTCGAACACGAACTTCATGGCTTCTTCGCCGGCAGCGGCGGCTTCGGCTTCTTCGCCTTGAACATCTCCAGCATGCGGTCGGTGACGACGAAGCCGCCGAACAGGTTCATGGCGCCCAGCACCACGGCGAGGAAGCCGAGCGTGGTGAGCGCCGGGCCGTGAGCGCTCGCCAGCACCAGCACGCCGCCGAGCATGACGATGCCATGGATGGCGTTCGTGCCCGACATGAGCGGCGTGTGCAGCACCACGGGCACCTTGGAGATGACCTCGATGCCGACGAAAACCGCGAGCGCGAACACCCAGATCTCGGCCATCAGCGACGCGCTCATGCCACCCTTCCCGCCGTGGCCAGCTCGCTCGTGGCGCGGCCCTCGTAGGTGAGGCAGCAGCCGCGCGTGATCTCGTCGGCGAAGTCGACGTTCAGCTTGGCGTCCTTGGCGAGGTGGACGATCAGCTCGTAGAGGTTGCGCGAGTACATCTGGCTCGCGTCCTTCGCCAGCGTGGCGGCGATGTCGAGCGGGCCGTGGATGATGACGTGGTTCGCGACCACGGTCTCGCCGGGCTTCGTCAACGCGCAATTGCCACCACCGTCGGCGGCGAGGTCCACGATCACCGATCCGGGCTTCATGAGCGCCACCGACGCCGCGGGCAGCAGCAGCGGCGCGCGCTTGCCGGGGATGGCGGCGGTGGAGATGACCACGTCGGTGTTCGGCAGCCGGTTGGCGATGGTCTGGCGGATCAACTCGTTCTTCTGCTCGTCCATCTCCTTCGCGTACCCGCCGGCGCCCACGCCGGCGTCGCCGATCGCCATGTCCACGAACGCGGCGCCGAGGCTCTGGACTTCCTCCTTCACCGCGGGGCGCACGTCGAACGCCTCCACGACCGCACCCAGCCGGCGCGCGGTGGCGATCGCCTGCAGGCCCGCGACGCCGGCGCCGAGCACGAATACGCGCGACGGCGCGACGGTGCCGGCGGCGGTCATCAGCAGCGGGAAGAACTTGCCCGACGTGCCGGCCGCGAGCAGCACCGCCTTGTAGCCGGCACACGCCGCCATGGACGACAGCGCATCCATCTTCTGCGCGCGTGAGATGCGCGGCAGCGCGTTCAGCGAGAACACGCCCAGGCGGCGCGCGCGATAGCGCGCCATCTGCTCGGCATCCTCGCCGCGGCCGAGCAGGCCCAGCAGCAGCGCACTCTCGGGGAAGGCCTCGATCTCGGCGGCGGAGGGCTCGCGCACCTTGAAGATCGCGTTCGCACCCGCCACGCACGCCGCGAGATCGCCGGCCACGGTGGCGCCGGCCTTCTGGTAGGCCGCGTCCGTGTGGCCCGCGGCAAGGCCCGCTCCGGCCTCGACCACGGCCTGGAATCCGGCCTTCACGAGTTTGCCGACGGTCTCGGGGATCAGTGAGACGCGCTGTTCACGCGGCGCGGTCTCTCGCGGGATGGCTAGGCGCACGGCGTGGAAACTAGTGGAGCCGCCGCGTCGTGGCAATGCGACCAATGGGGTAGAGTGCACGCCGTCGCGGCGTCCGCGGTGTGCGGTCGCCGCGCTTCCATCCCCGTGGGTGGCCACGGCACGCCGATGAGCCCCCCCCCAGCGCACGGAAGGAACCGACGCGTCGATGAAGATCCTGGTGCTCGGCGGTGGCCAGCATGGACGGGTGATCGCGACGGACCTGGCGTACAAGGTGAGCAACACGCACGTGGACGTCGCCGACATCCGCGAGCCGCAGCTGCCGCCGCGCGGGAACCTGCGCTGGCTGGAAGCCGACGTCGCCGACATCACCGAGCTGGCGCGCCGCATGCGCGAATACGACCTCGCCGTGAGCGCCCTGCCGTCGCAGCTCGGCTTCGGGGCCATGCAGGCGGCGATCGAGGCGAAGCGCACGCTCGTCGATGTCAGCTTCACCGCCGCCGACCCGCTCGAGCTGGACGAGGACGCCCGGCACGCCGGCGTGTCGATCTTCCCCGACTGCGGCCTGGCACCCGGCCTCACCCACCTGTGCGTGGGCCACGCGGCTGCGGACGGCATGCCGGAGGAGGTCACGATCTACGTCGGCGGCGTGTCGCAGGACCGCTCGCGGCCCTACGGCTACATCGTGACCTGGCCGCTCGAGGACCTTCTCGAGGAGTACATCCGGCCCGCACGCGTGGTTCGCGAGGGGCGTCCAACCGTACTGCCCGCCTTCGCTGACCTGGACCGCGTGCAGGTGCCGGGCGTGGGGGAGATGGAGTCGTTCCTTTCGGATGGCCTGCGCACGATCATCTCCACCATGCCCGAGGTGCAGGTGATGAGCGAGCGCACGCTGCGCTGGCCCGGGCATGCCGAGGCGGTGAAACCACTGGTCGAGTCGGGCCGGTTCCTCGACGAGTTCCGCGACAAGTGCGTGGTGTCCCCGCCCCGCGACCTGGTGGCGATGATGACCGTGGTGAAGCGTGGCATGAAGGTGCAGCGCGCGACGTTGATCGACCGCTACGACGAGGCGTCGCAGCTCTCGGCGATGGCGCGAACCACGGCGCTCACCACGTCCGCGGTGGCGCAGTGGGTCGCCGGCGGCGGCTCGACCCGGCCCGGCGTCATGCCGCTCGAGCGCGTGGGCGCCGACCAGCGCGCCTACACCGCGATCACGAGCGCGCTCGAGAAGCACGGCGTGCGCGTGCAGTGGGACTGGGGGGCGTAGCCCCTCGCTCGGGAAGGTTCGAGCTACTCCGTAGCGCCCGCCGGCCGCGGCCGTTTATGCTGCCCGGATACGCCACCGCGGGCCCGCGAGCCCCAGACCCGATCCCTGCAGGGGAAGCCCATGGCCGACCTCTCC
>Ga0209811_10000372_pt1 | contig 19637 bp, 19 predicted proteins | sample Coa_R1_6_FD_187161 | JGI IMG/M metagenome (GOLD analysis project Ga0209811, IMG submission 187161) | Surface soil microbial communities from Centralia Pennsylvania, which are recovering from an underground coalmine fire. - Coalmine... | ecosystem: Environmental > Terrestrial > Soil >... | reverse complement strand
TTAGCAACGTGCCGGTTCTGCCAGCACGTACCCCCTCAACAGGTGGGGGAAGCGGGCTGAGCCAGATCACTACCCTACCGACTTGGAAGATGAATGTCGTTGCTCCAGCGCAATGAGGGCAAGGGATTTCCACGCCATTGTGGTCACTTCCGATAGTCAACTGACGCAATAGCGTTTACACCAAGAACCCGATTTGCTTGCCAGGTGCGCTGCGCCTACTTGCCGGAGTCTGTGTGCCATCCAGGGTTGGTCCAGCGACCATTGCGCCGCACAAAAATCTCCGTGATGCGGCCGTCCTCCGGGGTTGACATGCCATCCATCTCGGTTTCGAGGGAGTAGCTGCTCCAGACGATGGCAACGTCGCCGTACCATTGCACTTCGGTGCGCGGGAATTCTAGGCGGACCAGCTTTCCTCCGGCCGCATGGAATTTTCGAGAGGACTCGAGCACGTCGGCTTGGTGTCTCCATTGCGGGTTGTCGCCGCTGATCACGATGGTGTCGGCCGGCACCAGGTCGGCCAGGGCTTTCACATCCCCTGCGAAAAAAGTGCGCCAAACGGTTTCGCGAGCCTTGAGCAGTTCGGCCTGGTCGTGGGATGAGGCTTGCCCGGCTGCCGGCAGCAGCATTGCAGGTACGATGATCAACAGCGCAATGGTTCTGAATATGCGACCCATTTCATTCTCCTCAGTTTTTCAAAGGCGATAGTTTTTGCTGCGGCATCCCTAGGCTGCGTGGGACTTCGATGGCTGGTTCATCGCCAGCAGAAACGCGGCGGCCGACGACGAGTAGACCGAGTAGTCGAGCGGGTCCTTGATACCGAATGAAATCCCCATGGCCGTCGCAAACATGGCAAGTAGCAGTGCCGAGCCCAGGGCAATCCAGCGCGGCCAGATCCCGATCAGAAGAGCCAGCGCGAAGAAGATCTCGGCCGCCGTGGCCAGATAGGCCAACGAGGGGATCGTCCACGCAGGCATGAAGGAATTCACTTCGGCGGTGCGCTGGATGAATGTTGAAAAATGGCGGATTCCCTCACCATGCCACACGCCAAAGCGGGATGCGACAGCCGACAAAAACGCAGCCGCCAGCGCGATGCGCACATAGAGACATGCAAAGCGATTCCAATTCACGGCTTCTAGCTTCTGAATGATCGACATCCCTTCGGACGATTGAGTGGTGCCGGCTGAGCCCATGTTCAGTTTCCTCCTGTAGGCGAAGTGGACACGTTCACACCGAGTGGGACGTCGTGATCGCAGACGAAATAGGCGATCAGCCTTGCGGGCTGTGTGGCGCTCGCGTTGGCGGAAACGGCGTGGACGCCATTGGGCGCTTCGTAAAAACTATCTCCGACGGAGTAGAGCTTTTCCGGCTGGCCTTCGACCCGCATGCGCAGGGAACCTTCGACAACGTACCCGACGACTGCACAGGGGTGAGTGTGTGGCGGCGACGCTTCCCCCGGACCGTAATTGACTTCAACGAGCGTGGTTTTGACATGCGCACCATCGAGCGCAGGAATCGGCGTGCTCAGCAGGACTCGTGCGCGGTCTTTGCGAGTGCTTGGCCCTGGGCTCTGGGCTTGGGTGGGCATGAACCCGAGTACCAGCAGGAAAGGCGCAATCAGAGCTGCGGGCGTACGGCTTGGATGTATGTTTCGCATTGCATTTCCCTTCTCAAACGACCTTAAACTGGCAGTGGTCCATCGAGAAGTACCATATTGTGGTATTTTCTATGGACCACTTTAAATGTCTAAGCGACTTTCAATTCCTGAACTCGCCTTCCCCCCGCGGCAAGCGCGGGAGGCCGCTTATCGCTGGCTGTATGGAGCGTTGCGGAGCGCGATCCTGGAAAGGCGCCTGCTTCCGGGGACACGCTTGCCTGCCACGCGCGACCTAGCGCGGCAATATTCCCTGGCACGCGGAACGATAGTTGCCGCCTTCGAGCAACTGAAGTCTGAGGGTTACGTCGAGGGCAGCGTCGGGTCGGGAACGTATGTGAGCCGCGTGCTGCCGGAACATTGGCTCGAGGTATCTTCCACCAAGCAGACCCAACGCGAGGCGCGGAGGACGCGCAGACCCGCACTGTCTGCCTATGCAAGGCGCATGCGGGCCTTCCCTGGCTTCGAAGATCGGCCGATCCATGCGTTCCGTTCAAACCTGCCGGCGCTTGATTTATTTCCGATTGAGTTGTGGGCGAAGATCGCGAACCGCGCGCTGCGGCGCGCGTCCGTCCGTCTGCTAATGGGCTGCGACGCGCTCGGTCATTTTCCTCTGCGCAAGGCTGTCGCCGAGTATCTGACGGCGTCGCGCGGAGTGAAGTGCAACGCCGGGCAGGTTGCAATTGTTTCGGGCGTGCAGGAGGCGCTCGACATTGCGGCGCGGTTGTTACTCGATCCTGGTGATCGCGTGTGCATGGAGAGTCCGGGATACATCGGGGCGCAGCTAGTGTTTCGCGCACACGGCGCAGAGGTTTTCGGCGTTGGCGTCGATGACGAAGGAGCGCGCACGCAACGGCTCCCGGCGCGGGGCGTGAAGCTCATGTACGTGACCCCCGGCCACCAGTTCCCCCTATGCACAACCATGAGCCTGGCGCGGCGGATGGAGTTGCTGGAATGGGCGCAACGGTCGGGCACGGTGATTTTCGAAGACGACTATGACGGTGAGTTCCGGTATTCCGGGCGGCCGATTCCCGCGATGCAGGGCCTGGGCGCGGCGGGGCTGGTGCTCTACGCGGGGAGCTTTAGCAAGGTGATGTTCCCCGCGCTGCGGCTGGGGTACCTGGTTCTGCCGGAGGAATTGTTGGAGCGTGCCGGGGCGGTGAAGTCAATCACGACGAGGCATTGTCCGGTATTCGAGCAGTCGGTGCTGGCGGAGTTCATTGCGGAAGGGCACTTCGCACGGCACTTGCGGAGGATGAGGGAAGTGTACGCGGAGCGATTGAATGTGCTGCTCGCGGAAGGACGACGGGAGTTGCACGGAGTCTTGGAGTTGTCGGACGTGGAAGCCGGACTGCAGACGGTTGGATGGCTGCAGGGAGTTTCGGCCGACGCGGCGGTGAAAGCCGCGTGTGCACGAGGCGTCGATGTGACGGCGCTGGTCGGGACGAAATCGCCGGGGCTACAGTTGGGGTTTGCGGCGGTGCGTCCGGCGGAGATTCGCCGCGGCGTGCGGGGGTTGGCGCTTGCGCTGGAGGCGGCGCGCGGGAACACAGCCTGACCCGTGGTAGAAAAATTTGTTAGGTGCTGAGCCGCTGCTGACGATGTAGGGGTCCTTCGACTGCGTCCGGCTGTCACCTCCCTTCGCTCCGTATGACAAACTTAAAACGCAAATCTTGCACCACAGCGGACACAGAGAGCACAGAGAGCACGAATGAAAAGACAGATTTACCGCCGAGCACGCAGAGAGCGCCGAGAAGCCTTTTTCATTTATTGTTTCCTCTGCGGTCTCGGCGTGCTCGGCGGTAGCTTGATTTTGTCATGAAAATTATTCTTGCATCGGAGTCTCCGTTTCGAAAGCGGGCGATGGATCTGGTGGGCGTTGCTTACCAGACGTGCCCAAGTGCGATTGATGAAAAGGCCATTCGTCATGAGGATGCGGCGGTGTTGACGCGGACGCTGGCTGAGGCCAAGGCGCGGAAGGTGGCGGAAAAGTATCCGGATGCGGTGATTGTTGCAGGCGATGCGGTGGCAGCGCTGCGCGGACGGATTTTTGAAAAGCCGCGCGATCTGGACGAGGCGGCGGCCTTTCTTCGGGAACTATCGGACAATGACTTCCAATTCGTCACCGCGCTGGCTGTGCTGCATGCGGGCACACAGAAGATGCTCTCGGCGGTTGAGGTGTCGAATATTCTGTTCCGGCGACTGCTCGAACGCGAAATTCAGAATTACATTCGCGCCTATCCCGTGAAAAACTTCTCCGGGGCGTTTGAAGACGACGCCGTGCTGAAGTTTGCGGACCGGGTCTCAGGCAGCCCGAATATTGGCACGGCCATGCCGGTTAGCCGGTTGACGCTAATGCTGCGAGAGCAAGGGGTAGAGGTTTAGAATTTCAGATCTCAGATTTTAGATTGCAGACGCACATCGACTTTTCGACGGGGACCCTCCAGTTTGCCTGGGCCACCCGCCCTTCCGGCTCAAAGTAATAGTAATCAGAACACCGGTCTAGGACTCGACCTTCGTTGATGACTCGGCCTTCTTTATCGGTTAGGGGATTCTTAGGACACTGAAAAACCCTGAGAATGCCGGTCGCCGTGACGGGTGTGCCCTGCATCTCAGCGTAGGAGCCCGACTCAGACGGTCTCTTAGGAAAGAAATAGATTTCTTGCTGATTGTCGAGCGAGATAAACCAGCCGATCTTGCCTAACGCAACTTTCCCGCGAACCGTGATCTGCTGTCCGATCATTGCGGGCCAGATCTCATGGGAGGTTGCAGTCGCGCCTTTGGATGCTGCAGTCATAGTTTCGGAGGTTGGAGTCGCGCTCTCCGGGGTCGAGCGCGGATGGGTACAAGCTCCCGCTAGAGCAACGGTGATGGTCGACAAAACGGCAGCACGCAAAGACCCTTTGAAAGATTTCCTGCCACGATCTTCCTCTAAACCCTTCACCGTTGGTTGAAGTTTCATCTTCCGCAACTGCGGCCTTTGTCTGTAATCTGAAATCTTAAATCCGCCGTTCTCTTAACGGCTGTACTGATTCTTCTTCTTGTCTCCGTGGCGCCCGATGCCTAGCTGAATTAATCGATCAATCAAGTCGGAATACCCGAGGCCCGTCGCCTCCCACAGTTTTGGGTACATGCTGATTGCCGTGAAGCCGGGCATGGTGTTGATCTCGTTCACATACAGCTTGCGAGTCTTCGGGTCCATGAGGAAGTCGACGCGGGCCAGGCCTGAGCAGTCGACGGCCTGGAAGGCGCGGATGGCGAGCTCTTGAATCTCCTTCATCTCAGGCTTCGTAAGCTTCGCCGGGATGATCAGTTCGGAACCTTCATCGAGATACTTGGCGGAGTAGTCGTAGAACTCTTTCACGGGAACGATCTCGCCGGCGACCGAAGCTTGCGGGCGATCGTTGCCCAGCACGGAGCATTCGATCTCGCGCGCTTTGTTTTTTGCGCCCCCCACGCCTTGCTCGATGACAATTTTGCGATCGAACTTCGCAGCCTCGTAGATCGCGGGGCCAAGTTCTTTTTTGCTTCGCGCCTTCGAGATGCCAACCGATGAGCCCAGGTTTGCGGGCTTCACGAAGACGGGATACTTCAACGCTCGGTCGACAGTCTTTTCAGCTTTCTTTGGCTCGGCATCCCAGTCGCTGCGCAGGATGGTGACGTGCTTCACGATGGGCAGGTCCGCCGCTCGGAACAGTGCCTTCATGATGTCTTTGTCCATGCCGGCGGCGGAGCCGAGCACGCCGGCGCCGACGTACGGAATGTCGGCGAGTTCGAGCAAGCCCTGAATGGTGCCGTCTTCGCCGAATGTGCCGTGCAGCACGGGGAAGATCACGTCGACGTTGATGGCGCGGTCGGAGGCACGGCGCAGATTGGCGTCAGTCTGAAATGGCGCCAACGACGAACGATGCACGGGCTCGGGCGGTACGACCACCGATTCTCCGCTCGCCAGCACGGCCGCACCGGGCGTGGCTTCGGGATCGCCCGCGCGCAGGTGCTTGGTGTCGTCTACCGGCTTGCCCTGGAGGAGGGCCTCCGCGGCGCCCGCTGTGAGCCAGCGACCTTCCTTCGTGATACCGATGGGCACGACTTCGTATTTGCTTTTGTCGATGGCCTTGACCACGGAAGCGGCCGAGAGCAAAGAGACTTCGTGCTCACCGCTGCGACCTCCGAACAGAACTCCCACGCGCAGTTTTTTCATGACATTTCAGTGTGGACGGTAGAGGCGTTCGGCGTCAATCATGTCGATGGTTCCTTGTACTTGTAGAATGAAAATCCCCATGGACGCGATCAAGCTGGTGATTTTCGACGTGGCAGGCACCATTGTGGAAGATCGCGGCGAAGTGCTGGGCGCGTTTTCGACGGCGCTCGAAAAGCACGGCGTGGCGCACTCGGCTGTTGAGTTGAAGGAGTGGAAAGGGGCATCGAAGAAGGAAGTCATCCGGCATTTTGTGCGGGGGCAGGATGCTACGGCGGACGAGAGTGCGGTCGCGGCTGTGTACGCCGACTTTCGGAGCGGGTTGGAGCGGCATTACCGGGACAACGGCGTAGTGCCGATTGCCGGCGCGGCGGAGACGTTTGGGTGGCTGAAAGAGCGCGGCGTTTTGATCGCTACGACATCAGGATTCTATCGGGAGGTTGCGGATCTGATTGTGGAATCTGCCGGGTGGCGCGGGATGTTTGCAGCGAACATTTCAAGCAGTGATGTTTCGGTGGGACGCCCGGCGCCTTACATGATCTTTCGCGCCATGGAAGGGGCCGGAGTTACGAATGTCGGCGAGGTTGTCAATGTAGGGGACACTCCGCTCGACTTGCAGGCTGGGACCAACGCAGGTGTGCGCGATGTAATTGGAGTGCTCACCGGACTGCACACGAAAGAACGCCTGGAGCGCGAGCCCCACACTGCGTTACTTCCTAGCGTGGCGGATGTGCCCAAATGGATCAGAGAGCGCTACTCATAGTCGGGTAGCTGCGCGTTATCTCCCGGGTCATCGAATTACTGCTGCGGTTCCTGTTTTTTCTTGGTCAGAACGATCTCATGCTGGGCGTTGCATTCGGACTCCGGGTTATACACCGCCATGCCGGTCAGGTCACCCTTGGAGGCATAAAACGCAAGTGGAGGCCGGTGCACGCGTGCCGGTAGTCCGGTGAATCTCACTTTGCCGTCATAGTTGGCGTAGGCCTCGAGATCGAGCCGGCGCACGCCTGCGAATCCGTAGACGATGTGAACGTTGATCTTGACCACCGTTGCGGGTTTGCCGTCCGCGGTAATGGTGAGATCGAGTGAGCACGGCCCGGCGCCTCCATCCATCACGGGAACGGCTTGTGGGGACTGCGGACTTGGAGACGTTGTTTCTTTCTGTCCCGTTTGTGCGAAGAGTGAAGCGGTAGTTCCCATGATCAAAACGAATGCGAATAGGCCATATAGGTTTTTCATATTCAGTCTCTGCAGGACCTAAACATCCCTACAGGATTTTCTTTCCGAAAGCGGAGAGCGCCAGCTCCACTGCCAGGTCGGCGGTTTGATTGTGTTCGTCGATGACGGGATTCACTTCGACGATTTCCATGCTCAACATTCGTCCGTGATCGGAAATGATTTCCATGGCAAGGTGGGCTTCGCGGTAGGTGGCACCTCCCCAGACCGGAGTGCCTACTCCGGGGGCATCTTCGGGGTCGATCCAGTCCATATCGAGCGAGACGTGATACCCGGCGGTGCCGCGTCCGGCCATGCGGAGGGCCTCTTCCATCACGGAGCGCATGCCGCGCTCATCGATGTCGCGCATGGTGAAGACTTCGACTCCGGCGCGGCGAATGTTTTCTTTCTCGTGGGCATCGACGTCGCGAATGCCGACCAGAACGCAGTTTTCCGGATGAATCTTCGGGGAGAAGTTGAAGATGTTGCCGAGTTCGTTCGGGCCCAGGCCCATGATGGCGGCAAGCGGCATGCCGTGCACGTTGCCGCTGGGCGAGGTCTCGGGCGTGTTCATGTCGCTGTGCGCGTCGATCCAGATCAGTCCGATTTTCTGGTTTTGCTTCCGATAGAACTCGGCCACGCCTGCGACTGTGCCCGCTGCGACGGAGTGATCGCCGCCGAGCACGAGCGGGACCTTGCCGGCTTCGAGCGTCTTCATGACCAGTTCAGCGCTCTTGGTGCAGGTGGCGGTGATTTCTTTCAGGTACTTCGCGTGGGCAGCGCCTTCTTTTTTCTGTTCGGGGATCGCGACAGCGACGTTGCCGCCGTCTTCGACGTTGTGGCCCACGGCTTCGAGGCGCGCTTCGAGGCCGGCGACGCGGACGGCCGAGGGACCCATGTCGACGCCTCGACGCGACTGGCCGAGGTCGAGCGGGACGCCGATCACGCGGATTTGTTTTGGAGTGACGCTGGTGAAGGACGTGTTGGGTGTTGGGGTCATGGGAGTGTTTCGAGTTCTAAGTTTCGAGTTTCGCAAACGCGCCTAAAGGCGCGTTTTACGTCCGGTGCGCCTGAAGGCGCGCCCTCATACCACCAATGGCATTGGGCCCAACGGCACCTCGGTTGCACTACAGCGTAGCGGGACTACAGCAGCGCATCGGCCTGTTGAGTCTATCGCATCGCTTTCTGACTTCCTGGCTTTCACGTGCCGACGGGCGAGGACGCCCGTCGCTCCATCGAGATTTACGGATAGAGTCGGTGCAGCGTTCTCGGGAACGGGATGGTTTCGCGGACGTGTTCGAGGCCGCAGATCCAGGCTACCGCTCGTTCGATGCCCATGCCGAAACCGCTGTGCGGGACGCCGCCGAATTTCCGCAAATCCAGATACCATTTGAACGCTTCTTCGGGCAAGCCGTGTTCGTGAATGCGCTGAAGCAGCAACTCGTAGGATGCCATGCGCTGCGAGCCACCGATGATTTCGCCGTAGCCTTCAGGGGCTAGCACGTCGACACAGAGCGCGAGATCGGAACACTGCGGGTCAGGCTCCATGTAGAACGCTTTCACTTTTGCCGGATAGCGATGAATCATCAGCGGGCGCTCGAACTGCGACGAGAGATAAGTCTCGTCGGGCGAGCCTAGATCGCCGCCCCATTCGAATTTGTTTTCCAACTCGCCTTTGGCGAAGCCTTGTTGCAGGCGCTCGACCGCTTCGTCGTAGGTGATGCGCGGGAAGGGAGCTTCGATCTTTTCGAGCTTGGCGACGTCACGCCCGACGATCTGAAGATCAGCGTGGCGTTTTTCCAGGCAACGCTTGACCAGGAAAGTGATGAGGCCCTCGGCGAGTTCCATGATGTCGTCGAGCGTGCCGTAGGCAACTTCAGGCTCGACCATCCAGAATTCGGTGAGGTGGCGGCGCGTTTTCGATTTTTCGGCGCGGAAGGTTGGGCCGAAGGAGTAGACCTTGCCGAGCGCCATCGCCGTGGCTTCGATATAGAGCTGGCCGGATTGCGTTAAGTAGGCCTGCTCGTCGAAGTAGTCGACGGGAAACAGGGTGGTCGTGCCTTCGCACGCGGCTGGCGTGAGAATGGGCGGATCGGTCAGCGTGAAGCCACGGTCGTCGAAGAAGTCACGCGCCGCTTTGATGATTTCGGCACGCAGGCGGAGGATCGAGGCCTGGCGCGGCGACCGGATCCAGAGATGGCGGTGCTCCATGAGGAAGTCGACGCCGTGTTCTTTGGGAGTGATGGGGTACGGGTCGCCTTCCGCAACCTTCTGCAGAACCTGCACAGTCGAGACGTCGAGTTCGAAGCCGCCGGGGGCCCGCTTGTCGGCGCGGACTCTTCCCTCGACGATTACGCTCGATTCCTGGGTTAGGCCTTTGAGCGCATCGAAGGTTTCGGGCGACACGGCGTTCTTGGGCACGACACCCTGAATCTGGCCGCTGCCGTCGCGGAAGATCGGGAAGAGAAGCTTGCCGCTTTCGCGCAGGTTGTATAGCCATCCGCGGATGGTGACGGACTGGCCTTCGTGCTTGCCGATCTCGGCGATGGTGGAGATGGGAGCGGACATAGGGTCAGTTCTTGATTCTACGATTTCAGATTCCATAAGGTGCTACATCCTAGTCGTATGCTGGGAGTTCGAGATATGGGCGAGAGACTTTTATTATCCTGTCAGTCGGAGAGGAGTCCGCACGACTGCCTGAGAATTCAACGTCCACTTTGATCGATGGGCACTTTCTGAACGAGTAACGCGACGTTCTCCTGAAGTGCATACCACCGTCGAGGACGAAGGTGACTTCCACCTTGTCCCTTGTTATCCCAGGTTTCAGTTTACTAGTTTCCTGCAATGCTTCCTCCATCACTCCGCAATTGCTTGGAGGGCCAGTTGCCTGGCGCGAAAACCCAAGTGATGCCACAAGTATGCCTGCAAGGGCCGTGATTCCGGTAACTTTCAATGGCATGGACGGTCCCTCCTGACTATGCTGTTTCGAGCTTATCGAACGTCGGCTGCAGTTTCTCGATGGGATTGATCTTGTCATCGTGCTCGATTTCCAGCAGGAGCGGGGGCGTTTGGGGGGCGGAACGCAGCAGTTCTATCGCTTCTTTCCAGTTGATGGAGCCGGCGCCGGGCCACAGGTGTGAGTCTTTGTCTTTGGCGTTGTCGTGAACGTGGGTGGAGCGCACGTGAGGCTTCACGATTTCGAAAGCCTCGGCGACGCTCGACATCAGGTGCGCGTGTCCGAAGTCGAAGCAGACGCCGACGTCGTCGAAGTGGGAAGCATGAATGAACTCGACCAGTTTGTCGGGCGTGGAGAGTTCGTTCGGGATGTTCTCAAGCAAGATGCGGACGCCGAGCGGCTTGGCGAAGGCGCGCAGGTGCTCGATCGAAGTCATGGCCGCTTCGAGTTTGCGCTCGTCGAAGGCTTCGTTGGCCGTGCCCAGGTGCTGGACCAGGAACTTGAATGGAATCTGCTCGGCGATTTCAAGAGCGCGCTTGATCTCGTCCATGGCCTCGATCCGGCCGGCGCGATCGGTGGAGGCGACGTTCACGGGCGGTGCGCCGGCGCGTCCGAATTCGTAGTCTCCGTAGAGCGGTGAGTGGACGGAATTCAGTGGGATGCCGGTGGAGCGGAACCAGTCGGCGATTTCGCGGACGTGCTGTTTGCGGTTGGCGTAGTCGATGTGCTGGCGGGCGGCGAAGATTTCGACGGCCTGCGCGCCGCCGCGGACCAGGCCGTCGAGCAGGCCCGGGTGGAGACGCTCTTTGACGTATACGAAGGTGGAAACGGCTTTTTGCATTTAAATCTCGTTTTAAGTGCAGTGTGGTTTAAAACAGTGAATCGATTTCCGGTCTGTCATTCCCGAAGAGATCACCTCAGGCGCTAAAGCGCGATGTTACCTCGCCCTAAGGGCACGACTGAAGTCGTGCCCTTCCCTGTCGTACGCCTCTCGGGTCGCTCCTTCCCGCCATCGCGCTCTTTCTTTGCGATGCCGGATCCTCCCGCTTCGCTTCGCAAAGCCCACGTTAGCGCAAAAGGAGGCGCGAACGTGGGGCACCAATCCAACCTAATATCCCACGGCTTTGCCGTTGTTGCGGCCGTCGGGGGCGCCTAGGCGCTCCTTAGTCTTTGGGTCGATGGCGATACATTCCGCGTCGGCCCAGAAATGTTCCGTCTGAATCTTGTGTCCCTTGTTTTTGAGCAGGCGAACGGTGTCTGGAGAGATTCTATCCTCGAGGCGCAGTTCGTCGGGCAGCCATTGGTGATGGAACCGTGGTGCGTTTACGGAGCCTTGAATGTCGAGACCGAAATCCACCACGCCCATCAAGATGTTGGCAACGGTTGTGATGATGGTCGGGCCGCCTTCGGCACCGAGGACCAAGTAGAGCTTGCCGTCTTTCAGGACGATGGTTGGCGTCATCGCCGACAGTGGGCGCTTGCCCGGGCCGATCGCGTTGGCTGGGCCCTGGATCAGTCCGTAGACATTGGGAACGCCTTCCTTGGAGGTAAAGTCGTCCATTTCGTCGTTGAGGAGGAAGCCTAGGCCTTCCGCCGTGACATGCGATCCGAAAGAATCGTTCAGCGTGGTGGTGACGGCCACGGCATTTCCCGCGGGATCGACGACAGAGTAGTGCGTCGTGTTACTCGGTTCTTTGATGGGCGGGGGTAGCAGAGGATGAGCGGCGGCGTAGGTTTCCAGTTCATTGAAGACCGCGGGACGGCGGAGGTCTTTGCTTGGGCTTGGGTGGGCTGGATCGATGGATTCGCGCCAGCCTGCGGCGTAGCGCTTGTCAATGAGTTGCGCGACCGGAATTTTCGCAAAATCAGGATCGCCCAAAAATTCGGAGCGATCGAAGAAAGCGCGACGGAAAGCTTCGGTGGTCAGGTGGATGGCATCGGCGGAACGGTTGCCATATTTATTGAGGTCGTAGCCTTCGAGGATGTTGAGAATTTCAAGAAGCGCGATGCCGCCGGAGGACGGTGGAGGCGCGCTGATGACGTCGTAGTCGCGATAGGTGCCCCGAACGGGCTTGCGCTCTTTAACTTCGTAGCTCGCAAGGTCGCCTGCAGTGATGAGGCCTCCGCCTTTCTGCACGGCGGATGACAATTCCTTCGCGAGGGCGCCGTGATAGAAGTCGTCGGGATTTTTGGCGATGCGCTCGAGCGTGTGCGCGAGATCGGGTTGGCGGAGGATCTCACCCGGCTGGTAGGGGTTGCCGTCGCGCTGAAAGATGCGCTTCGACTCAGCGAAGTGGCTGAGTTCCGGGACGCGGAGGTCTTCGGCGTCTTCGTAAGTGAGGGCAAATCCTTCGCGTGCCAGCTTGATGGCGGGCGCCATGACCTGGGCTAGAGGCAGCTTGCCGTAAGTCTTCTGGGCGAACGCGAGGCCAGCGACCGATCCTGGGACCGCAATGGCTTTGTATCCGAGCAGGCTGGCGTTCTCGATGACGTTGCCTTGCGCGTCGAGATACATGTTGGCAGTCGCGGCGGCGGGAGCTTTTTCGCGGTAATCGAGGAAGTGCAGTGCGCCGTCGGCCATGCGGATGAGCATGAAGCCTCCACCGCCCAGGTTGCCCGCTTCCGGAAAGACGACCGCCAGAGCAAATCCAGTGGCGACGGCGGCATCGACGGCGTTGCCGCCGGCCTTCATCATGTCCACGCCTGCCTGTGATGCCAGTTCATTCGCGCTCACGACCAACGCATGCTGAGCGTGGTAGGGACGCAGTCCGGCTGCATAGGCGGCAGTCGCGAGCCAGAACATCAGCGGGAGAATCAACAGCTTGCGCTGGAAGGGCATGAGAGTGGGAGCCAAGGAGACAGGTCGCTCCCCAAGGCTGTTCGTGAAACTTCGAGGCTAGCCCAGCGCGCAAGCGACAGTCAAATCCGGAAGGGTCACGCCTCGCTGAGTTTCTTCTGCATGTCTTCGAGGACTACGTTCTTGGTCTCGGGATAGAAGAGCAGCACGATGAAGAATTGCAGAACCATCATGCCGGAGAACAGCACGAAGGGCGCCGCCTTGGAATGCACGGCGATGATGGGAAACGTCCAGGAGATGAGGGCATTCATCACCCAATGCGTCGAGCTGCCCAGGCTTTGTCCGCGGGCACGCACGGCGGTGGGAAAGATTTCGCTCAGGTAGACCCAGATGACCGCGCCCTGCGAGAAGGCGAAGGACGCGATGAAGCCGATGAGTAGCCAGACGAGTAGGCCCTCATGTTGGCCGGTCCAGAATATTGCAGCGGCGCCGGCCAGACAGATGGCCGTCCCAACCGCGCCGATGAGCAGCAGCGTGCGGCGGCCGACGTGATCGATGATCGACATCGCGAGCATCGTGAAGAGCAGGTTCGTCGCGCCTATGGCAACGGCCTGCAGGTCGGAGGAAACTTTGCTGAATCCCGCGCGGGCGAAGATGTCGTTGAGATAGTAAAGAATCGCGTTGATGCCGGAGAACTGGTTGAAGATGGCGATGGAAAATGCAAGGAACAGCGGCAGGCGATACTTCGCCTGGAATAAGCGTTCCTGCCCCTGGCTCTTCTCCTGTTCGAAGGCTTCGTTCATGGCGCGCAGCTCGGAATCGATGTTCTCTTCCCCGATGGCTTCAAGAACAGAGCGGGCTTCGGCGGTGCGGCCCTTGCGGGCGAGCCAGCGCGGGCTGCGCGGGATTCCGAAGAGCATAAGGAAGAACAAAGCGGCGGGAAGTGCGGAGATGCCAAGCTTCCAGCGCCACTCGTTCGGCCCGCCCTGCAGGAAAAGTCCGACGATGTAGTTTGAGAGATAGGCGATCAGGATTCCTGCGACCACGTTGAACTGAAACAATCCGACCAGGCGGCCGCGCCATCTGGCGGGCGCAATTTCGGTGATGTACATAGGACCGAGGACAGAGGAGCCGCCGATGGCGAGGCCTCCTATGAAACGGGAGAACAGGAGCAAATACCAATTAGTCGCGAACGCGCAGCCCAATGCTGAAACCAGATAGAAGATGGCCATCACGCGCAGGCTGTCGCGGCGACCGTAACGGTCGCCGGGAATGCTGGCTAGCAACGAGCCGAATACCGTTCCCCAGAGCGCGACGGATACGGTGATTCCGAGGCCGTTGGGCGAGAGCTGGAACGCGGTGGTCAGCTCGGCCGTGGCACCGGCAATGACGGCCGTATCGAATCCGAATAGCAAACCACCGAGAGCCGCGACCACCGTGCTCTTCACCAGCGTCGTGTTCAGCGCCATGCACTATCCCCCGCGAGAGGCGCCCCGATGCGAGCGCTTGGATTGCGATAAATATGTTCGGCCAAAACCAATGAACCCAGGACTCCAGCACGATTGCCGAGTTCCGGAGGCACCACGTAAGTATCAATTCCCTCGAGCAGCGCGGACGCGTTGATGTATCCGTTCAACAGGCCCAGCAATTCGTGCCTGATTTTCGGGAACAGCTGCGGCTGCTGCATCACGCCGCCACCGAGAATCATCCGCTCGGGCGACAGCGTGCATACCCAGTTGGCCAGTCCCAGAGCCAGGTAGCGCGCCTCCAGGTCCCATCCCGGATGATCCGACGGTAATTCATTCGCGGGCACGCCCCAGCGAGCCTTCATGGCCGGACCGCTGGCCAGGCCTTCGAGGCAATCCTTGTGGAAGGGGCAACCGCCGGGGTATGGATCGGCTTGCAAATCGTGCGGAATGCGGATGTGTCCCATCTCAGGGTGCAGCAGGCCATGAATGACTTCGCCATTGACCAACGCGCCGCCGCCGATGCCGGTTCCGACGGTGAGGTAGAGGACGTCAGCGATGCCGCGCCCGGCTCCCCAGCGAGCTTCTCCGGCGGCCGCGGCGTTCACGTCTGTATCGAAGCCGACGGGGATGTCGAGAGCTTTTTGCAGGGTTCCAGCAAGGTCGAAGTTCTGCCAATCCTTCTTGGGCGTGGAGGTGATGTAACCGAAGGTGGGAGATTCGGGATGAAGATCGATGGGGCCGAACGAGCCGATGCCGACCGCGCTCAGGTTGCCCGCCTTCTGCTCACGGAAAAAAGCAACGACCTTCTCTACGGTGGCGGCGGGCGTAGTGGTGGGAACGGTTGTAAGTTGCAGATCGTCGGGACCGGTGCCGACGCCGCAAACGAACTTCGTTCCTCCCGCTTCAACGCAACCGAAAAAGCTCAAGGGAATCCTCGCGACCGGAAAGTCTTGCATACCGAGTCAAGTTATGGGAAGCGATTCTTGATCGAGCCCCTAGCGACGCTTGCGACCCTTCGCCTTGGCCGGGGTTTTCGCGGATTTCTTCTTTTTGTTCCTGGGAGCTTTGCTTTTCGTGTTCTTGAGAGGCTTCGATTTTGATTGTTTTGGAGCTTTCGCTGCGACCATCGTGTAGGACTGCTGGATGAAGTCTTCGAGTTCGCGGTCGGAGACGGCATCGAGGCGGTCGAGCATCACCCACTTGTAGCGTCCGACATAGGGAGCTGGGCGAATGTCCTCACGCTCGATGAGCTCGGCGAAGACTTCAGGCGAGCACTTGAAGCAGAGTCGTGGATTGTCGAGTCCCAGCATGGCAAAGATTTTGCCGGCGACTTTGAAGCAGAGGTCGTCACCCCACTGCAGTTTTTCGGTCGCCTTCGGAAAGTTGAGGCAGTAGGCGCGGATGGAGTCGATGTTCATGGAATCAGTCGTCAGTCGCTAGTCGTCAGTCTTCAGCGAAGTTAGCAGACGACTGACGGCTTTTTTTACCATGGAGGAGAGCCTGAGCTGCAAGCTTCGAGCTACGAGCCGCAAGCGGACATTTCGCAGATCGTTCGCTCGAAGCTCGTGACTCGAAGCTTATCAATTTCTTACATCCCCTAAGAACTGTTCCAGCGCTTAATCACCGTTGCTTTGCTGTAGGCAATCCGAAATCCGAGCCGGTTGCAGTTGCGCTCGGAGGTGGTGCCTCCGTGCGTCACGACCACAGCCAGCTCGCAACCCGCTTCAGCCGCGGCTTTCATTCGGATGCGAAGAAGAGCCGTCTGGATTCCGCGACCACGGAACTCCGGGAGCGTGCCCGCTCCGAACAAGGCAAAGATGCGATGCTCGGAAATAACGCGTCCGGCGGCCGCAGCGATCGGGACGCCGTTGGCAGTCGCGACGAAGGTGAGACATTCGGGGAAGTGGAACAACGGGGCGAGCATGTCGGCGAAGTCCGCGGGCGGCTTCTCTTTGTCGAAGAAGCTCCGGGTCAGGAGTTCGGAGAAGACACCGGCTTCACCCGGATTGCTGCGGCGAATCTCGATTCCGCTTGGGATTTCGAACCTTTCCTGCGAATCGATTGGACGATAGAGAACGTTGTTGAGTTCAAGCATGCCGTAGCCTCGGGCGCTTACTAGCTCCAGCACACTGGGATCGGTGAGCGGACAGATATCGAGTTGAGCGGGCGCCTGGTGGGAGCGGTAGAAGGCTTCCAGGCAGTCGAGATCGGCGGCCGTGATGGGACCGTAGAAACCGAGTCCCGCGGCGTGGCCGATGGGGGAGTTGAGTCCGGCGAACATCATGTGTCCGCCACAGATGGGGGCGAAGTCGGCGCCAATTTCCGGGCGCAACTTTTGCAGCATGCGAGCGCAATCGACTTGCGGTATTTCTTCCGCCGATTCGAGACGGCGGGCGAATGCCTGATCGACAAATTGCATTTGGAGAAATCCTCTCTTTAGTTGTTCAAACGGCGTAGGCAAATTCGTGGCCGGGGAGCGCAGTGCTCCCACGCAAAACTGGCGGGCGAGATGCCCGCGCCACACGAGAGGCCAAATTAGCGAACAGCAGTCATAGGCAAGGTGGGTAGCTTACCACGAAGTCTGGGATTTCCCTCACATCCGCACGGTTAAACTGTGCTTGGGGCCGCAGCCGCGAGGCATGCTAAACGGCTATTGCTTGGTCTAGATTAGAAGCTTCGAAACGCAGAGTACGCTGAGAACTGCCGCAGAGGGCGCAGAGAAGAGGTTTCAACCGCAAAGAGCGCGCACAAAATCCTCCAAGGACGCTAAGAGTTCGCGTGAGTGACGGCATGGCGTGAGTGGCTCGCTGGGTCGTCGACTACTAGCGGCCATTCTCTTGAGACTTCAGATCTGCGTCTGTTTGGCGCTTCTGCTCGGAAACTGGATTTTATTGGCTTCTACACTTGTTCCCGCGCTTCGCCTAATGTCACGTTGATATCCATCTTCTGTTTCCCACGGTAGATGGTGACTTTCACCGCGTCGCCGGCGCGATGGGCGTTCATCACCTGGGCGAGGTCCTGCTGGTCCTGCACGTTTTCGCCGTCGATGGCGACGATGAGGTCGCCGCCCAGCATGATCGGGATGTTTCCGAGATACGCTCGCTCGCTTCCGCCGCGCATGCCCGCGCGTTCAGCGGCACCGCCCGGCTGCACCTTGACGATGAGCAATCCGAAATCGACAGGCAGACCGACCTGTTCGGCGAGCTCGGGACCGATCGGGATGGTCGAGACACCGAGCGCTGGACGTCGGACGCGGCCGAGCGTTACCAGGTCGTTCAGCACGGCCTTGGCGGTGTTGATCGGAATGGCAAAGCCGATGCCGGCGTTCTGGCCCACGCTGGAGAGGATCATGGTGTTGATGCCGATGACCTCGCCGTGGCCATTCATCAGCGGACCGCCGGAATTGCCGGGGTTGATGGCAGCGTCGGTCTGGATGGCTTCGTCGATGGTCGCGCCGTTAGGCTCTTTGACTGGACGGATGGAGCTGACGATACCGCGCGTCATGGTGCCGGCGAGGCCGAAGGGGTTGCCGATGGCGTAGACCTTCTGGCCGACCTGCAGGTTGCGCGAGTCGCCAAGCACGGCCGGAGTGAGGCTGGGAGCTTCGATCTTGATGACGGCCAGGTCGTGCGGCGGGTCGGTGCCCACGACGGTGGCCCGAAATTTCTTACGGTTGTGCATCGTGACTTCCACCTGACGCGCGTCGGCGATCACGTGGTAGTTCGTGAGAATGTGTCCTTCCTTGTCGATGACAAAGCCGGAGCCCTGCCCTTCCTGGGGAACCAGGCCGTAGAAGAAGTCGAAGGTGACGGCTTTTGAGGTGATGTTGACGACCGACGGGATGTTCTTGCGATAGACGAGGATGTTGTTCTGTTCTTCGGAATCGAGCGGTTCGGTGCCCGCGGCCTCGGTGATCTCCACTTTATTGGGACGGCTGATCAGGTTGGTCAGGCGGAGCGGCGACGACTTCCAGGTCGTAAAGTAAAAGAACGCTCCCGCCAGCAAAATTGCCAGGATGATGGGCCGCAATAGCTTCATAGGTATGTCACCAGCGTAGACCGGATGTTTGTGGTTGTCGCTCTGATTCTATCCAAAATACGACGTCGCCACCGTGAGATCGGATGACCGACGGCAACGAGATACAGCGCCTTAAGTGATACGGGGATGAAGCTGGCTTAGTTCGCGGGGCAGGGGTGGTGGGCAGGAGGCAGTCTCAGACGAAGGGCAGGTCAATGCATTATGAAAGAACGCCCTGTTTCACGAGATTAAAGCCGCCTGTGGCGTTGGCTGCACACCAGAATCAGAATGGTTAAGGTCGGCTACGAAAAGGCTAAGTGCGTGTCCTGAACGATGGCACTTTTACCTTGGGGGAAAGTAGACGTTGGCACGAATTGCTTCCCCCCAAGGAGACAACTCAAATGAGTAGTGAAGTTAAATATATCGGAATGGACGTGCACAAGGAAGCGATCGTGATTGCCGTGCGGGATACCAGGGGGCATGTGGTGATGGAGTCGATCGTCGAAACCAAAGCCAGCAGCATTCTGCAGTTTATCCGCGGACTGCAAGGCGAACTGCATGTCACCTGGGAAGAAGGCACCTGGGCGGCCTGGCTGTATGATCTGCTGAAGCCGCACGTGCACCGAGTCCTGGTCTGCAATCCGCGGCGCAATGCCTTATTAAAGGAGGGCAGCAAGAATGACAAAGTGGATGCGCGCAAGCTGGCGGACCTGTTGCGCACGGGAATGCTGCGACCGGTGTATCACGGAGAACATGGACTGCGTACGCTGCGCGAGCTGGCGCGCACGTATCAGACCCTCAGCCAAGATCTGAACCGCGTGATGAATCGTCTGAAGGCGCTGTATCGTGGCTGGGGCATGGCTTGTGGGGGTACGCAGGTTTATGCCCCGCGTTATCGTGACGAATGGCTAGGCAAGATCGAGCACGCGGGGGTGCGCCGGCGAGCCGAGCTACTCTATCAGCAGTTGGATGGATTGCAGGCCTTGCGGCGAACGTTGCGCTCAGAGTTATTGGCGGAGAGCCGAAAACATAAAGCTTCGAAACTGCTGCGTCAGATTCCCTGCATCGGTCCGATTCGGGCAGCCCGCTTGGTTGCGTTGATGCAAACCCCGCACCGGTTCCGTAGCAAGCGACAACTGTGGACCTACAGTGGACTGGGCATTGAAACGCATGATAGTGCGCAATACCGCTTTGTGCGAGGAGAACTGCAGCGTGCGAAAAAACCGCAACAGATTCGTGGTTTGAATCGGAATCATAACCACGAGATGAAAGACATCTTCAAGGGAGCAGCGAACCGGGCCAGTTGTGGGGTGGGTCCATTGCGCGATTTTTAT
>Ga0209811_10000371_pt1 | contig 19664 bp, 15 predicted proteins | sample Coa_R1_6_FD_187161 | JGI IMG/M metagenome (GOLD analysis project Ga0209811, IMG submission 187161) | Surface soil microbial communities from Centralia Pennsylvania, which are recovering from an underground coalmine fire. - Coalmine... | ecosystem: Environmental > Terrestrial > Soil >... | reverse complement strand
GCGGTGAGAGCGGCAATCCCCACGTGGTCGATTTTCGCTGTCCGCACCGTCAATCAACGCTTTCGGTCGGCTGGGTCGAAGATGATTGCATTCGCTGTCGGTTTCACGGTTGGAAATTCGACGCCTCGGGGCAGTGCGTCGAGCAACCGGCTGAAAAAGAAGCCTTCAGCGAAAAAGTCCGCATCCGTAGTTGCGCGACGGAAGAATATCTCGGACTCATATTCGTCTATTTCGGCGAAGGCGAAGCCCCGTCCCTGCCGCGTTATCCGGATTTCGAGAAAGAAGGTTTATGGGTAGAGACTTATGTGCGTCCCTGCAATTTTCTCAACAACATCGAAAACGATCCGGTGCATATTCCGTTTACGCACAAGGAATCCGAATTTTTTCTCCGACGGCCGTGGGAAATTCCGTCGGTTGTGCAAGAAGAAACCGAATGGGGCCTGATGCTGACGACCTCGACGACCACTGGGCGAATTCAGTATTTACATTACGGCATGCCGAATATTCTCGGCTTCAAGGAATCCGATCGCGACCACCTCGCTTGGCGCGTGCCCATCGACGATGAAAGCCACGCGAGCTTTCAGCTCGATATCCAGCACGTCAAAGACGGCATCGAAGGCGAAGCGGTGAAGCAACGCCACGCCGCGCGCACCGGGAAATTGGGCCGCTCGCCGAACGAACTCGGAGCGGCCGTGCTCCGCGGCGAGATACGCATTCAAGACTTGGCCGGCGACGACAAAGCCAATATCGTCTGGGTGCAGGATTATGCCGTGCAAGTCGGCCAAGGTCCGATCGCGCTGCGCAAAAAAGAAAATCTCGGCCGCTCCGACGCGCCGCTGATTCTGCAGCGCAAAATCTGGATTCGCGAGCTACAGGCGCTCGCCGATGGCAGACTGCTCACGCCGTGGCGCCGCTCCGAGCGACTCATACAACTGATTTCCTACTCACATCTTCCCGCAGCAGCGCAGGCGTAAACGACTTCCATAACGACCACCCTCAGAAGCGCGCCTTGATGTGCAATCTCGTCGTTACTTCGAAGATTGTCGAAAAGTTCGCATTATGTAATTCCTGCGGCAATATCGCGCGAATGCATTGCTTTGCGCGGTCAAGCGCCCTAGGGTTTCGAAGACTTTATGGTCGCCCGAACTTTTTCAGCGGTGAGCGGCAAGTTCTTGATTCTGACGCCCACCGCATCATGAACCGCGTTGGCTATCGCCGGCGCCACCGTGATGATTGGAGTCTCACCGATGCTCATGCTGTTATACGGTCCGCGGCCCACCGGAGTCTCGACGATGATCTTACGCAACCGAGGGATATCGCGAACGCTGGGAATCTTGTAATCGCCGAAGTTGAGCGTCGCCACTTTGCCGTCGGCAAAGAGCAGTTCTTCGGTCAGTGCGTAGCCTGCTCCCATGACAATGCTGCCGTCGATTTGGCCGTCGTGCAAAAGAGGATTGAGCACCTTGCCGGTATGATGAGCTGTGACGAAGCGACGGAGCTTGATCTCACCGCTCTCCGGATCGACCTCGACCTCAGCCATCTGAGCGCACATGGAAGCCTGCGGCCCGATCTCGTGATTCTGATAATGGCCTTCGACGACGATCGGCGCGCCCTTGGCCTGCACAATCTCGCCGTAGGAAAGCCTTTTCTTCTTGGACGATACTCCGCCGTCAACGATGGCGAACTCACCGTGATCGGCCGCCAGCATATGCGCTGCCATGTTGAATAATTCTTGTTTGGCTTTATTCACCGCTTCATAACAGGCATTCCCATAAGTTCTCGTAGCGCGGCTCGCGCCGACGCCGGTATCCACCGGAGCGCTTGCGGTATCCAGAGTTTCTAAAGCAATCGCTTGCCAGTCTACCTGCAGTTCGTCCGCGACGATCTGCCGCAGCACGGTGCCAGCCCCGGCGCCTTGATCCTGCATCGCAGTGGAAATCGTGATTCGCCCCGCATCGTCGACACGAATGAACACCGAACATTCGCCGCCGAGGGCGAGCCACTGAATTAACGCCAAGCCGCGCCCAACATGGGGTTTCTTGCGGCTGTAATACTTGGATTCTTTGAGCAACCGATCCAAGGTCTCCTGCGCTTTGATATGCGAGATTTTTCTGCCGACCGGCGACTCGTCGCCGTCTTGCATCAGGTTCATTCTGCGAAGACGCGCCGGATCCATGCGCAATTCCTTGGCGATCAAATCCATCTGCGACTCATTGGCGAAAACTCCCTGGGGATCCCCCGGTGCCCGCATGTGGCCGCACGGCACTTTATTCGTGTAGACAATTTTTTCTTCGATCAGCACGTTTGCCATTCGATACGGCCCCGCCGCTTCATGGGCGCCAAAGAGATAGCCGATCGGTTTGAACGCGCCATAGGCGCCGCCGTCGAAAACGAAATCCATGTGATGGGCGAGGATACGGCCGTCTGTCGATAAGCCGGACTTTACCTTCACGATCGAAGCATGTCGTGGATTCCCGGCGCTAAACTCGTCGCCATAATCCATCACCATTTTCACCGGCCTGCGGCTCTTCAGTGAAAGAAGATACGCCACCGGCACGTCCATGAAGTCGCCCTTGCCGCCGAAATCGCCGCCGATGTTGCACGGATGAACCAGAAACTTTTCCGCGGCGATGCCGAATGCAGTCGCCATCTGATCGCGCAATGCGAACGGCACTTTACTGCACGCCCAGATCTCCGCGCCGCCCGACTCATTGGCTTTGACGACGCAAGAGTGCGGCTCGATATAGGCTTGGTGCACGACTTGGGTTTGAAATGTATTTTCGACGATCAAATCGGCGCTGCGAAAGCCGTCTTCGACATCGCCTTTTTTCCAGGACAACTGGACCATTGCATTGCTCGGCGCTGGAAGCTTCCCGGGCAATCCCTTGTAGTCCATCACTTGGGGATGAAGCAGCGAAGCGGCAGACGCCAATGCTGCGATGGGATCGAGCACAGGCGAGAATTCCTCATATTCGATCTCAATGTGTTCCAGCGCTTGTTCGGCGATCATGGCGGAATCTGCGGCTACCGCTGCCACCTTCTCGCCGATGAAGCGCACGATGCCATCGGCGAGCACGGGCATGTCGTAGATTTGCCGGCCAATCCTGACGCCGGCAACGTCGCTGCCGGTCGCGACGGCTTTCACTCCGTCCATTGACAAAGCTCTGCTGACATCGATTCGCTTGATCCGGCCATAGGCGATCGGGCTCCGCAGCACCTTACCAAACAACATATTCGGCAAGGAGATATCTACGGCATACACCGCCTTTCCGGTAACTTTTTCAACGCTTTCCGCTCGCGGAACCGAACACCCGATGATTTTTTTCCGCTTCATGAATAAATCCTTGCGTTGAGTTGTCCAACGATTATTTCGATCACCGAATCCTAGCGTTCAATGCCGCTTCGCAAACCCAATAGACGCGATATCAAGGCGACTCCGGTGGTCAATACGACCACGATAATTCCAATGACCGCGGCACTTTCGTAACGAGAGTCGACCAGAAAATCCAATTGGAGCAATGACAAGGGTCTGGTGTGACTGGTCGCAATAAGAGCCACGGTGCTGACATTTCGCGCCGACGCGATAAAACTCAGAGTCCCAACAAGTAGCAAAGTCGGAGCGATAATGGGCAGAACAATATCTCGAAAGCTCTGCCAACCCGAACCTCCGGAGACGATCGCGGCCTCCTCGAGTTCAAGCCCTAACTGGGTCAATGCGCTTTTGATAATCTGAACGCCCAACGTCATGCTGGAGATCAACGTCGCGAGAACCAAAAGCGACATGGAACCATAAAAGGGCCGCAGCAGCGGGTTGCCGAGAAACACGGAGAGCAGTCCGAGGCCAAGGATGATCCCGGGCAAAGTGGACGGCAGCCAAGACGCAAAATCCAAGGCCGCGCGGCCGACAAAACGAGTCCGGATGATGACGTAGGCAACGAAGGTAAAAAGTACCATCGATAGGATTGCTGTTGCGCCTGCCAGGACCATGGTATTTTTTAAGGAATCGAGAAACACGGGATCTGCAAAGACGCGCCCCCAGTGCACTGAAGTCCATGGCTTGGCTACGTTGAAGTAACCGAAGCGAGCCATGAAAGACGCGAGCGTTAAAAATAAAAGAGGGACCAGAGTAATCAAGAGCGCCACCGCCAGCAGGCAAAAGAAAATCGGCCATCTCCATTTGCCCAGTCTTTGCCTATGGCCCTTGTAACGACCGCCCACGGTTACATAATCTCGCTGAGCGACCGTTCGGCGTTGCAAAATAATTATCGGCACCATGATAAATAAGATCATGCTGCTCAGCGCAGTCGCCGAGGAAAACTGCGGCGGTTGTTGGTTCAGCAGCCAGTGGATTTGCGTGCTAAACACGTAGAACCGAAAGGGGAATCCCAAGATCAACTCCAACTCGAATGCTTGCAGGGAATGAACCATGGCAAGCAGCAAAACAACTCCCACAATGGGGGTCATGATTGGCACGAGGATTCGCCTCAACGTGAGCAGGACTCCTGCTCCGGCGACCAAGGAAGCTTCCTCGAGGGTGGCGTCCATGTTGCGAAACGCGGGAGTGAAGAGCATGACCTCCACCGCGATGGTCGAGGTCGTGAGATGCGCCCAGACGATTCCCCAGAAGGAATAAATATTAAAAGGAGCTTCCTTGATGAACGGCAAACCCATGAGCCCTTGATTGATCAGGCCGTACTGCGGATCTAACAATAGAATCCATCCCATGGTGACCGGCAGAGGCGGCAGAAAATAACCCAACCAAAATAGAAACTCGAGCGACGTCGCGGCGGGAATATCGGTCCGGGCGATGATCCATGCAAGCAGGATCGCAATCGGCAGCGCGATGGCTTGGCGCGCCAGGGTGATCGTAATGGTATTCCATATCGCGGACGTCATCACCGGGTCGGAAAAGGCGACTTTCCAGGCGGCGAAACTAAATTCCGAAATCCGATTGGCTCCTTGTGACTCGAAGCTGCTCATGATGATAACGCCGGCCGGGTAGAAGACCATGAGCATGATGAGGCCCAACAGCAGCCAATAGATGAGATTTTGCAAGCTGTACGGACGTTGATCAAACACGAATAAAGACCGGTATGGGATGGTTTGCGGCCTAGTGCCCTGTGTTCAAATTTTGATGAAGAAATCGGTGCCGCGGGCAGTCATTGCCGCGGCAGCAGGTCCATTGAAGAGCGGGAACCAGAGTTGCTTTACGTTTTCTCGGTTCCGGCTAGGCCAACCTTCGCTGACTTGGTCGGAATGACACTGAGGCATGTGGTCTTTTATGTGACGCTATCACCGCCCGTCGCATATTTAGCCACTCGCTACCGCAGCACTTCTTTGGCTATTTCCCTTCCCTTGTCTCGGAGATTCAACCGTTCCTCGCGATCGATATCGAAGTAGTCAACCCCGGGCTCAGGAGACATGCCGGTCACGCGAGTAACGTCTGTCCGACGACTGGGCCTGCCCGCTAATGTAGCCCAGGCGCTCTGTCCTTCTTTAGATAGAAGCCAGTTGATAAAAACTGTGGCAGCATTGGGATGGGGTGCCTTATTAACCAATCGAACAGCACCCCAGCCCGTGCTCATGCGCCATGCTTCAGCTAATTTACCGGCCAGAGGCTCAATCTTTAAACCGACACCGAGTTTTTGCAGTTCGCCAATTTCGGTATCATTGGCCCCGATAGCAATCGGATACTTTCCGCGCGCCAGCCAATCGGCGAGCTGACGACCATCACGGGTCAGCCCCACGTCTTGTTTGAGCAGCGCGCGGACAAAATCCTCGCCGAGTTGACCGGTCCATAGAGCAATTCGCCCGCTCCCTGCCCCATCCACTCTCGGATCATCGATGACGATCTTACCTTTCCATTTTGGGTTCAATAACCCCTTAACGCTGTTTAAATCGCTCTCGGGAATGAATTCTCGGTTTACTTGGACTTGCGGCGTTACCTCCGCCTGAAATGCAAAAATGTATTGTTTCTCCGAATCCAAGAAAGCCTTGCCAAACCCACCTAACCAAACGCTTTCATCGCGCACCTCGGGCAGGATCAACAGTGGTCTAAGAGGATCCAAGTCTCCCGCCTTTTTTCCTGTGACGTCAAAACTGGTTGGTCCCGTCACATAAATATCCCAAAGGTACTGCCCGGCTTGGCGTTCCTTTGAGAACCGTGAAATAAAGTTCGCGGGAGTGAATCCTTGAAATTCTAGACTGATCTCCGGATACTTTTTCTCGAATCCTCTCATAACGTCACGGTAGGCGGTGCCCGGCGGACCGGCCACCGCGACTTTCCCCTCTTTCTTGGCATCGGCGAGAACTTTGTCCCACTTGGTTTTCCACTCCTGGCCTTCCACGCGCACGGCGCCAAGTAACATCATCAACGCCAATAGCATCATTCGACGAAAGCTCGACCTAAACATATGCCTATTCCCTTTCATCCCAGATTTGTCGCATTGTTATTTTTTTACCGACCGTTCCTGTAAAGCCGCTCGATGAAATACCAGACCAGCCTCGTAGACATACATCGGCAGTGTATGCGGTCCGCGTTCGGCGGGACGATCTTGTTTGTCCACTTTGGCGACGATCAACCAAGGTCCCGGCTCGATAAAGGCAGCCTTGACGGCTTTTGTCGCGGCGTCGAGGTCATGCACTGTGCGCGTGTTCGTCAAACCCGCAGCGCGGCCCAATTGTTCGATGTCGGTTCCGAATACGGTCGCAGTCGGCGCTTTGCCTGAACCGGTCGTCAAGTATGCGCCGTTATCGAAGACAAACATCAATAGATTTTTCGGTTGATAGCGGGCCACGGTTGACAAAACGCCCGGTCCGGCCAGCAATGAACCATCGCCTTCGATTGATATGACTTTGCGCTCGGGCCAACCGAGAGCGATCCCAAGAGCCATCGGCGTCGTGTAAGGCATATCCATATTATAGATGGTTAGCGGCTCATCCTTCGCCTCAGCGATCGGGTAGTTCGCCAAACCAGGACTGATAATCATTGCAGCACCGTTGCGCAGGCCGGCGATGTATCGAAGCACGTCGGTTCGGTTCATCGACTCTCTCCGATCTCGCGAATAACGTGGCTCGGCACGAGGATGCCGAAGGGCAAGCGCTGTCCTTCGACGGTTGCTTGCGCTTCGATAACTACGTTGCGAATATGAGCGGGATCGTAAAGCACATGGTAGGGAATACTGAGCGCCCGTAGAACGGGTTCCGCCACCAAGCGCGTCGCGCCGTGATAGTCATAGCGCTCCCCGAGAGTGCTGTTGTGGCCGATGATCAACATCGTCGGAGTTTTCTGGACAATCCCGCGAGCGAGAATCAGCGCCGACATGCCGATTCCCGAACCCTCCATCAACGCCACGGGCCGTTTGCCGACCAGGAAAGCACCCATTGCCATTGCGATGCCTTCGTCCTCGCGCGAGCACTGATAAGCTTCGATATCGCCGCGCTCGAGAATCAACTGCTCGACGCCATCGAGCATGCTGTCGGGGAGGAACACCGCGAAGTCGATTCCTGCTGCCTTGAAACCGTCATAGAAGGATTCCAGCGCTTCTTGCCGATAGCGCACTCCCGCCTTGCCGGTGCTCAGCGCTGTTGTTCGAGAGGACCGCGCTTTCGACGCGCCTACCACTTTACGTCTATTCCTCACTTGCACTCTTTTGTCATCCTCATAGGTTCAGGCCGGCTCCGAAATCAATCGTAGGTTACGCTTTTTCTAAACCGGCTCGGCAGCGATTCGGAATCCGAGTAGTCGCATAACCATGGCCGTGATAATGGCTACGACACTCAAGATCACGCCGATTACAGCCGCTTTCTCAATCTCCCCCGCCACCGAACGCTCGAGCATCAACACCGACAGCGGAGTTGTCGCCGGCGTCGCCAAAAGGATCGGAGTGCTGATGTCGCGAATGCTAGACATAAAAACCAGGACAAAAATGCTTACGATCATCGGCGCTATGAGAGGAACCGTAATCCGACGGAACGTCGTAAACGGACCCGCACCGGAGACGCGGGAGGCCTGCTCTAGCTCTTCCGTGACCTGAGCGAACGCGGCCTTGAACATCTGCGTCCCAATCGGCATATCCTTCAAAACCACTGAGAAGATCAGCACAAACATTGTCCCGTACAGAAAATTGAAGAAGCGCACGGAGAGAAAGATCCACAACAAAGACAACCCGAGCAGAATTCCTGGGATCGCCCAAGGAATCCAGACGAGCAGACTCAACGTCGCGCGACCGACAAAGCGGCCGCGCAGGATCAAATATCCGAGAACCGAGTAAACCACAACCCCCACACCCGCAACGCTGAACCCCAGGATCAAGGAGTTCTGTAAGGCGCTCGTAAAGGCGGGATCGCCAAGCACCGCAGCCCAATGTTGGATCGTAAACGGCTGCTGAAGACCGAACATTCCAAAAAACTTCATGAACGAGCCGATCAGCACCATCGCCAATGGGAGATAAATGCTGACAGCGATCCATAGAATTAACCAGCCCGAGGCAAAATATCGCCACTTGCCGATCAGCGCCGGTCGGAAGCTCGCGCCACCCGGTCTCAGAGTCGCAAATTCATGATGTCTGGAGGACCTTTGATATAAAAGCACCGCCCCAAAGAGCACAAACAAAAAGATTGTGCTGAGAGCCATCGCCTGTGAATAGAGTGGCGGATCCCAACGCACTAAATCATAAATGCGGGTTCCATAGACGTAAATGCCCGCCGGGATTCCAATGATCTGTTCGATCTCAAAAGCTTCGAGCGACCGGATGAAGGTGGCAATCGTGACCACTAAGACCGTGGGCCAAAGGAGAGGCAAGACGATCCGTCTCAAAGTCCGAAGCGGTCCCGAGCCGCACGTTCTCGCGCTCTCTTCGAAAGAAGCGTCCATCTGTCGAAATGCAGGTGTCAGTAAGATAGTCATCACGGGCACCGTAAGCAGGGTCAAGTGAACCCATAGGATGCCGGAAAAAGAATAAATGTTGAGCCGGATGGCGATCGGTAGCACGTGCGCCAGCAGCACATTGATCAAACCATGATGCGGATCCAACAAGGCGATCCAGCCGATGGTAACTGAGAGTGGCGGTAGGAACCATGCCATCCATAGAGAGAACTCGATAAAAGGGGAGGCGGGAATCCTGACCCGGATTAACAGCCAAGAAACCAAGAAAGCCACGGCGAGGCCCAGAAACGTTCGCGCAGATAACAAAACACTGTATATCAATGCCTTAATTGTCTGAGGGGCACCAAACGCCTGCCGCCAACCTTCGAACCCCCATGAGATCTCTTGCCCCAATTGCGCAGTATTGAAGCTGTTGAGAATCAGAAATCCCAATGGCACCAGGGTAATGAATCCTATTCCTAAAAGGAGTAGAAAGCCCACAAAGCTTTGGGCTGACCTTGCCAAGATTATCGATCGAGACCGCGCCATCGTCGTGTTACGCCGGCCAGAGTTTTATTTCATTCAGTCGCAGCACGACGGTTTGTCCGCGTTGAAGCCTGAAATTCGGAGCCGTTTCGAGAACAAACTCGGCATTGGCGGCATTCACCGCGCATTCGTAACGGCTGCCGACGTAAGAAACATCGACCACCACACCCGGAATCTCCCCCGCACCAGGCTCCCGCCCGTTCGTCAGGATCTCAATGTCCTCCGGACGGACGGCGATTTTTAACTTTCCACCGGTGGGTATAGGAGTTTGCTCAACAAGCGGTACGCAACTTCCACCCGAGAACTCGATCTTTCTGGTTGAGCCATTCTCCTTTACCTTGCCTTCGAATGTGATCAAGCGACCAACAAAGTTCTGGACAAAGAACGACGCCGGATCTTTGTAAATCGCTTCCGGACAATCGATCTGCTCGATGTGCCCGTGGTTCATAATAGCGATGCGATGAGACATGGACATGGCTTCTGTTTGGTCGTGGGTTACGTACACGATGGTGACACCCACCGATTGTTGCAGTCGCTTGAGCTCGAAGCGAAGATGCTCTCGCAATTTCGCGTCGACGTTGCTGAGCGGCTCGTCCAGCAAAAGCAGGTCAGGCTCATAAGCCAAGCTTCGCGCCAATGCCAATCGCTGTTGCTGCCCCCCGCTAAGTTGAACCGGCCGGCGCTGCTCAAGCCCGGCGAGACCGACGAGATCCAAGACCTCTCCCACTCTCCTGCTAATTTTGGCCCTGTCCCAACGACGCACTTCCAGGGGGTAAACAACGTTTTGTGCCACTGTCATGTGAGGCCAGACCGCATAAGATTGAAAGACCAAACCGATGTTACGCTTTTCGGCGGGCACAAGAATGCCGCGCTCCGGCGACGCAATCAGTCGGCCGTTCAACCAGATCTCACCGGAGTCGGATTCCTCAAGACCAGCGATCAAGCGCAACGTCGTGCTCTTGCCGCAACCGCTAGGCCCTAACAGACTGAAAAACTCTCCTTTGGCGACCTGAAAACTGACTTGGTCCACCGCAAGGGTCGAACCGTAACATCGGCGAACCTTTTCAAGTCTTAATAGTGTTTGCTTGTTTGCGCTCACGTTGAATACATATTTGTTCGAGCGAAACGGCGGTCCTCGGCGCCGAAGGCGCGCCGCATTTATCGCCCCAAGAGTTCTCGCACCTGCTCTCCTAGTTTATGCTGAATTGCGATCATATCCTCGCCGTAGCCGTCCACATATTCGAGCTGCGGCTTTGGGAGGATATATTCGGGCACGTAGTCACGGGGAACGTCCGTACGTAAGGACGGATAAAGATGCGGTCTGTGGAACGCCTCCTGGCCTGGCCGGGTCAAAAACCAATTAAGAAAAACGGTCGCGGCATTTGGATGAGGCGCTCGCTTCGGTAGGGCAATCACACTGAAGCCACCGGTTAGGTAGCCCTGTGCGTCGGCAAGACCATCGGCCGTCAGGGCGATACCTTCTTTCCTTAGCGACTCGATACGGTCCTGTACTTGCGCTATCCCGATTGCGTATTTGCCTTGTGCCAGCCAATCTGCGACCTGTGAATAACTCCTCGTCAAAACCACGTCCTGTCCTTTGAAGAGGTCAATGATGAACCGTTCTCCGAACGTCACCAACAAATAATTGGCGACAGCTTGCCCGGCGCCCGCGCCGCGAGGATCGTGAGACGCAATTTTTCCTTTCCACTCGGGCCGCAACAGGTCCTTCCAACTTCTTACGGCATTTGGGCCAACCAAGCTTCGGTTCAGCAGGATGTAACCGAAGATCCATTCGGAGGTTTGCACGGCATAGCGCTTTTCGCGATCCAGCCATTTAAAACCCGTTCCTTTGGAAAACCTCCACCGATTTTGTTCCGCGACCTCCGGCCAAATGATCCTTCCTGGTAGCGCTTCAAGGAGATCCCGGTTTTGTAGCAACGCGAATGCGCCCGAAAACGTGACATCGATACTCGTCTTTTCGGCGGCGATTTCAGCTCTCAGGCGAGGACTCAATGACGCCAAGTCGCCGGTTTGGTATTCCAAGGAAATCCCGGGAAACTGCTTTTGAAAAGCGTCTATCAGCGACGGGCGGATGCCTGCAGTTGCAGGGCCAAGGATCACTACCTTCCCCTCACCTCTCGCTTTAGACACAGTATCGTCCCAGCGCCCTTGTGCCTCCGATGCGAAAACTTCGCAAGCGACCCGGCGGGCAGAATACTTTATGCTACTTGAGAATAAAGTAATGGGAGAATTCCAGCTGAAGAGAACCGCATGTGTGACGACGATAAGCCCAGCCAGCCGCGGTCCAATACGTCGGCGCGCCCCCGAGTCCGCCCATTTTTTCCCAGCAATCAAATGCTGTTCGCCACCAGACGGCTTACCTCCGTACATCAGCGACCGATTAGCTCCTCTACCTGCTTGCCCAACTTGACTCTCGTAACTTGAAACTCCTCGGTATAGGTATCCAGGTAATTCAACCCTGCCACAGGAAGCGTATAGTCGGGTACGTAGTCCCGCGGCACGTCAACCCGTAAGGACGGATAGAGCTGCGGCCGATGGAGCGCCTCTTGGCCCTGTCTACTCAATACCCAATTGATAAACACGGACGCTGCGTTCGCATGCGGCGCACTTTTGAACACGGAGACCACGCTGAATCCTCCCGATAAAGTTCCCGGCGCGTCCTGTAAACTGTATGCTCTGAGCGGCATACCCTCTTTTTTTAAGGCTTCGATTCGGTCTGGAACTTGGGCTATACCGATCTGGTACTTTCCCTGCGCTACCCAGTCAGCGACTTGGGAATAACTCCGTGTTAACGCAACCTCCTGCCCTTTATAAAGATCGACGATGAATTTTGCCCCGAGCTTTTCGACAAGATAGCTCGCTACCTCCTGCCCAGCACCCGCGCCTCTAGGGTCATGAGAGGCGATCTTGCCTTTCCATTCAGGCTTCAGTAAATCCGTCCAGGACCTGATCGACGCCGGATTCACCGCCTTGGAGTTCACAACAATATAGCCGAATACCCATTCCGAAGTTTGCACCGCGGATTGCCGCTCCCGATCGATCCACTTCAGCCCCTTGCCGTCTGAAGAGCGCCAGTGACTCGCGTCAGCGGCTTCAGGGAGAAGCTTCGCCGCCAACGAATCAATAATGTCTTTATTTCTGAGGACAGCAGTACCCCCGATCACGAGATCGAAGGTCGCTTTCTTCTGACCAATCTCTGCGCGCACTCGAGATGCCAACTCTCCGACGCTCCCGGATTGATATTCCACTGACAAATCAGAATGGGCCTTCCGAAAGCCTTCGATCAGGGAAGGACGGACCTCAGCGGTCTGGGGTCCGAGGAGCGTAACCTTCCCCTCGCTTTTCGCGTCTTGGACGATCTTATCCCATGCGATAGTAGCGGGTTTCGGCGCTTCCGCAGCCCAATTGACAGCGCTGAACGCGCTTTGGCTCGTCACCTCCCGCTGATCGATCTGCGGGGTTCCGGTAAAAAAAATCATCATGCCAAGAGCGCTAGTTGCGGCAAGCAGCCTCTTAAGCCTTCTTTGGCTTTCTAGTTTTGACTTGTAGTGAATCACGGCTTTTCCTTTTCCCTCACGCAAAAATAACTCGCGCCATGTTGAATTTTTTCTATCACGTAGCCCCACCGTGAAATGAAACACCAGCGTGATACGTCCGGGTCCGGTTTCACAGACGCTCAATCCACACGCACACAGAAGTCCCCTGCCGTCTACTCTCTTGATTGGACAGCACGAGCATTTTCATGGCAGTACTTTCGCCATGCCGTCAAAACAACATCTGGGCGGAAAAGCCGTTCCCGCCCCCAGCCCCCTTCTTCGGAATAAAAAGGATCCATAAGCTGAACCATTTCCGCATCCTGTCCGTTAAAATGGACGTGTCCTAACCACCTCCACCATAACCAATAGGCTAGGCGGAAACGCCAAGCGTTTAAGGCGGTGGTTTTTTTAACTGAAATTTGAAAATAGTGGTGGTGTCTTTCATCCGAAGGAACGTACCATTCAAAGTGAACAATGCCTGGCGTGGGGAATGGATCGACTCTCAAAAAACCCGGTAAATGCAAGGCGCTCACCGTGGGCCTCTTTCTAGGGTTTTTCCACCATTGTTGTTCATTCTGTGGCCACCGCCCCAGCGCGGGGTACTCACCTACCAAAACAGATGGCCCCTGTGTGTAGCCAACGGATCGGTTACTAATCTCAGGGAGTACGTTGGTTTTGTATGCTGGGAATCTTCGGAATACGGTTAACCAGGCATTTCTATGCAAATATGCGGCATGAGATGCGTCCAGGCCGTTTTCTGCTGCAAGTCGCCAATTGCCGATTCTCTGAGTTACTCGTATACCGAGAACTGCCTTTTCGTCCAAAATATCTTCGGGCACGTCTTCTTCAAAAGGGGTTGGTTGCCGGTCTCCAATAAAAACCCAAATAAGACCTTTTCTTTCTTCTACGGGATAAGAGGAAACTCGCACCTTACCAACAATTGAGGAGTCTGGCCCGTCGGTGATCGCTGCCACGCAAAGTCCATCTGAAAGGTCAAAAGTCCATCCGTGGTATCGGCAAGTGATGGTGTTCGTGCCGGGAAACTCACAGGTTCCGAATGACAATGGCACTCCGCGATGCGGACAGCGGTTTTCTAGCGCATAACATTTTCCCTGGGATCGAACGAAAACCAGCTTTTCTCCGAGGAGTTGAACGGCCACTGGCTTGCGTCGAAGGTGGCGCGACAACATGCCCGGATACCAATAATTGCGAAATCCTAAAACCGCCTCCTCGTAACGCGACCAAGGAGTTGATTTTCTCGTGGGCGAGATTTCTTCTGTTCTGGTGGGCAAAGGCTGCTGTGTCATGATACGCGAATAAAGCTCGTGACAGTTTTCGTGAGATCGGCGTTTCTAATAAAGGCTCACTTGGTATCTTGACCGGATGCTATCAAAGAATTTCCCCCTCTTAAGAGATTCAAGCGGCTCCCACGTTACAAACTGCTCTGGTCTAACATTCTTGGCCTTGGGAGTTTCCTGAGCGATTGAAAAGTCTCTTACATTGACGATACCCTGAATATCGGGGCTCAAATCGGCGACAAATGCCTTCTTGAAATAAGTCCAAGTTTCTTCCTCCGTGCGTTGATCCGAAAGCTTCAGATACTTTTGCCAAATGGCCCGCGCCTCTTTCGGATTTGCGAGGGCGTAGTATCCCCCCTCGGCCAGAGCTTTTAACACGCTTTCAGCCAGCCGCTCGTTTTTCTCGACCCATGAACGTCTAGCGGCAAGAGCAACTTGCAGCCATGGAACTTTCTTCTCAAACAGGTTCAAACGAACTGGGTAACCCTGATCCACCAGTCTCAGATGATAGGGCGGACTAATTGCCAGTAAGTCAATTTGTCCGGTGGTAAATGCAGCCACTCGGCTTGACATGCCCCCAGCGCGAACAAAGATAACCTTGGAGGGGTTTATTCCTTCCTGTTGGAACAACGCTAACAGTCCGGAATGGGAGCCCGAACCGAATTGCGAAATCCCAGCGCGTCTTCCCTCGATGTCCTTTAAATGCGTCATGCTTTTGCTAAAGAACACATAGTAGGGAAGCAAATTTAGCGTAGCCGCAAAAATGGTGATGTCGCCGCCGCTTAATTGAACATTCATCGGCCCATTGGCAGGAACGAGCGCGGCATCGATCTCTCCGCTCGCCATCGAACCCATAAGGATGGATGCGCCCGATATATAAACAGACTTTCCTAACGCCACGCCATATCTTTCAAAAAAGCCTTTTTCTACCGCCATCCAATACGCCGTATAGCTTGCATCGAGGGCGCTGTATGCAAAATTTACCTTGGCTTCGGCTGCCGAAGAAGGAGCGGCAGCGAAGAAAAAAACCATCCATGCCAGGATAGCCGTTGTTGTCAGTCTCATCATTGCCTGCTTAAGATCGAGCTTGCTGAATGCTATGAACGCTTTCATTCCCTTAGAAAACTCAAGACCGCCTCGTCATGAGCTTCGGGCTGCTCCCACTGCGGCCAATGTGCGGCATCCTTAATACAAGCGAAGCGAGCGCGAGGAATCAGGGAGCTTATGTACTGCCCGACATCAGGGCCGGTACCGGGGTTTTTATCGGTCCAGAGAACCAACGTGGGGGCCTTGATGTCCTTCAGTCTCTGGGCAGGAATTTGAAACGTCCGGGAGTCGCCGTCGCCGAAGGAATTGTTAAACACATCTGTCAATGCTTTTTGACGTTCCGGATCTGCATATATTCGATAGCGAACCTCAACGAGTTCATCGGTTACACGGTCCGGAGATGCCATGAGCCACTCCAACCTTTTTCGAATCGTTTCGCGAGTAGGGTTGTTAATAGCTTCCATGGACCGCTGCCGCAACAATTGCCTACCTTCCGCGGGCCTCTCCTGGATAGTCCCGGGATCGAACCGAATGCCCGCTGTTGTGTTCAAAATCAGCTTGCCGAGACGATCGGGATAGTGCAGAGCGAACCACAGACCGACCCAACCACCGAGCGATTCTCCCTCTATGTGCGCTTTTTCGATTCCAAAAGCATCCAGCAGATCAACGATTTGGTCGGCATAGGTAGGAATCGATCGCTCGTTGTACGGAGGCTTTCCCGAATAGCCATGCCATAGGAGATCGAACGCCATTGCATGATATTGTTTGCCCAGCCGAATCACATTGCGACTGTAGGCTTCGGCATGTCCGCCGACTCCGTGGATTAATAGAAGGGCTTCGCCTTCTCCGGACTCGATGACACGTGTCTTATATCTCTTCCCATAAAATCGGACTTGGCTTCCTGTCAGATCGACCCAAATTGTACTCACGGTTATCTCCTTTACCAGCCTCCAAAACGAACTGCAGCGACCATACCCTTGCCCCATGCATCGGTTCGCTCGACCTAACTTACTCCATGTTCCAATACGCAAAGCCCAATCCCGTGACTGCGTGATGGGCCGGGATGTAATCAACTATGGTTGCCGGGACGCCGCTGCATGCGCCAGCAGCGACGATCCAACTGCGGATTTCTCCCGTGCCGCTTCGCAGCGTGTCCGAATCGAACTTGAACAGGTGGCGCAAGGCGGCACCGTTGCCCTTACTCAGCTGTTCGAGCACCCAATGATCCAGAGGAGCATCGATCCAACCAGCGCGCGGTCCGCGCGGGTCATGGGAAAGTCCGCCCGAGGCCATGATCGCTACTCTTTCCGGCCGATCTTGCAGCGCGTGTGCGATCGCCTGGCCGAGCTCGTAACATCTGCTCGCCGGCGGCATAGGCGGAAAATAGCAGTTCACGTGCAATGGGATAATTGGGACGTCGAGCTTCGGCGTGACTTTCATCGTCGGCCGCGTGAACGCATGGCCGAGGCCGCGCTTGGGCCGGCTGAGCGGTTTAAGCTCCTTGGCTTGCGTTATGTCGAAGCCCTTGCGCTCTAGCTCAGTGAAAAGATAAGTCGCCAATTCCGCATGGCAGCGCAAGGTGATGTGATTTTCTTCCTCGGGTTCGCCGATGAGGCCGATATTAAGCGACCCATGAACTTCGGCGCAGGTAAACACACAAAATGGCGGCATGTTCGCTTCGGTGAAGACTTCGGCTTGGTCGTCGCCGACGATCAAGAGAACGTCGGGCTTGAAAGCTTCGATCTGCTGCTTGAGTGCATCAAAGCCGTGATTGATGCGGTCGATAAAACTTTGCAGGACTGCGGGAGTTTCTTTGTCGATCTCGGGCGGTTGCGGCACGCCGCTAGTCAGCACCCGGTGGATCGCCGACCAGCACTCCAGTCCGCGGAACATCGAAGGGGCGTGAGAAGTGGCCAAACCTAATCCTAACATTGCGCGATTCTCTCTCTTTCTCGTTCAGACCGTCGGCGCAAATCGTCCGCCACTGACAGCACAACTATTCGCCGCGTGTCACAATAGATCGGCGCGATAACCTTCATCCTCGACGGCGATCCGTTGAACCTGACGGGCATTTTCCTGGCAGTGCCTGCGCCATGCGGTCAAGCCGATGTCCGGGCGGTACAGCCTTTCACGTTTCCAACCATCTTGTTCCGAATAGAAGGGATCCATGAGCTTGACCATCCATGCATCCTGGCCGTTGAACTGCACATGGGCCAGCCAACGCCACCATAACCAGTAGGCCAAACGAAACCGCAAGGCCTTCAACCCCGAGGTCCATTTGACCGAAAACTGAAAGTAGCGATGATGGCGCTCGTCCACTGGCACGTACCACTCGAAATGCACGATACCCGCGCTGGGAAATGGATCAACTCTCAAAAAACCCGGCAGCCGTAATTGAGTCTTTGTCGGTGATCCCTTGCGTGGCATTTTCCACCACTCGCCGATAGGCCAAATCCCCAAACGAGGATAATTGCCTTCCATGATCGGCGCGCTTTGCGAATAACCGACCCACGGACCGGCGATTTGCGGCGCGACATTGGTTTTTGCAGCGGGAAATTTTCGGAACAATGTGACCCACGCGTTTCTATGCAGATACGCCGCGTGGGACGGATCCAAGCCATTCTCCGCAGCCAAGCGCCAATTGCCGTCGCGCAGCGTCACTCGAATGCCGGTGACTGCATCGGGGCTGAGAAGTTCTTCGGGCACGTCTTCATGCAGCGGCGGCGGCTCCCCGTCGCCGATAAAAACCCATATCAGTCCTTTGCGCTCATCCGCCGGATAGGTTTTTACTTTTGCTTTACCGACAATCGGCGAATCGGGTCCGTCGGTTAATGCTGCGACGCAGTTCCCGTTGGCAACATCGAAAGTCCAGCCATGATAGCGGCAAGTGATGGTATTGGTGCCGGGGAATTCGCATCGGCCCACAGAAAGTGGGATGCCGCGATGAGCACAGCGGTCCTCCAGCGCAAAACATTTTCCCTGATACCGGACAAATAGCAGTTTTTCACCCAAGATCTGTAATGCCACCGGACGACCGCGGAGCTTGTGTGACATCATCGCGGGATACCAATAGTTGCGGAAACCCAGCGCCGCCTCATCGTAGCGCAGCCAAGGGCTGATCCTCGACCTCCTTTGGCGATCCTGATCGCCTGTGTGGGCAACGCTAGATTCCATGCCTCGTCCTGCCGTTTCCGATCATTAGAAAATAATTTTTCATGACCGCTTCTCCGCCATCGATGGGAGAACTTCTTGCCGCTCGCGCGTACAGGTGTCGAGGGCTGCGTACACCAAACACTTCGTCAGTTGTTTCATCCCGGCAACGTTGCTGGTCTCCATCGAGAACACGCTGCGCTGAGACTCGTTGCCGCTTTTTTGACGGGGCATGCCGAGACGTGCGGTGGGGATCCCCGCGGCACGCAAAATATTGGCGTCGGTGGCGCCACTGGTTTTGGTCCGGGGCGCATGTTTTTTGCTTTCGACGAATTCCCACGCCCGCATGCATGATTGGATAATCCAGTTATGGGGATCGGTGAAACTGCCGGGGATGCTGAGAATCATTTCCCACCCCACCGACAGGTCCGGATTAGCTTTGACGATTCTTTCGATGGCTTCACCAAACTGGCGCTTCGCCTGCACGGGACTTACCCGCGGACTTATTCTGAGATCGACAAAAAAATGACACGCCGCTGGCACGAACGCAGGTTTATGGGTCCAACCCGCTTGGATGGCGTTGATCGATCCCTGCGGCGCCACCAGTCCGGAAGTGTTTTTTTCCGTATATTCGGCAAACCACTCTTCCAACAACCCTATTACTTTGGCGGCGTGAACAATCGGATTTCTACCTTTCACGACATGGCGTACGCCGGTGTAATTCAAGTCTCCTCTCACGATCACTTTGAACCAACATAATCCGACCTCTTCCCAAGCGACGGACCAACCGGGTTTGGCGATGATCGCAAAATCTCCGCGCACGCCCTGTTCTAGCATGAAAGCACAACCGGCGCCTTGACCGGCATTGAACTTTTGCGACGACGGCCGCCGGTTCGTCGGCATCCCACCCGCTCCCAATCCTACTATCAGCGAACCTTGCAACGGCACGGCGGCGGCTTTGATTGCCTGTGCCGCGGCAACCACGCAAGCCGCATATCCCTTGGGATTTTCCGCGCCCATGCCGACAACGTCGCCGTCTCGGATATAAGCGTTCGTCGTCATCTCTTCCGGCAACCGATCGCCGATCCACGGACATTCTTCGTCCGGGTCGGTTGAAAACGCGGTGTCCAAGGGCGCATAAAGCAAAAGATCGACGCCGTCTCCTTGTCCCTCGATCCTGCCGATCGCATTGCCTTGAGC
>Ga0209811_10000370_pt1 | contig 19679 bp, 30 predicted proteins | sample Coa_R1_6_FD_187161 | JGI IMG/M metagenome (GOLD analysis project Ga0209811, IMG submission 187161) | Surface soil microbial communities from Centralia Pennsylvania, which are recovering from an underground coalmine fire. - Coalmine... | ecosystem: Environmental > Terrestrial > Soil >... | reverse complement strand
GAGCTGATGAGATGGTGGTAGTGGCTCCCTGGAGTGTGATGCGCCAGCTGATCCGGCTGGGAGTGAAGCCCATCTATGCCGAAATGAAGCCTGCCAGTGCTGCCGATGCCGAGAGTGTGGTAGTGGCGGGACGCAGCAAGAAACGGAGGTATTACAAGTTTGTAGGGTTTAGTTATTGTACGGATATAACGCTGAAGTTTGAGCCAATTCCGATACCGGGGCGTTCTGCTCCGGGGAGACAAACCGTGTTGTTGGATAGTGATGGATCGACCAAGTCGATTATCAAATAAGCACGACCCATGAAATGGAGGAAGTATGAATATCAGTGAGTATTGGAAGCAATTTACACCTGCCCAGAGGTCTCAAATGATGTTGGATAGAATAGCCAAACGGAAACTTAAAAAATCCACTTCAACCAAGCAAGGCATGTCCCAGGCTGGCCGGGATGCCATTCGCAAGGCGCAACAGGCTCGCTGGAAGAAGTGGAAGCAGCAGGGCCAGCGCATTCCATTTACTACCGTTTCCACGACGGCTAGTAGTGGAGAGTCAATCCGGGCCCGGTTAGAAGCGATTGAAGCAGCAGTGGCTCAGTTGAAAGCGGATATAGGGTTGTAGAAGTAGCCTTCCAATGAAACGGGGGCTACTTATCTGTAGCCCCTTTCCCACCCAAAGGATTCACCCACCATGAAAGCAAAGAAACGGAGAGGTGCGCCCATGCCTACTGAAGTAGACGTAAAAGATGCTGCTATCGAGCAGCTGAAAGAAGCTCTCACCCAAGTCACCGAGAAGCTGAAAGAACAGGACAAGATACTGAAAGACTTGGCAGAGCCTCCCGGGATGCTGGCCAGACTGACCAATATTGTGCCGGCGAATAAAGACCATCCGGAGCGGCTGATTATTGATGACCGCTTGTTTGTGCTACGGCCGGAGAATTTCAAAAAGACCAAGCTGGAGATTGGGGATTATCTCCATGTGGGCAAATCAAAGATGGGATCGGTGGCATTGGTCGACAAGATTGAGTTACCCCCGCAGCCCATGGCGGTGATGAAGGTAGCGGAAATTACTGAAGATGGGCGAGTGTTACTGGATGCTGGCAATGATTCCGTGATTCCCTTGCATAAAAATCCCTTGAAAGGGGTGGAGACAGGGGATCGCTTGGTAATTGGTGGGCCCAGTCCGTTTCTGGCGATTGCGATTGAGAATCTGGGACACTCGGATAAAAAGTTCCAGTTCAATGACGATCTCAATATCAGCTGGGCAGATGTGGGTGGTCAGAAGTCGGCCAAAGAACAGATGCGGGAGGCCATCGAGTTCCCCATTGTCCATGCCGACATTTACAAGATGCTGGGCAAGAAACCGATCAAGGGGGTATTGCTGGAGGGCCCGCCCGGGTGTGGGAAGACGTTGCTGGCGAAAGCTGCTGCCGGGGCAATCTCGAAGCTGCACGGGAAAATGGCGAGTGCTTCGGGCTACATCTACGTCAAAGGTCCCGAGGTGTTGTCGAAATGGGTCGGGGAAGCCGAGTCGACTATTCGGAATCTGTTCAATATGGCCAGAGCTCATCGGATGAAGCATGGCTATCCGGCAATTGTGTTCATTGATGAGTGTGAGGCATTGCTGTCGAGACGTGGCAGCGGCATCAGCTCTGACATGGACAAGACCATTGTGCCGGCATTTCTGGCAGAGATGGATGGTCTGAACGATTCTGGAGCCATGGTAATTCTGGCCACCAATCGTCCGGATCGATTGGACCCGGCAGTGGTCCGTGAGGGACGAGTGGATCGCCGGATTCGGGTAGATCGACCCAACCAGACCGATGCCGGGGAAATCTTCCAGATTTACTTGAAGAAGGTGCCAACTTGCATTGATCCCAAGGGAGTGGCAGAGCAGTCGGCCGATCACTTGTTCAGTGAGTCGACTGGTCTGCTGAGATTGACTACCGCTGATGGGGAAACGTTTCCGTTCACCATGGGCCATGTCTCGTCAGGTGCCATGATTGAGGGCATTGTTGATAGAGCAACTTCAATTGTCATGCACAACGCGGTGGCGAGTGGTGCGAAATCGAAGACTGCTCTGGCGCTCACCGTAGATCACATCCACACGGCCGCTGGGGTGGTGCGAGAAGTGTTAAGAAAAGTTGATCACACCGACGATATCAAGGCCTTGGCTGAAAATCGTCGGACGAAGATAGTTGGAGTAGCTGCTCACGCTTAACGGAGGAATCCCATGAAGCAATTACTGGTGATTTGCCATGACAAGACATTCAAGATTGCGGTGCCTGACGATGCCAAACTCACGTTTGGGCCTTGGGCACCGCCACAGAAGAAATCTGGTGGCTGGAATGGAGGCTCGGAGTACAAACCCAATGGAACACTCCGGGTCTATCAGGGCAGTAAAGAGAACATTCTGGCCTGCTTCTCTGATGTGGTCAGCTTCCGTGATCTCTCCATGGAATATGCCGAACAGGTAGCCAAGGAAGAGGGAGCCACGATCTGGAAATCGGACCATGAAGGTTACGTTCGGGAAGACAAAGTCTCCCGCAAAAAGGAATGGGTCAATCCTCAATTGCCGGCAGCCAAGGTAAAGAAGGGGAAATCCAATGCCTGAACAACGACAAAAACAGAAGTCTAGTTACAACTCTGGTAATGGCGACTTCGATAATGATCTTTCCATTACCCATGACGTAATAGCTCCCAGCATAGATGACATATTGGCCAGTGTCAGGGCGGCTTTGGAGAGTGCTCAACAGACGATTGACTCGCAATCTGGGGGTGCCTGTGGATGCTTTTAGCCAAGATTCGTTGATTCGTATCGGCAGGCTCATCGAGATGGGGGTGGCTACCGGGGTAGCTGCCCTCACCATTACCCGGTCTCGGCCGTTAAGACCCGTCCGGGACTGGGTAAGGTCGAAGAGTGACTGGTGGGGGGAGTTGATCTCCTGCCCCTACTGCATGGCTCACTGGGTGGCTGCCGTGTTCTCCATCTGGAGCTTTGCCACCTGGGGGCGTCCCAGACCGATTACGGGTGTCTTGATATGGCTGGTGACGGTTGGACTCGGCTCCGTGTCAGCTAAATCGATTTACCTGGCGATCATTGTGATCCTGCCAACCAAATCTGAGGGAGGTGAACGTGGGAAACCAGAAATTATCCCCAAAGCGGCCGCTTGAGGTGGAGATTAAGCCGGCTGATCCGCTGGAGGTGACCAAGACGGTTGAGCCACCGCCGATTGACGACACAGTAGCCAAGGCTCAACAGGCACTGTCGCTACAGATTACCGAACGGAAAAGCCGTTGCCGGGAATGTAAATTGCCCTATTGCAATCACTACAAGCGGGAATACCTCGACACATTGGAGCCCTTTGACTCCAGTGATCCCAAATATCGAGATGCCAACCAAGCATGAAAGGGAAATTCAATGGCTAAAGGTGTTGAGAAAGAACAAGTTGAGATTGTAGAGAAACCGAAAACTGGTCAAGAAGAGGCCATCAACCGGGTGCTGGAGCAGCTGGAGAAGAAAGTTGAGCCACCGCCCATCAGTGAGACGTTGGACAAAGTAGCGCAAGCCATGGAACAGGCCAATAAAGCCAAACATAAGCCCGTGAAAATGACTTGGTATTGCACGGATTGTGGAGCTGCTCATATCCAGAATGCTGCTAGTAGCGATTACGCTAGAGAACTTCCGGACCACATCAACGTAGATGTAGTCGATGACGAGTTCGTTGACTCCAGCGGAAATCCGTTATCCGGGGCAGCCCTGAAACTCATGGAAAACTACGCAACCAGGAAAGCTAGCAAGCAACTCAATAATGCATCTACATTAGCCAAAATGAAAGAATTGAAAGGAGTTAAAAAGTGACTACCCTAACTGGAAAAGAAGTCTTCCAGCAACTCATGGCAGAAATCGATAACACCGATCCCGAGACCCTACCCCCACCTGACAAACGGGAGAAGAACGAAACCCAGCTGGGCACTGTCACTGATCCCTGGCTGCGTAAAGTGTTTTGCTTGGGCAACTTTTTACGCCGGGAAGCCAAACGGCTCCAGGTCGACCTGGAAGCCATCGGAGAAGAGCCCAAGAAGTCTCCCCTGTTTGGAGAGTACAAACAGAAACACGATGCCCTGATGGAAATGTTCTGGTACGGTGCCCGGGCCCAGATCAATATCTGGGGTGGCGGCATCGGTATCCGCAAGTACTGGGAGCTGGTCAAAATCGAAGACTCCGACAACAACCTGCTGACCCTGATCAAACGTAATCTGTCCGAGGAATAGTAGTCCTCCCCCACTGACCACTGAACACTCCGGCAGCCCACCCTAAGGGCTGCCTTTTTTTATGACCATTAGTCAGAAGTGTCTGTAAACTATAGATAATACGTTTAAGGAGAGTGAGATAATTCTTTTAAAAGCTTTTCTCACTCCCCCTTAACGTATTTTCAATAACTTACAAGGAATTTATTGGTATTTGGAATAAGTGTTTAATTTTGAGTAGTTTATGTGACCTTTTGAGTCAAATACCATATCCAGTGACAATCCGGCTCCGTTGCGTGGGCAGATGTAAAGTGTTCGTCCGGGGTCTTGTGGAAGTTTTGGATTGGAAGGTTCCAGCAGGAAGATTGTTTCTGAGAAGTGACCCCATGCGGCCGCACCTGAAATACGCTGCCGAGGATTCTCGTAACGCTCAAACGGTTTCAGCTTGGGAGACTCCATCACTCCCCAGATGGTTGTTCCTGTTCGACGCATGAAACGGGCCGAGCGTTGAATATGCTGCTTCACGCATTTCCCATTCGCAGGTGGGTCTACAAAACTGCCAAACGATTCGATCACCGCCAGCCCCGGCCTACGCTTCTGGATTTCATCCAGAATCCCGTTGAACTCCAGTTCCATGTCCCATGCCGGCAGTAGCGGAACCTCGTTAGGGTCAATTCCCATATCCTCGAAAGTTCTTTTCACCGACGCCTCACTACGATCCGAAGACACGTAAAGCCATGGCACCGGAAACGATCTATGGCCAAGAATTTCCTCACCCTTTTGCCAGCGCAAAATGTTGTCGAATAACCAGCGTGACTTTCCTGCCCCCGATGGTCCAGCCATCAGACTCAGTTCACAGGCAGGCAAAAGTGTTTCGATCAAAAAGTGAGGGTGATCTACAGGCGTAGGGTCGAACGGACTCTTAAGCATCTGGGCTCCTGGCAAATGGCAGTGGAGCCCCAGACCTGCCAGGGTAGCCGAGACTCCACTTTGGACAACAGAACCGGGGGAGAGTACGGGGAACCCTGTAATTTGTACTCCAGACTACAGAATTGTCAAGGTCAATCTTTTGCACAAAAATAATTCTATTGGGGCTTGACACAACCGTAATCAGCACGTAATATGTATATATGCCGTTGAGTCCACAGGCCCGTTGGGCACTGAAGAATCATATGAAGGGACGCTGCACCCGTTGTGGAAGGAAGCGTAACCATTATAAAAGATTATGCGATTATTGTCAGGCCAAGCAGTCCATGTACATGAAGAACTACCGGGATGCAGTGAAGAAGGCCAAAGAAGTCAAGCAAAAAATGCTGAGTAAAAATGGAGCTTCCCGGTGAAGTTGGAATTCTCGGTCCCGGGCGGTGTGCAAGCAAAAGAGCGTCACCGGACTTCAGCCCTGAAGCGTTGCATGGATTGCCGCAGGACAGTAATTGGCTGGCCCTGTAGATTTTGTGGGGGAAAGACGTTAGAGTTCGTAGCCAACGTTTCTACCCCCGGAAGGAAAAGTGAAACCTATGAGTCGTTCGTCGCGTTATGTGCAAGAGAAGCAGGTGCAGTTGCAGGCGGAACTGGAGCGGTTAAACTCACTTGTAGATTCTATTTCCAAGTCCCTAAAAGCCGCGCAAGAAAGCTTACTGAAGGCGACCCTCACACACAACGACCTGATCTCGATAACTGCCTCAAATCGATCAAAGACGGTCTCAACCAAGTCGCGTGGCATGACGACTGTTGCGTCGTAGAAATATTTGCTCAGAAGCTGTGGACCCATGGCGAACCTCGGGCAGAAATTCTGGTGGAATCGCTGGAGACTATGCCAGCGGCTGAGGGAAATGGTCGTCAGGCTGGGACACTGTTTCCCTCTGTTCCCTGAAGTAATACTGGTCGGAATCTTTCTGGTGTTTGTAGCGTTTCTGCTTTGGTTGAAACTCAGATGAAATTGCTGGACTTGTTCTGCGGCCGAGGTAGATGGACCAAGGGCTTCATGGCTCATGGGTTTGATTGCTACGGAGTAGATGTGGAAGACAAGTTTAGAGCACTCTATCCCGGTAAGTTTATCTGTGCTGATGTTAGGCAATTCGAGTCGCAATACTGGAAGAATATGAATATCCGGGTGATATGCGCCAGCTCACCGTGCGAAGAGTTTTCCCGGCATACCATGCCATGGACCCGGGCCAAGAATCCACCTGAACCCAAGCTGGGAATCGAGCTCGCCAATGTAGCCATGCACATTGCTGCTGATCTGGGAGTGCCACTGATTCTGGAGAATGTCAGGACTGCCCAGAAGTGGCTGGGTAGAGCCGTTATGCATTGTGGTCTGTTTTACCTATGGGGCGATGGGGTACCGGCATTGCTGCCACGAGAAGTCCAACGTCGAGTGAAAGAGTCTTATGGCAGCAAAGAACGGGATCGACGAGCCGAGATTCCATTTGAACTAGCTGACTGGATTGCCAGGTGCTATGCCTAGTCCCTTAATGCTGGATGCTTCTGCGATCAAGTGCTGGCTAGACTGTCGGGAGCAGTATCGTCAGCGCTATGTGGAGAATAGGGTCTCGGTTGAGCCCAGCTTTCATCAAGCCTATGGGATTTCAGTTCATCTGGCAGCCGAGACTCATAACCGTGGTGGCAGCTTTGAAGACGGACTTAGACTCGCCGCAGACGTGCTGGCAGAATTTCCAGAGCACTTGCTCAATCCTTACAAACAACAACGCTTCCGTGAATTGGCTGCAGAGCTACCCAGCGTGGTGGCCCCCTACTTCGATGGGGTCGATAACACTGGTTTAGAAATGGTGGCCATAGAAGAAGAATGGAGCTATGAGCTATTACCGGGAGTTTTTCTATGCGGCCGAAAAGATAAAGTGGTGAAGGATTCAAGTGGGAAGCATGTCTTGCTTGATCTGAAGACGGCTTCTGAGATTGGGAAAATCTGGCACGCCGATTTCAAGAATCAGATGCTGAGGGATTTCGGGCTGGCGTTGTATGACTGGCACGAGTGCCGGCTGGACAGAACTCCCACAACCATTAAAGTTGAATGTCTAGTAAAGCCCTATAAAGGGAAAGAGCCGAGACTTGAGATATTCGATCTTCCCGAGATCACCGCTTACCGCAACAGATTTGAGCAGCAACTGATCTGGGTAGTGAATGAGATTGATCACTACCACAGAAATTATATGGCCCAGCGTCCCTGGCCCATGGCCCAAGGTCAATGCCTGACCAAGTACGGAGCGTGTGAGTATCTTCCCCTCTGTAATCAGGGCATGACCGCCAAGACTTTAGCTAACTACACACACAGAGAAGAGCATTTAAATGTACGCAAACAATCACGTATGGAGGAATCGAATGTCGTCACCATTTCAACGAAAGGAGGGGAAGCTCAGTCCACAAGATAGTGCAACTGATTGGGCCGAGACTTCTCCTCAAAACATGGGGGAGGGGACGGTAGAGCGCAGCTCTACAGAGAAAGCTTTGTCCCTCAAGGCTACCGCACAAGAAACACTACAGAAGAAGCAGCTGGATGCACTCAACTCCATTGCCAGCTTTGATTGGAAGGCGGTGCCGCCGCCCATGCTGGCGCAGATGCTGGTTAACATACCGTTCAAGGGTGGACAGAACGAGCCAGACTATTTCCTGGCACCCTGGCAGGCCATGATCTTTGCCATGCGCTGCTTTGAGTTGGGATTATCACCCTTCTCCAATGAAGTCTGGTTCAATCCCAAGAACAATAAAGTCAATGTAACCTTTGAAGGGAAATTGAAACTGGCCAGAAAAATGGGATTGAATCTAAGTCCTCCCAAGCTGGTGAGAGACCCCATCGACAAGACCAAGCCGTTGATTTCCTATACCTGTACCATCACTTCCCCCACCGGACCGTGTGAATACACCGCTGTGCTAAAAGACTGGATTCAGCCCAAGTCTCCGGTATGGAAAGAGAAGCCCGAGCACATGCTGCAATTGCGGGCCGCTGAGAAGTGCCTGTCGTTTGCCAGTGGCATCGGCTCCTCAGAACTCATGGGCGAACAAGACCTGGTGGCTGGAGAAGAAGCCGCCAAAGTACTACCAAGTGTGGATGCAACTAAATTTGAATATACCGAAATGGAGAATAAACAATGAGCCCCTTTTATGAGAGTGTGGAATTAAATCAGCGTGAGAGGGTAGCACTAGCTCCGGGTAGCTATGGAACTTCTTCCACCCCGGGCCTGAAAATCATGGCCTACATTGAGAAGGCATCCAAGCTGGATAAATCTGGTGCCATGCGGCACAGCTTTTTAGTAGCTGCCACTCGTCCCAGCCGGGAACAACTCCAGCAACATAACGGTAGCAATGGGAAGGCGGCCGCGTCGGGGGAAACTTTCTTCGAGCCTGACTACGATGGCACCGCGTTCATGTCCATCACCATCCATGATGACTGGAAGCATCCCGCTGCTCTCGCTCTGGCCTTCACCGAAGCTACTCGCAACAAGGATGGCAAGCTGGGAGCCGACTACGTAGCGGCCGGCGTGGCAGCTGGAGAGTTTACTCAAGCCTTAGCAGATGAAGGCAAAGAATTCTACCGAAATATTGCTACTGAGAAAGTAGCCAAGGCTAACACTCCTCCCGAGAAAGTAGACGAAGCCATTGAAGCCCAATACCGCAAAGAGTTGCTGCAAATCTCCATCAAGATTGGGGAGATTTTCACCCTCCAAGACTGGGCTGGGCTACCCCGTAATCCTTCCGCTGATCTCCACGAGCTGGTAGCAGCAGAGTTCTCTGGCAAGGTGGAAAAGGGTATGCAGGGAGACTCCACGGAAGTCACTCGCGTCTATTCCAAGTCGAAGAAGGCAGAGAAAGCAGCGTAGGATTTCTCCATCGGGTTGGGTGCCTCCATTCTTAGGGGCATCTCACCTTGGAGAATAACCGCAGGGGCCCACTTTAAGCGGTATACAAGATACGTGGGACATGGCCCGCCAGAGCCAGGAGCGCAAATGTGGTGCCGAATCTGGAAACAAATTTGGGGGCTGAACAATTCAGGTGCTGGCACTGTGCGATTGGAAACCTCACAACCAGCGACTTAAACCGGGCGGCCCCCAATTCAATTGTCCGTCTCGGTGACGATCACCAGATTCTACCCCACCCGGGTAAGGAAGCAAAGAGTTTCCCGAGCCGTAGGGAGCGCGACGTGACGTGCGCAGCACGGCTCTAGCGCGAGTGAGGCGAGCTAGAAGAATGGAGAATTCCATGGAATTTAATCTGAAGAATGAACAAGAAGTATTAGAGATGGTTGAATCCAAAGAGTGGTGGATATTCTTAGGAGATCAGGGGAAAATAGATGATCTGGAAGAAGCCGCTGGAGTGACTTTCCAGTTGTGTATTGGTCCACCAGTTGGTCCCTTTAAAAGATGTTTCCCTGGTCCTGAAATCCTTCCCGTATCGTTTGCCAAGAAGTCTGATTTACCACTGGATAAATTAACTAAAGCTTTGAAGATTGCTGGTGCAGAAACGTGGCCAGAATCAGAATCTCAAGATGTTTTATGGATACCATAACGGAGAATTCCATGAAGATGACTCACTGGATATTAGATAGCAACGGAGAACCACTGGAGGAGCCTAATGTATTGAAATGGACACGGTGGTTTGAATCCAATGATCGGCATGTGGCACTCGATACCCGCAAGGGAGTACAAATCTCCACGGTGTTTTTAGGGCTGGATCATCAGTATGGCGATGGGGCTCCCTTGCTATACGAGACCATGGTATTTGGTGGTCCCCATGACGAGTATTGTGAGCGCTACTCTACAAAAGAAGCTGCCCTGGATGGACATAAACGGGCTCTGGCTATGGTAGAACGAGCCAATGACACAGTTGCATCATTTCAGGAGAAAAAACGTGTACACGGAAGACAATGAAGGCCATGTGATTATCACCCTGAATCGCCAGGACTATGATAGTTTGCTGCTGTGTTTAGGCTTTGCCTCAGGATCAGCCATGAAAGAAGGCAGTCTATCTATTGCTGATTCGTTTCTGCGGCTGGCCAATTCCATCAACTACGGCAACCCGTACTGGACACCTTATGAGACCTCAAATCAAGCCTACGACTAGTGTAGGACTAGCGGTTATTTTGGCGCTCAGCTTGAGTGCCTTTACTTGCAACAATCACACCAAGAATCTTGCGATTGCCTCTGACGCCATTGCCCACGCTCTACTCAATGCCCAGCAAGCTGCCCGTCAGGGCGCTACTGAAGGCGTAATTTCCGTCTACGACGAGAACCAGTTTGAAGTGTTGTTATCGAAAACTTCCCAGGCTGGCATGACACTCAATCAAGCGATCCGCGCCAATGAATCTGCACCTACTATTGCCACCAAAGTGTCAGCCTTTCTGCAAGCCTTCAATGAGCTGAATACCGCAGGTCTCGCTGGCATCAAAGACCCCAAACTGCAAATCTCGTTGTCTGCCATTCTCAACGGTGCGCAAGCTTCGATTGCGGTAATTGCCGCTGCCGTAGGAGGTCATTGAAATGGACCCCAACACTCTTCAGTTAATCCTGTTTGCAGAACAGATGGCCGCACTACTAGCCAAAACGATTGTTGACATACGAGCAGTAATTCAGGGTAGCCACTCTCAAACCGTCGAGCAAATCCTGGAAGATGCTGACACCACTTATCAGAAAATCATTGACGACGCCAAGAACCCACCGAGTGCCCCGTGACCAAAAAAGATCATCACCATCACGAAGAAGATGAAGAGCTGGAACTGTTAAGAAAACAGGTGCGCGATCTCATCAAAATTCACTTGGATGAGCGCCAAGAAATTGCCCTTTTACGAGAGATTCGCGATAGACTGCCCCTGCCAGCTTCTCTGGCATACATCCGAATCAGATTTCGTGGAGGAAGTTCCATGCCGCTCGGTCCCGTCACTTTAGCTGTAGGCCAATCCGTTACCGCCACCGTTCAAGGCTTTGATCAGAACGGAGCGCCCTTCGTTATCGACTTCACTGCTAATCCCGTTACCTGGTCCGTCGACCAACCCTCCGTGGCCAGCTCTACTCCCAATCCTGATGGCAGCGATGCAGTGGTAGGCGTCTCCGCCGGAGTGGCGAACCTGACTGCCTCCTGTGCCGGATTCACAGACACAGAAACTGTCACGGTCGCGGGCGTAACCCCCGTGCTTTCTTCAATCAAAATAAACTTTGTTTAATGTGGGCAAGGGGCCATCGTAAAGGTGGCCCTTAATTTCAAAGGAGACAACTATGTTTTCTCTGATCCTGCTGGTGTTCGCGTTTGTGCTGGTATGTCTGGCCGCTAAGAACATCGGAGCGCCCAACTGGTCGTTGGGCTGGGCCGGCATGGCTTGCTACTTTCTCAGTCTCATTGTGGGACAATGGAGTCCGAGTCTCCATCGGTAATTCGTAGTTGTCTGTTCCCGGAATGGGAATCAAATAGGCAAGCGTCAACAAATGATTCGGCTGCATAGTGGTCCTCCCCCCATCTGGGAAGACCCTAGCCTATGACCGTACCCTCGTCTGTTCAATTAGGAACATCCGGTATTACTCTATTTAAATTAATGGGATAACCCCTTTACTATCACCGGGGCAAGCACTTTGGTAACCCACCACGCTACCCCGGCCCACGAAGTCCAGGTAAGAATCAGTGCAGTCGTCAGCCAATTGCGCCACTGCTTTTCCCGCTCCAGAGACTTGTTCAGCTTGATGACTGCTTCCTGCAGGCGGTCCCGTTCCAGTACCAGCACTTTAATATTGTCGTGGGCCTTGTTGGCGTCCAGTGTGAGCTGGGCTGGATCACGTACCTCTCGGGGAGCTTCCCACTTCTCGACAATCCGGTAGAACTCGTAATCCGCCGGACGCAAAACTTCATCGTCGGGACTCAAGCAGTGACCTCCCCGGGATCACGCTTGATGGTGAATACCCCTGACACCACAGCCAGAACCTTTATCGGACTTTTGGCAATGTCTTCCCGAATGTAGCGAGCGGCAATGATGCAGCCTTGCGAGGCCGTACCAGGATGGACCACACTATCCCCATGAATGAGAAAACCACTTCGCCCGAACATCTGATTTTGTTCAAAGGGTAGAAGCGGAAGAACAAAGGGTCCATGAGTCACAGTATCGCGGGGGGAGTCAATGGTGTAGTAGCCCTCGGGGATGGGGCCTTGATCGTGAATGGCTTGCGCCTCGGGATCGTTTTTATACTTCCCTTTTCCGGAGTAGCCATAGCCAATCACCACCCCATTGGGGTCCAATACCTTTCCAGTAGATTGCTGGTAGGTCCAATTCAGCTTGCTGGGTAAATCCTCCATCATCAAAGACTCCAGCCACTGGAAGAACGTTTGGGAAGCCATCATCGCTAGACTTACGGTACTCGTTTGCCATTCCCAAAAGTTATATTCCTTTCGTTACGAAATCCGGAACTCTATGGTTTCGTTGGAACAGGCAACGGTGGTGGCATCTGAGGCAAGATATCCTTAACAAACGGAATCTTGGAAACAAAGAAGTCCACTCCCGAATCCACCAAGTGACCAAACGCGGCCGCAAACACTCCAAACTGGGTGACCATCGACACTGCCCAACTCCAGTTGGTCCAGCCAAAATAGGCAAGTGCCTTATCCGCAAATCCTGGAGTAAAAAGCGCCCAGAAAAACAGGCTGTCGATAAACGCCCGGACAATCAATGGAATCCAGCAGCGTTGCACAAACTCAGTATAGCTATTCGCCACCGGGCTTGGACCTGTGACCAGATAATAGGCACGCTTGAGCCAATACGTCCCTGTCCCCACAAAGAACCAGACCCACAGCCAAAGTTCTTGCTTCAATGAACACCTCGTTTCAGTGGTGGGGGAGTGCAATCATCATTTCACCTTCTACTAAACTCCACAACGATACCAACAGGCCATTACTTTAGTTTTATTTACTGCTTCTACGTTTAGACCGCTTTGATCTCTTGTAGCCACCGCTGGGCGTCAATCGATGAGCCCGCTTCATGGAAAGCGCTATCGCCACTGCCCGATTCTGAGGCTCGCCTTCTTCCACCAAGGTGGAAATTTTCTTGCCCTCGGGAGAACGTGGTTTTCGAGCCCGTTTCTTTTTCATGGCTACTTTAGATTTCCTTCGTCAACTTTTCGCTGTATTTCAGCTGCATACTTAGCCATTTCATCAGCAGTAAAGTTCAATCCCCCTCCACCTGCTGAGCTTACAGTCCGGGGAGAAGTTGCTTGTTTAGGTCCCCATTTCGCAGACTCAGCAGCTTTTAACGTCTCTTCTACATCTTTTAGTTTTGAAGCAGTTGCCCACTGACCGGGATCACCTGCCGCTTTCTGTTGTTCATAACGCATACGTAAATTATCGCGAAGCGTGTATTGCTGTTCTAAAGAAGGGCCTATAGGTTCACCTGGACCACGCCGGGTAGCTTCATCTGTATAGGGCTCACTGATAGGCCCAGTCCATCTTGCGGGCCTGATTCCCTTCGCCTTTGCCCCCTCCGGAATGGGTAATTCCTTGCGAGGTAAATTCGCTACCCACTCCCGAATGGCATCAAAGCCCAATAGATTCTTGGTTGGAAATCGCGGTGGAATCAGATCATAAGCACTCTCTGGCCTTCCCGTATAGGAAAGAATCCGTTGTCGACGAACCGCTGCCGGATCAACTGGAGGTGGTGCCTGGGGTGGCTTGGCAATTTTAGCCTTCGGTGCTTCTGGAATCTTGGGAGGCTTAATCACCGGAGGCTGGGGAGGTTCTCCCAACTTGAGATCAGTTGGCAACTCCAGCTTGCCAGGCATACTGGGTACTCGTACTGTGGGCAGATTGTTAACCTCGCCATGCAGCTTACGAATGGCCGCTGCCGTCTGCGGAGAAGCCCCTGCATCGGTATATTTTCCCAATCGCTCAATTAAAAGATCACCAGTTTTTCCCGTGACTTGAGGAATCAGAGTCGATGCGTTGGGAGCCTGGAGAGCTACCGCTAAAGGTGAGCCTCCCTTGCGAGTGATCGACTGCGTATCTTTCCAGTCAGACTCAAAACGTGACGAATCTTTCAGCAGAGAGGTGTAATCCTCACCTACCCCGGCTTTGACTGCCATCTCATTCAGCTGCGCACCAATCACATCATTGCGAATATATTGCAAGGCTCGCATAACGTTAGGGGCTATCGGACGACCGTAAAGTGCGTCCCCAATGGAAGAATAATGAGTACGCAATTCATCCCAGGTGGGGTCTTTGAGTGCTCCCTTTTCGCCTTGCTCAATCCAGCCCGCTAAATCCCGGAATACCCGCACTGATCCGGGAGAGCCATGAAGAAACTTCTTTTCAGCGGTCTCCATACCCTCTTTCAGAGCCTTGGCATTCCCGGTCTCATCATTAAGAATCGAGAGTTTTCCTGCCCGGTTAATCTGGGTGGTGCGTAGCTTATTCCAGCGAGAATCCAGCCGTGATTTTACGGTCTGATAGGTATTCTTCAGATTTTTGCGTAGCCGGTCTCCATACTCATTCTGGCCTCGCGTAAGAGTTTCCCGACGATTGGATACTTTGGCTGCTTCTCGTTCCGCTGACCGCGCCTTAGCTGCTTTCTCTACCCAATCGCGTTGAGCTTCCACAATTCGCTTGGCATACTCAGCCTTTTTGTCTTGAGAAGCTTTCTGGTACTCCTGCAATTCCTGTTGGTACTTGGCCTGGGCAGCCGCTTCTGCCTGCTTATGCGTTTCTTCCACTACTTTGACCCGAGCTGCATGTTCTGCGGCACGCCGGGAGTTTCCTTTTTCGATTTCTGCCCGTGCCGCTTCATAGGCAGCATTGGCTTTCGTGATGCGTGCTTCCCGACGAATCCTTTCCATCAGAACCGGCTCTTTCCCGGCTCCTGATAGATATTGCATGGTCTTGGCTACCGTATTTCTTACCGGTTTGGGCAACTCAGGAAGATTTTCCCCGCCCCCACCTCCAGCAGCATGAGATATGTAGGCAGTGATCAGATCACCCAGTACATTCTCTGGCTTGCTATAGGTTTCCTTAAGAGTTTCGCCCGTTGCCTTCAATCCTCCGCCATGTTGCCAGTAAGGAGACTTTGTGGGATGAAGCAGTGTTTCGCCCAACTGGCCAACGTAATCCAGTTGCGGTAGGGGATCGAGATTCCCCTTAACTCTTTCCCCAATTCCTCTATAAAGACCAGGAGGCTCATCCGGAGACAACTCCTTGGGAGTCTCAGGGGGACTCATCAGAGATGGCTTGGCTCCTACTAGATTCTGCTTATACTGAGGATATTTCTCAAGAATAGCCTGTACAAGTTGAGCATCAGGAACCTCAGCATACTTGGGATTCTGTTCCCTGAAGGCTGCAGCTAACTGCTCGACAGTGTAAGTTTCAGCCATTTATTTCTTAAATACTAATCCCAAAGGATTGCTATCCTCGGAACTTGGTAATCCAGCCCCACCACCCGGACTTGTGATCTTGGTAGCATCATCCAATGCGGCCGCAATCTCTCGCTCAATCAACTTCAACTGATCTCTGGCATCCTTGGAGCTGGGCGTAACAATCGGATTAGGCAATTCCTGAGCATAACGATCCATCAACTGTTGCGTAGAGCGCGGCAATCCAGTAATGGAACGCAACGCATTGATAGCACTAATGGCACGATTTAGCTGGTAGACATAAGCTTTCTCTTCCTGAGACATCGAACTATAAAATCCGGCATTCGCTAGCTTTGTAAGTGTCCACTGATCCGGATTAGGATTTGAGCCTACCCCAGCAGCAATTAATTTAGCTCGGCTAAACTTGCTGTCCAGAACTCCCACCGTGGAATCCAGCCCCGGCACGGAAGATGTACCAAACAAGCTGACGTGGAGAACCCGCAAGCCGGCTTGCATCTCAGGCTTTAATTGACCAGCGGTAGCACTCGCTTTGCTGGGCGGAGCTGAACCAATTCTGCGGCTACCCGGAGGCGGATTGAGAATTGGCGTAGATGGCTTGGCAGTCGTTTGCCCAGGAATAGCGGGCAAGCCAGGCTGCTGCTTAGCTCCCGGTCTATCAGTTGCACCACTAGCGGCTGCTTGGGGAATACCAGGAAGTCCACTCTCGGCTCCACCAGTTGGTTCACTACCTCCTGGTAACGGAGACGGAGTGTACCCCGAAGGAATCTTCTGGTTATAGCGTTGAATGGGTACATCCCACCACTCGACTCCCCGCTCCGGCCCCATGTAGATTGGCATTTTCTCTGTGCCCGTGGTCATCGATCCCGGGGCACCCAGCTGCTTGGATATACTACTGATCACCGAACGAATATCTTTGGCGGCTGCAGTGATATCGCCTTCTACCAGACCAGAACTGAGACGGGTTCTTAATGACTGCTTGATTGGCTCCGGTAACGGGGCTCCGTCAATTTCAGCATTGAGTCCTTGAAGTTCAGAAGCTACTTCCCGGTCCAGTGGAATGCTCTTCACAAACGGAGTCCCATCAGCATTCTGCCCAGCCGCAATCATGGAGTTGCCCACAATCTTCCACTGTTGAACGTTAGCTCCACTCAGCCGCTTCTCACGAGATTTCTCTACGCCTATTCTTTCTTTTTCTAGCTCCAACTCAGACTGTCTAGTTTGAGCATAGGTTTGCTCAGTCGCCACCTTAGCTTTTTCAAGCGCCATTCTGATTTCTTGCAGCTTCTGCTGGCGCTGTAGTTCTTCAGCGTTGGCTACTGCTCCACCGATAGATGCCATTCCTGCGCCAAAGCTACCCATTATTGGCCTCCAAATGATCCGGTAGGTAAGTTAAATGGGTCAGGGGGAGCTTCTTCTGGACCAAACACAATTCCAGGATTGGACGCACTAGGCATATAAGAAGGATTATCCAACGCTGGATCAGAAGTCCCGCCTACGCTACCACCCGTCCACTTTCCACCACCTCCTGGTAAAATACTCTTCAACATGGCTGCCAGATCATTGGGCCGCATCGTAGCCTGAATCCCGGCTAACGCCTCCGCCGGCATACCCAAAGCCTTAAATACTTCGGCAATCGCCATCTGCTGCTCGTTTTGCTGGTAGGGAGCAAGCGCTTGCGCCAGTACTTGGCCCTGAATTCCGGGAGCTTGACTGAGTCCCTGTTCCCCCAAAGATGCATTGACAATATTCTCCGTTCCCTTGACCAGCCCTTGTGATAACGGCTTGGTCATCCCTGTGACCATATTCGAGATAGCCTCGGGATGCTTGGAATAGTAGATAGAGCGATCCAGAGCAGCCTTCTCTTTCGCTGCCAGCGAGTGTTGCTGGATCATGCCAAACAGGGTATTGATTGGCTGGATGGCCTTGGTGAACCCACCTAAATCAGTGCCAATGGTGTTCATAATCCCTTTAAAAGCGTCCACAATTCCCTCCCTCTATCCCTGACTTCCGTTTAGCCCATACGTGGCACTAACCATGTTCTCTCCAACCGGGGTGCTGCCCGTACCCAAGAACTGCGATAGTGCACCCTTGCCAGCTCCGGTACCTGCTTCACCAGGAAGTCCAGCAATCACTGATGCCAGATTAGTCAGTGAGCCCGACTCCAGAGCTCCACCACCCTGCTCCTGTGCGTTGGGCAGCGACGCCAGAATCGCCTTCTGCTTAGCCTGGGCGTCAGCAGCGGCCTGCTTCTGCTGATTTTCAGCCAGCATCTTCTGCTGTTCTTTGGCAGCATCTCCCGGGGAAGGCTTGCCTACCCCTGCCAGACCCATACCCAGTTCAGTGGCGCTTAGCGCTGCCCCGATGATTCCGATAATGGGTGCTACGAATGGCATACTATTTCTCCCCAACATGTTTGGCTTGCACACTGCCATACACCACTGTCGTGGCGGTCGTGAAATGAGCTCCGGCCCGACTGGCAATTCTGGCTAGCGCCTGCTCATAAGGCTTAGCCACAATATCCAGAAACGTGATGTAGCCAATACATCCCCGCTTCCGTAAATCCCGGATAAACTTGCGAAACAGCTTGCCCAGCGCCCAATGGGGAGCGTCTACCAGCATTTTAACTCGCCAGATAAACACCAATCCATGACACTGGCCTGCCAGCAGAATCCCAACAATCCGATCTCCATCTTCTGCCAGCCATACCCACTCGGGATCAAGCTTCAAATACTCCCAGTTTTCCCCTTCTCGAAGAGCTTCCGGAATGTCAGATAACGCTAGCATTAAACTGTCACCCGGCCACGAATTGCTTTCGCTACCGCCAGCCAGTCCAGCGATTGAATCTCGGTAGGCCCAGAGCCGGACACGTCGGTATAAGCGTTAATCCCGGTTTCCCCAATATCCATGTAGGCAATAAACTCTCCTCCACCCATAGGCGTTACCGCGAGCTCCGTCAGAGTCTGCCGTATATCAGATAGCCCATTGATCGTTACCTGGGCATACAAAGTCTCAGGCGTCACCCGGCCCCGAATCACCAGCTGACGGAAGTACACCCGGTCTGAGGCATCCTTGCCAAATACTTCTGGCGTCCTCACTGACCATTGCACATCCGGCAGCGATGCCCCAGCGTCCCAGGTAGTATCGAGGCCGGCCCCGCCCAGCCAACGCCGCATCGCCCCATCGTAGAAGCCACCCATCACGCTGATCGGGATCGATCCCATGGTGCGGAACTGCTTGAAGGTATAGATGGAAAATGGCAAATCAATAATCGTCCACGCCTTCAATACCAAGTCGTAGCAGAACAGTCGCGTCAACTCCCCATTTGAGCTGTTGGCTTGCCCCGTCAGCCCAGGAGACGCAGAAATAAACGTGAGCTGGCTAGCCGGAAACTCTTGATATTGCGCCTCCGCTCCCTGGCCAATTCCGTAATAAACCCGGTATTTCAGATCATCCACTGCTGGCGGTGGAACAGTCACTTGAAACCCGTTGCCACTGATTGGTCCCAGTGTGAATGGTCCTTGTTCTACTGTCACCGTACGCATACCGTTAGTCTTATACTTCACTACCTTGAAGTAGTAGGCTCCGTCCGCCAGCGCTAGCGGGGCTCCCAGCGTGATCTGCACATTCCGCACATTCACGTTAAAGAACACGCTGGAGAATTCCACCTGCATCCGTACACCAAAGTTGGCGTTATTGAAGTCGCTACCAATCCAGCTGTCACCCCACAAATCAGAAGGCCCACCGAAAGTATAAGTCTGGTTGCTGGTAGTGAGATTCGCAGTACGAGTCTCGCCCACCGGGACGCCATTCTTAAGCAGTTGCAGCGTCAGCCCGGTAGTAAACGAGGCACCCAAAAAGGCTTCCAGGGTTATCGTGATGCCCGGGAAAGTTGAGCTTGGACCCACGGCAAAGCCGAAGTTGGTGGCATCCAGAAAATCAATGGACGCAGAATGCGTTCTTGTCTGGTTGGCGTAGGCTACCGCTGAGCTGACATTGCCGGGATTGGTCCAGGCCAGTGCTCCCCCGACCGAAGCCCCTGCGCCGGCCGTATTAGGCCCTGCCGTAGCTCCCAGCAACACCGCACTGACTA
>Ga0209811_10000369_pt1 | contig 19723 bp, 20 predicted proteins | sample Coa_R1_6_FD_187161 | JGI IMG/M metagenome (GOLD analysis project Ga0209811, IMG submission 187161) | Surface soil microbial communities from Centralia Pennsylvania, which are recovering from an underground coalmine fire. - Coalmine... | ecosystem: Environmental > Terrestrial > Soil >... | reverse complement strand
GCCCGCGCGCCGGCCTGCGGGAGGGCCCGCAGCAGGCGATTACCCCGATAACAATCAAGCTCTTAGCGCTCGCTGCAGCTGACTTGTACTGTCGGAAGTCTGTTGATTGCGCGCGGCGGTGCGCGCCACTGCTGCCGCCCCCGGGCCGGGGCGGCTGTTAGTGCTGATCGAAGAATGACTTGGCGGCGCTCAGGCAGAAGGGCGGCACCAGCAGGGCGTGGTACGCATCGAGCACTGCCGCATCACCGCCGTCGGTGGCACCGCCAACTACGGCTTCGGTTCGCACCAAATCCTTGGCCGCACCAAATGCCGTCTTGAGACTGCCGTACGGATCCCCGGACGATGCGGCCGAATCGACATCGAGAATGACCGGCGCCGCTGCCGGGGGATGAGACACCCAATAATTCCCCATTAAGGTCGTGTTGAAAAAGAATACCGTCGGATCGGAATTGCCGCCGCACAAGAGCGTTGGAGCCGACGGAACCCAGTTGCGCAAATCATTGGCCTTCAGATGTACCCGCAGATGGTTGGTCGGCTTCGCTGCCGGCAGGCCATCGGTCACCGCCGGGAAGCCGCCATCGGGCGCTGCGAGCGCATCGCTTAGATACGCGCCGCGGTAGCTATTGTTGATCAGATCGTCCGTCCCGAAACCAGCGGCAAACACGGGCGCAAGATAGGCCGGAGACGTGGCAGGGGTATAGATGGAATAGCTCGGCGCCGGCGGCGTACTGTTGAACGCCGCGCTCGGAAATTTGCCCTGCGCCTGCAGCTCGCTCACCGGCGTCGTGCTCGGCAAAAGTGTCTCGACCGAGGGGGCGTACTTGCTCTCGAATACGTCCGTCGGCGCTGAGTAGATGTCGCCGTAGGCCCTCTGATAGGCGCTGAGCACCAGGGCGAGATTGACCGTGGCGCTCTTGTTCACCTGCCCTTCGAAGATCGCATCGCCGAAGGCGGCGAGAGCGTAGGGACCTGACATCGGGGCCGACGCCGTCACCGTCATCCCCGCGCTTTGCATGGCGCTGTGCGTCGCCATCGCTACGTAGCCACCCTGGGAATAGCCGGTGATGAACAGCTTGCCGCCATCGCTGGAATTCGGCGCATCAGAGGTAGGCAGCGCCGCGCGTGCCGCCGTCAGGGAATCGATCATGTCCTTCGCTTGCTGATCTGCGATCAGATAGGGGTGGTAGTCGAGCGTCGAGGTGTCGTAGCCGACGTAGTTCGGTGCCACGACGACGTAGCCCTCCGCTGCGAACACCGCGGCCAGCAGCACTGCCTCGGCGTTGTTAGAGCCATCCAACTGGGAGATGTCGAAATTCCGATCGGTGGTGGTGCCGTGTGCGTACAACACGAGCGGCCGCGCACCGGTGCAACCCGTATCGTCGCCGCTCGGCACCATGAGAGCACCCGACGCTGGAGTGATGTTCCCCTTGGGGTCCACGGTTTGATAGGTCAGGTGGTACACCGTGACACTGCAAATGGGGGTGTAGGCAACCTGCAGGAAGGTTTTGCCGAGATCACTGCCGCTAAGCAACGCCAGCAAGTCGCTGGGCGCATAAGTCGCGAGCTTCTGAGGCGGTTTGTCGATCAGATCACCGCGCTGAGGGGTCGCGGCAGGAGGTGGCGGGCTCGTATCCTGACCGCTGCCGCCACAGGCGGCCAGCAGAGCGAGTGCAGTGGCAAGAGCAAGGACACGCGGTGCGCATTTCATCGGATGATTCTTGCGGTGCACCCTCCGGAATGGTGTCGGACGCCGCCTGATTCGGGCGTAGTGTATTGCCCCGGGTCTCCCGCCCTCATCTAAAGGGATGCCGAACCGGCGCTCCGTTCAGGCGGCCACGGCGACCGCGGCCGCTCGTCGTGTGCCAGCGAGACTGCACGTTAATCGCTGGCGGAAGGCTACATGTGCGCGCAGGCACGCGCGCTCACTGACTCGCGGCCACTAGCGCTATTGCATCGATGGACACGAGCACTCCGGGCACATCGGCCCCCAGTCGCGCAATGACGCGCGCGGGCTTGGGCCCCGGAAAATGCTCGGCATAGGCTTCATTCATTTCCTGGTAAAGGTCCGGGCGCGCGAGCAGTACGGTCATCTTAACAACGCGCTCAAGCGAGCTGCCGGCCGCTTCGAGAATTGCACTCACATTTCTCAACGCTTGATGGGTCTGCTCCTGCATGCTCACGCCGACGACTTCCAGAGAGCCACCGGCCGGTCGCACCGCAATCTGTCCGGATACGAATACGAAGCCATTTGCGACGACTGCGTGCGAATACGGTGAATGTGGTGCCGGGTATCCCGGAATGCTATCGATATGGCGGAAATCATTCATGGCAACCTCTGCGGGACGGGGATACTTGGTTTAAGCTCTTTTTTCTGGCGGCGTTCACGGTTCGCGCCCGGATTTCACAGCATAACCCGCCTCGCGCCAAGCCTTCATTCCGCCGTCGAGTGCCACCGCGCCCCGGAAGCCCATGTCGCGCAGCGTTGCCGTCGCCAGAGTCGAGACCTGGCCTAACTCGCAATACGTGAGTATCCGCCGGGTCGGATCGGTCAGTTCCTGATTCACCCTCAGCTCCAGTTGTCCGCGCGGCAGCAGCCTGGCGCCCGGGATGTGGCCTGCCTCAAACGCATCACGCTCGCGAACATCGAGCACGACGAGCTCATTTGCGCCGCTGTTCAGGCGCGCTTGCAGCTCAGCCAGCGACATGAACGGCACTGCCGCGGCCGCCTCGGACAGCATCTGGGCCACAGTCTTGCCGCCGCTCATGTTGGTGCGCAGCGCCTCGGTAATATGGGCGGGCATGGTCAGATTGAGGTTCTGCATCATCTCAATGAAGGCACTCCGGTCGCGATTCTGCAGCCGTGGGTTCTCGCTCAGCTCCTGCCCTATCGTCGAGTGAGTGCGTCCCTTGTACTCGTGCGCCGGAAACACTTTAATTACCGGCTCAAGCTTCAGCACGCCGCCGAAGAGGCTGTCGTACAGTGCCCCGGCGTCGCCGCTGGGCAGGTCGGTACGCCCGGTTCCCCCAATGAGGAGCGTATCGCCGGTGAACACCCGGTCCTCTACCATCAGGCACATGGAGTCGCGCGTATGACCGGGCGTATGGATCGCCTGCAGCCGCAGCCGACCGACGATCAGCAGTTCCCCGCCCTGCAGCCGCACATCCACAAATGGTGCCGGGCTCGCGCTGTGCATGACCACCGGCACGCGAAGCTGGCGCGCGAGCTGCTGGGTAGCCGAGAAATGGTCCGCGTGGGTATGGGTGTCGATGAGATAGCGAATGCGCAGCCCGTCCCGCGAGGCCAGTGCGCAGTAGCGATCAATCTGCCCAAGCTCAGGGTCGATCAGCGCCGCGGCACAGGTCTCTTCGCACCCGATCAGGTAGGACCGACAACCGCCGCTCGCCACTGCTTCGAAGATCATGGGAACTCCGTAAGTGATACTTACGCAGCTCCCTCTGCCTGCAACCGCGCTCGCACGCCTGCCGCACCGCCGCTCGCGCGGTAAGTGCGGACGTCCCTCCGGTGAAGCGCCACCCGGACACGATCATACCAGTGCGCCCCTCCAGGCCCCGGCTTCGCGCGCTGCCACGTGCGCTTCAGCCGGCCGCGGGGGCGGGTGCGACGACCGGACGATCGCTTCTTTGGGGCGGGCCGGTTGATTGGCTGACGGCCGGTTCGGCGGCGCCTCGAACGCGGAGACTCCTCGGACCGGGTCCGCTTTGCTGCCCAGGTTCAGGTCATGCCAAGGCGCGGCCCGCGGTAACGTTTGGTTGCATTGTCCGATTGCGGGCGGCTCGGGACGTGTGCACTCTCGATGCGTTCTCGTGGCACGTGCGACGCGGTTCAAATGGCAGGATGCAACGCGGCTCGGACCGATCGACGGAGGCAGGCACGGGCTGATCTGACGCCCGGCTATTCGCTGTACCTGGACGTTGTCCGGTGCGTGGCCGCCCTCGCGGTGTTCCTCGAACACGTGGCATCGTATCCGTTCTCACGCACCACTCCCACGAGCACCCACCCGCTACTTGCGTTCTTTGGGATCTACGGCAATTCCGCCGTTATCGTGTTCTTCGTGCTGTCCGGTTACGTGATCGCGTATGTCGTGGCGACGCGCGAGCGGACGGCGTGGGCCTACTCCGCTAACCGCATCTCCCGGCTTTACTCGGTGGTGCTACCAGCGCTCGTGCTCACCTTTGCGTTCGACGCTCTGGGGCAGTGGCTGAACCCTGGGTTCTACTCGATCCGCACCGTGCTGTGGAAACCCGCCAGCTGGGAGGGCTACCTATCCTCCCTGTTCTTCGTGAACGAGTTCCAGGTATTTGATCTGAGCGGGGCCGTGCCCGGGACCAACGCGCCGTTCTGGTCCTTGAGCTTCGAAGCGACCTACTACATCGTCGCCGGCCTTGTGCTGTTCGCGCCGCTGCGCTACGCGCTGCCACTCGCCTTCGTGCTACTCGGGCTCGCCGGCCGCACCATTGCCGCGTTGTTGCCGCTCTGGGGGCTCGGATTCTGGCTTTACAAGGCCGGCGCTCGTCTGGCTGAACGGGTGCCCTTTGCGCGCACGCTTCTGGTGCTGTCTTCGCTGGCAATCATGGCGTTCCCGCAGATCCCCCCGTTCGTAGCGCTGACCAACTTCGGCGCCTACTTTCCCTGGGGCCATGGTCCCTTCAATCGCAATCTGCTGCTGGACTACGCGACGGCGCTCGCCTTTGCGGTGCAAATGGTCGCCGCCCGGCGGCTCTTCTCCTCCATGCACGCGCCGCGACCGCGACTCGAGCGCCCAATCCGATGGCTCGGCTCGACAACCTTTCCCATGTACGCGATGCACTATCCGGCGCTGTGCCTGTTCGCCGCGTTCAGCCCGTTCGCCCCGACCTCTTGGGTGCACATCCTGTTCATCAGCGCCGCCGTGATCATCGTGATCGCACTGATGACCCCGGTGTGTGAATGGCTGAAGGACGCTCTGCGGCGCGCGCTCACCCCCACGCCATCCCCGAGAATCGCCCCGGTCCCCACTCACTCACGCTTTGGCCTGGGGGTCAACGAGCATGCCAGACGTCTGCGCAAATCCCTTTGACTCTCAAACGAGCCGTTGGCCGCAGCCCTACCTGTCCACGCAATCGTAAAACGTTTCGCCCTCCTCACGCCGCGCCACCGCGTGTTTACCCTGGGCGGCACACTCTGTTTCGGCCAGCTGCAGCGCCTGCGCCTCGCGCTTTTGCTCCACGCCGGGGCGAAAGGAACCCGGGGCGGATGGATTATCCACTGGCGGTCCGCCAGCGCACCCCACAATGAGCGACGTGCAGGCGATAGCATTCCATCTCATCGTCACTCCTCCCGAGACTGTTCTTGTGCTCAGCAGCGTAATCGTGGCCACGTTCAGTTTTTGCGCTATCGCCAAGCGGCGTAACGCCTCACATCACACCGGTGGAGGCTTCCTCGATGAGTGCAACGATGGCATCACCCTGCGAGGCCATCGAGGCATGGCTCGCCTGCAGCGTGATGGTCTTCTTGGGGCGCATGCGTTCTGCCATCCAGGCCTCGGTCTCCGGCGGGATCATGCGATCGTTAGCCGAAATCTGATACCAACTGGGCTTGTTTTTCCATGCAGGGGGTCCGGACTTGTCCTCGAAACAGCGCACCGCAATGGGCTTTTGTGTCAATGCCATCACCAGCGCTTCCGACTCGTCCACGTCCTGACAGAAATTCTCCCGGAACTGGGCCGGATCGATCCACAGGAATCCGTACTTGTCTGGCCGCAGGCTACCCGCGCCGGGCGGCGGCGGGCTGTGGCCGGCGATGCTGCCTAGGCTGTCCCCCGCATCGGGTGCGAACGCGGCAACGTAAACCAGCCCGATGACATTGGGTGCGTGGCCAGCCCCCGTAATCACGGCACCGCCATACGAGTGGCCGACCAGCAACGTCGGGCCGTCCTGCGCTTCTGCCAACTTCATGGTACGGTCGACGTCTTCCGCGAGTGACGTGAGCGGATTCTGCACTGCGGTCACTTTGTAGCCCTTCTTGTGCAGCGGCGGAATCACATGACGCCAGTGCGAGCCGTCCCCCCAGGCACCGTGCACCAGGACAATGTTAGGTTTCGTCGCCATATCGCACCTCTGCGGTGTTTTGTCGAACAGGTTGCGGCTTGCCGAGCGCTACGAACAGCTGAGGACGCCGACGCTCGGGACGATCATACGCCGCTGACGGCGGCCGCAGTTGCCGGCGTGGGCGCCGAAGTGATGCTCATCATGGCGATCGGCGCGCGGCTGCGGCATCTCGGCAGATTCGCGCTCGCGATCACCACGCCGTTGCGGGGCAGGTAGCTGGCTCACTTGAACAGGTTCTTCAGCTGGTCTTCTAGCTTTTGCTTGAGCTCATCCTTGTGTTTATCCAGTTGCTGCTGTGCCTGCGCCTTCGCGAGCCCCTCAAGATCCGGGCTGACCCTGGGCTTCGCGAGCGTGCCGCTGATGGTTACCGGAATATCCGCCAGCACGTTCCCTGATTTGGGCGTCTTTGCCGACGCATCCTTAAGAACGGTAGCTTTCACGTGGTAGTCGATCGCCTCAGTGAGCAGGTTGGCGGTGCCCTGCCCGTTGACCCGCAGATTCTGCGAAACGATGCTGAGATCCTTGGTCGTGGCCACCCCGTCGGCCACATCGGCCGACGCCTTGAACGCATCAAACTTGGTCCGGCCACTGCTTTGACCACCCGGTAGCCCCTGCCGTTGAATTACCGAGACCGCGCGATTGATCTCGAACCATAGATCGACACCCTCGAGTGCCCCCTGTTCAAGATTGGCCGCCACGTGCCCGGCCAGCGACCCCAACAGCGTATCGCTCTCGGCACCGCGCGCGGTGAGGTTGCTCGTGATGTTGCCGCGCCCAGACAGCCGGTCGGACTTGGCGAAGTCCTTGAGCAGTTGCGCGGCGTCGATATTGGTCATGCTCTGCTCGAGCTTTATCAGCGGGATGTCGCCGCGCCCATCGAGCGTAATGTCCCCCGCGTACGTGCCCCCATAGAGTCTCGCCTTGGCAGGCGCAATGTGGATCACGCCGTCCTTCGCCGCCAGCGTCACCGCAATTTCGGTCAGTTTCACGCCGACCACGGTTGCCCTGCCCACCGACACCTTGCCGCTCGCGCGTAATGACTTGAGCGTCTCGGTCGGCAATGGCGTCGGCTTCTCGCGCACCTTGATGGCTGGCGGGGCCGCCGGCGGCGGGCGGTAGCGGTCGAAGTCCATCTGATCAAGAGCCACATCAAAGGTCATGGCCTTGGTATCAAGATTGCCGATGGAGACACTACCGCGCAGCGAGGAGTCATCGAGTCGCACGTCCAGATCGCGGGCCTCCACCGCATTGCCGCCGTAGCGATAGGTACCGCTCGCGAGGAGCTTCGTGAGCGCCTGCGGATCGCGCGTGCGCGGGATCACCACGCCGAGGTGCTGCAGCAGATTGCGCGGAGAGACGGGATCGAGCTTGAAGGTGCCGCCCAGCTGCGGCTCCGTCATGATGCGGCTGCCCCGCACAGCGCCGCTGAGGCGGGCATCAGCGACCTGCGCGCTGAAGGTCGGCGCGCTCAGGGTCTCACCCGCGAGGTCGAGGTCGAGCTGCGGCACAGACACCTTGTAAGTGACAGGCGCCCCTGCCGTGCCGCTGCGGGTCGCCGTGAGATCGAGCTTCGCGAGGTGGTACTGCCGCTGCACGGGATCGGGCGTTATCTCGAAACTGCCGGACAAGCCCAGCGGTGGGGCATTCGGCACCGATCGCACAGTTACCTTGGTCTTGATCGCCGTGCTGGTCCCCGCAGCAATCCGTCCCACCTCAAGATTCAACTGATCCGCAACAAGGTCTCCGTAGCTCACGCGGCTGTTCTTGAGGAGGACGCCCCCGACGTCGCCCAGGCTGCCGCCGCCAGAGGTCGTCGGAGTCGCCGCTGGAGCGCCCTTGCCGCCGAAGTCCTCCCAGTTGCCCTTACCGGCCGGGTTCTTCTCGAGGCGAAGGTCCAGCCCGTCGATCTCCACGCGTCCGACACGCAATTCCTTGCGCAGCAGCGGCAGCAGTTTCACCTGCAGATCGAGATGCTCCACCGCGACAAACGGACGCGCTGGGAATCCGGGTGGGTTGCCGAGGCTCGCAGGTCCGAGCTCCAGGGCGATGGCGGGAAAGACCGCGAGCTTGATCTTTCCGGGCAATGCCAGCTCACGCCCGGTAGCCTCTTTCACGGCCTTCACAATGCGGGGCTTGAAGTCGTTCGGGTCAACGAGGAGGTACACCGCAAAGAGGCCGAGCGCCAGCAGGGCCACCAACCCGCCCAGTACAAATGTGGCCAGCCTCAGTCCTCGCACGGGCGCCCTCCTGAAGTGTTCGTGGCATTCTAGCGTTAGAGGACGCCTAGCGGTCTTAGGTCGTGTCCGACAGTCCTTCACAGCGATGACCGACACCGGCCTGACCCGGGTCGACACGAAAATTCATGGGCCACGGACCTCAGCGGGAGTCGCAGCTCATGATCCGTAAACTAAGCTCCGGTGAATATCGCCTGTACTCGCGCAAGATCGACCCACGCACCAAGCGGCGACGGAATCTGGGGACTTTCAGCTCGCGCGCCGCGGCCGAAAAGCACGAGCGCGCGGTGCAATACTTCAAGCGCCACTGAATGCAGTGCGGTGAGGGCGGGCGAGTTCGAGCCGCCCCGCAGCCGCGCTCGTCGGCGACGCTGCCCTCCTGAGGTCGCCTGCCCGCACCTGCACACGCCGCGCGCCGGCCGGCGACTGCGGTATCCTGTGCGTAACGTGATGCCGGCATCGGCAAGCTGATCTTGGGGTCCTTGGGGGCGCTGGTACCGACCCCAGCGGGCTTGGCGGGGCCGTGCCCAGGGCGGCATACACACATAACGAATCGCTGCAGCAAAGCTGGCGGGGCCTGCACCGAGGCGCTCAATTGGCGAGCGCGCAGGTCCGACAGCTAGGGCACTCCATGAGAAAAACAACAGCCGCAGTTACCTGCAGGGCGCGCCGCGAATGAGCGGCGTGGCGCGTGCCCCGAGTGCGCTCGACGGGCGCACGTCGTCACCGCTGCGCTGGGCAGCGCTGGCCCTGGCGGCGGTCGCCATCTTCAGCAGCTACTACGAGTCCGATGCGATCGGCGCCATCGCTGACCTGCTCGGTCGTCAGCGTGGATTCACCCAATCCCAGATCGGCGACCTGACCGCGGTCATCAGCCTGCCGAACATCCTGCTGGCGGTTTTCAACGGACTGCTGATCGACCGCTTCGGCGCCGCGCGGGTCACGCTGTGGGCCGCCCTCATTGGCTTCTGCGGCGCGGTGCTGACTGCGATCGGGACGCCCTATGCGCTCATGTGGACCGGCCGGCTGATATTTGGCGTGAGCGAGGGGGCGATCTTCATCTCCCTCGTCGCCGGGCTGGCGCAGTGGTTCTCCCGCAGCGGCATTGCACTGGCGACTGCATTGTTCCTGTGTCTTGCCCGGGTGGGCTCTTTCTGTCTGGACACCTCCCCGTCCTGGGCGCGGCCGCTGTACGAGGACGGCTGGCAAGCGCCGCTGTGGCTCGGCGCGGCCATTACCGCCGTCGGGCTCGTGGCGGCAATCCTGTTCCGGCTGCTGGATGCACGCCATCCGCCGCCGCCGTCACTGCAGCCCCTGGGCTCCGAGCGCATCAACTGGTCGCAGCTCTGGAGCTTCGATCTTTCGTACTGGTACATCCTCGGATTGCATGTGCTGTATGCCGCGGTCTTCTTTCCGTTTCGCCAGACCTTCGCGATCGAGTACCTCCAGCACGTCAAGGGCCTGACCCTGCAGCAGGCGGGCAACGTGAATTCCGGGGTGTTCGCCGCGGCGATCTTCGCGACCCCCGCCTTCGGCCTGCTCGCCGACCGATTTGGCCACCGTGCCCTGATGCTGAGCGTCGGCACCGTGCTGCTTCCGGTCACCTTCATGGTGCTGAGCCTGACGGATCTGAGTCCCTGGATATCCACCGTGCTCATGGGCGTCAGCTTCTCGCTGGTGCCGGCGATCATCTGGCCATCGACGACCCTGGTCGTGGAGCCTCGGCGCCTCGGCACCGCCCTGGGGGTCATCGCCATGCTCCAGAACCTGGGGCTGTGGGGCTCTAATCGCATCGCCGGCTGGCTCGCGGACGAGGCCGGTGCCGGAGCGGCGAATCCGGCGGGCTACGAGACGATGATCCTGTACTTCGGTCTGCTGAGCCTCACGGCCCTCGCCTGCGCGCTGCTGCTGTGGCACCGCGAGCGCGGCCCCAACGGCCACGGGCTTGAAGCGGCGCGGGCCTCCGGCAAACTGCGCGAACGGACCGCCTGATGAAGATTGCGAGCCTCGAGACCTTCAGCACTCAGTTCGTGTGCTTCGTGCGTCTGACCACCGATGCGGGTGCCGTCGGGTGGGGCCAGACCTCCACTTACAACGCCGACATCACGGCCACCATCTTTCACCGCCAGGTTGCCCCCTGGGCCCTGGGTGCAGACGCCCTCGACATCGGCGGCCTCATTGCGCGCATTGAGGAGCGCGAGCACAAGTTCCCCGGCAGCTACCGCTGCCGGGCGCTCGCCGGGCTGGATACGGCGCTGTGGGACCTGCGCGGCCGGTTGGAAGGCAAACCCGTGGTCGAACTGCTGGGCGGCCGACCCGGGCGCCTGCGCGCCTATGCCTCCTCGATGCGACGCGACATCACGCCGGACGCCGAGGCCGCACGATTGGTGCGGCTGCGCGACGAGCAGGGGTTCAACGCCTTCAAATGGCGGGTCGGCGCGGAGTGCGGGCACGACGTCGACGAATGGCCCGGCCGCACCGAGGCCGTAGTGCCGCTGGTGGCGCGGGCGCTCGGCGCGGGGATGGCCAAGCTCGTGGACGCCAACAGTGGCTTCTCCCCGCTGCGGGCGATCGAGGTGGGGCACTTGCTCGAGGCGCACGGCATCACGCATTACGAGGAACCGTGTCCGTACTGGAAGCTGGAGGAGACGCGCCACGTCAGCGAGGCGCTACAGCTGGATGTCACCGGCGGCGAGCAGGACTGGGACCTGGCGACCTGGGCACGCATGATCGAGATGCGCGCCGTCGACATCGTGCAGCCCGACGTGATGTATATGGGCGGCATCGCGCGAACCTTGCAGGTGGCGCAGATGGCCGCCCGGGCAGGGTTGCCGTGCACGCCACACAGCGCCAACCTCTCACTCGTCACGCTGTGCACGATGCACCTGCTGGGCGCCATTCCGAATGCCGGTAAGTACCTCGAGCTCTCAATCGAGGGGCCCGACTATTACCCGTGGCAGGAAGGGCTTTTCCTGAATGACCCGTATCGGGTGTCCGAGGGCCACGTGACCATCCCCGCCGAGCCAGGATGGGGCGCGCACATCAATCCGCGGTGGCTGGAGGCCGCCGTCCACCAGCGCAGCAGCCTCTGAGGGCGGCCTGCTAGGGACTCATCCACGGGTACTTGGCGAGCAGCGTCATACGTTCGTTTACCGGAAGCTCCCGCGGATACCAACCGCTGCCACTGGGCCCGGCCGTCGTGGCCGCTGCCTGCAGCGCCTGCTGCAGCGACACCAGGTCCGCACGCGCGAGCACGGGAAGCTGTACCCGTGGCAGCGGGTCGCACCCGTGGGCGCCATAGATCACCGAGCGCTCGTCCAGCAGCTGCTCGAGGCGCCGGGCACTCGCCGCGTACGTGTGCAGGTCAGCACCCGGCAGATAGGCGTAGATCGACGAAGGGTAGATGAAGTCACCGGCATACAGCCGGTCGGCCTTCGCATCGTACAGAACCACGGAGTCCGGCGTATGGCCCGGGACGCTGAGCAGCGTCAGCGACCGATCGCCGAGGTCGATCGGCGTCCCCGGCCTGATCCAGTCGGAGACCTTAAAGGTGGGACGCCTGAATCCCTCCACGAAGCCCAGGTACTGGTAGAAGCCGAGCGCGAAGCGCCCGTTGTGCAGCTGGCGCCGCAGCCCCGGCAGGTCAGGCAGCCCGACCTCCTGGAACCTGGCGAGGTTGCCGACGTGGTCAAAGTGCAAATGTGACGGTAGCGCCTCGACAGGCTGGGTCGTGAGCGAGTGCACTACGGGGGTGATATCCCGGATGCCCGGGCCGGTATCAAATAGCACAGCCCGCCGCGACCCGACGATCAGGTAGCTGAAGTTGCACTGGCCGTAACGGGGTTCACCAATCGCGTAGGCCCCCTCGCCCAGGTCCGCCACGACGTAGTAGCTGTCGAACCAGCGCAACGGGGGTACCAGTGAAAGTGCGCCTGTTGTCATCTGCGGGGAACCCGCGTGCGCTCGCCACCACCACGCGGCCGCTTCGGGGAGCCTCCAAAGAAGCGCGGCACCGCACAGCAGCGCTGCCGCCGCGACGAGCACCGCTGACCTATGAAGACCTCTGCCGCGCTGGCTCACCTTACGACTCTGCCGGCAAGCTTGCACTCCCTACCGGCCGCAGGCGGGCGGCCCCAATGACCCGCGCCGCCCTGCAAGAACCCTGGCAGCCGACGGTAGCAGGCACACGGGCTCTGCGCACGCCGCGCTATCCAGCGCCGGCCATCGCCTGCGCCGCCAGACCGCGCTGACGCGTTACCTGAACCTGAAAGCGATGTGGAACCGGTAGCAGTACGGGACGGGCGTGCTGCCTTGCACCGCACGCGCATAGCGCCCGTGTCGCGCAACGTTCAGCGCGCCCAGATCCAGCTGTGCATTGCCCGAAGATTGCTCGATCGTTGGGTCGCCGCGCCGTTGCCCCGCCTCATCCACACACACGCGCACGTACGCAGCACCCCCGATGCCCTCGCGGATCAGCGCCGGCGGGTAGTAATCCTGCGTGTCGGGCATCTGATTCTTCCCGAGGATACGGATGGCATCGGGCGTCGCGGGAGCAACCGCTGGCGTTGGCGCGTTGGCGGACTCCGCAGCAGGCGACGGCCGTACGTCCGGCGGCGGGTCCGGCAGGCGCGGCACCGGGAGCCTTGCCGCAGGCACGCGGGTTGATGTGAAATCAACCTTGGTTACCGGTGTCGGCGGGACGCGCGGTGGCTCGGGCTCCCTGATGAAGATGACCGACAGGCTCTTGCCCTTGTCATGCAGCACTTTCTGGACCAGCCCCGTGGCCAGAAGATAGGCCGCGAGGACATGCAGTGCGAGGATGCCGGCGATGGCGAGCGCCCGACCCGAGAGGCGCTCGGGTTCTGCGAAATGGTAAGCCATGAGCGGTGCCTCCCATGTTGGTTCGCTGGATCGTCGTCACCCGAGACTAGCGAATACGCCGCGGGAAAACGTCCCGACGTCGTATTGCGTGAACCCGGCTGCCGGCTCGCCGCGGACACGTTGCGCCCTCTGCGACCCGGCAGGGTGCCAGCGCCTCGCTAGCGGGCGCCGTGGCGTTTCAGCAGCTCACTGATCAGCGGCTGATCGGCGGCGAGTGCCGTCTGCAGCGGGGTGGTGCCGCGGCTGTCGGCTGCATTTGGATCCGCCCCATGGGCGAGGAGCGCTTCGACGGCGTCCAGGCGCCCGTGCAGCGTCGCCAGCAGCAGCGCGGTACGGCCGAGCGAATCCCGGGCCTCGAGGTCAGGGTGTCCCTCCAGGAGCGCTCCGAGCCTCGCAAGATCCCCGTCCTCGGCCGCGCGGCGCAGCGCCGCGGACGGGTCGGCCGCGCGGTTCGCATCCGCGGCTGCCCCGGCAAGAGCCGGAGGAGCGGAGCTGGCCAAGCTGTCGCGGCGTGCTCGTGGCGCCGCCGCTGCAAGTGGCGCCTCGGCCACCTCGTCGGCAGCCTGCGCCCGGCCGGCCGCCTGCGGCGGTTGCCTCAGCGGCGCCGTCGCCTGGTACGCCGCGCTCTCCTGCGCCGTATCCTTCGCAGCCGGCGTCCGCGCGGCGGCGCGCTCGTCCGCCGCGTGCGAAGGACGCGCACGCTCCATCGCCAACCCGGATGCGGGCGCTGATGGCAGCGCCTGCGCCGACGGCTGCGGTACCTCGCGCGGCGGCGGGGCCGCCACCGACTCCGCGGCCGTTTCGGGCGTGCGCGGGATCATGAAGCGCGGGGTGATCATGAGCCCGCCGAGTGCGGCGGCCGCGAGCGCGCCAAACGCCAGAGGGCGCCACACCGCGCGCCGGGCGGACACGGGATCGGCCGGCCGCGGCCGGCTGCGGGAGCGCTCGCCGGCAAGCTGCGCTGCATGCGCGAGCACCGCGCGGCGCAACTGCTCGCTCGGGCGGCTGCCATCGCGCGCGGAGATCCGCCGATACAGTTCGTCGACCTCCTCGGGGTGATCCGCCTCTGGTGGCATCTCGTTCATGCGTACTCGCGCAGCAGTTCACGCAGCTTCAGGCGTGCGTAGCGCAACCGGCTCTTGGTCGTCTCGAAGCTCGCGCCCGTGATCGCTGCCACCTCCTCCACACTCAGGTCCCCCTCGATCTGCAGCAAAAATGCGTCGCGCTGTTCCTGCGGCAGTTGCCGCAGTGCCTGTTTGAGCGCTTGGGCCTGGTCCTCGAGCACCACCGCCGCCAGCGGGCCGACACTGGGCTCCGTCGTCAGCTGCTGAACCACCGCTTGAGCCTCATAGCCAAGGCTATCCAGGCTCAGGTGCAGCCGGTGCCGCCGCGAGTAGTCGATCATGCGGTTGCGGGCGATCGTGAACAGCCAGGCGCTGAAGCATGAGTGACGCTCGAAATGCACTGCATCCCGCGCGACCGCAAACCACACCTCCTGCATGACTTCCTCGGCGCTCGAGCGGTTAACCACCTGGCGCTCGAGATATCGCCAGACACGCAGCTCGTGGCGCCGGAAAAGAGTCCCGAACGCTGCGGCCTCGCCGCCCGCATAGCGCTGCATCAGCACCTCGTCGCTCTCAGCCGAGTCCGTCATTCATCTTTAAGGGAGCAGTCAGCCGGGAGGATCAGGCACGAAGCCTCGCCCGTGCGAGACAGGAAACGGGTTGGGCACGGGCGGCGCCACGCGCGAGGCCGCCACCACTCCCAGCGCTACCAGATTCTCCAAGCTATCGTAGCGTATGCGTATCACCTCGTTGGGCTCGCGTTGCAGGCGGCGGAACTCGGTATTCTCCACGTAGGAGTATTCGCGCTCGCCGTGACCGGTACCAAGCTTGGGCGCCGGTACGCTCGGTGAGGCCGGCGCGACGCGCTCGTCGGCCGCGATCGCTCCGAGGGACTCGCCGGCGGCGGCCGGGGCTTCACGCGCGGAGTCGCGAGCCGAGGCCTCCGCCCGCGGCACATCGGCCGGGCTCTGCGATTGCGTGATCCGTGGCGGCGCCGCAGGGCGCTCGCGAAACAGCGCCACGCCGATCACCCCCACATTGGCCGGCCGACCGGTGCGCGCGGCGTAAGAGTTCGGCGATGCGGTGAAGGTGAAGTCCGCCACTTCGGTGTCACTCTTGCGCCATCCGGCAATCTGGTAGTCGGCGCCGGGATCAAAAACGTAGCCGGTCTGTCCCCAACCGGCGGTTGCGCCGGAGATGACATTGATCCCGTCCACCGAGGTCACCGCCAGCAGCCGGCCCGCGGCACAATTGCGGATCTCTATGGCGTAACGGGCACCGGGCCGGCCGGCCACCCAGTATTCGCCCTTGAAGTAGTAGGTACTGAGCTGTGTGCCGCTGTCCCGGTCAATGACCGACACCGTCGCCAGGCCACCAACGGCGAGCGCCCTGCAGTTCACTGCCAGGCCCGCCAATGCCGCCAACCAAACTGTCCGCTTCATAGGTGCTCCAGTCGTTGCAAGATCCTGCAGACTGAAGCGCGGCAGCGGGCCGGACGGGGTTAAGCGCGCCCAGCCGATGTGACAGAATCCCGGTGATGCCGCTACGGGTACTTATCCTCGACTACGCCGCGGACGGGATGGGTGTCGTAGACCAGGACGATCGACTGGATGTGACCGGAACTCGGGTCGAAATTGAACACGTCCGCGCAGTCAAATGACACGCGCGAGCCGTCCTTCAGGCGCCAGTCGTACAGATAGTAGGCGACTGCCCGCAGGTGCCCCTCGGCGCTGATCAGCACATCGTGCACGGTGAGCTTGGTTCCCCGGGACGCATCCGCGACCTTCTTGATGTATTGCCGGACCGGGAGCCGGCCCAGAAAGGGCGACTCGACCCAGCCGTCGGAGATGAACAACGAGGCGGCCTTCTCGGCATCCCCGGCTTCCAGCGCCTTCAGATAGGCGTGCACCGTTCGCTGCATAAATCCCTCCTCACCGTTGCACCCGGGGAAGCGCCCGGACCCGCTGCGCGCAGCGCAGCATTAGCCTCGGCAACGCGCCCGCCGCCTAGGCCTAACCCTGAGCCGGGGACCGCCCCCCGGTCAAGTAGCCACGCACCGGACAGCCACGCCGGCCCACGGCCCTACTCCCCGCCGCCCTTCTGCTGCATGGTCATCCAGACGGCGATGTCCCAGGCATTGTGGATCCCGATGAACAACAGCAGCAGCGACAATGCCGCGACGCCAAACAGGGTCTGCTCCGGGCGATGCCACACCAGCAAACCCATGCAGCAGAGGCACGCGTACACCAGGGTGGGCAGGATTACGTTCCAGACCCAGTCCTCCCGGACCGGTACGTAACCGGCGCCCTGGCGACGCATGTTGGCAGCGGTGAACAGTCCATAGATAACGCCGGCAAGTCCCCCGAGCGTGAACCCGGCGCTCAGGCTGAACAAGCGTTGATGCGGCATGCTCATGAACGCGGCCAGTGCCAGCACGCCGCAGAAGTGCAGGACGGTGGGCGTTACAAAGGCGCGCAGGCCCGTGGGCCTGACCGAGCGGGCGTCGCGGATGAGCGCAATGACCACAAAGGTAAGGCCGGTCAGACCGCCCGCCGACGAACCCACGATGACGTAGAAATTCTCCCATCCCGCCAGTGCCGTCAGTTCCATTGTCTAACCCTGCCTGCGCGTTCTCAGGGCGCCACGCGCGCCTGACTCTGCGCCTTGTGACCCAGTGTCAGCGCGCTGAAGAAAATGGTCAGCACGCAGCACGCCACCATGGTCGTGAAGACCCCGCCCCAGCCCCAGTGGTCCGCGATCCAGCCGACGCCGCTGCCGGAGATCGCCGAGCCAAACACGTAGCCGAAAAACCCCGTGAAGCCTGCGGCGGTGCCGGCGGCCTTCTTCGGGACCAGATCGAGCGACTGCAGCCCGATGATCATGATGGGACCGTAGATCAGGAACCCGATGGCGATCAGTGCCGCGTAGTCGATCCACAGCGGTCCCGTGGCGTTGAGCCAGTAGACCACCACCGCGACTAACGTCAACGCCATGAACACAATGGTGGCCGGCGCGCGCTTGCCCCTGAACCACTTGTCTGACATCCAGCCGCAGGCAATCGTGCCGGGTATCGCCGCGTATTCATACAGCGACCACCCGAGACTCGACTGCTTGAATGAGAAGCCCTTTGCCGTCTCCAGGTACGTGGGAATCCAGTTCTCCACGCCGTAACGCACGAAGTAACAGAACGCATTCGCGACCGCGATGGCCCACAGGTAGCGGTTCGAGAGCACGTATTTGAAGAAGATCTCACGGAACCCGAGGATCTGCTCGCTCGCCTGCGTGTAACCGGCCGGGTAGTCATTCTTGTACTCTTCTATCGGCGGCAGGCCACGCGACTGCGGCGTGTCCTGCAGCAGGAAAAACGCGGCGACTGCAATCAGCGCGGCGATCAGCGCATTGAAGTAGAACTTGGCGTGCCAGTCGTGAAAGAGAAGCACGCCCACGTACGCGAAGCCGGCGACCAGCGCGCCGCCGACGTTGTGCGCCGTGTTCCACAGGGAAACCGTGCGGCCGCGCTCACGGGTGCTGAACCAGTGCACCATGGTCTTGCCGCACGGCGGCCAGCCCATGCCCTGCACCCAGCCATTCAGGACCATGATCGCGACAATGAGCGCGAGCGAGGTATAAGCGGCCTGGACCAGGCCAAATGCCGCCATGATCGCGCTGGAGAGCAACAGCCCCAGGGGCAGGAAGTACTTCGGGTTGCTGCGGTCGGAAACGGACCCCATGAGGAATTTCGACAGTCCGTAGGCGATGGAGAGGCCCGTCAGCGCGCTGCCCAGTCCCGCCTTGGTGTACTGCGGATGTTCCCGCAGGATGTCCGGGATTGCGAGCGCCAGATTGTTGCGCACCAGGTAGTAGCCGGCATAGCCGATGAAGATCCCGACAAACACCTGCAGGCGCAGCCGGCGGTAGGCTGGCCCGATCTCGGCAGGCGGCAGGGGCGTGGCGAAGGCGGCTGGCCTCAGAAACCCGATCATCGGGCCACCGGCAACGTGCAGCGCCCCTGCTTACCCTGGGATTGTTCTTGTTGCATTCCCCCCCCGATGGCCCCTTTTATCAGCAAACGACCCGCCCGGTCGATCACTAACCACAGCGCCACGCCCGCGCTGAGGTGGCAATGTGCGTCGCCTGATTCTAAGCTCTCGGTTCAGCGGCTGACGGTGCACGGATCAGGCCCTGCAGGCAGCCGCGGTCGCCCCATCTCGAGCCAGGACCGTATGCAAACAACCGATAGCGAGAACGTGCACGTCAAGGGGCGGAAGTACCGCCGGACTTGGGCCGCCGGAGCCTTCCTCCTCCTCTGCGGATTACTGGCCGGGTGCTCCGACATTGACGCCTATCGCAAGTGCGGCAGTAAAGGCTGCCCGGGCGATGCGCAGATCACCGCGGCGGTGCAGGCGTCCTTCAAGGAGCATGCCGACTTGCAGGCGCCGAACGTCATCTACGTGCGCACGGTGGACCACACGGTATATCTGACTGGCCAGGTCGCCACCGGACTGCAGCGCGACACCGCTGAAGCGCTGGCGAAGGCGACGCCCGATGTGCACAAGGTGGTCAACTCAATCTCCACCAACTACCAGGGGCGCTGACCCTCCGCCCGGGCAGCCAGCTGCGCGCCGCCCCCACGGACTCCAGCGGTGACGCAAGTACCACCGGCCAGCGACGTCGGCGCCCCGCCGGGCGACGAGCTCGCCCGGCGTGCACTGCTCGCGTTTGTGCTGACCTTTGTCGCCTCGCGCACCATGGTGTTGCTGATCATGGCGCGCCGCATCCCGAACCTCTACTTCTTCCTGCACAACACGCATGTGCACCACCTGAACTATGGCATCTTCCTGCTCGCTGGCGTGGGCGCTTACCTGTTGTTCAGCGTGCGCACCGGCCGCTCGTTGCGCCGTGCCGCGTTTGCCTACGGCATCGCCATGGCGCTCACCTTCGATGAATTTGGCATGTGGCTGCATCTGGGCGGCAGCTACTGGCAGCGGGCCAGCCTCGATGCGATCGTTGTGGTAGCGGCCGCCCTGGCGTTGATTGCCTACGCGCGCTCGATCAGGACCTTTGAAGTACGCCACCTGCGCGCCTTCGTGGCGCTGGCCGTCGCGGTCATCGCCTTCGGGGTCGTGCTCTACGACGCCTCAACGCGGCTCGGCAACCTGGAGGGGCCCAAACTGAGGGAACTGGAGCTGGCTTCCTCGCCCTGAACGAGGCGCGTTCACGGCGCGCGTGTCAATTCAGCAGCCCGAACACGGTAACGCCGGATTGCGTGCCGACGAATACCTTGCCGTCGGCGATCATCACGCCCCATTCCGGCGCCGGCGGCTGGGCGCCCAGACCCAGGAAGCCGAGCGAACTGCCGAGCAGGATTCCCAGCCACGGGCCGCGCGACATGGAGAGCAGCGCGCCCAGCATGACCAGGCCCAGCACCAGGAGCGC
>Ga0209811_10000368_pt1 | contig 19763 bp, 18 predicted proteins | sample Coa_R1_6_FD_187161 | JGI IMG/M metagenome (GOLD analysis project Ga0209811, IMG submission 187161) | Surface soil microbial communities from Centralia Pennsylvania, which are recovering from an underground coalmine fire. - Coalmine... | ecosystem: Environmental > Terrestrial > Soil >... | reverse complement strand
CTACGACGGCACCAGTCCGGTCCAGGGCCACGGCTACCAGGTCCACATCGGCCCGATGTACTCCGACGCCCGGGGCAGCGTGACGATCAAGGACACCGACCCGCACACCAAGCCCGCGCTGCGCTTCAACTACCTGTCGACCGACCAGGACCGGCGCGAGTGGGTCGAGGCGATCCGGGTGGCCCGCACCATCCTCACCCAGCCCGCGTTCGAGCCGTTCAACGCGGGCGAGATCTCCCCCGGCCCGGCCGTCGAGACCGACGAGGAGATCCTCGACTGGGTCGCCAAGGACGCCGAGACTGCGCTCCACCCCAGCTGCACGACCCGGATGGGCGTCGACGACGCGTCCGTCCTCGACCCGATGTCGATGCGGGTCCACGGCGTCGAGGGCCTGCGGGTCGTCGACGCCGGCTCGATGCCCTACGTCACCAACGGCAACATCTACGCACCAGTCGTCATGCTCGCCGAGAAAGCCGCCGACCTGGTCGCCGGCAACACGCCGCTCACGCCGAGCGACGCCCCGTGGTTCAACCTTCGCCAGGGCAGCCCGCTGTGGCCGCCGACCACCACCACACCGCCGGCTACACGGCATACGGACTGATCGGAGCCCCCACCATGCGCACCAGCGACGGCACCCCCGCCCTGCAGGTCCAGAACCTCTGGAAGGTCTTCGGCCCCAGGGCCGAGCGCCTCATCGGCACCGCTGACCTCCAGCTCTCCCGCAAGGAGCTGCAGGCCAAGAGCGGCCATGTCATCGGAGTGCGCGACGTCTCCTTCGACGTGTCGCCCGGCGAGGTCTTCGTCGTCATGGGGCTGTCCGGATCTGGCAAGTCCACCCTCGTGCGCCTCATCACCCGCCTGATCGAGCCCACATCCGGCACCGTCGTGCTCAACGGCGAGGACATCACCAAGATGAACGACGACAGCCTCCGCGAGATCCGGCGCAAGAACGTCAGCATGGTGTTCCAGCACTTCGGCCTCCTGCCTCACCGCAAGGTCATCGACAACGTGGCCTTCGGCCTGGAGGTCCGCGGGGAGGACAAGGGCGCCCGCCGCAACCGGGCCCAGGAGGTCGTCGACCTCGTGGGGCTGCAGGGCTATGAGAACAACTACCCCGACCAGCTTTCCGGCGGCATGCAACAGCGCGTCGGACTCGCCCGCGCCCTGGCCGCCGACCCCGACATCCTCATGTTCGACGAGCCGTTCTCAGCCCTCGACCCGCTCATCCGACGGGACATGCAGAACGAGGTCATCCGGTTGCATGAAGAGGTCGGCAAGACGATGGTCTTCATCACCCACGACCTGCAGGAGGCGCTCAAGCTGGGTGACCGGATCCTCATCATGCGGGACGGCGCCATCGTCCAGATCGGGCGCCCGGACGAGGTCGTCGGAGCGCCGGCCGACGACTACGTCCGCGACTTCGTCAGCGAGGTCCCGAAGTCTCACGTCCTCACCCTCTCCTGGGTCATGCGCCCGCCGAGCGGCCCGGATGAAGGCGCCGGAGGGCCCACCCTCAAGGACTCCCAGATCGTGCGCGACGCAGCGCGAACCGTGCTGGAGCACCACGGGCCCTGTCGCGTCGTTGACGGTTCCGGGTCGGTGGTCGGTGTCGTCGACGAGCAGGACATCATGCGGGTCGTCGTCGCCGAGGATGAGTCCCCTGCAGCCGCGAACCAGGCAGCGTCATGAGCCCTGTCACGGTCCAGGCTCCTCCCCCACGGCCCGGCGCCATCAAGGAGGAGCAGCCGTACATCGACCCGCAGAAGAAGCGGCACACCGGTAAGAGGCTGCTGGGGATCCTCGTCTTCTGGCTGGTCCTGTGGGTCGCTCTGCGTGGCAAGCAGACCCTGGCCGTCCCCAACGCGGACACCACGTCCTTCCAGGACTGGCTGACCCAGCTCAAGGTCACCTTCTCCAACATGGCCCAGACGAACTGGTTCTTCCACGGGGTCTTGGGGACCATTGCCGATGCCTTCAACTGGATGGTCGGCGGCCTCCAGGCGCACATCAGCAGCACAGCCCCGGGACAGTACCTCGGCTGGTTCGGCGTACTCGCCGTCGCGATGTGGATCGCGTACGCCGTTGCCGGCCGGCGCTCGACCATCCTCGTCGGCGTCGTCCTGCTCCTGCTCGGCCTCTTCGGGACCTGGCAGACCGGCATGGACACCCTCATCATCACGATCGTCTCGGTCCTCATCTCGATGATCGTCGGCGTTCCCGTCGGCATCGCCATGGCCCGCAGTCGACGCACCTCCGCCATCGTCACGCCCATCCTGGACGTGATGCAGACCATGCCGTCCTTCGCCTACCTGTCCCCGGTAGCACTCTTCTTCGGGATCGGCCCGGCGACGTCGGTCGTCCTCACCCTGATCTACGCCCTGCCTCCCCTCGTCAGGATCACCGAGCACGGACTGCGCGCGGTCTCCCCGAACACGATCGAGGCCGGTCGCAGCCTCGGCGTGACCCGCAGCCAGCTGCTGCGCCAGATCGAGCTCCCGATGGCCAAGCGGACCATCGTCGTCGGCATCAACCAGTCGATGATGGCCGCTCTGTCGATGGCCACCATCGCCGCCCTCGTCAACGGCCCGGGCCTCGGACAGCCGGTCGTGTCTGCCCTGCAGATCCTCAACGTCGGCCAGGCGTCGGTCGCCGGCCTCGGCATCGTGGCGATCGCCATCATGCTCGACCGGACGACGACCGCGGCCAGCGAACGCACCGAGAAGTCGAGCTCGGGACGGGTGGGCAGCGTGGGCTATCCAGGGCTGTCTTCGAAGGTCATCATCGAGCGGCTCCCACGGTGGGCCCACGAGGGCGCCGGCCGAGGTTCGGTGGGGCACCGACTCACTCCGGCGGGCCGGCGACTCCTGCTGGGCGTGCTTCTCGTCCCCGTCGTCATCGCGGCCGTCTACTCGACGAGGTATCTCCAGCTGGCCCAGTTCCCCGACCTCTCCGGCACGCCGCTGCTCAAGGAGCTGAGCGGAACCCCGCTCGCCGGCCACATCAACGACTTCACGGACGCCCTCGTCAACGCCATCCAAGGTCTGACCAACGCGTTCAAGAACACCATCACCTACGCGCTGCTCAACCCTTTGCAGTCGCTGCTGTCGAACCTGCCCTGGTGGGTCATGGCGGTCGTCCTGCTCGCGACGGCATACGTCCTGGGTGGCTGGCGACCCACCATCACGACCGCGGTCTGTGAAGCGGTCATCCTGGCCGTGGGGCTGTGGAACGACACGATGACGACCCTGACGATGACCCTCGTGGCGACCCTTCTGGTCATGATCATCGCCGTCGCCCTAGGTGTCGGCATGGGCCGAAGCAGACGCGTGGACACGCTCATCCGGCCGTTCCTGGACACCTTCCAGACGATCCCCGCCTTCGTCTACCTCGTGCCCGCCCTCGCACTCTTCGGCTCGAGCCGGTTCACCGCCATCGTCGCCGCGCTCATGTATGCCGTGCCGATCGCGACAAAACTGGTCGCAGACGGGATCCGTGGGGTCGCGCCCACGACGGTCGAGGCGATGCGCTCGACGGGCTGCACGCGCTGGCAGATGATCTCCAAGGTTCAGCTCCCGATGGCGCGCGAGTCCCTCGTCCTGTCGACCAACCAGGGCCTGCTCTACGTGCTGTCCATGGTCGTCATCGGCGGCATGGTCGGCGGCGGAAGCCTCGGCTACCTCATCTACCAGGGCTTCTCACAGGACAACCTCTTCGGCAAGGGGCTCTGTGCCGGTATCGCCATCACGGCCCTCGGCATCATGCTCGACCGGATCGCCCGGCACGCCGCCGAGCGCTACGGCCGGTGACGCCGTCTTAGCGGTCGCCAGACAGCTGTGACACAAACAGGATTCCCCGCAGACCGTGCGGGGCATGAGGAAGGAAGCACCATGGCACGAGGAAGCATCCGGCTGCTGCCGGTCTGCGCCGCCGCCACGCTCGCCCTCGGGCTCTCCGCGTGCGGTGGCGGCAACATCAACAGCGGGGGCGGCTCCGCCTCCGGCGGAGCGGCGAGCAAGTGCGGGAACTTCCGCATCGCCGTGAACCCGTGGACCGGCTACGTCGCCGACGCATATGTCGTCGGCTACGTCGCCAAAACCAAGCTCGGCTGCAACGTCTCCTACCAGAACGTCAAAGAGCAGGTTGGCTGGCAGGGCATGGCATCCGGGTCGATCGACACGATTCTGGAGAACTGGGGTCACGCAGACCTGGTCAAGCAGTACATCACGGGCCAGAAGTCGGTCCAGGACGCCGGGATGACAGGCAACGAAGGAATCATCGGCTGGTACATCCCGCCGTGGATGGCCACCAAGTACCCGGACATCACGGACTGGAAGAACCTCAACAAGTACGCCAACCTGTTCAAGACGTCGGAGTCCGGCAGTCAGGGGCAGCTCCTCGACGGCGACCCGTCCTACGTGACGAACGACCAGGCGCTGGTGACGAACCTCAAGCTCAACTTCAAGGTTGTGGTCGGCGGCTCCGAGGCGTCGCTCATCGAGAGCTTCCGCAACGCCGAGAAGAACAAGACTCCGCTGCTGGCCTACTTCTACGAGCCGCAGTGGTTCTTCAGCGAGGTCAAGCTCGCCAAGGTGAACCTGCCTGCCTACACCGCGGGGTGTGACGCCGACGCCAAGAAGATCGCCTGCGACTACCCGCCCTACCACCTCAACAAGCTGATCTCGACGAAGTTCGCGAACGGCGGGTCCTCTGCGGTGGGCCTGGTGAAGGGCTTCACGTGGACCAACGAGGATCAGAACCTGGTCGCCGAGTACATCGCCAAGGACAACATGCAACCGGAGGCAGCGGCCAAGAAGTGGGTCGACGCCAACCCGGACAAGGTCGCGGCCTGGCTGAAGTAGCCCGGACGTCAGCACAGCACGACACGGCGTATGCCGTGGGCTCGCCTCTCCCGGTGCGCCCACGGCATACGCAACGTCTGCGTCGATGAGGGTTCCCACCGCAGCGCCACGCAGACGCAAGGGACTCACGGTTGACACGGCATACCGAATCGGTTGATGCTTTGGTGTCACCAGTTGCGTAATTCGCGACACGTTGCGCATGACGCAACAGCCGCGTTCGAGAGATGAAAGAAGGGCCTCCATGGCCGAGCTCCCCGCCACCGCCAAGTGCGTCGTCATCGGCGCCGGCATCGTCGGCAACTCCCTCGCCTACCACCTGGCCGAGCTGGGCTGGACCGACATGGTCCAGCTCGACAAGGGGCCGCTGCCCAACCCGGGCGGCTCGACGGGGCACGCGAGCAACTTCATCTTCCCGGTCGACCACAACCGCGAGTTCGCCGACATCACCATGGACTCGGTGCGCCAGTACAAGGAGCTCGGCGTCTTCACCGAGTCCGGCGGCTTCGAAGTCGCGCGGACCGAGGAGCGGATGGAGGAGCTGCGCCGCCGGATGAGCAGCGCCAAGGCGTGGGGCATCCCGGCCGAGATCGTCGACCCGGACTTCGTCGTCGACAAGGTGCCGTTCCTCGACAAGGACGTCATCATCGGGGCGGCCTGGTTCCCCACCGTCGGCGTCGTCGACAGCCTGCGCGCCGGCACGATCATGCGCGAGCGGGCCCTCGACAAGGGCGCCCTGACCGTCGTCCCCAACACCGAGGTGACCGGCATGGTCGTCGAGGACGGCCGGATCAAGGCCGTCGAGACCAACCACGGGACGATCGAGGCCGAGACGGTCGTCATCTGCTGTGGCGTGTGGAGCCCCAAGGTCGCCGAGCTGGCCGGGGCCAAGATCCCGCTCACCCCGGCCGTCCACCAGATGATCTCAGTCGGCCCCTGCCCCCAGCTCGTCGAGCGGCCCGGCGAGATCTCGTTCCCGATCGTCCGCGACATGGACACCCTCTGCTACGAGCGGCAGCACGGCTCGGACATGGAGGTCGGCTCCTACGCCCACCGCGCGATCCTGCACGACCCCGAGACGATCCCGACCATCGAGCAGGCCAAGCTCTCCCCCACCGAGCTGCCGTTCACCGACGAAGACTTCGACCCGCAGCTGGAGCAGGCGCTCGAGCTGATGCCGGAGCTGCTGGGCGCCGACGGCGCCGAGATCCGTTATGCCATCAACGGACTGCTCTCCCTGACCCCCGACGGGTTCCCGATCCTCGGCGAGACTCCCGAGGTGAAGGGCCTGTGGTCCGCCGCCGCCGTCTGGATCAAGGAAGGTCCCGGCACGGCCCGCGCGGTCGCCGAGTGGATGACCCATGGCAACCCCGAGATCGACCTCGGCCACTCCGACATCGCCCGGTTCTACCCGCACCAGAAGACCCGCGCCCACGTCAAGGCTCGGACCGGTGAGTCGTTCATCAAGACCTACGGGATCGTCCACCCCTCCGAGCAGTACACCTCCGGTCGTGACGTCCGGCTCGCCCCGATGCATGCATCCCAGCAGGATCTGGGGGCAGTGTTCTTCGAGACCGCCGGCTGGGAGCGCCCGCACTGGTACGAGTCCAACGCCGGGCTCGTCGAGAAGTTCGGCGATGCCGTCATGCCGCGCGACAACTTGTGGGACGCGCGCTGGTGGTCGCCCATCATCAACGCCGAGCACCTCCAGATGCGCGAGACGGCGGCCCTCGTCGACCTGTCGGCGTTCGCCATCTTCGACGTCATCGGGCCGGCCGCCCTGGACGCGGTGCAGCGGATCATCGTCGCCCAGGCCGACGTCCGGCCGGGCCGGGTCGTCTACACCCCGGTCCTCGACGACCGGGGCGTCTTCCGCTCCGACCTCACCGTCATGCGCCTCGGCAAGGACCACTTCCGGGTCGTCACCGGCGGCGCGCACGGCCTGGCCGACAAGAAGTGGTTCAGCGACCGTATGCCGGAGGGCACCTCGGTCGTCGACCTCACCTCCGCGTTCACCACGATCGGTCTCTGGGGCCCCGCGGCATACGAGATCCTCGCCTCGGTGACCCGGAACGACGTCTCCAAGGAGGCCTTCCCGTTCGGCTCGTGCCGCGAGATCGAGGTCGGCAACCTGTCCGTCCTGGCCTCCCGGATCTCCTACGTCGGCGAGTTCGGCTGGGAGCTCTACACGCCGATGGAGGCCGGTGCTGCGCTCTGGGAGCGGCTGCTCGAGGCCGGCAAACCGCATGGGCTGGTCCCCGCCGGGATCGGGGTCTACGGGACGACTGGGCGCATCGAAAAGGGTTACCGCGCCTACGGATACGAGCTGGACACCGAGCGCACGCTCGCCGAGACCGGCATGGAGCGCAAGAAGCTCAAGGACGCCGACTTCATCGGCAAGGCGGCACTCGAGGCCCAGGCCGGCATTGCACCCGAGGCGGTTCTCTGCTCGCTCACTGTCGACGACCACACGTCCGCGTCCGGGGTGAAGCGGTACATGCTCGGTGGCGAGCCGATCGTCTCCAGGGAGGGCGGGCAGCTCACCGACGGTCATGGACACCACCCCTACGTCACGACGGCCGGGTCGGCGCCGTCGATCGGCAAGCACGTCCTCATGGCGTTCCTCCCGCCCGCGGAGGCGATCCTCGGCAACCAGCTCGCGGTGTCGTACATGGAGGAGCTCTACCCCGTGACCGTGGCTGCGGTCGACGCGACGCCGCTCTTCGACCCCGAGAACCTGCGGATCCGCGGGGTGAAGGCATGACCAACGTCCTGGTCTGCGTCAAGCGGGTGCCGGACTCCTCCGGAGAGGTCACCCTCACCCCGGACGGCCTCGCTGTCGACGGCCGGTACTCCGGCTACACGATGAGCAACCACGAGGAGGCAGCCGTCGAGGTCGCGATCCAGGTCGCCGACGCGACGGGCGGAACGGTCACCGTCCTCACCCTCGGGACCGAGGACGCGGTCGAGCAGCTTCGCACCGCCCTCGCCGTCGGCGCCACCGATGGTGTCCTCATCGAGGCCGAGCCGGATGCGTTCGGTCCGGCTGACATCGCCTCGGCGATCGCGTCCGTATGCCGCGCGCGCGAGTCCGCGGGCACGGCATACGACCTCGTCCTGCTGGGCAACGACGCGGCAGACACCGGGGACTTCCAGGTCGGCATCCGCCTTGCGTACGCCCTGGACCGGCCCGTCGTCACCGGCATGCAGACCGTTGCGGTCCAAGGGGATCAGGCTGAGCTGCGCGGCGAAGGACCTGAGGGGACCGAGGTCTACGAGGTGCCGCTGCCGGCCGTGGTGACGATCCTCGAGGGGGGCGTATCGCCGCGCTATCCCTCCGTCATGGGCCGGATGAAGGCCAAGAAGGCACCCGTCGAGACGGTCACGCCGGACGCTCCGTCCGTCGGGTCGGGCCGGGTCGGGCTGTCCGTGCCGCCTCCGCCCGCCACCTCGGTCACCATTCTCGGCGAGGGCCCATCCGCGGCCTCCGCCGTCGTCGACACGTTGAAGCAGCTGGGAGTGGTGGGCCGATGAGCACCCTTGTCCTCGTCGAGATCGAGGAGGGACGGGCTGCGCTCGTCTCCCGCGAGACCCTGACCTTCGCCCGCAGCCTCGGCGGCGAGGTCTCCGCGCTCGTCGTCGGCCCGGCGGAAGGACTGCCCGAAGCCGTCGTCGCAGACTGCGCCGAGCAGGGCGTCACGACCGTCTACACCGCGCCGACGGCACCGAGCTCGTATGCCGCGGCTGCCTGGGCCACGATCATCGAGGCCGCCCTCGACGCGAGTGGAGCGACCAGCCTGCTCGCGGCAGGGACGCCACGGGGCAACGAGCTGCTCGCTCACGTCGCGACCCGCCGCGACGTCGCCATGGGCGCCAACGTGGTCTCGGTGTCGTCCGTGGAGCCGCTCCAGGTGGTCCGCCAGGTCGTCGGCGGTGCGGCGCTGGAGGACATGGCTCTTGGAGGCGACCTGCGAGTGTTCACGGTCGCCGGCCACGCGGTCGAGCCGGCCGCCGCCGAATCCGTAGGTGCTGCAACGGTTTCGCCGGTTGCGGTCGAGATCCCCGCTGGCGACCTCCGCGCCCGGCTGGTCCGGGTCGAGGGCCACGACAGTGGCGACACCTCTGGCCTGACCTCGGCCAAGGTCGTCGTCGGCGCCGGCCGCGGCGCAGGCGGGCCGGACGGCTTCGACGGCGTCATAGCCCTCGCCGACAAGCTGGGCGGCGCCCTCGGCGTCTCCCGCGTGGTCACGTCCCTCGGCTGGCGACCACACCACGAGCAGGTCGGCCAGACCGGGTCGCGGATCAGCCCCGACGTCTACATCCCGTGTGGCATCAGCGGGGCCATCCAACACTGGGCCGGCTGCGCCTCATCCAAGACGATCATCGCGATCAACACCGACCCCGACGCACCCATGGTCACCAAGGCGACGTATGCCGTGATCGGAGACATGCACGAGGTCGTCCCCGCCATCCTCGACGCCCTGGGCTGACGCTTTCGCTGCGGCGCACCCACGTGGGCTGACGCGTCTGCGCCCCGGTGCACAGACGAACCGCCGGCGCACTCGTCGCTGCGCCGGTGGACGGCCTTTGCGCCATGGCGCTGACGAGAACGGGAGCACGGACGACCGTCGGCCGACTCAGACCGACAGCGGGTTCACCCAGCGCACCTCGGAGAAGCGCGCGAAGTCACTGTCGGCGGAGACGACCGCCACGCCGAGCTCCAGGGCGAGAGCAGCGAGCTGGGCGTCGGGAACGAGGTTGCCCGTCACGTGATGGCGTCGGGCGAGGTCGGCGTAGAGGCGCGCGGTTCGTTCGGTGGTTGGTGGCACCCATGACGGACCCGCTTGCAACCAGGCGTCGACATGGTCCTGAGCCTTCGCCGCCGTCAGTGGGGATGCCACGATCCGCGGATGGGTCGAGATCTGCAGGAAGGCGCCAAGGGTCTGCCAAGGCAGCCCCACACGCTCGTCGCCATTGAGCCGCTCGGTGAGCCACGCTGCCGCCCGATCGTGGTGGGGAGACGTGACGTCCACCGCGTACAGCAGGACGTTGGCGTCGACGATCACCGGGCCGGATCCGCTTCCTCGTCGAGCAGCTCGAGCACGGCGCCGATGTCACTGACGTCAACCTTCAGCCCCAGGGGCTCCGAGACGTGGACGTACGGGTGGGCTGGTAGGCCGCTCGCCCGCGACATCCCGCGCCGAGCCAACAGGTTGAGAGCCTCGCTGGGCCCCAGACCCTGCTCGCGGCGGAGTCGCTCGAGCTCTGCCGACACGTCATCGGCGACTGTGATCGTCGTCCTCATGCCGGCATCCCTAGCATCATGATGCGCGTTCAGAGACATCGCGATGCGCGGCGGGAAAGCCGGCGATAGCTATCCAGCCTTGACGAAGGCGCGCACGCTGTCGGCGATCATCTGAACGGCGATGGCCGACAGCAGCAGTCCCGCGATCCGGGTGAGCAGGACGATGCCACTCTCCCGGAGGATGCGGTGCAGACTTCCCGCGAAGTGGAAGGTCAGCCACACGATGACCAGGGCCGCCACGAGCGCCAGCCCGACCGATACCAGCTCCGCTGTCCCAGAAGCCTTCTGGACGGCGAGCATCGTGGCGACGATGGCACCGGGACCGGCGAGCAGTGGAGTCCCCAGGGGTACCAGAGCCACGTTGACCCCGGCGTCGGCGTGCTCCTCCGAGTCGCTCCCGGTCAACAGGTCGAGGGCGACGATGAGGAGCAGCAGCCCACCCGCGCCCTGGAGTGCGGGCAGCGAGATGTGCAGGTAGTCCAGGATCCGCTGCCCGAACACGGCGAACGACGCGATGACCCCCAGCGCGACGAGGGACGCCCGACGGGCCGCGGCCCGACGGGCTCCGGGCGCAAGACTCCGGGTGAGGCCGAGGAACACCGGGATCGCACCAGGCGGGTCGAGGATGACGAGCAGGGTGACGAACGTCGAGACGAACATCTGGCCCGCGAAGACCCCACTCACGGCCGAACCACCCGGATGCCGCTCACGGCCTCGGCCTCGATCTGCGCCAACACCTCCAGAGACGTCGTGTACTCGCCGAGCCGGTTCAGCTTCCCCTCACCGTGGAAGTCGCTCGACCCGGTCGTGAACAGCCCGAGCGACCGCGCCAGGTCGTGGCCATGGGCGCGCTGCTGGGCCGTGTGGTCGCGGTGCTCGACCTCGAGCCCACCCAGACCCGCGCCCGCCATGGACGCGATGACGGAGTCGGCCACGACGCGGCCCCGAGCCGACGCGAACGGGTGCGCCATCACCGGCACGCCACCGGCGCGGCGGACGAGCCGGACGGCGGCGACCGGGTCGGGTGCGTAGTGCGAGACGAAGTAGGGACTCCGATCCGACAGATAGTCGGCGAACGCCGAGCTCCGGTCCGGGACAACACCTTTGGCCACCAAGGCATCGGCGATGTGCGGCCGACCGACGGTGGTCTCGGGGCCGTCCACCTGACCCAGCACATCGGCATACGAGATCGGTATGCCGGCCGCAGCCATCCGCTCGACCATCCGCTGCAACCGGGTGACCCGGCTGCGGCGTGCGTGCTCCAGCTCCTCCGCAAGCGCCTCGTCCGCGGGGTCCGGCAGGTAGCCGAGCAGGTGGATGCTGGTCCCGCGGTGGCTGCACGAGATCTCGATCCCGCGCACGAGCGCGACGCCGTATGCCGTGCTCGCGCCGACCGCCTCGTCCCACCCGGCCGTCGTGTCGTGGTCGGTGAGCGCAACGGTCGACAACCCGGCGTCGCGGGCAGCCGCCACGACCTCGGTCGGCGACGTCGTGCCGTCGCTGGCGGTGGAGTGCGCGTGGAGGTCGATCATGGCGGACCCAGCGTAGGCCCGCGGCATACGGTCGAGGTCGACGCCCGGGCGAAACCTCGGGGACCGTCCCGTGCGTAGAGGAGGAGAGGGCGAGGAGGTGAGCGTTGGACGGCGAGGCCAAGCGGGGCAGGGACCGTGACTTCACGGCGTTCGTCGCGAGCGCGACGCCGTCGCTGATGCGGACCGCCCTGCTCCTGACCGACTCCCAGGCCGCGGCACAGGACCTGGTCCAGGCGACGTTCGTCAAGGTCTACCTCGCGTGGCCGAAGGTGCGTCAGGGAACGGCGACGGCGTACGCGCGCCGGGTCCTCGTCAACGAGCGCACCGACACCTGGCGACGCACCCGACGCGAGGTCGTCGTCGGTGAGGTTCCGGACGTGCGGTCCACGCCGGCGGCGGAGAACGGAGAACGGGAGCAGGTGCTCGCCATGCTCCGCCAGCTGCCGGCGACCCAGCGCAAGGTGATCGTCCTGCGCTACTACGAGGACCTCTCCGAGCAGACCACTGCCGACCACCTGGGCCTGTCGGTCAGCGCGGTCAAGAGCGCGACCCATCGGGCGATGACGACGCTGCGAACCATCATGAGCAATGAGGAGGCCCGGCCATGAGCCAGGCGACCGACACCTTCGAGCGAGACCTGCGGGCCGTACTCCACTCCGCCATCGACGGCACCAACGTCCCGCTCGGTGTCCCCACGACCGACATCCTCGAGAGCGCCAGCCGAACTCGTCGTCGTCGCAACATGATTCGCACCGTCGGCGGGGTTGCGGCTGTCTCGATCCTGGCCTCGGGCATCTGGGTCGGCGTCGCGCACCACGGTACGGACAACCTGCAACCGGGCGGACCCCCGACGACCGTGACGATGCTCGAGGCACAGACCGGAGGAAGCGCGGTGACCCTTCCCACCGTCCGGGTTGTCACCGACGCCCGGGGCTTCACCATCATCACGGGTGCCGATCCCACGGCTGTCATCGGCACGATCGCCAGTGGGAAGCACCCCATGTGGCTGCGCTCGCAGAGCGACCCGACCGTGCGTTACGGGATCGTCCCTCCGGCGACGACCCTTCCCCAGCCGTGGCCGGCGGCGGTCCAGCCGGTCGGGCATGCCCTGACCCTCCTGGGCGACGGCAGCGCGGTCTTCGTCATGAAGTTCGCGTCGGCCGCGGACGCCGCCCAGGCTGCCCGCGCCGTGACGTTCTCGACGGCGGCCACGACGTTCGACGACGGGCGCACGGCGCCGATGACGACCCTGGACTCGCAGACCGACCTCGTGGCCTTCCTGGACTCCAGCGCTCGGACGGTCGGGATTCGGGACGGGCTCCTGGGCGGCCCGGAAGGTGTCCCCGTGGTAGCCGCGGGTGCCCTCAAGTACACGAGGACCGCTGCACCCCCGGCCACGATCCGCCCCGACGGCGCCGCGTTGGCGTCCACCCAGGGCGTGGCCGACGGGGGAACCACGGCACTGGACACCAAGGAGGTCGACGTCGTCACGGCATACGGGGTCGTCCCCAAGCACGCGACCGGCGTGTCCCTATGGGCCGGCGGCTCCAGGATCCAGTCCACCCTCCTGACCGGTGAGCTTCCAGGGACGGACTACCTCGCCTTCTACACGAGCTTCATCCGTGACAAGGGCAAGGGTGCGCCGGCCACCTCGGTCTCCTGGACCGACCCGACCACCGGCGCGCAGCACACGCACAGGGTGGGCTGACCGCGCGGCTACCCTTGCCTGGCATGGGGACCGAGGACTCGCACGCCACTGAGACGACCGAGAACGAGCCGGAGGTGCGCAACGCGGAGCGGCTGAAGTTCTTCACCGATGCCGTCGTGGCCATCGCGATGACGCTGCTCATCCTGCCGCTGCTGGAGAGCATCGCCGAGGCGTCGAACGAGCACCACACCCCGCACGAGTGGCTGAGTGAGCACGGCGGTCAGCTGTTCAGCTTCGCGCTCAGCTTCGCCATCATCGCCAGCTTCTGGCGCAGCCACCACGAGCTCTTCGAAGGGGTCCGCGGGTTCACCGGCGGCCTGATGTGGCTCAACCTCGCGTGGATGCTCGGCATCGTCTGGCTTCCCGTCCCGACGGCGATCGTCGGCGCGGCCAACATGCCTACCGATGTCACCGTCGTCCTGCTCTACATCGGCACCATGCTGGCGACGAGCCTGCTGCTCCTGGCGATGACCCTCCTCGTGCGCAGGCACCCGGAGCTGGCCGAGCCCGGCGTTCCCCGTCGCGAGCACGGGGTCTCGGTGGCCGCTGCGACGAGCATCCTGTTCACCGTGTCGCTCGTCATCGCCCTGGTCATCGTGGCGACCTTCGAGGGAGCGGGCGGCAAGGCCTACTACGCCCTCTTCGTGCTTTTCCTCACCGCGCCGCTGGAGAACCTCCTCTACAAACGCCTCGAGAGGCGCAAGACGCCGTCTCCCTCGCCGACCAAGTCCTGAACCGACTCCGTCTCAGCGACGCCGCCCACCCACGGACCTCCTGCAACCTTTCCCCGTGTACTCCCGTAGTGCTGGGTGTTCGACACCATTGACGTTCGACGCGACGGAAGGGGCAGGATGTTCGGGTCAGCCAAGGCCGAGCGCGACGCGGCGTTCACCGAGTTCATGAGGGCGGCGACACCGTCGCTCCTGCGGACCGCCTGGCTGCTCACCGGGTCTGCCGACACCGCTCACGACCTCGTCCAGGCCGCCCTCGTCAAGACGTATGCCGCGTGGTCGCGTGTCCGTCGCGAGGACGCCGTCGCCTATGCCCGACGGGTCCTGGTCAACGAGAAGACCGACCGCTGGCGCAAGGGCCACGGCGAGATCACCGTGGCGGAGCTGCCCGAGGCCGCCCAGCGGATGAGCACGACCGTCGAGGACCGCGACGAGGCCGCGCGGCTGCTCGCCCTGCTCCCCGACCAACAGCGGCGGGTCATCGTCCTGCGCTACTACAACGACCTTTCCGAGCAGGCCGTCGCCGAGATCCTCGGCCTGTCCGTCGGCGGCGTGAAGTCGTCGGCCTCCCGAGGGCTGGCCGCTTTGCGAGTGCAGCTCGCCGCCGCCTCCTCCACGTCAACCGCCGCTACCACCGAAGGACGGGTCCGATGAGCTCTCTGCAGACCGACCACCAGGATGTCCGCACCTTCCTCCGCAGCGCGACCGACGCCGCCGCAACCGCCCTGCACGCACCGGCGCCGGATGCCATCATCGGGCTCGGCGCCCAGCGGATCCGTCGCCGCCGCCTTGCGGCCGCAGGCAGCGGCCTCGCCGCACTTGCCATTGTCACGTTCGGCACAACCGCCCTCGGTGGCGGCTTCCACCGCGCTGACCTGCGCCCGGCCCAGAGCACGTCGTCCGCGGCGGACCCGATGCGCCCCGGGACGGTCAAGGTCGTCGTCCCGCGCAACGCCGGCGCTGACACGACCTACGTGGTGTCGATCTTTCCCGACACGTCAGGTGGCCATGTATACGTCCAGGACGGGACGGGGACCTCGGAGAATGACTTTGCCCCTGGCTTCCCGATCGAAGGCGCCACCCCGGACATCCGGCTGGTGATCCTGCCCGCCGACGCCGTGTCGGCCGACCTCCTCCCCGCCGCCCCGACTGGAGGGGTCATATCCAGCGGACCGACCCGCGTCCCCGGCACAGCCTGGAGCGTCATGGCCTTCCGGTATGACTTCGCCCCAACCTCGGGCCCCGCCACCGCCATCTGGTTCCGCGCGGATGGCACACCCGTCACCCGTTCCGGGGCCGGTTCGGTGGTCGACTTCGGCGAGGTCAAGGTCTGGCTGGACAAGGACGCTGACCGGGCCGGCTTGTCCGTTGACGGCAACCGGGGGGCGTTCGCGATGGCCGGACACGGCCCCCTGAACGCCTTCGAGATGAGCAAGTCCCCCGACGCCAAGACGTGGTTCATCGGCGGCTTCATCGAGGGCCCCGCGACGAACATCCGGGCAACCCTGGACAAGGCCGGTCAACGTCAGCTCGGGGACATCCGGGCCAAACCGATCCCGGGAACGGCTTGGACGGCGTTCGTCATCCAGGTGATGACCGGCGGCCCTGGCCCAGCCGCAACCATCACCTGGACCGGTGCCGACGGGCAGCAGCACTCCGGCCGCGCTTGACAACCTTTGCCCTGCCTGCTTCGTAAGGCATGGTGTGCGAGGTCAGCCAGGGAGGGAAGAACGTGAGCAACAGCAGCAAGGCCGAGCGTGACCTTGCCTTCGCGGAGTTCATGCGCGACGCGACCCCGTCGCTCATGCGGACGGCGTGGTTGCTGACGGGCAGCACCGAGGCGGCGCACGACCTGGTGCAGGCGGCTCTCGTCAAGACATATGCCGCATGGCACCGGGTCAGGGAGGACTCCGCTCTCGCGTACGCCCGCCGGATCCTGGTCAACCAGCGCACCGACACCTGGCGCGGCACGAGGCGCGAGGTGACCGTCGAGCAGGTGCCCGAGACCCCGCACACCGACGGGACGGCCGTCGACGACCGGGACCACCTCGTCCGGCTCCTGGCCGTCCTGCCCGAGCAGCAGCGGCGGGTGGTCGTCCTCCGGCACTACAACGACCTCTCCGAGCAAGCGGTCGCCGACCTACTCGGCATCAGCGTCGGCTCGGTCAAGTCGGCCGCCTCTCGCGGTCTGGCCGCACTTCGCGAGCACCACATCGGCACCGAAGGAGGAGTTCGATGAGCGGCGACCGCTTCCTCGAGACCCTGCGTGAGGAGATGGGTTCGGTCCTTGCCGATGTCGCTCCCGAACAGCACAGCCCGTCCCTTGCTGCCGTGACGGCTGGCGGACGTCGGCTGGTCCGGCGGCGTCGAGCGGTGTGGTCGGCGGGGGTGGCGATGGCAGCCCTGGCGATGGTGGCGATGGTCTCTTTCGGCCCCCTTGGCGAGGGCCGAGCGGCTCCCGTGCTGCCCGGCGCGACCGCGTCACATGCGTCGCCGAACCGGGCTGTCGGCACGGTCGAGGTGTGGGCACCACGCCCGGACGGGTCGGTCACCCGCTTCCGGGTCGCCCTGACGCGGCACCCGGACGGCTCAGGGAGCATCAATGCCCGCTCCCTGGTCAGTTCCGACTCCGCCGCAGCCACGGTCAGCCATCTCGTGGGCTCCGTGGCCGAGGCGTCGAACGGGCTGGACTACCTCGCGGTCATCCCCACCGGCGCTCAAGGCCCCCAAATCCTGGATGCTCACAAGCCAAAGGGCACCACCCAGTCCGGTCCCCCGACCGACGTCCCCGGGTTGCCGTTGCAGTTGGTGGTATTCAGCTTCGCCAACCTGCACGACGCACCGCCGCACAGGGTGGTCTGGTTCCGGCCTGACGGGACCCCCTCCACGAACACCGAGGTAGGCGGCCAAGCGCAATGGACGGTCGGAGGCCAGTCCCGTCGGGTTTGGGCCCTTCCCGGGGCCGGATGGCTGGGAGGCACCGAGAAGCTCTCAACTCCCTTGCAGCCCCTCTCGACCACCTCAGCCCTCTCCGAGCTGAGGTTCAACGACGTCGAGGACGGCAGTGGAGTGGTGCATGCGGTGAGAGCGTATGCCGTGAAGGGCGGCGTGCGTTCCGGCTCGGTCGTCGTGCAGTCGCCCCCAGGTCACACGGGCCTGACCACGAGTGTCGCCCCGATCGGCACGACGGGGTTCACTGCGATCTTCGTGGCGGTCCAGGTGCCCTACGACGCGGTCGCCACGGCCACCGGGACGGCGGTCGAGAAGGTGACCTGGATCGACCAGGCAGGCACCCGGCATACGTGGAGGCCGTGAGTCGTCCCTGCGCCAAAACGCTTGCCGTGCATCGCCCGCCGCCGGTTTCCGTCCGACTCAGCAGAGCTTGGGTCACTCAGCACAGGTTGCACCTTCTGCTGAGTGAACCAACCTCTGCTAGCAGACGTTGGTTCAGGAGCCGCCGCCGCTCAGGCGTCGCCCACCGGGTGGCCCGGCCAGTTCCGGTCCGGCTGGGGCACTGGACGCCCGGGCTGCTCGCCGCCGCGCGCCTGGAGGTAGCTCTCCTTGGGCACCATGACCTTGCGCCGGAACGCGCAGACGATCTTGCCGTCCTGGTTGTAGCCGATCGTCTCCACGTGCACGACGCCCCGGTCGTCCTTGCTCGTCGACTCCCACTTGTCGAGCACCGTCGTCTCGCCGTAGAGCGTGTCGCCGTGGAAGGTCGGCGCGACGTGCCGCAGCGACTCGATCTCGAGGTTGGCGATCGCCTTGCCCGACACGTCCGGCACCGACATGCCGAGCAGGATCGAGTAGACGTAGTTGCCCACGACCACGTTCTTGCCGAACTGGGTCGTCTCCTCCGCGTAGTGGCTGTCGAGGTGCAGCGGGTGATGGTTCATCGTCAGCAGGCAGAACAGGTGGTCGTCGTACTCCGTCACCGTCTTGCCGGGCCAGTGCTTGTAGGTCGCCCCGACCTCGAACTCCTCATAGCTGCGGCCGAACTGCATCACGGTCTCCTTCGCACGGCATACGGATCGGTCCTCATCGTGCCCGAGCGACAACCATTCCGTATGCCGGTCGCTGCGTGCCGTTCCTCACGTCACCTCTCCCCCAGGTCGCCTCGGAGAGATGCGCACGGGTTGGCTAGGTGCCCGGGGCGGTCGAGAGCGAGGTGCCCTGGCGCCAGGCCGAGAGGACCCGGGCCAGGTAGGTGCCGAGCGAGACACCGGAGGCGAGGCCGAGACCGATCCCGGCGGCACCGGCCAACGAGGGCAGTCCCCTGGTGAGGCCCACGGCACCGGGCTCGGCGATGATCTGGCTGATGCCGGCATACACCGTCATTCCCGGCAGGAGCGGCACGATCGACGCGACCGTCACGGCGAGCGCCGACATCCGCAGCCGCCGCGCCCAGAGCCGGGACGCGAAGCCGATGAACGTCGCCGCGGCAGCCACCGACGAAGCCGCTCCGATGTCGTGGGACTGCAGCATCGAGGAGATCCACCAACCCAGAGCCCCCATGGCGGCGCTCATCAGGGTGGCCCGCCCCACGGCATACGACGAGATCGCGAACATCGCCGAGATGACTGCAGAACATGCGAGCTGGATCAACAGGTTGCGTGAGGTGAAGCTCGCGTCCGAGGTCACGGCGATGTACAGCCCGGTCCGGTTCCCGACCGTCAGGACGAGCGTGACGCCGATGACGATGCCGATCGTCTGGACGATGACCTCGAAGGACCGCGCACCGGCTGTCACGTAGTAGCCCGCGAGGGCGTCCTCCGCCGCGCCCACGACCGAGAGGCCGGAGAGGAGCAGGACGATGCCGGACGCGACGATGAGCGACGGCGACGCCTGCCCCGCGACGGTCGACCCCTTGAGGCCCGCGAAGACGACGGCGGTGGCGCCGAGCGAGGGGATCGCCGCCGCGACGACCTGGGAGAAGAACGGCGCCACTCCCACCCTGGTGAGGGCGTGCTGGGTCCGGTCGATGAGCACGGCGCTGAGGAAGCTGACGACGGTCACCAGCAGGCCGCCACCGATGAGGACCGCGACGGCGGAGGCGAGCAGAGCGCTGGCGAGGGTGACGACCCAGCGCCGGTACGGGTGCGGCGCGGAGATGACGGCGTCGAAGCGGACCCTCGCCTCCTGGACGTCGACAGGGTGGTCGACGAGCGACAGGACGAGGTTCCGGAGGCGTTCGAGCCGCGTGTAGTCCTGGGTGCGGTGGGTCACGGCACGCAGCACGGTGACCGGGTCGGCATCCGGGCCGCGGTGGTAGGAGACCCCGATCGAGGTGAACGTCACGTCGACGTGGACCGACCGCAGCCCGTAGGCCCGGGTGAGCAGCAGGACGGTCTCGTTGACGTCGGCCGCCCCGGCGCCGGTCGCGAGCATGGCGACACCAGCCCGCAGGGCGAGGTCGATGACGGCCCGGGCGGTCGCCGTGTTGACTCCGTCAGGCGGCGTCCAGACCGGGATCTCGTCGGTGGGCGGCCCGCTCGGGCGGACCGCTCGGCGCGTTCCGGCGATGAGTCGCGCACCGGCGCGGCTGGCCCGTTCGCTCCGGTCGTGCGAAGGCCTGGCCACGAGCGCCAAGTATGCCGCCCCGCCCCGCCTCACCGATCGCCCGGCCCCGCC